>Ga0194110_10006003_pt1 | contig 14310 bp, 12 predicted proteins | sample TA2Kig1200mmetaG_FD_146192 | JGI IMG/M metagenome (GOLD analysis project Ga0194110, IMG submission 146192) | Freshwater microbial communities from Lake Tanganyika, Tanzania - TA2015032 Kigoma Deep Cast 1200m | ecosystem: Environmental > Aquatic > Freshwater > Lake | place: Tanzania: Lake... | reverse complement strand
GCGGGGCGCTCCCAGTGCGTCCTGAACGGCACGTCCCCGAGTCCATCGCGACCATGTATCGCCTCCGCGCGTGGGCCTTGGCACGAGGGCGTCCGTGTCTCGCATGTGGCCACGGAGGCGAACGATACTTATTGACACAGTAGTACTAGACCCCGCGGGCTGGAGAAACCGATCTCGCGGCCGATTGCCCTCGACGGGCCGGGCTCCGTAGAGTCGCCGTGTGAAGAGCGGCGACGACGTGCTCCACATCCTCGTCATCGAGGACGATACGAACCTCCGCGAGGCCATCGTCGACGCGCTCCGTGAGGAAGGCCACTTCGTCCGCGGAACGGCCGACGGCATCGAGGCGCTGGCGTGGCTCGACGAGCTGATCCCGGACGTCGTGCTGCTCGACATGGTGATGCCGAAGGCCACGGTGGACGGCTTCGAGTTCATCGCGCGGCTGCGCGACTATCCCGAGGACGTGCGACGGATCCCGCTCGTGCTCGTGTCCGCGCTCGGCGCGCAGCTCGCCGAGGCGATCGACCGGAAGACCGCCACCGAGCTCAACATCGCGCGCGTCCTGCCCAAGCCCGTCGACCTCACGGACCTGCTGAGCATCACGCACGCGGTGGCGCGCCGCTAGACGAGGTGGTGGTCGCGCGCGTAGACCATCAACGCGATGCGGCCCGACAGCCCGAGCCTCCGGTAGATCTGGTGCCGGTGGATCTTCACCGTCGCCGGGCTGATGTGGAGCGCCGTGCCGATGCCGAGCGTCTGCAGGCCCTGGCCGGCGAGCCGCGCGATCTCGAGCTCGCGCGGCGTGAGCCCCGCGGCGGCGAGGTGACGGGCCGCCGCCTCGCGGCGGACCATCTTGCGGAGCGCCATCGTCGTCATCTGCGTCTCGAGCCAGTAGCCGCCCTTGCGCACCTGGTGGATGCACTCGGCGACGACGTCGGGCGCGATCGTCTTCAGCAGGACGCCGCGCACGCCGAGCCGGACGGCGTCGAGGAGCGTCTCTTCGTCCGCCTCGGACGTGAACAGCACGAGCTTCGTCTCCGACCCGGTCTCGACGATCGCCCGGACGACCTTGAGCCCGTCACGCTGGGGGAGATCGACGTCGAGCACGGCGAGATCGGGCGCGACGTCGCGGACCTGCCGCACGGTCTCCGCGTCGTCGCTGCAGCGCGCGACGACCCGGACGTCACGCTGCCGCTGGAGCAGCGCGGCGAGGCCGTCGAGGAACAACGGCTGCTTGCCGGCGATCAGGATGCTGGTGCGCGACGCCTTCATGCCATGACGCTCATACACCGGTGCTGCCGAACCCGCCGCCGCCGCGGGCGGAGGACGTGAGCTCATCCACCTCCACCAGCTCGACGGTCTCCACGGCCTGGACGACGAGCTGCGCGATGCGCTCGCCGCGCTCGACCGTGGCCGCGGCGCTCGGGTCGTGGTTCACCAGCAGCACCTGCACCTCGCCGCGATACCCGGCGTCGATCAGGCCGGGCGTGTTCAACGGCGCGACGCCGTGGCGCAGCGCCAGCCCGGAGCGCGGGAGCACGAAGCCGGCGAAGCCCGGCGGGATGGCGATCGCGAGCCCGGTGGGCACGAGCACGCGCGCGCCCGGCGGGATGACGACGCTCCTTGCCGCGTGGAGATCGAGGCCCGCGTCGCCCGGGTGCGCGGGGCGAGGCAGCGGGAGATCCGGGTCGAGACGCTTGACGGGAATGCGCATGAGCGCGGTCAACCTCCAGCCGACTTATAGCAAACTGAGGCGATGACCGACGGCGGCGCGCTTTCCGGCATCACCGTGCTCGACCTCGCGACGTTCCTCGCGGCGCCCGTCTGCGCCACGCTGCTCGGCGAGTTCGGCGCCGACGTGATCAAGGTCGAGCAGCCGGGTGTCGGCGACGACCTCCGCCGTCTCGGCCGCGCCGCGGCGCCCCAGGACGACCGCACGGGAGGTGGAGGCCGCCACCTGCCGATACCCTCCTTCTGGTGGTTGGTGGAGGCCCGCAACAAGAAGTCGATCACGTGCAACCTGCGCGATCCGGAAGGGCAGGCGCTCATCCGTCGCCTCGCCGCGGACGCGCACGTCCTCACCGAGAACTTCCGGCCCGGCACGCTCGAGCGCTGGAATCTCGGCTGGGAGGCGCTGTCCGCGGTGCGTCCCTCGCTCGTGATGGTCCGCGTCTCGGCGTACGGCCAGACCGGGCCGCATCGCGATCGTCCCGGCTTCGGCCGCATCGCGGGCGCCGTTGGCGGGCTGTCGTACATGTCGGGCTACCCCGATCGTCCGCCGGTGTCGCCCGGCACGCCGACGGTCCCCGACTACCTGGCCGGCGTTTTCGCCGCCGTCGGCGCGCTCGTGGCGTTGCGCCACGCCGAGCGCACGGGGAGAGGGCAGGTGGTCGACGTCGGGCTCTACGAGCCGGTGCTGCGCATCCTCGACGACGCGCTCGCCGTGTACGGCGGGACGGGCCACGTGCGCGAGCGTATCGGCTCAGGGACCGAGAGCGCGGTGCCGCACAACCACTACCGGGCGCGCGACGGGCGGTTCATCGCGGTCGCGTGCACGAACGACCGGATGTTCGCGCGGCTCGCCAAGGCGCTCGGGCGCGAGGAGCTCGCCGGCGATCCGACGATGGCCACCACGGCCGCGCGGCTCGCGCACCGCGAGGCCGTCGACGCGCTCGTCGCGCAGTGGATCGGCGCGCGCGACGCGGACGCCGCCCTCGCGGCGCTCGCGGCCGAGGAGGTGCCGTCGTCGCTCGTGATGAGCGTGCGCGATCTCTTCGAGGACGCCCACGTGCGCGCGCGGGAGAACATCCTGTCCGTCGCCACGTCGCTCGTCGGGACGCTCGCGATGCCGGGCGTGGTGCCGCGGCTCACGCACACGCCGGGCGCGGTCCGCCACGCGGGGCCGGGGTCACCGGGTCAGGACAACGAGGAGATCTACGGCAGCCGGCTCGGTCTCTCGTCGGCGGAGCGGGCCCGCCTCCGGGAGAAGGGGATCATTTAGCGCGCGTCTCGTCCTTGCTGACCGCGGCCTCGGCGAGGCTCTTCAGGACTTCCATCGTGAGCTGCGGCCGGTTACGGATGAGCCAGTCGAGGCGCTCGTGCTTGAGAACGAGCAGCTCGGTGGGGCTCGTCGCGATCATGTCCGCGGAGCGCGGCGCGTTGCGGAAGAGCGCCCACTCGCCGATGAGCTGCCCCTCGCTCAGCTTCGCCAGCGTGCGCTCGACGCCGTTGAACTTGCGCCGGATCTCCACCGACCCCGAGTGGATCACGAACGCCTCGCCCTTCGCGTCGTCGCCCTCGCGCGCGATGTAGTCGTTCGGCTCGAACGTGCGGCGCTCGACGTCGCCGAGCGTGAGGCTCTTGTAGATCTCGAGGCCGATCGACGGCAGCGACGACTTGGCCTCGACGGGGAGCCGCGCGTTCGTCCAGCCGCCCAGCCCGCCCTTGAGGATCCGCGCGTCGAGCCCGTGCTTGCGCAAGATCTGGATCGCCTGCTCGCTCGTCATCTCGCCGGGGGTCGTGTCGTACGCGATGACGATCTGCTTCGGCTCGACCTTGACGTCGATCTGCTCCGTCTTGAGCAGCGTGTCGGGGTCGACGCGCACGGAGCCCGGGAGCTTGAGCGGGCTCGTCTCGTAGTCGTGCTTGGTGCGGACGTCGATCAGGACCGGGTTGAGCCCGCGCTCGATGAACGCGATCACCTGCGGCGGGGCCACGCGGAAGCGGTCCTTCCACCACGTGCGGGCCCACATGCCGCCGTAGCCGCCCGCGCTCAGCACTGTCACGCCGAGCGCCACCAACGCCCACGGGAACGGGCGCGGCGGCGGGTTCTTGATCTTGTCGTCCGCCTCCTTCATCGCGCGCACGACGTCCGGCAGCTTCGGCTGGAGCTTGTTCGCCTCCCCGAGCCGGGCGAGCGCGACCTTGTACTTCTCGCTCGTGAGCGCGCTCAGCCCCGCGAACCACGGCTCGTTGAACTTGCTCTGGCCCGGCTTCGTCACCTCGGTGCCCTGGAGGAACTTGAGGACGTCGACGGCCGGGATCAGGAAGTTGAAGCCCTGCACCACCGCGCCGCTCGCCGACAGCGACACGAACGTGAGCACGCCCAGCACCGTCGAGTCGTCGCCGACCGCGGGCCCGCCGCTGTTTCCGTGCGCGGCCGGCGCGTCGGTCTGGACGAGGTCCTGGCCGATCGCGTCGACCTTGATACCCGACACGGCGCCGTTGGTGACGGACGCTTCGATGCCCGCCGACTGGTTGAGGAGCTCGTGCGAGAGCACGACGCCGGGGAAGCCGAGGATGTGGACGGCGTCGCCGATCTTGGCCGCGCGGGTGGCGACGGACAGCGCGGGATAGTTGCCGTCCGGCACGCGCAGGAGCGCGAGGTCGCGTCCCGAGTCCGGCGCGGGCTGGCCGACCGCATCGATCAGCAGAGGAGCGGAGAACTTCTTCACCTCTGCAGGCAGCTTCACGCCGTTCGAGAGCTGGACCGTCACCTGCGGCGCGGCGTTGACATTCGCGCTCGCGAGACCGCGATCGCTCGCGCCGAGGCGGATCTGCTCTTCGATGCCCGGGTTCTGGCCCTTCATCAGCCCGCGCTGCCGCAGCGCCGGCTCGACGCAGCCCTTCTCGATCGCCATCTTCTTGATCTCGTGCGTCACCCACGCGGGCATGCGGTACGCGGGGTCGACGACGTGCGCGTTGGTCAGGAGCCAGCCCTTGCCGTCGATGAACCAGCCGGTGCCCGTTTCGACGAACGGTGCCGGCGTGATCGTGACGGGGCCGGCCCCGCAATTGAGCGTCACCTCGGCGTCGATGCGGGCGGTGATGAGGGCGACGCCCGGCTTGGCGCGCAGGATCGCCTCCTGCGCGGACAGCGCGGCCGCGATCTGGGGCGTCAGGAGCGCGGCGGCCAGGGCCAGGCTCACCGACCATCGCAACTTCATGGCCGGAAACCTACCACAGTGCCGGGCTGGCAGCGTCAGGCGGCGACAGGTCGGGCGACGGCGAGCTCCCGGCGAAGGACGGCGTTTTCCTGCTCGAGCCGTCGCACCAGCTTGAGCAGGCCGTTGATCTCGTCGGCGATGGCATCCCCCCTGTGCTCCCGATCAGACATGTGAAGCTCCCTTCACGGCCGGAGTGCACGGCCTCGCCTTCCAACAATTGCAATCGCCGAACCACCGACCCGTTAGAATCGCCGGCCATGCGGCGGCTGTCTCGCCGAAAGCGCATCGTGTTCGCCGCGATCGCGGTGGTGGGCTCGCTGGTCGCGACCGTGGCGGCGCTGGGGGTCATCGACGCGCTCCTGCGCTGGCGGTATGCCGACAGCGTCGCGCTCAATCGCTGGGGCTACCGAGGCCCGATCGTCGGAGCCAAGCGCGCGAACGAGCGGCGTGTCGTCGTGCTGGGCGGCAGCACGGCGTTCGGGTTCGGCGTGCCGGCGGGCGAAAGCTTCGCCGCGCATCTCGAGCGGCGCCTGGCCGAGCGGCGCACGACGCCGGTCAGCGTCGTCAACCTCGGCTACGTCCGGGAAGGCGCGTGGGCGTTTCGCCCGACGCTCACCGACTACGCGTATCTCCGCTATGACGTCGCCGTCCTCTACGAGGGCTACAACGACCTGCGCCGGTCGAGCGCCCGCGCGTTCCGGCACGACTCACCCGTGTTCCGCGCGACGGGCTATCTGCCGCTGCTCCCGCTGGTGCTCTCCGAAAAGGCGCGCGCGATTCGCTACGGCGGCGACCTCGCCGCACGCTTCGGCCGCGAGGATCCGGTGTTTCGTCCCGACCTCGCCGACCGCGCCGCCGCGGGCGCGCTGAAGGCGATGGCGGAAGTGACGCGCTCGCTCGAACAGGTCCTCCGGCCGCTCTCGCGTGAAGGCGACGCGGCCGGGAGGCCGGTCGCGTCGAGCGCCGTGTGCGCCGAGCCGTTCCGCCACTACTGCGACGGCGTCGCCGCCGGCATCGAGGAGGCGCTGGCCCGCGGCGCGCGCGTGGTCGTCGTGACGCAGCCGTTCATCTCGGACGCGCACGTCGAGCAGCAACGGCATCTCGCCGGGATGGTCCGCGCGCGCTACGAGCGCGATCCGCGCGTGGCGCATCTGGATCTGGGGTGGGCGGTCGACCTGCGCGATCCGGCGCTGGCCTTCGACGGCATGCACCTCACCCCGCGCGGCAACGCCCTCGTCGCCGAGCGGCTCCTGCCGGGGGTGGTGCGGCTCCTCGACTAGCGCCGGACGTACGCCGCGAGCGCCTGACTTTCGCGCTCGCTGAGCGCGACCGCGATGCGGAGCTGCTCGAGGTACTGCGCGAGCGTCTTGCCGCCGAGGTCGATCTTGCGGCTCGTGAAGAAGTCGTTGACGTCGCGCTCCAGCGCGGGCGTCGCCAGCCCGATCACGCCTTCCGCCATCCGCCTGAGCCCGTGCTTCGGATAGAGCCGGTCCATCGCGTCCCAGTGGCTCTTCACGAACGTCCACGCCTGCGCGCGCGCGTGCACCGTCATGAGCAGGCTGCGGTTGACGAAGGGCGCGTCCTGCGTCCGGACCTCGCCGTTGACCGTGCGGTTGAGCGTCTCGTCGATGAGCGACGGCTGCCGGAAGCCGGCGAGCGCGTAGAGATACCGCTGCTCCTCCTGCGGCGTCGCCGCCCGCCGGAAGCGCTCGAGGAACCCGCGGTAGCGCGGCTCGTCGCCGGTGTACGCCAGGATCGCGATCAAGGCCGGGAGGACGTTGGCGTCGACCTCGGTGGCCTTCTGCTCGTGCTCGGCGTAGAGCTCGGCGGCCATCGCCTGCACGGAGGGGTCGTTGCCGAGGATGCCGAGCGCGCGGATGAGGTCGCCGCGGAGCTGACGCGTGAGCTCGTCCTCGCCCGCGCGCGGCGTCCATCCGAGGGCTCCGACCGCGGGCGTGAGCCGGTCGCGCACGAGCGCTTCGAGCCCCGGACGCTCCGCCGGCGTGGTCACGCGATTCAAGGCGGCGAACGCGCCGAGGATCGACGACCACACGTTGCGGTCGCGCTCCTCGCGGAACCGCGCGGTGAGATCGAGGTAGTCGGTGACGGGGACGAGCCCGGCCATCGCCGCGGCCCACATGTCGTTGACGAGGTTGAACCGCTCGATCGGCTCGAGCGTCGAAAGACGCGCGACGAGCGCCTCGCGCAGGTCGCCGGCGTAGCGCACGCGATAGAAGCCGTGACCGCCGGCGTTCGCGAGCGCGGCGGTGCATCCCGCCGGAAGCTTCACTCGCTCCTCGGCGCCCTCCAGCAGGAGCCGGCGCGTCTCGCTCGTGCCGCCGGCCTCGAGGCGGAGCTGGATCGGGATCTTCCACCGCTGATCGCTCGTGCCGGGAATGTAGGTGAACCGCTGCTGCGCGAGCACGAGCTCGTCGCCGTCGCGGCGCACGCTGACCAGCGGATACCCGGGGCTGAAGATCCACGCGTCCATCACCGCGGGAATCGGCTGACCGGCCGCGCGGCCGAGCGCGGACCAGAGATCCACCGTCTCCGCGTTGTCGAAGCGGTGCGACACCAGGTAGTCGCGCACGCCGTCGCGGAACACCTCGCCGCCGAGGTACTGCTCGAGCATGCGGAGCACCGACGCGCCCTTCTCGTACGTGAGCACGTCGAACATCGCGTCCGCTTCGCGCGGCGCGCCGACGGGAAACTCGATCGGGCGCGTGGCGTGGAGCCCGTCGACGACGAACGCGGACGCGCGCGAGACGCCGAACGACGTCCAGCGGCGCCACTGGGGCTTCCACGCGTCGACGGCCAGCATCTCCATGAACGTGGCGAACGCCTCGTTCAGCCAGATGCCGTTCCACCACCGCATGGTGACGAGATCGCCGAACCACATGTGCGCGTTCTCGTGTGCCACCACGTCCGCCACGCGCTCCTGCTCGGCGTGCGTCGCCTGCGCCTCGTCGACGAGCAGCGCGGTCTCGCGGAACGTGATCGCGCCCAGGTTCTCCATCGCGCCCGCGGCGAAGTCGGGAATCGCCAGGAGGTCGAGCTTGTCGCCGGGATACGGCAGGCCGTAGTAGTCCTCGAAGAAGCGGAGCGACGCGGCGCCGACCGCCTGGCCGAAGCCCGCCAGGCGCTGCTTGCCCGGCACGCACCACACGCGCAGCGGCGTGCGCCCGACCATCACGGGCTCCGTCGCCTCGAGCTCGCCGACGACGTACGCAACGAGATACGTCGACATCTTGATCGTGTCCGCGAACGCGACGACCTTCTTGCCGCCCTCGACGCGCTCGGAAACGATCGACGTGTTGGACACCGCGGTGAGCGCGGGATCGATCACGAGCGTCGAGGCGAACACCGCCTTGAAGTCCGGCTCGTCCCAGCACGGAAACGCGCGGCGCGCGTCGGTCGCCTCGAACTGCGTGGCGGCGAGCACGTGGGGCACGCCGGACGGGTCCTTGTACGTGCTGCGGTAGAAGCCGCGCAGCTTGTCGTTCAGCGTTCCGGTGAACGCGAGCCGCAGCCGCCACTCGCCGGACGGCACGGGCGCCGCGAACGTCAGCCGAGAGCGCTCGTTCGCCGGCTCGGCGTCGGCGGCGCCGTTCTGCGAGTGGCCGCTCGCGTTCTCGACGCGGACGCTCGTGATGGTGAGCTCGACGGCGTTGAGCCAGATCTCGGTCACGGGCTCGACGACGGTCACGGTCACGGTCTCGGTGCCCGTGAACGTGAACGTCGTCAGGTCGGGCTCGAGTCGAATGTCGTAACGGGACGGAACGACGGCGCGCGGGAGACGGTGGGGGTTCACGGTCCGTACTGTACCCGCGCGACGCGCGTTATGCCACCGCTTCGGTCTCGATCACGCGCGTGAAGATCGCGTGCCTCGCGCGTTCCGCCCGCAGGCTCGTACTGCCGGTGCCAGCGAACGCCGGTCGGCGACGGCGGACCGGGTAAGCTAGGCGCGTGTCTCGCGCCCTCGCGCTGTCGGCGTTCCTGCTCGCCATCGCGGCGGCCGCGGCGGCGGATTCTTCCACCGTCGAGCACTTTCTCCGCCGTCACTGGCGGATGCCGCTCGCGCCGCAGGGCCCGCCGCCCGCTCGCTACTCCGCCCTCGAGGCGTCACTCGCGCCGGAGGCGTGCGGCACGTGTCATCCCGCGCAGCTCGCCGACTGGCGCACGAGTCTGCACGCGCACGCGATGGGGCCGGGCGTCGCGGGGCAGCTCGTGGAGATGTGGAAGAGCGCGCCCGGCGAGGCGCTCGCCTGTCTCACGTGCCACGCGCCGCTCGCCGAGCAGCGGCCGTCCGACGGCGCGTTCGACGCCGCGTTGCAATCGCGCGGCATCGTCTGCGCCGCGTGTCACGTGCGTGCGCACGAGCGCTTCGGGCCGCCGCGCCGCGACGGGACGGTCGCGAGCGGCGCACCGCGCGAGACGCTCGCGCACAACGGCGTCACGCGGACGTCCGCGTTCCTCGCGTCGGAGTTCTGCCGGGGATGTCATCAGTTCACGAGCAACGGCTTCGCGCTCAACGGCAAGCTGCTCGAGAACACGCACGCGGAGTGGAAGGCCAGCCGCTTCGCGCGCGAGGGCGTGCAGTGTCAGGACTGCCACATGCCGGACCGTCGCCACCTCTGGCGCGGCATTCACGACGCCGACATGGTCCGGAGCGGCGTGACGATCGCCGTCGAGGGCGGCCGCGGGCCGGTGCGTCCCGGCCAGACGATCTCCGCGACGCTGACGCTCGAGAGCACGCGCGTCGGCCACGCGTTTCCCACGTACGTGACGCCGCGTGTCCTCCTGCGGGGCGAGCTCGTCGACGCCGACGGCGCCGTGGTGACGGGCAGCCGGCGCGAGCGCGTGATCGCGCGCGAGGTGGCGCTCGACCTCTCGCGCGAGATCCGCGACACGCGGCTCAGACCCGGCGCGCGCGCGCGCCTCGTCTATCAGGCGCGCCCGGCGCGCGCGGGGCTGCGCCTGCGCCTGAGCGTCGTGGTGGAGCCCGACGCGTTCTACACCGCGTTCTTCGAGACGCTGCTCGGCAGCGGCGCGGGACAGGGCGACGCGCAGATCCGCGAGGCGCTCGCGGCCACGCGGCGCTCGGTGTTCACGCTGTTCGTGCGCGAGCTGCCCGCGACATGAGCGCGCCGACGCGGTGGACCGAGGCGCGCTCGACGCGCGGCGTGGCGGCGGCGCCGCACGCGCTCGCCGCGGCGACCGCGCGCGACGTGCTCCGCGCCGGCGGCAACGCGCTCGACGCCGCGGTGGCGGGCGTGGCGGACCTCGCGGTCGTGTACCCGCACATGAACGGGATCGGCGGCGACAGCTTCTGGCTGATCTTCGACGGACGGCGCGGCGCCGCGCTCGCGCTCAACGCCGCGGGCCGCGCGGCCGGCGCGGCCGAGCTTGCGACGTATCGTGCGCGCTTCGGCGATCGGATCCCGACGCGGGGCGGCGCCGCGGCGCTCACCGTGCCCGGCACGGTCGCGGGCTGGTGGGAGACGCATCGCTACAGCGCGGGGCAGCTCGGCTCCACGCTGCAGTGGAGGGACCTGCTGGCGCCGGCGATCGCGCACGCGCGCGAGGGCGTTCCGCTCTCGGCGGGGCAGCGACGGACGGCCGCGACCGCGCCGGCGCTGTTCGACGACGGCGCGCCGTCCGAGGTGCGGGCGACCCTGTGGCCGATCTATCACCCCGCGCAGCTCGAGCAGGGACCCCTCGTGCAGCGCGACCTCGCCGCGTCGCTCCTGGCGATCGCCGAGGGCGGCGCGGCTGAATTCTATGGTGGCGGGCTCGGGCGGCGGATCGCCGACGGCGCCGCGGCGGCGGGGAGCCCGCTGCGGCTCGAAGACTTCACGCGGCACCGTGCCGATTGGGTGGAGCCGCTGCGGATGCCGTACCGTGACGGCGTCGCGGTGAGCTTCCCGCCGCCGACGCAGGGGTTCGCGGCGCTCGCGATCCTGGGGATCCTCGATCGCTTCGACGTTGCGAGCCTGAGCGAGGACGCCTACGTCCACCTGATCGTCGAGGCGACGAAGCTCGCGTTCGAGGATCGGGATCGCTTCCTCGCCGATCCGACGTTCGTCGACGTGCCGGTGGCGCGCTGCCTCGACCGCGACTACCTCGCGCGGCGCGCGGCGCTCGTCGATCGCGAGCGCGCGCGTCCGGTGGCCGCGCCGCCGACGCGCGGCGACACGATCGCGTTCGTCACGGCGGACGATCAGGGCCACGCCGTCTGCGTGATCCAGAGCCTCTATCACGAGTACGGATCCGGCGTCGTCGCGGGCGGGACCGGCATCATCCTGCAGAACCGCGGCGCCTTCTTCTCGCTCGATCCCGCGCATCCGAACGCGCTCGCGCCCGGGAAGCGCACGGCGCACACGCTGGTGCCGTCGATGTATCTCGTCGGCGGCCGGCCGCGCTACGTCTACGGAACGATGGGCGGGGAAGGGCAGCCGCAAACCCAGGCGGCGCTCGTGACCCGCCTCGTGGATCGACGCGACGGTCTCCAGGCGGCGGTCGAAGCGCCGCGCTGGCTGCTCGGACGGACGTGGGGCGACGAGACGCGGGCCCTGCGCCTCGAGAGCCGCTTCGACGCGTCGGTCGCGCCGTCGCTGCAACGACGCGGACACGACGTGGTGGTCGTCGAGGGCTGGAGCGACGTCATGGGACACGTGCAGGCCGTCGAGGTCGGCGCCGCGCTCGTCGCCGCGTCGGATCCCCGCGCGGACGGCGGCGCCTTCGGTGCGTGACGCCGTCGGCGCGCTGATCGTCGCGCTCGCCGTCATCGTCTTCGTCGCCGTGCACGGGCCGATGCTTCGCACCGTGGCGGAGCATCTGGCCGCGCGCTGACGCGTGCGCGTCCTCGTCGCGGCCGGTCTCGCCGCGGGCGTGCTCCTCGGCGCCGCTGCCGTCGGCCGAGTGGCGCCAGGGGCCGGACGAAGGAGCGGCCTGCTCGCGACGGGCCTCGGGCTCGGGATCCTGTCGCATCTCTGGCTCGGCCTCGGGGTGACCGGCGCCTACCGCCCGGTGATCGCGTGGCTGCTTTGGGCCGCGCTGACCATCGCCGGTGCGATCGTGATCGCCCCCACGGTCCCTCGCGCGTGGGCCGCCGCACGTGCGTGGCTGGCCGAGCGTCCGGCGTACGAACGGGCTCTCCTCGTTCTCTCGGGCGCGCTCGCCGCCGTTCTCGTGATCGGGAGCTTCGCCCCGCCGTTCTCGATCGACGTGCTCCGCCACCATCTCCGCGTCGCCGGTGACGCGGCGGCGGAGGGTCGCCTCGTGTTTCGGCCGACCTTCTTCGACGCGCAGCCGATGGCGGGCGAGATGTTCTACGTGTGGGGTCTCCTCCTTCACGGTCCGCTCGTCGGCAAGATCGTGCTCGCCGCGCACGGCGTGCTCGCCATCGGCGCCGTCGCGGCGCTCGCCGCGCGCGGCGGAGGGCGCGCGGCCGCGTGCCACGCCGCCGTCGTGTTCGCGGCGATCGCGCCGGGGGAGACCGCTCGGCGCTCGTGCTCGCGGGCGCGTTCGCGGGGTTCGCCGCGTCGACGAAGCTCTTCGGCCTCCTCTCCCTCGCGGCGCTCGTCGCCGTCGTGCTCGTCGTCATCGTCATCGACCGCCGGCGCCCCGTGTTGCTCGTGGCCGCCGTCGTCGTGACGCTCGTCGCGGGTGCGCCGTGGTACGCGCGCACGTGGGCCGTCGCGGGGCATCCATTCTGGCCGTTCGTCGTCGTCGAAGGCGCGCCGAGTGCGGGCCGCATCGTCGAAGACCTGGCCCGCCGCGTCGACGGCCACCGCGCGGCGGCGGGCAACATCGTGGTGCGGCTCCCGGCGGCGATCGTCGGGCATCCCGACGTGCATGGACGCGCGCCAATCGGCCCGCTCGTCGCGGCCGGGCTGCTGCTGCTGACCGTCGTCGGCGGTGCTCGGCGGACGTGGCCGTGGCTGGCGTGGAGTGCCGCGTACGCCGTGGGCTGGTACGTCCTCGCGCCCTACGCGCGATATCTCCTGCCGGCGTTCGTCGCGTGGAGCGCCGCCGGGGGCTCTGCGCTCGCCGCGGCGCGGAGTCTCGGGCCACTGAGTCGCCACGCGGTCGCGGCCGCGACGCTGGGCTGGGGGGTCGCGAGCCTCGTGGCGGGCGGCTCGCAGCTGGCGCGGGTCGCGCCGGTCGTGACGTCGATCGAGTCCCGGGACGCGTTTCTCGCGCGCGTCGCGAGCCACCACGCGGACATCGTGTGGATGAACCGGACGCTGCCGGCACGCGCGGTCGTGGCATCGGTGTATCCAGGCCTCGCGTATCTCGAGCGGCGCGCCATCTGGCTGGAGGACCTGCAGGCTTTCGTCGACGTCGATACCGCCGCGTCGATCGACGCGCTGCGCGCGTCACTCGCGGCGTGGGGCGCGAGTCATCTCTTTCTCGTCGACGACCCCGGCGATCCCGCGCCGCCGGACAGCCGCCGGCGGCTCGCCGAGCTCGCCGCGCGCTGCGGGGTCGTCGTCCACGACAATCCCGCCTCGGTCGCGATCGCGAGCGTGTTCCTCGCGGAGACCGAGCGGCTTCGGGCGCGGGTCGTCGAGCTTCGATCGCGCTGCGAGTGACGCTCAGCGCTGGCGCGCGGCCAGCCACGCGACGCGGAAGGGATGCATCGCGCGCCACGCGGCGCGCTGCCATCGCGACGTCGCCCCGTAGTGCTCGCGGAGCCACGTCGCGGACGGAAACGCCGTCCAGCCGAGCACGCGGCCCAGATCCGCCAGGCGATCGACGAGCAGCGTCTCCGCGAGATACGTCCGCCACGGCGGCAGTCCGCCGGCGAGGCTCGTCGGCCTGAGGCCACCCAGGCAGGTGTCGAGCGCCGCGCGACGCACGTGCGAGGGCGCGAGCGCGGCGAGCACGTCAGGCGGGACCCGGCCGCCGAGCGCCGCCGCCGCGGCCAGCGCGTAGTGCGTCGCGCCGGCCAGTCCCCAGCGCCGCGCGTCCGCGATGAGCGCGGGCCGGTCGATCGCCTCCGCCCACGCGTCGACGACCGCGGCGATGTCGGTGAACCACACGAGGCGCCCGAACTCCGAGCCGTAGGTGACGTGGTGGACGAGGTGCAGCAGGCCATGCTCGCGGCCGAGCGCGAGCGACGACGCGGTGAGCGGGCGCGCGCGGTCCCACACGGCGTCATGGTCGATGCGGATCGCACGCTCGACACGCGGATAGCGGCCGAGGTGCCAGTGGAGATCGACGACGGCGCCGTCACGCACGAGCTGGCGGAACGAGCGCGCCGCCTGCTCCTCGCAGAGCGCCGCGTCGCCGTGCCGGTACCCGAGGTCGATCAGCGTCGCGATCGCGCGCGCGGCATCGTGCGGGCGAACCAACAGGT
>Ga0194110_10005993_pt1 | contig 14326 bp, 12 predicted proteins | sample TA2Kig1200mmetaG_FD_146192 | JGI IMG/M metagenome (GOLD analysis project Ga0194110, IMG submission 146192) | Freshwater microbial communities from Lake Tanganyika, Tanzania - TA2015032 Kigoma Deep Cast 1200m | ecosystem: Environmental > Aquatic > Freshwater > Lake | place: Tanzania: Lake... | reverse complement strand
TTCCGGGAGCAGGCCGTCTGCCTGCTGACCGGGGGCGTGGATGGCTTCATCGTCGAGACGATGATTGACCTGCGCGAGGCGCTGTGCGCGGTGCGCGCCTGTCGCGCGGTGGCAGACCTGCCCGTGCTGGTCTCGCTGGCATTTCAGACCACGCGGCGCGGCGGGCGCACGGTGATGGGCGATTCCGCGCGCGACGCGGCCATCGCCCTGGCCGGGGCGGGCGCGGCGGCCGTCGGCGCCAACTGCGGCGATCTCACTCCCGACGAAACAGCCATCATCGTTGCCACGATGCGGGATGCTGTGACTCTGCCGATCCTGGCGCAGCCGAACGCCGGCCGGCCGAAGCTGATCAACGGCCAGACGATCTTCGACATGACGCCGGAGGCGTTCGGACAGGGGATCGCGGCGTGTCTCGAGGCGGGCGCAACGCTGGTGGGCGGCTGCTGCGGCACATCGCCGCAGCACATTCGCGCGGCCAAGAAGGCGGTCGAAGCATTCCGCGCGCGCCTGACTTGCGCCGCTTACTTACAGGAGTTACGCAGTTAGCCCGATTTTCGGCCACGAATTTCACGAATTGACACGAAAAGACCTGAGAATTCGTGCTAATTCGTGTCATTCGTGGCTGCTCCCCGTCCCATACTGCGTAAGTCCTGTTACTTAATAGGAGGGCTATATGCGCAAACTTGCAACGATTCAGGTCATCCGAGAGCTGGAACCGATCCCCAACGCCGATCGCATCGTGTTGGCGCGCTTTCAGGATGTCGGCTGGCAGTGTGTGGTGGCCAAAGATGACGGCTTCAGCGTCGGCGATTTCGCGGTGTTCCTGGAAGTGGACAGCCTGGTGGATGTGACGCAGGAGCGGTTTGCGTTCATGGCCGCGCGCAAGGGGCGGGTGCGCACGATACGGCTGCGCGGCGTGTGGTCGCAGGGCCTGGCGCTGCCGCTGTCCAAGTTCCCGGAACTCGCGGGTCTGCCATTGGCCAGCGGGCTGGACATCACCGACTCGCTGGGCATCCAGCAGTACGTCCCGCCAGAGCCGGTCTCGGTCGGCGGGGATGCGCTCGGCCATTTCCCCGGCTTCATCCCCAAGACCGATGAGCCGCGGGTGCAAGCATATCCGGCCGTGTTGGACGAGCTGCGCGGTCTGCCGGCCGTCGCAACCGTGAAGTGCGACGGCTCCAGCGGCACGGTCTATCGGTGGCAAGACCACTTCGGCGTCTGTTCGCGCAACCTGGAGTTGAAGGAGACCGCGGAGAACGCCTTCTGGAAGGTCGCGCGCAAGTACGATCTTGTCGAACGGCTGCCCGAAGGCTACGCGGTGCAGTTCGAGGCGTGCGGTGAGGGGATCCAAAAGAACCGCCTGGGCATTCGGGGAGTGGACGGCTTCGTGTTCAACGTGTGGAGCATCCCCGAAAGCCGCTACTTCGACCACGAGCAGACCAGGGCCTTCGCGCAGTCGCTCGGCTTGCCGGTCGTGCCTGAAGCGCGGCGCTGGGAGGCCTTCGACGGCTCGCTGGAAGAGCTGCTGGTCATGGCCCAGGGGGTCTATCCGGGCACATCCAACCAGCGCGAGGGGATCGTCATCCGGCCTCTACAGGAGACTTACTCACCGACCCTCGCCAGCCGGCTGAGTTTCAAGGTGCTGAACAACGTGTTCCTGTTGGCAGAGGATTGACGAACCAGACCCTAAGGGTCTCAGAGACCCTTAGGGTCTTTCGGCGTCACGGCGTGAAGTCGGTATCATCCTTGACGCGCTGGATGAACGCGGCCAACAGCCGCGAGACGTTGGCCAGGTCCTCTAGCGAGAGGATCTCGGCCGCGGTGTGCATGTAGCGCAATGGGATGCTTACCAGCCCGGTGGCGACCCCCGCGCGCGTCAACTGGATGGCGTTGGCGTCGGTGCCAGTGCCGCCCGGCGCCGCCTCGAGCTGGTAGGGGATGCCCTCCGCCTCGGCCGCCTCGATCAACATGCGCTCGACCACCGGGTTGATGTTGGGCCCGCGCGCGATCGCCGGGCCGGCGCCCAGCCGAATGCCACCCACGCGCTTGCGCTCGATGTGCGGATGATCGCTTGCATGGCTCACATCCACCGCCACGCCGATCTTGGGGTCTATGCCGAAGGCGCTGGTGCGCGCGCCCCGCAACCCCACCTCCTCTTGCACCGTCGAGACTGCATAGACAGCCGCATCGAATGTCTTGCCGGCCAGCAGGCGTAACACCTCGCCCACCGCAAAGCTGCCGGCCTTGTCGTCGAACCCGCGCGAGGCGGCTACCTGGCCGCGCATGATCTCGAAGCCCTCGGCATAGGTGACCGGATCGCCCACCCGCACCAGCGACTCGGCCTCCTTGCGATCTTTGACACCGATGTCAATCCACAAGTCTTCGATCTCCGCCTTCTTCTTGCGATCCTCCTCGGTCATCACGTGGATGGCCTTCTTGCCGGTGACGCCGGGCACGGGGCCATTGCGCGTGTGGATGCGGACGCGGCGGCCGGGGATGATGTTGAGATCGAAGCCGCCGATGGTCCTGAAGAAGATGAAGCCCTCGTCGTTGATGTAGTTGACCATGAAGCCCAACTCGTCAACGTGGCCCGCCAGCAAGATGCGCGTCGGACCGCCTTCGTGCAGCGCGGCGATGCAATTGCCGTGTACGTCGGTGGCGACCCGCTCGGCGTAGCGCGCCATGTAGTCTCGCCACACTCTCTGGGCCGGCTGCTCGAATCCCGATGGACTCGGGGCCTCCACCAGCTCCTTCAGGAACGCCAATGATGTGTCTTCCATGTTGTAGCCTCTTGCTATATCAGATAGAACCCGGTTTGCCGGCCGTCCAGCGGCCGGCACCCGGCTTCGGTGAACACCACGTCCTCTTCCAGCCCCAGCCGGACTTCCTGGCCGTTCCATTCGGCGATCGGCTCCGCGGCCGATAGCTCCATGGTGAACGCCTCGTTGAACTCCAGCGCGACATCGCCGCGGCCCGGACAGGCTTCCTGCTCCCACGGCAGCCCGATCAACGGACCAGGTTCGTGCAGGAAATGGCCGAGGGAGTGCGAATAGACCTTGGGGTTTGGCACGCCTTCTGCCCGCGCGCGCTCCAGGATATTCTTCAGCAGTTGGTTGCCGGTCAGCCCGCGGCGAAACTCGGCCATGAAGATGTCTTGCAGCCGGCCCGTGGCCGCCATCAGCGCCTTCATGCCCGGGGGCGCATCGCGCTCGCCACCCGCCAACACATAGGCCCACTGCTGATGATCGGAGTTCAGGCGCAGATAGCGGATGCCCACGTCGCAATGGATGAAGTCGCCCGGCCGGATCACCTGGTCGTCTGGCCCATACTGATGGCGTGCAGCGTCGCTGCGAATCAGATTGAAGAAGGGCTTGAAGCTCGGTTCCAGGCCCAGATCGGCGCAGCGTTGCCAGTAATGCCAGACCAGGTCGTTCGTCGTGGTCACGCCCGGCACGATGGCCTGCCGGCTATAGCACTCGGCGATCAGGCGATGGGCCACGCCGACGACATGCTCGAAAAGGACGATCTCGTCCGGGGTCAGGGTCGCCAGCCAGCGAGTCGCCAACGGCTCGGCCGACGTCAGGCGTTCTACGTATCTGGGGGGCAGTTTTGCGGTCAACTGCTGATAGAGGTTGTGCGTCAGGCCGCCGGCTGCCCACTGCGTAGACCCGATGTTGATGCCGATGCGCTGCGGATCACGCTCCTCGACGATCTTGCACAACAGCGGCCACTGCTCGCGCTCCAGTTGGCCGCGATAGGGCCGATCGTAGAGATCGTGCGTGTTCGTGCCAGAGATGTTGATGCGCTCGACGCCGGCTTCCGCGCTGCGATCGTAGAACACCAGCGCCTGGAGGATTGGATGCCAGGTGTCCATCGGCGTCAAGGTGGTGTACACAGGATCGAGATCGTCCTCCTGGCAGAGGATCAGCCACATGTCGAGGCCCGCCTCGCGCATGGCGACCGGCAGGATCGTCTCGAGCCGTTGGCGCAGAAGACGGTTCGTCACCTCGGCGCGCTGGCGCATGGGCAAGACGGTGATGGAGTTGGCCGTGTGACCTGTAGACAACGCGAACTTACTCATGCAGTTCTCCTCACTGTCGGTATCTTACCAGTCAAATTCCTCCAACAGGCAAGAATCTCACGCAAAGCCGCAAAGTCGCAAAGGGCTTTCTTGGCGTTCTTTGCGCCTTTGCGTGAGTCCCGGTGGGCAGGCGCAAGGCCGTACCCCTACCCCAGATTGTAGAACCAGCGCCGATCGTCGCGGCGCTGGCTGTGCTCGTCAATGTACCACCAATCATCGCTGAATGCCTTGCGGCCCTGGCCCGCAACTCCCGCCAGCGCGATCTGGCCCTTGCCGGTGACCGGTTCCTTCGCGCCATCGAGGCGGGGGTCGGCATAGCGTACGAACCAGGCCTCCAGCTCAGCTTCTAACTCCGCGCAGCGATCCTGCTGTTCAGGAACGATCGCCAGGTTGCGCTCTTCCTGTGGATCGTTGACCAGGTCGTAGAGCTCGTGAGGGCCGTAGGGATAGCGATGGATGTACTTCCACCCGGTCGTGCGGATCATGCGCACGGGGCCGTACTCATCGAAAACGACGACGTGCTCGCAGCCGGGCAGCGTCTGACCCCGCAGCAGCGGCGCAAAGCTGCGACCGGGCAGACCGTCGAGGTCGAAGCCTGCCGGCCGGTTCGACTGGGTCGGCTGGCTTGCCTGGTAAGGGCGATGAGCCTGTCGAACCGGGCCGGCCAGCCCAGGATCGAGCAACCCGGTGTAGTCGAGCAGCGTCGGCAGAAGGTCGTACTGGCTGAGCAGATCGCGACAGACTGCGCCTGCCGGAACATGACTCGGCCGCGCCATCAGCATCGGCGCCTTCACCGACGTGTCGTACATGTTCAGGGGGAAGGTGCCGTTGCCCTTGCCCCAGATGCCGTGGTGGCCCATGTTCATGCCGTTATCGCTGGTGAAGATGACAAGCGTGTTCTCGCGCACGCCAAGCTCATCCAGCTTTGCCAGGAGCCGCCCCATCCCGCGGTCCACGCCGGTGATCGCGGCGTAGTAGCCGCTGAGCAGCTCGCGGCGCTTCGCGCCGGCCCCGCGCGGCGCGCTGTTGATCTGCCACGGGTGGCCGCCAGGCACGACCGGGCAGGTGTCGAAAGGGCAATCGGCGTAGAGCGCGACCAGGTCATCAGGATGCTGGCCGCGTCCCCACGGTGAGTGCGGCGCGGTGTAGTGGACGCTGAGGTAGAACGCCGCGTCCGACTGCCGTTGGGCGTCCAGGAACTCCAGCCCGCCCTCGGTGATGACATCGGTCAGGTAGCGCGAGTCCTGCTCAAGCTTGCCGTCCCGGATCAGAAAGGCGTTGTAGTAGTCGCCGCCGCCCCAGGGGAATATGTTCCAGTAGGTGAATCCTTTCTGCGGCGTCAGGCTATCGCCCAGATGCCACTTGCCGCTGATGCCACAGACGTAGCCGGCCTCTGCCAGCGCGTCCGTGTAGCCGCGCATCTCCTTCAGATACTCGATGGCGCGGTCGTCATCCCAGCCGTGCTGGGCGCTGAGGGCGTTCAGATTGCCCTTGCGAATCCAATCGTGGACCCCGTGTTGCGAGGGAATCCGGCCGGTCAAGATCGAGGCGCGCGCCGGCGAGCAGACCGGCGACGCGCAGAAGAAGTTCTCGAAGCGGATGCCGGAAGCGGCCAGGCGATCCAGGTTGGGCGTGATGATCTCGTCGTTCCCTGCCGCGGTCAGGGCCCACGCGCCCTGGTCGTCGGTGAGCACGAAGAGGATGTTGGGACGATGGGGGTCTTTGCTGGCCATGCACCGCCTCAGATTTCGCTCAAGAGCATGTCAATCGCCGCCTGCGTCTCGTTCACTATCGCCACGCCATCGCCTGGGATTTCGATGCTGCCCGCTACGCCGCGGCCGCTGAGCAGCTCCATGCCCGCGGCCGCCAGACGGACGCGCACGGCCGAGCGGTCGTGGTTCAGATAACAGGCGAGGCCGAGGATCATTGCGGTGCTCCTTGATTTGACAGGATGGCTGCAAGGCTAGTATAAACCGCGAGAGAGCGGAGGGCAAATGAGACGTACAGGGTCGAGAGACCACCGCATTCTATTCGCCAGAGGGTTATTCATGAGAGGTCGCGCTATGATTTCTAGTCAGGCATTGCTGGCGGCCCACTCCCCGCTGCCCGATCTGTGGGGCGAGGGCGCGCTCTTCGCGCCCTCCGGGCTCGATGGCCCGACGTGCAGCGCCGCGCACTTCGTGCTCACCTACGGCAGCCAGCCCTATGATCTTCTGGTGCAGACGGCCGCTCCCTATCTTCTGCGCATCCGCCTGATGGAAGGGGCAACGCTTGTCGCCGCGACGGGTGATGTGCTGGCCGCAGAAACGGCCGCTGGTGATCTGATCGTCACCTTTTGCGCCTGGCATACGGCGATCGGGCAGCTTCCGCCGGGGGCGCAGGTCGAGCTGCTGCCGCTGCCGGCCGTCGCGCCCGCCGATCCCCGGGCGCCGAGCTACCAGCCCACGCGGTGGCGCGAGACAGAGACGCTCGCGTTGCAGCATACGGCCGATCGCTTCGCCCTGGCCTATAGCGAAACGCTGCTAGACGCGCTGGCGCGTGCGCAGGCTGGTCTGACCGCCGACCTGGCCGCCGAAGTGAGCGCACGTCTGGCGTTCTATGCCGCAGTTCCTCGAGGCGCGACGGCCGGGGAGACGCGCTTTCTGCGCAAGTGCGCCAGCGTGATGAAAGTCAACACCCTTGGGCCAGAAGGCGCGATCCGTCGCCGCTGGTCCACTCCTGACCGGGCGCCTCATCAGCACATGTGGCTGTGGGACTCGGTCTTTCACTCCTTCGGCATGAACCGCATCAACCCTGAGCTGGCCTGGGAGTTCCTGCTGGCCGTGCTGGAGGCGCAGCGTCCCGACGGCATGATCCCGCACATGATGACCGTCTCAGGTCACGCTTCGGCCATCACACAGCCGCCCTTGCTGGCCTGGAGTGTGTGGGAGAACTACGGCTTCTTACGCGACCGGGCGCGTCTGGCTGAGGCGTTTCCGCGTCTCGAGGCGTATCTGGCCTGGAACCTGGCGCATCGCGATCGCAACGGAAACGGACTGCTGGAGTGGCGCATCGAGGAGAACGCGAAGAGCCGCTCGGGAGAGTCGGGCATGGACAACTCCCCGCGCTTCGACGCCGGCCTGATCGTGGATGCAGTGGACTTCTCCGCGTACCAGGCGCATGACATGTTCTGCCTCTCGCAGATCGCGGCAGAATTGGGGCTGACCGACCGCGCGGTTCTGTGGGGCGAACGCGGCCGCGTGATGGCGCGGGCGATCCATGCCCGGCTCTGGGATGAGGCGACAGGCTTCTATTTCGATCGTGACTTTGCCGGCGACCTCGTGCGAGTGCGCGCGGTTTCGGGCTTCACCCCGCTGTTGCTCCCAGACCTGCCGGCCGGACGCACCGCGCGGCTTGTGGCTGCGCTGCGCGATCCCACAGCCTTCGCCGCGGCCTGCCCCATCCCATCGGTCGCCCTGGACGAGCCGGCCTGGTCCACCGACATGTGGCGCGGCGCTGCCTGGATCAACATGAACTACCTGGTGATCGAAGGGCTGCGCCGGCAGGGTTGCCATGACACGGCCGCGCGCCTGGCCGCACAGACGGCCGGCTTTGTCAGGCGAGCCTACGAGTCGGAGGGGGTGCTCCACGAATTCTTCGATGCCCGCAACAGCCGGCCGCACGCTGCTTGCGATCGCAAGGGGCCGCCCCATCTGCCCTACGACTTCCGCGCGCAGTACGGCGTGATTCGCGACTATCATTGGACAGCCGCGCTCATACTCGCGGAGCATTGAAACCCACCAGGCGCCAGGCGCTTCCGAAGTGCCTGGCACCTGGTGGGCGATTTTCAGGGCAGTCCTGAAGGATGCTGGCGCAATCGCCCATGCCGCGGCCGGCGCCACGGCGCATGAAAACATCCCTCGCCGCTCGGGCCGTATCTTCTCAATAATCCGGGGTAGGGGCATGGCCTTGCGCCTGCCCGCCAGGGCGACCGCAAGGGTGCGCCCCTACACATTGAGAAGATACTACGGATCAATCCTGCCTGGTCTCACGGACTGCCGGGAGGCGTCGGTCGGCCTGGGGATAGGTGGCGACGTAGAAGCTCTGAACCGCGCGGCGGATGACTTCTTCCGCGCTCCGGGCGACGCCGGCGACGATCAGATCGTGCACCAATGCCTGTGTGGCGCGGTCTATCTGGAGCAATGCCTCTGAGCCGGCGGCCAGGGCCTGGCGCAGCGACAGGAAATCCTGCCACGCGTCGTCGGCCGACAACAGCTCTTCTTCGGGTTCATGCGGTGCGATATGACCTGGTTGTTTCATTTTCGCCTCACCTCTTTACAGCGCCGAAATGTCTCCGCGATCAACGATTCACCGTAGTGCGTGCCTTGTTGACGGCACATCAGCAACGCCGCCCTCATCTCTTCGGCTGTCAATACGGCATCGTGACAGGCCTGGAGCAAAATGCCTACGAAGCCGGTGAGGGGAATTTGTAGACTCTGCGCAATCTTGCGAGCTGCCTTCTCTTCCAACAGGAGTTGCGTTGCCTCACCCGTCATCCGGCTCATCAGCACGATGGCTTCCGCTTCGGCCTGGTGGCCGGCGTGGTCTTTGACCCTGGCTGAAGCAGCGATTTGCCTCGCCAGTTGCTCTACTTTCGTGCTTTCCTCTGGCCCGATGGCCTCTACGACAAGGAGTTCTTCGGCGATGAGTTGCTGAACGAAGTTGCCTGCCCCGTGCGCTTGCAACTCGATCAAAACTGATTCAGGGATGTAAATCGCGCTGAAGTAGCGCCGGAGCAGATCAATGCGGCCGCTCTGAAATGCCGAGATCAGCGGCCCTGTGTTGGACACGACGACGATCTTGCCAGTAACTTTGTCTGCGTGCTGATACTCCACAGGCATTTGGAGACTCCTGTCAACGTGATTATAGCCTGTTGCATCGGGCAGGTCAAGGAATCTTCCCCGTCTTCAGTACCGGCAGGACTGCCCACAGGCGCCGCTGGCAAAAGTACGGCCGTTCCTGAAGTTCAGTATGGTCATGGCGTGATTCCGGTCAAAAACAGGCCCTTGAGGCTGGGCAGCATCTCTTTGAGCTCACGGGCAGTCGGCGCGTGCGCGACGAGCTTGCCGTCTTTGAGCGCGATCCACTGGCCGCCGTATTCGTCCACGTGCTCGCGCAGCCACAGGATGTCGAGCGTGCCCGATGGATCCGGCGGCAGATGCGCGTTGACCACCCTCGGCGGCGCCAACACGTAGGCGTAGCGGGCCAGTTCAGGATCCTCCGGGAAACGCTGATGTCCCTTGACCGCCAACTCGCGGGCGCTCAGGTGAGGCTCTTCGAGGAACGCCGCGCGGATCGCGGCCACATAGGCCGCGGCGTCCAGCAGCGCGGCTTCTTCTCGCGCCCGGGCGACCGGGAATGGCACGATGCGCGGCTCCGCGGGCCGGTCGTCGTCGCTGGCGCGCGACGAACGAGAGGTCGGCCGGGGCGCAGACGCCGGTTTCTGGATAGGTTAATGACAGCGATTCGATTCTATCATGCGGGAGGTCAGACGTCAACAGTGCCCCGCGTTTTCCGAAACGCCGGTTACTCAACCGCGTCGCTCACGCCCTCGGCCCGAAGAAGAACGCGTTGGTCGCCGGATACACAGTGAAGGGCAGGAACTCCAGGCAGCCATGCAGAGACTCATGCCTTGCCATCGCCAAACCGTAAGCTATCACCTTGCTCCCTTCCCCACTTGGGGGTATACTCAGACGCGGCGGTCGCGGTGAGACCCTCGATGGACTCAGAGCCGCTTTCGCCAGGCGACACGCAGGAGGAAGGACGTGAACGGCAACAAGAAACCTGTCCCATCGAAGCCCGATCCCGAGGAAGAGAAGAAGCGCCGCGAGCAGGCGCAGCGCCAAATGCGCTTTGGCATCGGCTATCTGATCACAGCAATGATCGTGCTCTGGCTGTTTCAGGAGTTCATCCTGACGCCGCTGCTGGTGCAGCCGGCCCTCGATCTGCCCTACAGCGAGTTCCGCCAGAAGCTGGCCGCCGGCCAGGTGCTCAGCGCATCCATCGGCGAGAATGACATCATGGGAGAGTTCAAGACGGACGGCCCGAATGCGGCCACGCGACGCTATGATACGATCATCATCCAGGGCGGCGATCCCAAGCTCGTCGAAGACTTGCAGCGGGCCGGCATCGAGTACAGCTTTCGCCGGCCGCCCAGCCCCGCGGGCGCGCTGTTGCTGTCGTGGATTCTGCCCCTGGGCCTGCTGGGGGTCTTCTGGTACTTCGCCTATCGGCGCATGGGCGCAGGAGGCGGCATGACTGGCATCTTCGGCGTGGGCAAGAGCAAGGCCACCGAAGTCAAGGCCGAAGAGGTGGGCGTGACTTACAAGGATGTCGGCGGCGCGGACGAGGCGATCGCGGAATTGCAGGAAATCATCCAATTCCTCAAGAATCCGGAGCAGTTCGCCAGGCTTGGCGGCCGCATCCCCAAGGGCGTGTTGCTGGTGGGTCCGCCCGGCACAGGCAAAACGTTGTTGGCCAAAGCCACAGCCGGCGAGGCGGGCGTTTCGTTCTTCGAGATGAGCGGCTCCGAGTTCGTGGAGATGTTCGTCGGCGTGGGCGCAGCGCGCGTACGCGATCTCTTCGAGAACGCGCGCAAGGCAGCGCCGGCCATCGTCTTCATTGACGAGATTGACGCCATCGGCCAGAGTCGCGCGAGCGCGCTCCGCATCGGCGGCAACGATGAGCGCGAACAGACGTTGAACCAACTGCTGGCCGAGATTGACGGCTTTCAGACCGGCGTCCGCGCGCCCGTGATCATCATGGCCGCCACCAACCGGCCCGAAGTGCTCGATCCAGCCCTGATGCGCGCCGGTCGCTTCGATCGGCAAGTGGCGGTCGGCAACCCAGACCTGATTGGCCGGCGGCAGATTCTACAGATCCACAGCAAGGGGATCAAGCTGGACAGGAGCTTCGACACGGAACGCGCCGCGCGCATGACGCCCGGTTTCAGCGGCGCGGATTTGGCCAACGTGATCAACGAGGCCGCGCTGCTGGCGGCTCGCCGCAACGCCGAAGCGGTGACCATGCCCGATTTCGAGGCGGCCATCGAACGGGTGGTGGCGGGTTTAGAAAAGCGCACGCGCGTGATGAACGAGCGAGAGCGTACCGCGGTGGCCTATCACGAAGCGGGCCATGCGCTGATCACCGAGCTGACGCCGCACGCCGATCCGGTCAGCAAGATCAGCATCGTGCCGCGCAGCCGCGGCGCGCTGGGCTACACCATGCAGATGCCGGTCGAAGACCGCTACCTGCTGACGGCCGATGAGTTGCACGATCGCATCGCGGTCATGCTCGGCGGCCGGGCGGCCGAGAAGATCGTCTTCGACGAGATCAGCACGGGCGCCAGCGACGACATCGGCCGCGCTACCGAGCTGGCGCGGCGCATGGTGACCGAGTTCGGCATGAGCGAGAAGCTCGGCTCGGTGCGCTACGCAGGGCAGCAGCTCCAATATCTCGGCGGCGCGATCGAGGACAACGGCGGCCTTAGCCCCAAAACACGTGAGCTGATTGACGGTGAGGTGCAGCGCATCATCACCGGGCAGTACGAGCGCGCTCAGGCGTTGCTCGGCGAGCACCGGCAGGCGCTGGAGACCCTGACCAAGGAACTGCTGGAGAAAGAGACGCTCGATGGCTGCGCGGTGAAGATCGCGCTGGGAGGCGAGTGCAATGAATAGGCTAGGAATGGGGTCTAGAAGCGTACAGTAGACATGAACGAATCCGTAAATGATCTGGGCCGTCTGGTGGCGGCCGCCAGGGATGTGATGGCGATAGACGATGTCACCGAGGGTGCGCCGTCCGGCAATTCGGTGCGACTGCGCGGGAGATTGCTGCTGCCCTCGGACGAGGCGTACGATCGGCTGGCCGCGGCCATGCAACCGTTGGGCCGCACGCCGCTCCTGCGCAAAGACGCGACCGATCAAGGGGGAGAAGCGGTCGAGGTGCTGGCCATGCCGGTCACCTTCGCCCAAACCCGGCCGCGTGTGGGTTTGTCGTTGGTCCTCTTCGCGCTCACCGTGCTCTCGTGCCTGTTCGCCGGCGCGCAGATGATCGAGGGGCTGGAGCAGATCAACCTCAATCTATTGGACGGCGTGCCCTTCGCACTCAGCCTGTTGGCGATCTTGACTGCGCACGAGTTTGGCCACTACCTGATGGCGCAGCGTCTGGGCAGCCCCACGAGCCTGCCCTATTTCCTGCCGATGCCGTTCGGTCCCTTCGGCACGCTGGGCGCGGTCATCACCGCGCGCGTGCCGTTCCGCAATCGCCGCCACCTGTTGGCGGTCGGCGCGGCCGGGCCGTTGGCTGGCCTGGCGGCGGCGCTGCCGATTCTGCTCTACGGCCTCAGTTTGAGCGGCGTGCAGCCGCTGCCGGCTGGAGGTTATCAGATGGAGGGCAATTCGCTGCTCTACGCAGCCTTGAAGTTCCTGATGTTCGGCAAGTGGCTGCCGTCGGCCGGCGAGGACGTCTTTATCCACGCGGTGGCCTATGCCGGCTGGGCGGGCCTGCTAGTCACCGGCCTGAACCTGATGCCGGCCGGGCAGTTGGACGGGGGGCACATCATCTATGCGTTGTTCGGCGCGCGTGGGGTGCGCACGTCAACCTGGATCGTGCTGGGCGCGCTGGCCGCGTTGACCTTCATTTGGTCCGGTTGGGGCCTCTGGCTGGCGCTCGTCTTCCTCTTCGGCCGGCTGCACGACAGGCCGCTGGATGAAATCACTGAACTGACCCACGGTCAGCGCCGCCTGGCGCTGACTATGGTCGCGATCTTCCTGCTCGTCTTCACGCCGATCCCGCTGACCATTGTGCCGTGACCCGGGCCCGGCGCTGGCTGCCACAATCCAGTTCACGGCAGGAGCCGCTAAAGCGGCCGATAGTCGATGATCTGCACGCCTGATCGCTGCACACAGGCGTGCAGATCATCGTTCGGGAACGATTAGTACTTCACGTCCATCTGGCGCCGGGCGGCCGCGGATTCGAGGATCGCATCGCACACGCAGGCCGTGCGATAGCCATCCTCGAAGGTCGCGCCGAAGGGCGCGACCTCCTTGTCGTTCACGATGCAGTCCAGGAAGTGCGTCAGCTCGTGGACGAAGGTGTGCTCCCAGCCGATGATGTGTCCGTGCGGCCACCAGTTGGCGATCCAGGGATGATGCCCCTCGGTAACGACCACCTCGTGGAAGCCTTGGGTCTCCTTCGGCTGCTCGCCCACCCAGAAGACCCCCAGCTCGTTCATCTTCTCCATGTTGAAGTGGATGGAGCCGCGCTCGCCGTTGATCTCCAGCACCTCGTAGTTCTTGCGGCCGGCCGCGAAACGCGTGGCCTCCAGCGTGCCGATGGCGCCGTTGGCGAACTCGACAGCCGAGACGAATGCGTCATCCACCTCCACCGTGCCCAGCGTGCCGTCGCCCTTGGATCGCTCCGAGATGAACGTCCTGGTCATGGCGCTCACACCCGTGATCTCGCCGCACAGGAAGCGGGCCAGATCAATGATGTGTGAGCCGAGGTCGCCGAGCGCGCCGCTGCCGGCCGCCTGCTTATCGACGCGCCAGATGTACGGCGTGTTGTAGTGTGGCATGATCCACTCTTGCAGATAGACCGCGCGGAAGTGATAGATGCGACCCAGCGCGCCGCTCTTGATCAGCTCATACGCCTGGCGGATGGCCGGCACGAAGCGGTAGTTGTGCGCCACCATGTGTTTGACGCCGGCCTGCCGCGCGGCGTCCCACATGGCCCTGGCCTCCTCGGCGGTGCGGGCGAGCGGCTTTTCGCAGAAGAGGTGTTTCCCCGCCTGCGCGGCTGCGATGCATGGCTCCGCGTGCGCATCATTGGGGCCGCCGTTGTCGAAAAGCTGAACCTCGGGGTCCGCGATCAGCGCGCGCCAGTCGCCGTAGACCTTCTGGTAGCCGTAGCGTTTGGCGGCCTCTTGCGCCGCCTCGATGTTGCGGCCGGCAATCGCCACTAGCTTCGGGATCGCGGGCGGTGGGTACATCATGTAGGGAATCTTCTTGAAGGCGTTGCTGTGCGCCTTGCCCATGAACGCATAGCCCAACATGCCGACGCCGATCTCCGGCGCTGCGCCCGTGGCCTTCGGGCCGGCCATGGCGGTGAAGGATTGTTCGCTCATGTGTGCCTCCGTGAAACGTCAAACGTGAAACGTCAAACGTCGAGCTCTCGCATGATGTATGGCGTTTGACGCAGGACGTTTGA
>Ga0194110_10005972_pt1 | contig 14354 bp, 15 predicted proteins | sample TA2Kig1200mmetaG_FD_146192 | JGI IMG/M metagenome (GOLD analysis project Ga0194110, IMG submission 146192) | Freshwater microbial communities from Lake Tanganyika, Tanzania - TA2015032 Kigoma Deep Cast 1200m | ecosystem: Environmental > Aquatic > Freshwater > Lake | place: Tanzania: Lake... | reverse complement strand
GGCCGAGCTTCGCCAGGGCGCCGGCCGCGTGGAACCGCGCCTTGGCCACCTCCGAGCGCAAGGCGGAGACGAGCCGCGGCACCGCCGCCGCCCCGATCGCCTTCATCGCCTTCCCCACCGCCCGCGCGAACTCGATCTCGCTCGACCCCCTTCCCATCGCGTTGAGGAGCGCGGGCACGGCCTCGGCGGCTCGCGGCCCCAGGGCGGCAAGGGCGTTCGCCGCCTCCACCCGCGAGCGGAGGTCCGACGACCGCAACTGGCTCGCCAGCCGCCCCACGCCCGCGTCCGTATAGCTCGCCGGCACCGAGACCAGGATGACGTCGCGCTCGACCGACGCGGTTGGCCGGCCGCCGTCGGTCGCCGGGGTGGCGCTGTCCGTTCCTGGGCGGACCAGGAGCCAGACGGCGCCGAGAAGCGCGAGTGCGCCGCCGATGCCGAGCGCGATGAGCGGCCCCCGCGAGGGCTTCGCCCGCCGGCTACGCAGCAGCGGCGGGCCGGTCCGGGCGGGACGCGGGCGGCGTTCCTGTGTCGCCATTCACTCCATCCTTTCCCCACAGGGGCAGCAGTATACCACTTCCCCAGGCGAATGCCACACCTGACGCCTCTCGGCGGCAAAATGCGCTTGACAAGAGGCCGGGCGATGGTGTAATATATGCGCACTTGTTTCAAGGAGCAGGGCCGTTGGCGACGAGCGGGCCGGCACACGACGAGCGGACGGTTCACGCGCTGGCCGAGACGTTTCAGGCGCTCAGCGACCCGACGCGCGTGCGGATCATCGCGGCGCTCAGCCGCCAGGAGCTCTGCGTGGGCGAGCTGGCCGAGCTGTTGGGACTCACTGGCTCGGCGGTCTCGCACCAGTTGCGCCTTCTCCGCGCCCAGAGCCTCGTCCGCTACCGCCGCGAGGGAAAGGTGGCCTACTATGCGCTCGACGACGACCACATCCGCAACCTCTTCGCCGAAGGGGTGCGCCACGTGCGGGCGCGATGACCCTCTCTTTTTGCCACACGCGCAAACGAATGCTCAGGTGTTCCTACGAACGTGATGCAGAACCGTCCTGAGAATCCGCCGCCTTCTGGCCTCTGTGCGAGCTGCCGCTCCGCGCGCGCGAGCCGGAGCGGGACCGCCGCCTACCTCGATGCGCTCGCGGGCGAGCTTCAGGAGCGGCTGGACCATCAGCGCGCGGTGCTGCGAACGCTCCTGGGCGAGCCCGGCCCCACGGCGCCGGCGCCCGCGCGCTGCCCGCTGGCGGCCGAGTGCCCGCGCCTGAAGGAGCTCCGCTCGCTCCTCCGCGAAACCATCGCCGTCATCGAAGCCACCAGGGGGGCCTTCAAGTGCCAGAGATTGGAGGTGATGCGCAAGAAGCTGACCGACGAGCTTGCCGGCGGCTGAGCCGCCGCGCGGGGCGTCTTACGGTGTGGACTCGGGCCGCACAGTGAAGGCGCAACGTTGGCCCAAGCACGGCCGTCCCGTGCGCGGGCGGAGTTGCACTTTCGGTCCTTTCCTTCGCCTGAAAGGAGAGTGCGGCATGTCCGCCACGCCCCGCGGCCCGCGCTCGGCGGGCCTCTCGCTAACCGAGCTCCTCGTCGTCATCGCCATCCTCGCCATCCTGGGAGCAACCCTCCTCCCTGCCGTCCACCGCGCGCGCCTCCTCGGCGAGCGCACCAAATGCCACAGCAATCTCGGCCAGATCGGAAAGGCCATCGTGATGTACACCGTCCAGTGGGACGGCGTCTACCCCTCCACCCGCTGGGCGGCCGGCGCCAAGCAGCGCTGGCCGTTCGGCCTGCGCGAGCACCTCGGCGGCCGCCTCACTGAAAACGACGCCATCGAGAGCGCCGCGTCCAACGGCAACGAAATCGTCAACGCCGTCCTCATCTGCCCCACGGTCCGCGCGTCCAAGAACCAGACCAAAGGCCCGCGCAACTTCTTTCGCGAGGGCTCCTACGGCTACAACTGGGGCACGTTCGGGCCATTCTTCCCCAACGTCGCGGGCGACGGCATCTCGCCCTCCTGGCGCTACCCCGTCTCGCACGCCTGCATCGAGGACCCCGCCGGGACGATCATCGTGGCCGACGCCTTTGGCAACGCCGACCTGACGGACTGCCACGCCTACACCCTCGACGCCCCCCGCCTCCTCCACGGCCACACCCGCTGGGGCACCACCAGCGGCAGGGGCATGACCCCGATGGACAACCGCCACAGCGGGCGCGGCAACGCCGCCTTCGCCGACGGCCACGCCGCCTCCCTCACCATGCGCGAGGCCGGCTACAGCCAGGACAAGCCCTGGCTCGTGGACGGCACCGGCGACAACTCGCTCTGGACCGGCACCGGGGAGGACGATTGAGGCTGGCCCGCGCCGTCGGGCACCGGCCCACTTGACGCGTTGGCCGCCCCCGCGTACCCTGTGTGGGCGTGGGGGAGGCCAATGGAGGAACGCCAGTGGGCGGCATCGCACGAAGTCGGCGGCGTTTTCTCGGAGCCGTGGGGGCCGCGCTCGCCGCGCAGCGCCACTTGCGCCCGCCTGCGCGCGGGGGTATACTCAAGTGATGAGGATCCGCGAGTTCGTCTGGCCTGACGACCGGATCGAGCATATCGCGCAACACGGGGTCCGCCCGCACGAAGTTGAGGAGGTCTGCTTCGGCAAGCCCCTTGTCCTCACCTGGAGGCGTCAACGAACATGAGCAAGATTCCGCGCTTCGATTCCATCGAACAACTCGCCCATTTCTGGGACACCCATGACCTCACCGACTACGAGGCCGAGCTTGAGGAAGTCGAGGAGCCGGTCTTCGACGCCGACGCTGAGCCCGTCGTGAGGATCCGACTTCGTCGGGAGCAAGCCCAGGCATTAGCTCGGCGCGCCCGGGCCGCCGGCGTTCCGCAAGCCGACCTCGTCCGCGCATGGATCGCCGAGAAGCTGGGCGCCCCGTGAAGCGGGCACGGGGAAGAATGTAGAATGACGGCCTGAGACCAGGAACCTCTCTCTTTCCGCACCCTGACGAAAGGAGTGTGCCATGCCCCTTACCCAAGAGGAACTTGCGAGCCTCGCGCCCAGTGTCCTCTCGCTGCTACCGGAGGATGGCTCAGCAAGGGGCAATCGGGCATTGATGGGCGACTTGCGGAACCGGTGTCCACGGAAAAGGGCCGCGAGCTCTCAAAAGAGGATTACTGGGAACTGCGGGATTACCTCGTGACACAGAAGATGGCCGGCAAAGGCAGAGGAAAAGGTGGCTCCCTGCGACGGCTGACCGAGCCAAAGGGGGGACTGGCACTGGCAAGAGTGACCAAGCGCGAGGCCAACCTTTACGCCCCCTTCGAGAGCTACGTGAGAGACTACTACGTCGGAGACAAGGGTATCAGGCAGTTCGTCCTCCAAGTGACCGCTCGGCGGGGCAGCAGGAAAAGGAACACAGGTGGCAAGTGGACGCAGCCGGATCTGGCGCTCGTTGCGGTGAGGGCTTACACGTACACCCCAGGGCGGCACCTCGAGGTGCTCACTTTCGAGGTGAAGCCGGATGGGGAGTTCGATGTAGCAGGTGTGTTCGAAACCGCTTCCCATTCGGTGTTCTCGCACAAGAGCTACCTTGCCATCCACTGCCCCAATGGGAGGCCGGACGACCAAGACTTCGAAAGGCTTGAACTCCTGTGTGGCCGCTTTGGGGTCGGCTTGCTGATCTTCTCCGACGTTAAGGCAGTTGACACGTATGAGGAGCTTCTCGAACCGGAAAGAAAGACCCCTGACCCCACAAACGTGGACCAGTTCTTAGACTCACAGTTGACGGAGCCCAACAAGAGAGACCTCCTCCAGCTCCTGAGATAGCGTGGACCATTTCGATCTCTGGTGCCATAGGCTGATGGGCGAGAAGCAGCGAAGGGGGATTCGGAATGGCTGGCACGATTGATCGGCGGGCTTGGCTGAAGGCCATTGCGGGGGCTATGGCAGCGCCGGCCGTCGTGCCGGCGTGGGCGCTGGGGGCCGGGGCGCCTAGCAACCGCATCAACGTGGGGATGGTGGGGATGGGGCGGCAGGCGTTATATGTCAACCTGCGCCCGTTCCTCTCGTCGCCCGACACGCGGGTGGTGGCGGTGTGCGACGTTGACTCCTGGCGCCTGAAGAACGCGCTGGAGGCCGTCGAGAAGCACTACGCTGGGGAGCCGATGGATGGCGGAGTTCATGAACTCCGCAATGCACCGGCCGGACCAGCCGGGAGCCATGGCACCGGCGATACGCGCCCCGGCAGAGCCAAGGTCTGCACGGCGCACCGCGACTTCCGCGAGGTGCTCGGGCGGGCCGACGTTGATGCCGTGATGATCTCCACCCCCGACCACTGGCACGTGCCCCAGGCCATCGCGGCCGTGCGGGCGGGCAAACACGTCTCCTGCGAGAAGCCCACCACCCTCAGCATCGCCGAAGGCCGGGCGCTCTGCGAAGAGGTGAAGCGCCACGAGCGCGTGTTCCGCACCGACAGCGAGTTCCGCTCGATCGCCGTCTTCCGCCGCGCCTGCGAGCTGGTGCTCAATGGCCGCATCGGAAGGCTCCGCGTCATCCGCACGGGGGTGCCGCGGGGCGACGTGGCCTGTCCGCCCCAGCCGGCCATGCCGGTGCCGGAGGAGCTTGATTACGACCTGTGGCTCGGCCCGGCGCCCGCCGCACCCTACACGCTGAACCGCGTTCACAAGCCCAAGAGCTACGACCGCCCAGGCTGGATGCGCGTCCGCGACTACTGCGAGGGGATGATCTCCAACTGGGGCACACACCTCTGCGACATCGCCCAGTGGGGCCACGGCACCGATCGCACCGGCCCTGTGGAGGTCGAGGGCACGGGCACCTATCCCGCCGATGGCCTCTGGAACGTGCTGCTCGACTTCAAGGTGCGCTACAGGTTCGCCGACGGGGTGGAGATGTTCTACGAGACGGGCCACCCCTACGTCCGCTTCGAGGGCACGGACGGCTGGGTTTGCGCCGAGTATGGTGGGAAGGGGCTTGACGCCGAGCCGAAGTCGCTCCTGGCCGAGGCCATCGGCCCGAACGAAATCCACCTGCCGGCCCGCGGGGACAAGGAGGACTTCATCTGGGCCATCAAGCGCCACGCGGAGACGATGGAGCCGGCGGAGGTGGGCCATCGCACCAACTCGCTGTGCCAGCTCGGCCTCATCGCGATTGACCTCGGCCGCAAGCTGCGCTGGGACCCCGCCCGCGAGTGCTTCCCCAACGACGCGGAGGCGAACCGCCTCCTCAGGCGCCCGCTCCGCGCCCCGTGGGGCCTGTAAGGCGCTTTGCTCTCCACGCCAGGCACTGGAGCGAAGTCAGGCGGCCCGCCTATAGTCTGACTTCTGCCGTTTGCATTACAGACCAGCTCTGGTATAATGTTTGTGGAAAGAGAGGTGGCATATGAACTCGACGCACGTCATGGCCAAAGGTCAGGTCGTAATCCCCGCGGAGTTGCGCCGGAAGTACGACATCAAGAAGGGCACGAGAGTGAACTTCCTTGAGGAAGGTGGCCGCATCGTGTTGCAGCCAGTTACGCGCGAGCTCATCCACTCCTTCCGGGGCATCCTCAAGGTCCGCCCCGGCGAGAAGCCGGTGACCGAGCAACTCCTCGAAGACCATGCGGAGGAGCTTCGCAAAGAGGAGGCGTGGTTTGCCAGACTTCGTTCTCGATAGCCACGCGGTGCTGGCGTACCTCTTCAACGAGGCTGCGGCGGGCGAAGTCGAAGCCATCCTCAACGAGGTCGCCAACGCCGGAGAGATTGCGCTCATCACAGTCGTGAACTGGGCAGAGGTGCTATACCGCAGCAAGCGCGAGGAAGGGCACGAGGGCGTAGCCAAGGCTCAAGCCTTTGCGCAGACAATGCCTATCATCATGGTCGGCGCTGACGTGGCCCTTGCTGAGGCAGCGGCGGAGTTCAAGGCAGCGCACAAGATGTCGTTAGCCGACGCGTTCGCCGCCGCGCTCGCCCAGCGTGAGGACGCCGAACTGGTCACGGGCGACCCGGAGCTCAAGGCGGTTGACGGGGTAGTTCGTCTGCGCTGGGTCGGGCCAAGCCCCTCGACCCCTTCGGCCGCCCCCCAACCCCCAACGCCTAACCCGTAGCACCGATCACGTTCCTCTACTCCGCCGCTCCCTTCCCCCTCAGGAACTCCACGACCGCGTGGCATTTCCTGTGGCGGGCGCGGGCGAGCGGTGTGCGGTCCTGGAGGTCCTTCGCATTGATGTCGGCGCCCTTGCTGAGGAGCAGCTCCACAACGTCCTGATGGTCGTACACGCATGCGCGGTGGAGCGGGGTCTCCCCATAAGCGACCGGGTCGGCCTTCGCGTTCGGGTCGGCCTTGGCGGCGAGGAGGAGCTCCGCGATGTCCCTGTGCCCGTGCTTGGCGGCGAGGTGGAGTGGCGTGTCGTCCTGCTTCGCCTTCGCGTTGACGTCGGCCCCCGCCGCGATGAGGAGCTTGACGGCCTCGACGCAGCCGGGGTGAATGGCCGTGCCCGGCACGTGGTTGATGGCGGCGTGGAGCGGGGTGTCGCCGTCCTTCGTCCTGGCGTTGGGGTCGGCCTTTCTGGCGAGGAGTGCCTTGAGGGCGGCGGGGTGGCCGGCCTGTGCCGCGGCGTAGAGTGGGGTGATCCCCCTGTCGTTCGCGGCCTTGGGGTCGGCGCCCTTCGCAAGCAGGAGCTCCACGACGTCCGCCTTGCCCGCGGCCGCGGCGTGGTAGAGGAGGGTCTCGCCCTCGTCGTCGCGCGCCGCGGTGAGGCCCGGGATCTCCTCGACCATCGCCTTGAGCTTCGCGGCGTCGCCCTGCTTCGTCTGCTCGATGGCCTCGCCTGGCAGGACGGCGGGCGCCGCCTTGCCCCCCTTGCTTCGGGGCGAGCCCTCCTCGCAGGCCAATGGCACCACGGCGGCAAGACCCAACACGAGACTGGGGAGCGTCTTCATTGCGTTGCTCTCCTCGTTAGCCTCCCGCCACAGTATCATAGTCTTTGCCGCGATTTCGTCAATGCCTTCTTTGCCACCGACCCTCTTCTCGTGCTCGTCGTCGTCCTCGTCGTCGAGTCTCTCAGCTTCGCTCCCTCCACGTTCGACGACGCGGACGACGACTGCTGACACGCTCCGAGCTTCGGTCTTCGCCTTGTTCTGAGCCCCGCCGGGGCGGGTCCCCAGGAGCACCTGGAACCGAGCCTTCGAGCAGTCCACCGCGAGGATGCGGGCAAAGACCAGCTCAGAGAGAGGGGGGAAGAAGATGATGCGATTTGGGCTTGAAGTGCGGGGCGGGAAATGGCAGAATACCAGCGGTGGTGGCTGTGGCCGGCAAAGAGCCAACAGGATGCGAGCCATGGAAGAGCTTCTCGCGCAACTTCACAAGTCCCTCAATTGGCTGAACGGCTATCTGTGGGGCTGGCCCATGGTGGTGCTCCTGATGGGCACGCACCTGTTCTTCACTGTCCGCCTGCGGTTCATCCAGCGCCACACGGGGCTGGGCATCCGACTGTCGTTCGCCCGCGACAAGGGGGGCAGCGGGGACGTTAGCCAGTTCGGGGCGCTCACCACCGCGCTCGCCGCGACGATCGGCACGGGCAACATCGTGGGCGTGGCGGGCGCGGTCGCAGTCGGCGGGCCGGGGGCCGTCTTCTGGTGCTGGCTCACCGGCGTGTTCGGCATCGCCACGAAGTACGCCGAAGCGGTCCTCAGCGTGAAGTACCGCGCCAAGACGAGCGACGGGACGATGCTCGGCGGGCCGATGTACGCCCTCGAGCGCGGCCTGGGGCTCAAGTGGCTCGGCGTCCTCTTCGCCGTCTTCACCGCTGTCGCCGCCTTCGGCATCGGGAACATGGTGCAGTCGAACTCCGTGGCGACACAGGTCAAGGAGGCGTTCGACGTGGACCCGCGTGTGACGGGGGTGGCTCTCACGCTGGTCGTGGGCCTGGTGATCCTGGGCGGCATCCGCTGGATCGCGGTGGTGTGCGAGGGGCTGGTGCCGTTCATGGCCGTCTTCTACGTCGCCGGCTGCGTGGTGATCCTGGCGATGAACTACGCGACGGTTCCGCAGACCATCGCCCTCATCGTGAGGTCGGCGTTCACGGCGCAGGCGGCGGTGGGCGGGTTCGCGGGCGCCGCGCTGGCGAAGATCGTGCGGGCGGGCGTGTCGCGCGGGCTGTTCTCGAACGAATCGGGCCTCGGCTCGGCGCCCATCGTCGCCGCCGCCGCACGCACCCGCAATCCGGTGCGGCAGGCTCTCGTGTCGTCCTCGGGCACGTTCTGGGACACCGTGGTGGTGTGCGCGATCACCGGGCTGGTCATCGTGAACACCGGGTGCTGGACACTGCCTCTGAACCCGGTGAAGCCGGAGAACCAGCTCGCGAAGGCGACCTTCGAGTCGATCCCGCAGATTGGCCCGGCCGTGCTGAGCGTGGGGCTGCTCCTCTTCGTCTTCACCACGATCATCGGGTGGGAGTACTATGGCGAGCGCGCTGTCGAGTACCTGTTCGGCAAGGGGGCCATCTGGCCCTACCGCCTGGCGTGGGTGGCGGCGGTGATGGCGGGGGCGGTGGTGGAGGCGAAGCTGGTCTGGGCCTTCGCCGACGCCGCGAACGCGCTGATGGCCATCCCCAACCTTGTCGCGCTGCTGCTGCTCAACAAGGTCATCGTCGCCGAGACCGAGCGCTACCTGTGGTCGGGGCGGATTGACGAGGAGGGGCCGTAAGGATAGGCCACTGGTGAGCGTGACAACGGGAGTTCGACCGTTGCGTCGCGCGCCTTGGGCACACGCGGCGGTTTCAATGTCGAATGTCGAACGTCGAATGTCGAATGACGAAGGAAGGCAAGGGCGGAGTCTGTTCTTGTGAGTTCGATATCCGACGCTCGGCGTTCGGCATTCGGCATTCGACTTTGCCTCCTCTGGCCGCCGCTACCAATCCGCCAGCGAGCCGTCCTCGTGCCAGAGGCGGGGGGTCTCCCACGAGCCGTCGTAGAGCCGCTCGGCCACCGCCGCCTCGTCAACCTCTATGCCCAGGCCGGGGCCGGTGGGGACGTCCACATAGCCGTCCTTGACCACGAATGGCTGCTTGAGGTAGCCCTCGCCCAGGCTCACCTGCTCCTGGCAGAGGAAGTTGGGCGTGCAGGCGTCCACCTGTAGGCCCGCGGCGAGCGAAATGGGGCCGAGGGGGCAGTGCGGGGCGATCGCCGCGTAATATGCCTCGGCCATTGCGGCGATCTTGCGGACCTCCAGGATGCCGCCCGCGTGGGAGAGGTCGGGCTGAAGGATCGCCGCCGCCTGCTTCTCCAGCACCTCGCGGAAGCCCCACTTCGTGAACAGCCGCTCCCCCGTCGCTATCGGCACGCGCGTCGAGCGGGCCACCGTCACCATCGCATCAACGTTCTCCGGCAGGCACGGCTCCTCGATGAACATGGGCGAAAGCGGCTCGAGGGCCTTGGCCAGTTGAATGGCCATCGCCGGGCCGACGCGGCCGTGGAAGTCGAGGCCGATGTCCACGCTCTTCCCCACCGCCTCGCGGAGCGCCGCCACGCGGGCGACGACGCCCTCGACGAATGCGGGGCCTTCGACGAAGCGCACGGCCCCGAAGGGACACGTCTTCACCGCCGTGAAGCCGCGCTCGACCGCCTTCTTGCCCGAGGCGGCGTAGGCATCGGCGCTCTCGCCGCCCACGTGGGCGTAGACGCGGATCTTGTCTCGGACGGCGCCGCCGAGGAGCTGGTGGACGGGCACGCCGAGGGACTTGCCCAGGATGTCCCACATCGCCTGCTCGATGCCGCTGAGGGCGCTCACGAGCACCGGCCCGCCGCGGTAGAACGCCCCGCGGTACAGAGCTTGCCAATGGTGCTCGATGCGGCGTGGGTCCTGGCCGATGAGGTAGCGGCCCATCTCCTGCACGCAGGCGGCGACGGTCCGCGACCACCCCTCCACGATCGGCTCGCCCCACCCCACGAGCCCCTCGTCCGTGTGCATCTTCAGAAACAGCCAGCGGGGCTTGACGAAGAGCGTCTCGAGTCGGGTGATCCTCATGTCGCTGTCTCCTCGCTTCCGGCATCCTCCCCCTCGCGCTCGGTCGCGCGGCGCCAGGGCTGTTCCTGCCCAAGAGGGATTCTGCCGTCCCTTCGGGACTGGGCTATGGGTGCGCCCCGATCCGGCGGCTGAAGCCGCCGGCTACCCACTGTCGTCCCTTCGGGACTGCGGCTTCGTCCCCCCCGTCTGTGCGTCAAGGCAGCGGAATCCTGTCTTTCCGCAGGAAATCCGGAAGAAGAGGGGAGGACGAGGACGGTTCTTCGCTGTCGTCTGCCGTCTGTCCTCTGTCGTCTGCATTCCTTGGCTGCGGCTGACCGCGATGGGGGGCGCAGTGCTCAACGCTACGTCTGGGCTGCTAGTCGCCGCCGAGGATGACCTGGAGGACGTTGAAGATTTCCTGCTCGACGATGTCCTTGGTGACGTGCTGGACGGCGTATTCGTTGGCGGTGGGGGGGCGGTCGTGGTCGGGCAGGGCGCTGCGGGTGAGGATGCGGACGCAGCGGCGGGCTTCTTCGGGGACGATCCAGACGTAGGGCGGCTCGCCCTTCTGGAAGAAGGTGCGCCCCCAGCCGGACGGGAAGATGCGGATGCGGGCGTAGAGGTTCATCTTCTCGCCGCTCGCGGTCTCCGTGGCCTCGGGGGCCTCCACGTCGCAGTCGTGGCCGTGCTTCTTGAGCAGGCTCGCGGCGTCGTTGAGGGCGGGAACTACGATGTCGAGGCAGAGCTTTCGGAACTGGTTGCGGAACTCAGCCATCTCGGGGTCCACCTTTACCGCTGGCTCTTCCTGGACGGCCGTCCTGGCCTTATGTGCGCTCAGCAGGGCCTCCATCCGCTTCCTGATGTCGTCCGGCATCCCGTTCTCCTTAGCGGTACGCCTGGGGAATGTATGCAGGACATCTCCTGTCGGCGAAGATTCGCCGGAGGCGTGCGAAGCGCTGGATGCCGCCCACGAGGGGCACGCTGGCCCAGTCGTCGCCGATGAGCGGCCGCGCGTAGGCCACGAACTCGTCCGTCACGTCCACCCGGCTCGGCGCGAGCCAGGCCTTGGGGAACGCGCGTTCGGAGTTGGCGACCTTCTGAAGCTCTACCTTATCGTAAGCGACCGAATAGATCAAGCCCTGTTGCCGCAGGATGGTGGACATCCAGCCCGTGCCGTGCTCGCGGGCGATGAGGACGGCTTTCTGGCCCACGCGGTAGGCCTCGTCGAGGTCCACGGTGGAGGCATAGACGGCGGTGTCGCGCTGGTCGCAGCCGGGCACCTGGCCGCGGGCGGCGCCGCGGGCGGCAAGGCCGGCCTTGTTGAGGTAGCTGACGACGATCTGCGCGGCGGTGGTCTCGCTGGCGGAGAACTGGGTGTGGCCGAAGGAGTCCTTCGTCGCCCCGATGTCGCCCACGTCCAGCCCCTCGCTCACGACGACGACGGCGCAGCCGCGCGCCTTGAGGGCGTCGTTCACCCTGTCGGCCAGCTCGGGCAGCTTGACGCCGGCCTCGGGCATGAAGATGAGGAGCGATGCCTCACGAGTCGGGTCGGCCAGCCGCGCCGCCGCCGGGATGAAGCCGATCTTCCGTCCCATCGCCTGGAGCACGAGCACGGGGTCGGAGGGCGATGAGCCGCGGTTCTCCTCGATGGCGTTCTGCACCGTGCAGGCCCAGTAGCGCGCGACCGAGCCGTAGCCGGGCGTGTGGTCAATGAGCTTGAACTCGCTGTCGCCCACGTCGTTGTCAATGGTCTTTGGCACGCCGACGGCCACGAGGTCGAGCCCGCGCTGTGCGGCGAGCTGGCTCACCTTGTGCGCCGTGTCCATCGAGTCGTTGCCGCCGTTGTAGAAGAAGTAGCGGATGCCGTGCGCCTTGAAGACGGCGATGATGCGCTCGAAGTCCTCGGCCTGCTTGTCCTTGAGCTTGTAGCGGCAGGTGCCGATGGCCCCCGCGGCGGGGGTGGTGCGCAGGAGGGCGATCTCCTCCTCAGGCTCTGCGCTCAGGTTCAGCAGCTCCTCGGTCAGCACCCCCTCGATGCCGTGCCAGGCGGCGTAGACAGTGCCGAACGTGTCGGGAAAGGCCCGACACGCGTCCACCACGCCTCGCAGCGAGTTATTGATCACCGGCGACGGCCCGCCCGATTGGGCCACGACAACGTTGTTGGTTCCGGCCATGGCTTCTCCTGCTCAGAGGCCAACTGCAAGAGCATCGGCCACCCTCTTCCCATCGTGCTCTGGGTTCCCTATCACCTGTTCCGACCTCGGGTCCACCACGAAATCGAGCGCCTCGAGGAGGAGGTATCCCACCAGGGCGGGAGTCCCCTCGCCGTTCTCCATGACCTCCATCTCGGCATCTCTGCCATTCAGCTCGATCTCCGCGCCCCTGAAGAGCCGACGCGTGGCCGGCCCGTTAGCCGTCCTGATGTTGGTGTTTCGGTGAAAGAGAAGCCCGAGCTTCTCGATATCCGACCTGGAGAGACACACATAAGTCGCGCCAGTGTCCACAATGGCCTCGGTCTCGATGGCGCGCACCGCTGAGGGGGGAATGAGCCCTTCCGCGGCCTTGAACACGTCGCCCAGGTTCCGCACCTTCAAGATGACCTTGGTTCTGCTCATGGGCGCACCTCCGACTACTCCCCCCCGCCGAATGTATTGTACAGCGCTGGCCAGGCGAGTCAAGGCGGGGGGCGGTAGGGCTGCGAAGGGACCACAGGGACCACAAGGACAACAGGGACGACAGGGACCGGTTGTGGCCTCTGTCCCTGTGGTCGCTGTGGTCCCTGTGGTCCCTTTCCCCTAGCCGGGGACCCCTCACCCAATCTTCGGCACGCTGCCGTCGGCGAGGCGATAGAGCATCTCGCCGGCCTTGGGCACGAGGAGCACCCCTTCGTCCTCGCGGTCACGCCAGTCGTCGGGGTTGATCGTCGCCGGGTCGCGGTAGTCGAGGTTCACCTTGCGGCAGCGGGCCTCGGGGATGGCGGAGGCGAGGACGACGTTGACGCGGGGCGTCTCGATGCCGCCCTCGAACGTGCCGATGCCCTTGACGTGGGTGGAGTGTGCCATGACGCCGCGCGGCACGTCCAGGAACCGCTCCATCTGCTTGAGGAAGTAGTCGCGGCAGTGGTAGCCGATGCGGTCGAGCACGCGCCCGTGCGTGTACGAAATCTCGTCCACGTGCGGGGCCAGGATGATCAGCTCGCCGCCGTCGGCCACGACGGGCTCCAGCTTGTACATGCACTTGCCGGCGGTCCAGATGTCGTCGTACATTCTGGGTGCGATCGAGAGCACGCGGTGGAACGGCTTGGGCTTGTAGACGACGTGGATCTTGGCCGAGAGGTCGGCCGCCGCCGAGTACGCCTCCTCGGGCGTGCCGATGAAGAGGCCCTTGAGGTCCTGGAATAGCACCACGAGGCTGAAGCAGAGCTTCGGGATGGGCACCATCGCCGCCGCGCGGTCAACCACCTTGCGCACGGGCGTCCACTTCGTGCCGTTGATCACGGGGTTGGTGATGACGGCGCCGAGCCAGTGGAAGAAGTTGATGATCTCAGCGCCCGCGATGCCGGGGAAGAGGTACTTGTTGCCGCCCGAGAAGCCGACCACCTCATGGGGGAACGTTGGGCCGCAGATGATGAGCTGGTCGTAATCGAAGATGAGCTTGTTGAGCGCGACCGGGACGTCCTCGCGCATCAGGCCGTCCGAGATCGCCTCGATCTCGTCGGCTGAGATGGTGCCGATCCTGCGGAGCGCGTCGGGGCGGTCCCACTCGTGGTTGAACACCCTCACGTCGGCATACTTCCCGGCCCGTTCGTCCGGCGTGAGGCCGAGGAGGGTATTGATCTTGTCCTCAGACATCGCCTGATGCGTGCCGAGCGCGATCAGGAAGTCCAGCCTCCTCGCCTTCGGGCGGATCATCTCGCACAACAGCCGGAAGAACATCGGCAGCGGGCACGACCGCGTGCTGTCGGGGATGATGACGAGCACCCGCTTGCCCGCCAGCTCGATCTCCCCAAGCCCCTTGGCCGCCAGCTCGCGCACCTCGGCTTCCGAGAGCTGGCCCGTCTCATACCCTTTGCCGATCACCATCCAACTCGCTCCGGAGTCCCCCGTTCTCTGTCTTATTCATGATAGCACGCTCGCCTGACGGCTGCAAGGGCGCCTCTATCGTGAGTATGGCCCCCAATTCCGGTGAACTACTCCGGAGCCCCGATAGGGGCGTACTATAGCAGCCCAGGGCTTCGCCCTGATCTTTGCCCACATCTTCTGGGGGCTGGGGTTTAGCCCCCGAATGGGGGCGTTTGAGCCGTAGCCCAGGGCGACCGAAGGGAGCCCTGGGAAAAGGCCCCGCCAGCGTAGAGCCCCCGAAG
>Ga0194110_10005969_pt1 | contig 14355 bp, 9 predicted proteins | sample TA2Kig1200mmetaG_FD_146192 | JGI IMG/M metagenome (GOLD analysis project Ga0194110, IMG submission 146192) | Freshwater microbial communities from Lake Tanganyika, Tanzania - TA2015032 Kigoma Deep Cast 1200m | ecosystem: Environmental > Aquatic > Freshwater > Lake | place: Tanzania: Lake... | reverse complement strand
GGAGAGGCGGACGGCCAGATTCAGCCCTGTAGGGGCGTACTAGCCGCCATAGGTACGATTCGGCGCCCGGGACCACATAGTACGCCCCTTCAGGGCTGAGCTACGCGTCACCCTCTTCCCAGGGCTTCGCCCTGGGCTGCTATAGTACGCCCCTTCAGGGCTGAGCTACGCGTCACCCTCTTCCCAGGGCTTCGCCCTGGGCTGCTATAGTACGCCCCTGTCGGGGCTTCGCAGTCGTTCACCAGAACTGGGGGCCATACACATGGAAGGAGATCGTAGTGGGCAGCATTAGCGCATCAGGTGGCAAGAGGCCCATCGCGGCTGTCGGCCTGCTTCTCCTGGCGTGCTCGGCCCTCGCGGCGCCACCAGCGCCCGTGCCGTTTCTCACGCTGCCCGAGAAGGAGGGCTGCCTCGACCTCTATCTGTGGAAACAGGTGGAGCTGCCCGCGGGCAAGGTCGTGCGGGCCTGGACCGCCGCGAGTGCGACCCACGAGTTCGTCCTCTACGTGAATGGCCGCGAGGCCTGCCGCAGCCGCTACGGGCGCGTGGCCAGCGCCTTCCGCCTGGCCGAGGAGATCGAGGACCTCGCTCCCTTCTTCAAGCCGGGCACGAACACGCTCGCGGCGAAGGCCCACCGCTGGAGCCCGGGCGCCGCGCAATTCTATCTCAAGGCCGAGGTGCAGGTCGAGACGCCCGATGGCATCGTGCCTGTGGCTATCGAAAGCGACGCCTCCTGGCTCGCCTCCTACGATGCCCCCGCGAAGTGGAACACGGCTGGCTTCAAGCCCGTCGGCTGGCAGGCGCCGAAGACGCAGTCCGCCCACCGCCCCGGCCCGCGCATCCGCCGGGATATGGAGGCCGTGATTCGCCCGCCCGTGCCCCCGCCGCTGCCGAAGGCCGCCATCGACGCCTTCCCGCAGATCGCCGAGCAGAGCGACTGGGCGCAACAGGTCGTCACCCGCGACCCCAAGGCCGACGCCGAGCGCCTGATGAGGCTCTTCCAGACCAGGTTCATCGCCGACCGCTACGCCGAGGCCATCGAGCGCGGCAATACCCACATGGGCGACAGCTTCTCCATCAACGGCTATCCCGTGGGCAACGGCTGGGTCTTCACTGCCCTCGGCCCCTGGCCCTTCGTCAACACCACGGGCATCGTCGGACCCGAATACCAGTACCCCGTCCAATGGAACCCCGGCACCACGTTCTGCGGCGACCAGGTGAGCGTGACGGCAGAGGGCAAGCCGCTGCCGCTCAACGACCAGTGGATGTGGAAGATACGCAAGACCGACGTCGTGGTTGCCGCCGCGTCCGACCCGGGGCGGAAGGCCGTCTTCTATGCCCTCACCCTCGCCCCGCCCGGCCTGAAGGCCCTCATCCGCATCTACGCCGTCGCAAACACCTCCGACGCCCCGCTCAAGACCGTCGTCATCACGAACACGAACCATCGCACCAAGGTCGCCGGCAAGACCCTCACCGAGACCGTCAAGCATGGAGCCATGACCGACGCGGCCGGCGACGCGAACACCCGCACGATCCAGACGGGCGTGCTCGACGACCTCCCCGTTGAAGCCGTCCGCGACGAGAAGGCCAACAACGGCTCCCTCAAGATCGCCCTCGGCGACATCGCGCCCGGCGAGGCCAGGCGCTGCCTCCTCTACCACGTCACGTGTCTCGAAACGGTCAACGACAAGCCCGTCGCCTCCGACGCCGAGGCGACCCTCGCCAAGGTCAAAGAGCGCGGCTACGGCCTCCTCGACGACACGGTGAAGCACTGGCGCGACTACAACGCGGCTACGACCACCCTCGAAGCCCCCGGCCCGTGGGGCACCCGCGTGGCCGACTTCATTGACGACGTGAAGATGTCGGTCCAGGTGCAGCAGTTCGAGCGCACGGGCGCCGTCGGGCCAATGTGGTTCTTCTCCGACCAGTGGATACGCGACGCCTGCGGCCCGGTCAAGAGCTTCCTGCGCACCGGCCGCTTCGACAACGCGAAACGCGTGCTCGACTACCATTACCTCGCCTCCGTCGCCTGCCGGAAAATCCTCAACTGGCTGCCGATGGACGTTGACATCGCCAAGCCCTGGCCGCCCGTGGACGACTGGTCGCAGATCACCATGTCCTACGCCGACCGCCACGCCAACTGCGAGGTCCCGAGCTGGATCATCCTCAAGCACCACTGGTACTTCCGCTTCACGGGCGACACCAGGACCATCGCCGACCACTGGGGCTACCTCAAGCGCTGCTTCTACGGCCAGTTCGACAACCCCGCCGACAAGCTCTCCCGCCCCGACTTCCGCATCCCCTTCCACGGCGACGAAACCTACATCTACTCCGGCGGCGAGGCCCTCTGGGGCAACCGCTACGACCTCCAGCAGAACAGCTACCCCGGCGGCAACATCACCTCCGCCGACTCCTCCTTCGAGCTGGCCGCCGCGGGCGACGCTCTGGTCGAGATGGCCAAAGCCATCGGCAAGAACGACGAGGCCGCCCAGATCGCCGAAGTCGCCGCGAAGATCCGCGAGGCCACGGAGAAGTACTACTGGATGCCCGACCTCGGCATGTACGCCCAGGGCGAGAGCGTCCTCTTCCCCGGCCAGCTCAACCGCTATCCGATGGCCAACATCCAGGCCAACGTCCTCTGGAGCGGCTACGCCAAGCCTTCTGACCCCAAGGCCGTCTCCAACGCCCTCCGCATGACCGAGTACCTGGCCGAGGATTCGGGCGTCTTCAACCCCATCACCGGCTATGACGTCACCGTCGGCATGCTCCAAGGCCAGTGCCTTCACACCCTCGCCGCCATCAACCACTCCTGGGCCGAGAAAGCCTTCCACGCCCTCCTCATGATCGCCGGCGACACCACGGAGTTCAGCGAGTGGATGGCCCCCGGCCCCGACTTCCGCACCATGTACCGCGCCAATCGCATCCGCCCCTGGGAGGCGGGCATCAACCTCGACGCCGCGCTCTACTACCTCACCGGCTTCGAGCCCGACGCGCCCAACAAGCGCCTCACCCTCACCCCGCGCCTCCCCAGCGGCATCTACTCGCCCATCAAGTGGGACGAGATGACCATCCGCAATCTGCCGATGGGGCAAGGAACCTTCGACCTCACTGTGGACGAGGAGGGCTACGACACCCGCACGCGAACCTACAGACTCGCCAGCCACAACAAGGACGACGTCGCCTACACCCTCAACATCCTCATCCCGTTCGCCAGAATAGATCGTGTGATGCTAGGGGGGGGCGGTGGGACGTTTCAGTCTCGCGGCCCCGAGGGTGCGGCTCACGTGGCAGACCGCGTCCCCTTCCGCTCGACCAAAGTGTTCTCACAGACTCTCGCGATGGTCACCGGAACCCTCGCCGCGGGCAGGTGCCTGAAGATATCAGTCTGCTATCGCCCTTTGCCGGTGAAGCCCGTCGAGGTAGCTCTCAAGCCCTTCGACCCGCCGAAGCCGAGCTTCGAGAAGAGCGACATTGTGGTCTTCTCTGCCCTCCGCCCGCAGAAGGAGAAGAAGCTGCTCCGCGACCTGTTGGCCGAGAAGCTCAAGGTCCTTTGCCTCGACGCCACGCTGCCGACCGACCCCGCGACGTTCGAGGCCGCGCTCCTCACCCGCTTCGGCCGCCGAACCGACATGCTCATCCTCGACGATGGCTCGATGGCCGGGCCGCGAAAGGACACCTTCTGGCAGGACCCCGACTTCGACACCATCATCGGCAAGTTCCTCTCCCGCGGCGGAGTTGTCCTCGAGGCCAGCAGCCGCAACGCCTCGTCCAAGTGGCTTGCGAAGACCCTCGCCCCGGCGACGTTCAGCGTGGACTACGCCCGCGGGGCCGACATCCTGGCGATGGACGCCCCCGACGAGAAGCTGGACAAGCAGTTCTACTGGCTCGACGAGAAGCAGGCCGAGGCCTGCGGAAAGTGGTCCGGCTACTGGGCCGGCACCTACACCATGCGCTACCTCACCCTCGCCCCAGGGGCCAAAGAGCCGTCCAGCGTGCCCGAACTCGACGAGGCCGGGCCGAAGAAGCTCCCCCTCGTCGCCACAGGCGCGCTCATCACCGACCGCCCGCTCATCTGGGGCACCCAGGAGCAGCCCCACGGCTGCATGCAGTACACCATGAACGCCACACCCGGCAAAGACCACCTCATCCGCATCCGCACCTGGCCCATGCCCAAGAAGGGCTTCACCCTCCAGGTCACGGAGGACGACGGCAAGACCTGGAAGCCCATCCAGACCCTCTGGGTGCCGCAGCCCATTGACCCCAAGCAGAACGGCTGGATTGACGTGTTTCTGACGCTGCCCGGCAAGCATGTGACAAAGAGCCCGACGGTCTTCCGCATCGGCCAGCCCGAGGGCTCGGGCGGCGGGATTGGCTACGCCGGCTACCACTCCACTGGCGCCGCCCGCATCTGGATACGCGACACTCTTGAGAAGCCCCCCTCGATGGCCGAAATGAACACCGCGAGCACCGTCGCGGCGAAGCTTGCCCTGCCCGACAAAGGCATTGTCAGCTACAGCAGCGGTCGGATCGCCGCCGATGGCTTCACCGCCCCCTATCGCATCCTCGGCGACAGCCGCAAAGCCGCCCTCATCCTGAAACCCGTGGGCCGCGGCCTCTACGTCAAGACCGAGCTAACCGCCCTCTTCCCCGTGGAGAAAATGGCCGCCTTTGTCGCCAAGCTGCTCGACCCCGCGGCCCGCAGAGTTGCGCTGCGGTGAGGCGCCAGAAGGGACCAAAGGGACCCAAGGGACCTAAGGGACGAAGAACAATCCGCCCTCATCCGTGGGGGCGGCATTGTCCCTTAGGTCCCTTGGGTCCCTTTGGTCCCTTCTTCGCTCCGCAGGTTCCCGCGCGCAAGCCCTCATTGCACCACCAGCACCTAATCCTCCTGGCTCGGGGGCGAGAGGGTTCGGGCGCCCTGGGGCACCGGGCCGGCCTCCTTGCGCTCGCCCGTGCAGTCCCGTGTCCGCCGCATCCGAACGCTCTGACCGCCACGTCCACTTCCCCACTTCGTCAGGCGAAAACCTCGCCCGCCGCACCCGCCCGCCATCCCAAAACGCCTCGTCCGCCTGCTCCCTGCCCATGGGCGAGATGAACCTGACCCTCACCACCACATCCCAAAATGGGTTGTCGTGACTACTCTTGCTCCCCAACTGGGCTTCATAGATTGCCCACTGGACGATGGCGCTCACGCGATTGCCTCTCTCCTGCCCGATTGCACCCTGGATCCAGCACGATAGAGCGAGGGCCATCGCGAACGCCATGACCGCCGGCATCTTGGGTCCCCGGTGTGCCGAACTCAGCCTTCCACGCGTGGCGGGTGAGGTGCGGGGTGAGTGATCAAGCGGCCCTCCGACCACTCCATCACTGTGAGCCCCGGCACCCTGCCGAACTCCCTGATGTTCGCTGTCACCAGTGCGAGATCGTAGGTGACGCCGGAGGCCGCGAGCCATGCGTCGTGAGGGCCGATCATCCTCCCCCGAGCCTCTAAGTCCGCCCACAGCCTGCTATGGGTCCGGGCTATTGCGAGATCGACGGGGAGGATGGCGATGCTCTGGAGAACGTCGTCGATGAATGCGGCCCGGCGGGCCTTGACACGCTCATCCGTGGCACGGTGCAGGCCGTGCAGCAACTCGCTCGCGTTCACCACCGACACAAAGCACTCGGCGATGCCGAGATCCCTGGCCAAGCGCCGGATGTCGAGCCGGCGTCGCTCGTACTCGATGAAGATGGTCGTGTCAATCAGGGCTCCCAAGGGTCTCTCACCTTGAGGCGGTTAAGGTCTTTGCGGGCCTCCTCGATGTCCTTGCCAAATGCCTCAGCCTCTTCTTCCGTAAGATGATGGAATGACTCGAAGATGCGTGGCAAGTCAGCCGCCTTGGTCCCCCGGAGCCGCGGCCGGACTTCCGCGACAACTCTCCTGCCGCGTTTCAGGTAAATGTGCTCTCCGCGTTCCGTCACCTCGCGGATATGGTCCGCAAAATTGCGGCCCATCTCCTCAAGCGTCAGTGTCTTGCTCATCTCGCCTCTCCATCCCAACCCACTCGCATTATACACCGGCCCATGGACTTGTCAAACTGCCGCCGCTCACTCTCTCTCCTCCCAGGGGTCACGCACGGGGAGGCTGTTCATCCACTTGCGGCCCTCCTCGACATCGCGCGCAAACGCTTCTGCGTGCTCATCAGAAAGGTGGGGAAGCGAGGCAAAGAACGCCGGCAGGTCCCTCAGCTTGATGGTCTTCTTGACGGGGCGGACCCCTGCTACCACGCTGCCGCGCCGCTTGAGATATAGTACCTCCTTCCTGTCCCAGCGCCCGGTTGAGATAGTGAGAAAGGCGGCGACGGAATTCCGTGACGGTGATGGCGTGCCTCATGTTTGCTCCCCAATCGTGCCGAGCACGTTCTCCTTGCTGTCGCGGTCCTGCGTAGAAACGGGGCGCCGATGCTACGGCCAGATCTTGTACGAAAGGCCCGGCACCCTGGCAAATTCCCTGATGTTGGTAGTGATCAGGGTATGTCCCAGGGCGAGGCACGTGGCCGCTAGCCAGAGGTCGTGGTTCCCGATGGGCTTGCCCTTCTCCTCAAGCTCGGCTCCTGCCTTCGCATGCTGACGGGCAATCGCCAAGTCCACGTTGACAAGGGTAAGCTCACGGAGGACGCTCTCGACGAACTCCTCCCGCCGCGCGCGGATGTCCGGATTCTTCGCCCGGTGGATGCCGTGGAAAAGCTCACTGGCCGTGATCACTGAAAGGAGACAGTCCTCGCCGACAAAGCTCCTGACAAGCGACCTCACATCGAGGCGCAGGCGTTCGTGGGCGATCAGGATGCCGGTATCAATCAGGTTGCCCAAGGGTCTCGCGCCTTCTCTCGGTTGAGGCTCTCGCGTGCAAGCTCGATGTCCCGCTCAAACTCCTCCGCCTCCTCAGGCGTGAGCCGGGGAAGAGAGGCTAGGATGTCGGGTAGTTCCTCCATCTTCCTTGGGCGGGACACCGGCCGCAACTCGGCGACCACTTGTGAACCACGCTTGAGGAACACGTGTTCTCCGCGGTCCGCCACCTCGGTGATGTAAGCGGGCAGATCGTGGGCAAGCTCTTCCACGGTCACAGTCTTGCTCATATCGCATCTCCACGCTGGCCCACCCGCATTATACACCGGCTGGCCAGGCTGTCAAACCACAACTGCCGGTCCGCAACCGCTGCTTCTGACGGGCGACGGCGAAGTAGCCCGCCGCTCAGCGGCGGACTCACGCCACGGAGTGGCGTGCCACTTTCCTTGGCCACCATTGTTGTGGGCCGTGTCTTGCTCTGGGGCCGCAACAATGGCGCGGCGGGCCGTGCTGAGACGGGGCCGCAGCGAGGAGTTGGCTCTGTAAACCCAAGTGCAGCAAGCTCTTATGGCTTGGCAGTTGTGGGCTTCGTCGCCCATGCGGGATTGGCTGCGGCTCGCGGGGGGATATGTGTGTGTGAGGCGCAAGAATGGTAGGAATGGGTGTTTCGGCCGTTTCAGGGCGATCCGGCATTGTTGCGGGCCGAAAACGGGGCGCAACAATGGGTGAATCGGGCTGCGATAGTGCGCTATCTCACTCTACTCGGCCTTCACTGAGTAGCGGATGAGGAGGCTGGCGGGGGCGGTGGGGATTTCGAGGATGAGCTTGGCGAGGTCGGAGGCGGCGAGGGTCTTCTTGGCCGTCGGCTCGTAGCCGGGGTGGTAGGTGAGATCGTAGGTGGCGTTGGGGTCGAGGCCGCGGAGTGCGACCTCGACGGCGCTGTAGGGGCTGCCGGGACGGCGGAAGAGGAGGGCGAAGCCGGCGCCGAGGTCGGGACGGTGCAACTGCCAGCCGATCCAGTGGGTCTCGTCGAGGGTGATGGGGAGGAGGGGGTAGAAGTCGCCGTGGTAGAAGGGGCGGAGGCTCTTGGCCTCGGCGATGGCGGCCTGGGCGAGGGCGGCGGGGAAGTCCTTTGCCCTCGCGTCGGGGCAGAGGTTGGTGCCGGTCGTGGCGATGCTGCGGAAGTTGTAGGGGTCGAAGGCCCAGACGCCGCCCGTGTGGAACGGGACATAGAGGCTGAGGCCCGCCATCTGCACCTGGTCCCAGGTGGGCATGGGCTTGCCGCAGCACTGGGTGTCGGAACGCCAGAGCGGGACGCTTCGGGAGATGGTTTCGAGGTCAATGCGGCGACCGCCGCTGGCGCAGGTGTCGATCCAGAGGCCGGGGTGGCGGCGAATGAGCTCGTCCCAGAGGGCGAGGTGGCCCTCCACGTAGCGGATTTCGGCCATGCCCTTGCGGTCTGGCCCATCCGCGGCCTGCCAGAAGGGGAGCGGGTCTATGTTGAAGTCGTTGCGGTAGATGTCAATGCCGCCCTCGGCGATGCACTTGGAGAGCCAGTCGGCGAGCCACTGCCTGGCCTCGGGGTTGCCGAGGTTGAACAGCCCGTCGCCGCCGTCGCGGCGCAGGACGAACTCGGGGTGCTCCTTTGCGATGCGGCTGGCGGGGTGGACGCGTTCGGGTTCGAACCAGACGATGAATTTCATGCCCAGCTTGTGGGCGGCGTCGCCGAGGGGCCGCAGGCCGCGGGGGAAGGCGTCGGCACGCGGCACCCAGCTCCCGACGCCGCTGGGCCAGCCGCCCTCGAACCAGCCGGCGTCGAGCCAGTAGACCTCCACGCCGAGGGGGGCCATGGCGGCGATGGATTCGAGCTGGTTGGCCTCCGTGACCTTGTTTCCTTCGCTGAAGACGAACCAGGTGTTCTGCGTGATTGGCGGGGTGACGAGTTGGCCGTTGATGCGGGGGAGGTAGTGGGCCATGAGGAGCCGGCGGAAGGCGTTGTGGCCCGCGAAGCGGTCGGCCCCTTCCCAGAGGAGGAGCAGGATGCGTGGGGTGCGGATGCTCTCGCCGGGGCGGAGCTTGAGTTGGACTGACTGCTGGCCCGACTGCATGAGGACGCCGCCGGCTTCGTCGCGCGCGACGCGGAGCGCCCACTGGCCCGACCAGCCGATGGCGCCGACGATGCCGCCGCCGGGCCACTCCAGGTTGAAGTAGGGCAGGCGGCCATTGGAGGAGCGGCCGCCAGCGGGGGCGAGGTCAACCGCCGCCTTGGGCGGCAGGGGCTGGTCCACGGGGAGGAAGTCCGTGGCCGTGCAGGTGGAGCCGTGGGCGTGGTGGAGGATGACCTCGCCCTTCTGGGGGACGCCGACGCGGAGGTCGAGCGGGAGGGCCTTTTCAAGGAGGGGGGTGTCGGCCTGGCCGCCGTTGCGGAAGCGCAGGAGCGTTTCCACCGCGGGGAACTGGTCGAAGAGCGTGACCTCGGCAGTGACCTCAAGCCCGGTGGTGGGGTCGGCCCAGGTCACGGCGTGGCCCTCGCGGCCATCCCTGGCCGGGAGCCTGGCCGCCGAGCGCTTCCAGTTCAGGAGCAGCTCCGCCGAGGGCTTGCCGCCGTAGACGAAGGAGAAGGGGACTGCCGTGGCAAACCCCGTCGCGCCGCCCGTGAGCTTCATCTCGTCGAGCCACATCTTCTCGCCGCTTTCGAGCATGACGAATGCCTCCGCCCAATCGGATTGGTCCCAACCCGGCCCGTCGCCGGCATCGTAGACTCTGAGAGTGAACTCCTTTGCCCCGTTGAGGTCAACTCGGACGGGCAGCGGCGGGTCGGAGCCGCGCCGCACGCCCGAGCGGAATGCCTCCTTGCCGCCGACCTCGACGGCGAAGACGACGCTGCCCTTCTGGGCCTTTGTGTCGTAGTTGTTGTCAATGCCCGCCTCGGCCTCGAAGCTCTTGCCGGGCTTGGGGAGGCGGACGACGATTTCGCTGACGGAGTGGGTGCCGAGGCCGCGTTCGTATCTCTTCTGGCCAAGCTGGAGAGGGGTCTTGAGGCAGGACTGGCGGAATTGGAGCTCGCAATGGTCCTGGCGACGCACCTCGATGCCCGGGGGTGCGGGGGTGGGGGGCTGGGCTTCGCCGAGGAGGGCGAGGCGCGCCCATGCCCGGAAGTCAGCCGGTGCTGCACCGCCGGCCGCGCCCTGCCCGATGGATAGGACTGATAGGACAGATAGGACCGCCCGCAGCTTGGGCATCGGCCGCTTCCTCGACCCACATTAGCCTGCTTCGCGCAGCCGCCCACGTTACTCGGTTGTGGCTCGCGCGTCAAGCGCGAGCTTGCACTGGCAGCAGGGATGGCTACACTGGCGGGTAGCCGCGAACCCACTGGCGATGGGGAAAACATGAGAAGAGCAGCCTTCTGTCTGCTGTGCGCGCTCCTCGCGTTGGGTGGCTGCGGCGCGCCGCGGGGGAGGGAGGTGGTGGTGCGCCTTGTGCCGGCCCCCGCACTCACGTGCAAGCCGGAGCCGCGCTATCGCTGGCTGGATTGCCTCGGCCAGCCCTACTCTGAGGCGTTCCGCAAGAGCTTCTCCTACAAGGACGCGGGAGTCGAGGTCCGCTTCAAGCGGTCCGCCCCTGTCTTCGAGGGCACGCTGGCCGCGCGGAAGCTCAAGCCCAACTTCGCCTATCAGATCAAGTTCGTGGGCCTGCCGCCGTCGCTCTGGGGCAGGAAGGGCCACGCGGCGTCAAATCGCGCGATCGGCGAGCTTGGGCGCTGGTGGATTCCTGGCAAGGAGGGGCGCAACGCCTACTTCTTCGGCGACGAGAAGGAGGCCGACAAGGACGCGATGGAGGGCTACATCCTCTTCGGCTACTTCGTCACCGACGCCCGCGGCGAGGCCCGCGCCGCCTTCCGCCTCGACAGCTCCTACCACGTCCTGTGGAAGACCAGCCAGTGGCCGCCCGCGAAGGGCGACAGCGTGCCGACCGAGCACGAGGCCGTGGCCGAGGCGGGGGGCCTCGGCTACGACCGCTCCTTCCCGCCCGGCAAGTTCCTCCTCTACGCCGAGGGCGAGCGGAACCGCCCGCCCATCGGCCAGGTGCGGCTGCCGCTGGGCGGCTATCGCTGCTTCTTCCTCCTCACCGAGGAGAGCTTCCACGACTACACCAATCCTGACGGCGGCGACTGGGCCGCCGCCCTCGCCGCGTTGCTCGAGTTCACCATAGCCGAATCCGCTCCGGGCGCGGGGCCGTAGGACCAGCGAAGGGGGTTTGCGCGCGAAACACGCGAAAACCTGCACCTCAAGGATGGCCCGCGACTCGTAGAGGGTCGGCCCCCCGTTCCCCGACAGCCCGCCGGAAAAACGGGCAACCGGACCGCAACTGTTCAGGACGACAAGCCAGAGGCCGAATACGAGACAGCTCCAGCGCCAGGAGAGGTCCGGCCTGGGCGGAACGACGCTCGGCTCGCCGCGGCTCATTGCGGAGGCCCTCTAACCCGCATTTCTCACCAGCGGCTGGTGAGAAATGCGGGAACCACCAAACCACAAGCACCAAGCGCCAAACAAGCCCCAAACTCCAATCCTCAATGGTCCAAGCGGAGACTACGTGGTGTTGCCCGCGACTCTGGGGGCTTGCTTTGGTCATTGAGCATTCCGGGCTTGGAGATTGTTTGGTGCTTGGCGTTTGGCTCTTGGGATTTCCCGCATTTCGTGAGAAATGCGGGCTAATGGCGAGGTGGAACGCCTATGCCCCCGGCCGGCATTGTAGCGCCTCGGCGCAGGCCCCGCAAGCGCGAGGCTATCCTGAGGGGGCTCCGCCGACAGTGGACCCCTTGATGAGACCCTCGCCCCCAAGGCATCGGGATGCTCTCTGTCCCCTCTCCCTCGGGGAGAGGGCGAGGGTGAGGGTGCTTCAGAGGCGGGAAGCGCCCAGGCACCCTCACCCCAACCCTCTCCCCAAGGGAGAGGGGGAATGGGCATATCCTCTCCGAGGCTCTCCCACGCTCCTGGCCTCGGGCTCACTTCGCGGCGGCGAGGCTCTCCACGAGGGCGGCGACAAGGTGGGCGGAGTTGCGGGCGGAGACCTCGATGAACTTGCGCATGTCGCCCGCGGCCTTCTCGTCGGCCGCGTCGGAGATGCTGCGGATGACGATGCAGGGCACCTTCCACTGGTGGCAGACCTGTGCGACCGCCGCGCCCTCCATCTCCACCGCGTCGGCGCCGAGCTCCTTCCGCAACTCGTCCCGCTTGCCCTGCACGGCGACGAAGACGTCGCCCGTGACGACGACGCCCTGGACGACTCGCGGGGCCTGTGGGCCGCCGCCGTGGTCAATGGGGTCGAGGCGGACCCTTCCGCCGGCGTCGAGCGCCGCCCTCAGCAGGCGTGGGTCGGCGGGGAAGAAGACCGGGTTGCGCTCGCCCGTGATCGGACTTCGGGCGCTTCTGCGTTCCATGCCTTTCGCGCTCAGGGTTCCGTAGTCGTGCTGCGCCGTCTTCTCGGCGACGACGAGGTCGCCGGGCCTCAGGTCGGGGTTCAGGGCGCCGGCGATGCCGTTCAGGACCACCTCCGTCGGGCGGAAGTTCACGTGCAGGAGGGCCGTGGTGAGGGCGGCATTCACCTTGCCGACGCCCGAACGCGCGATGACGACCCGCCGCCCCTTGAGCCGCCCAGTCCAGAAGGGGATGCCCTCGATCTTGCGTTCCTCGGGGTTCTCGAGTTGAGCCACGAGGAAGCGCACCTCCGTGCCGAAGGCGCCGAGGATGCCGGTCGTGGGCTCCGGCCCTTCGCCCGCAAGGGCGAGGGGCATGGCGCCCAGCATGAAAACGATGATCGAGGCCCTGCACCTACGCATAAGGCAGTCTCCTGTTCTCTTCGCCCACGCCGCCTTTCGTCCCTTGGGTCCCTGTGGTCCCTGAGGTCCCTTTCGCTGCAAGGGACCACAGGGACCTAAGGGACCACAAGGACCCAAGGGACCCCCCGCGCCATGAAACGCTCCCGCTGTCCGAAGCAGTATAATGAGGGAGGGATTGAAAGCAAGGAAGGAGCAGAAGAAGATGGAAGACAGACTGGGTCGGAGCGTGAGCACCGTCGGCGTGGGAGCGGTGGCCTTGGGGCTGTTGGGCCTCTGGGCGTGGCCTGCGGGCGGGGCAGAGGCCCAGGAGAAGCCCGGCAGGCTGCCCGAGGGGCCCGGCCTCGCGGCCAGGTATCCGGGCGACGCGGGGATCGAGAAGGACTCCGACGTGGTGTTCGCCGAGAACTTCGAGGCCGAGTCCCTCGATGCCCTGAAGGGGAAGTGGAACCAGGTGAACCAGAAGATCACGTCGCTCTCGGACGACGTGCCGCCTGCCAGCTCGGGCAAGAGGTCGATCCTCTTCACCCACATCGGGGGCCAGGGCGAAGGGGGGCACCTCTACAAGAGCTTCAAGCCAGGCTTTGCCCAGCTCTTCCTCCGCTTCTACGTGAAGTTCGACAAGGACTGCGGGCAGATCCACCACTTCATGCACCTCGGGGGCTACAACCCGCCGACGCCCTGGCCCCAGGGCGGGGCAGGCTCCCGGCCGAAAGGCCACGAGCGCTTCACCACGGGCATCGAGCCGTACGGGAACGCCTGGAGGTGGGACTTCTACAGCTACTGGATGGAGATGCGCGGCAGCCCGCCGCGTGGGCAGTGCTGGGGCAACTCGTTCCTGGCCGACGCCAAGCCGCCCGCCGAGAGGGGCAAGTGGCAGTGCGTCGAGGCGATGATGAAGCTCAACGACGTGGGCGACTCCAACGGCGAGCAGGCTCTCTGGGTTGACGGCAAGCTCGCGGGCCACCTCGGCAAGGGTTTTCCAAAAGGCAAGTGGACCTTCGACCGTTTCCTCCCCGGCCAGGGCGGCGAGTGCATCCGCTGGAACGACGCGAAGGGCGACCGCGAGACCTTCCGCGTCGCCGAGGGCGGCGAGCCCTTCGAGGGCTTCCGCTGGCGAAACAACGACGCCCTCAAGCTCAACTTCCTCTGGGTCCTCGTCTACATCACCAAGACCCCACCGGGCCACGAGAGCAAGGTCTGGTTCGACGACATCGTCCTCGCCCGCAAGTACATCGGGCCTCTGAAGGCCAGGTGATGAGGCGGGCAATGGGAATGCGGGCTATGAGCCAAGGGACATCCGCTGTCGTGGGGCTCTCCGGCAGCCCGCGCAGGGATGGCAACACGGACATCCTGGTGCGCGAGGCCCTGCGTTTGATTGAAGAGGGGACGGGCGCGAGCGCGGACTTCGTGCGCGTCGCCGACCTGCGCCTCGAGGCGTGCCGCGGCTGCCGGGCCTGCATGACGCTCGGCCACTGCGCCATCCAGGGCGACGACTTCGAGGCGCTCATGGCCCGCCTGCGAGCCGCCGACCTCCTCGTCCTCGGCGCACCCGTCTACTGGCTCGGGCCGCCCGGCGTCATGAAGAACCTGATTGACCGCACGCACGGCTACTACACGGACCACACGATCCTCCGTGGCAAGCGAGCCGTCCTCATCAGCGTGGCGACCGACAGCGGCTTCGAGCCCCACGA
>Ga0194110_10005965_pt1 | contig 14360 bp, 13 predicted proteins | sample TA2Kig1200mmetaG_FD_146192 | JGI IMG/M metagenome (GOLD analysis project Ga0194110, IMG submission 146192) | Freshwater microbial communities from Lake Tanganyika, Tanzania - TA2015032 Kigoma Deep Cast 1200m | ecosystem: Environmental > Aquatic > Freshwater > Lake | place: Tanzania: Lake... | reverse complement strand
TCAATGAAAGATAATTTAGTAGCTCTCGACTTTGCTTTAGAATTAATTGACCAATCGCCCTTGGGAACAGGGGCAGGATATGGGATACCTCTTGAGATAGATAGAAAATATACTGCGAAATTATTAGGTTTCAAAAATGTACAGAGAAATCCTATTTATGCAGAGAATAGCAGAGGCAAATATGAGTCTACAATCTTGCACATTTTAGGCCAAATAATGTTTGACTTGAATAAAATTGCTTCTGATTTAATCCTCTTTAGCATGCCGGAACTTGGTTATTTTGAATTACCCAAAGAATTCTGCACAGGAAGCTCGCTCATGCCACAAAAGAAAAATCCTGACGTGTTGGAGTTATTGAGAGCAAAATATCACGTTGTTGTTTCATATGAATTCCAAGTTAAAAATATGATTAGCAATCTTTTATCAGGTTATAATCGCGATATCCAACTTATAAAAGAACCTACAATGAAGGGTTTGGAAATAACAAAGGAGAGTTTATACATAACGAGCCTCGTATTTTCGAAACTAAAAGTTAATAAAAAAAAATGCGCGCAATCTTTAACAAAAGATATCTATGCGACAGAAGAAGTGTTTAAATTAGTTAAGACGGGAATTCCATTCAGAGAAGCCTACAAAACTATTTCTAAAAAATATTGAAGTTTTTGGGCTGAGTTGAGGCCTATCAAGCCACAAGAGATGATATAATTCTCATAATACATGGCTAAACGCGCCTTTTTGGCTTTGGAAAATGGCTCAATTTATGAAGGTTATTCTTTTGGTGCTGAAGATACTACTTATGGCGAAGTAGTTTTTAACACCAGTATGTCTGGCTACCAGGAGATGTTAACAGACCCCTCCTACGCCGGCCAGATTCTAGTGCTTACATATCCTCTTATCGGCAACTATGGAGTTAGCGACGCCCATTTTGAATCAAAGCAAGTGCAGGTGAGAGGCCTTGTTGTCCGTGAGCATTGCCCTGTGCCCAGCCACTGGCAAAGCACCGGCAGCCTAAACGAATTCTTACAGACCAACGGGATTCCTGGAATAACTGGGGTTGATACCCGAGCTATGACCCGCCACCTCCGCTTATCCGGCGTTATGATGGGTATTTTGACATCAGAGATGACGCCAGAAGAGGCTTTGAAGGAAGTTAGAGGTTTGCCACGCTATGATTCCACTGACTTTGTTAAGCAAGTCGCTAGTGATAAGAAATACCAGTGGGACTTGACCGCAGTCGATGCTACTCCCAAGACCCATATTGTAATCGTTGACATGGGGCTGAAATATAACATCGCCCGTATATTGTCTCGACTCGACTGCTTCGTAAGAGTTGTCCCCTGTACTATGCCAGTCGAGGAGATTCTAAATCTAAAGCCAGACGGCATTGTGCTTTCTCCTGGCCCCGGTGACCCCGCTCTACTTGACTATATGAGAGAGACAATTAGGGAACTCGTTCACCAAAAACCGGTGATGGGTATCTGCTTAGGGCACCAACTGATAGGCGCAGCTTTTGGTGCCAAAACATTCAAGCTCAAGTTTGGTCACCGTGGGGGAAACCATCCTGTCCGTGATTTGGCAACTGGCCAGGTTCACATCACCACACAGAACCACGGTTATGCCGTGGATGCCGATAGTTTGAAAGGTGGGCTTGAGGTCAGCCAGATAAACTTGAATGACGGTACAGTTGAGGGCCTATGCCATAAGGAACTACCAATCATATCCATTCAGTATCACTCCGAAGGCTCCCCCGGCCCTCAAGATAACGTCTACCTGTTTGACAGGTTTTTGGAGATGGTGAAGAAGGAGAGTGGGTAGGCTGGAGCATCTGCTCCAGCTCTGGGATAAGAGCCGATGCTCTCATCTACCACGTGTTTTGAGAAGAAAAATGAAACAGCACAAAAATCTCCCAAAATTCGATGATAATTCCTATGTTCATTTCATCACCACAGGTACTTGTGAAAATCGCCCTTATTTCAGCGACGGGGAATTCTGTCGAATCCTTCGTGAAGAATTAGAATTTTACCGTGATAAGTACGGCTTTACATTGCTAGGATATGTGATAATGCCTGACCATGTACACCTGTTACTTTGGTGGGATAAAATGGCAAAGCCAGACCTCGGTATATCCAAGATAATGCAAGGGATAAAAGGAACCACAGCCAGGCGGATTATTGGCTTAATGATATCGGGTAGATTGGAGCAGATGCTCCAATCTACCTCCATGATTGCCCCAGAGAGCACTAAGTCGCATAAACGAAACCTTAGATATCGCCTCTGGCAGCATGGCTTCTATGATTTCAATATCTACAGTGAAGAAAAGTTCCTTGAGAAATTTGATTATATCCATAATAATCCTGTCAAGGCTGGATTGGTTAGCTCACCCGGTAACTACAGGTGTTCGAGCTACAAGCTCTATTTTGATACTCCCGAGGTAGGAGAGAGCATCAGCCCTCCTCCCGATATGGCACTTGGAGCAGATGCTCCAAGGTACCCATAATAATAACCCGCCTGTTTGGCAGGTTTTTGGAGATGGTAAGGGGAAGTGTGAATGCACAAAATCTCTAAGGTCCTGGTCATCGGCTCAGGTCCGATAATCATTGGACAGGCAGCGGAGTTTGATTATGCCGGTACTCAAGCATGCAAATCTCTCCGTGAGGAAGGCATCACTACAGTGCTGGTGAACTCAAACCCGGCGACTATTATGACCGATGAGGGTGTTGCCGACATTGTCTATATTGAGCCATTAACTGCGGAGGTTATAACCCGAATAATTGAACAGGAACATCCAGATGGGTTGTTGCCTACTCTAGGTGGACAAACGGGGCTCAATCTAGCTGTGGAGCTCGCTGACTCCGGGGTGCTGGATAAGTACAACGTCAGGTTGCTGGGCACACCACTGGAGACAATCAAGAAAGCTGAGGAAAGGTCTCTATTTAAGCAGCTCATATTAGATATCGGTGAGCCAGTGCCACAGAGTGCCACAGTGCATTCCGTGAATGGGGCAATGGAACTAGCTAAGTCAATCGGATTACCGTTAATCGTTCGTCCCTCTTATACACTAGGTGGCACTGGTGGTGGCATTGCTCACACCATGGAGGAACTGGAAACAATCGTATCTGGTGGGCTAATTTCCAGTCCCAGCCACGAAGTTTTGGTGGAAAAGTGCCTTCTCGGCTGGAAGGAAATCGAATACGAGGTGATGCGTGATGCTGCTGATAACTGCATCACTATCTGTAATATGGAGAACATTGACCCGATGGGGGTTCACACTGGTGATAGCATTGTCGTCGCACCCAGTCAGACACTAACTGACAAGGAATACCAGATGTTACGGTCGGCAAGCCTGAAAATCATCAGGGCTTTAGGTATTGAAGGTGGTTGCAACATCCAATTCGCCTTAACTCCTAGCCCGATGGTGGCTCAAAAGTGGTCTCCAGACCAGTTGAATGTAAAAACAAGCGAGTACTATGTGATTGAGGTCAATCCCCGTGTCAGCCGCAGTTCGGCTCTAGCTAGCAAAGCCACCGGTTATCCTATTGCCAGGGTAGCCGCTAAGATAGCTGCGGGCAAAAGGTTGGACGAAATACCTAATCGGGTGACCGGCAAGACAATGGCTGCCTTCGAGCCTGCTTTAGACTACTGTGTAGTCAAAATCCCCCGCTGGCCTTTCGACAAATTTGCCTTAGGAGACCGCAATATAGCTAGCCAAATGAAAGCTACAGGCGAGGTTATGGCGATTGACCGCTGTTTCGAAGCTGCCCTACAGAAAGCGGTACGCTCGCTCGAGTTCAGCAAAAGAACTCTACTCTGGGAGGACAGGGGCTGGAACGACAGAAAAGACCTCGACTCTTATCCACTCCATCCTAATGACCTCAGGTTGTGGGCAATTATGGCTGCCATTAGACGAGGGGCAAGCTGTGAATGGCTAGCCCGGCGTACCGGCATTGACCCCTGGTTCATCTATAAGTTGACCAATATTGTGCATATGGAGCAGTTGCTTCTTTCTAAGCCATTAACTCCTGAGCTTATGTGGGAGGCGAAGCGCCTGGGTTTTTCTGACGAACAAATCAGCACCTTATCTGACAGATTGTATGAACAAGTGCGCCAACTTCGACATAACTGGCAAATACATCCCGTATATAAAATGGTAGATACCTGTGCTGCTGAATTTGATGCCGAAACACCTTACTTTTATAGCACCTACGAAAAAGAGAACGAGGCAAAATCGATAAAGGAGAAAAAGGTCGTGGTCATTGGAAGTGGTCCCATTCGCATTGGGCAAGGGATAGAATTCGACTATTGCTCTGTTCATTCTGCCTGGGCGCTTCAAGAGATAGGCATCAAAAGCATAATGGTAAACTCTAACCCAGAAACGGTTTCCACGGACTTTGACACCAGCGACCGCCTCTATTTTGAAGCTTTGGATGAAGAAAGTCTGAGAGATATCCTGGAAAATGAAAGCTCTCCGTTTCAAAATGATCCCGTCCCAGCCTCTATTGTCCAATTTGGCGGCCAGACAGCCATTAATTTAACTGAACCTTTAGGGCGTAGCAATATGCCGATACTTGGCACTAACTTTGATGCTATAGACATAGCTGAAGACCGTCGCCGCTTTGAAGATTTTCTCAATCATCTAGGCATCCCTCAGCCACCGGGAGCTGGTGTTATCTCCCTACATGAGGGTATCAGCGTGGCTCGGTATCTTGGCTATCCCGTGCTGGTCCGTCCCAGCTATGTTCTCGGCGGCAGAGCTATGGAAATCGTCAATAATGAAGAGGAGTTGACACGTTATATTTCACTAGCTTTGGAAATGGATAGTCAGCATCCTATCTTGATTGACAAATACTTTGAAGGCAAGGAAGTTGAAGTTGATGCTGTCAGCGATGGAGAAGATGTTCTCATACCAGGAATAATGGAGCACATTGAGCTCGCTGGGGTGCATAGTGGTGACTCAATAGCTGTCTATCCGGCATTGAATCTTACTGAGGATGAGGTAAATACTGTTGTTGATTACACGATACGAATCGGGCGGGCACTTCAGGTGAAGGGGTTAATGAATGTCCAGCTTGTCATCATGTCAGGTGAAAGCACTGGTTTGTCTTCAATTTATGTACTAGAGGTAAATCCTCGTGCCAGCCGGACTATCCCGTTTATCTCCAAAGTCACTGGTGTGCCTATGGTTCGGATTGCCACCAAGATAATGCTAGACATGAGTCTAAAAAAGCAGGGCTACACCACAGGCTTGTGGAAGAGACAGGAACTCGTAGGCATAAAGGCTCCCGTATTCTCGATGTCTAAGCTTGCTGGTGTAGATACGTACCTTGGTCCTGAAATGAAGTCAACAGGCGAAGTCATGGGAATTGACTACACCTATGAAGCTGCTTTGACCAAAGCACTTTTGGCTGCTGGTCTTATGTTGCCATCTCAAGGTAATCTACTGTTCAGCATTGCTGACAAAAACAAACAGGAAGCCTTACATATAATTGAAGGCTTTTATTCTTTGGGCTACCAGCTTTATGCCACAGAAGGCACAGCAGCTATGATTGGTGCAGCCGGAATGAAAGTGAAGGAGATTGGCAAGAAACTGGACGAGGGCCATCCGAATGTGGTTGATATAATTAAGGGCGGCTCTGTAGTGGGTGTAGTCAACACTATTACTGCCGGCCGTATTCCTCTTAAAGATGGATTTCACATTCGACGTGCTGCTGCAGAGAAGCGAATCCCATGTTTTACATCGCTTGACACTGCTCGTGTGGTTTTGAAAGCACTGGCTATCAGTAACCAATTTTTTAATGTGAAGCCACTTCGAGATTATTTGACAGGAATCCGTAGCTGAATTCGGAAGAATTTGGACTGTATTACCTAACTGGCGGGCCATTGGGGACAGTTCCCGAACTCGTGTTTCGTAAGAAACAACTGATTCCAGCATTGCAGCAGTTGCTTGTTCAATCTTGATTATACAAGTTCATGGTTGGTGATTTTGAATACCTATTTGGCAAGTACTATAATCTGACTATCTGGACTAATTTCAATAGATTACAAACATGAATAGAGAAGAGGTTCTCAAAGCAATCAAGCGGAAACACTTAGAAGAGAATATGCAGAGGGACTTCTTTGCAACAATAGAAGAGCGAATATCTCGCTACCAAGAGCTTGATTTCATAAAGTTGACTCCTAATACTCACTTTGCTTTTGTATCAGTCGAATGTATTAACTTATATCGTGATGGCTACTTTTTGGCTTGCGTTGCTTTGTGCCAAGCTGTTGCAGAAGCGATTGTTCGCTTAATGTGCGAAAGGAGCAAATTTAACTCCATTTCTCAGGATTACGAGGAAAATATTAAAAATCTGCATAAGAGAACAATTCAACCAGATTGTGATGAACTATTCAAGGAGATATGGAAAGATAGAAATAACTACCACCATCTTAATCCCACCATTCCAACTGAAAAAAGTAAGTTACAGGACATAGCTAAGAGTAAAATAATTGATCTTCATACAATAGAATCAAAGGTTTTTGAGTTTAATATCGTAGATGGTGCAATATCGCCGAGATACCCTAAATATTGGGATTTTAATGAAAACGGGATGTTAGCTGTATATCTTCGGTTTGAAACATGAATCCTTCTGGAAGTTATTTTTGACACGAGAAAGTAATCCTCATTAGTTACGTACGGGTGCCTCCCTTATCATTACTGTTTAGTCCTGGTAACACAATTGCCAAATGGTGAACACAAACCATTCAATGAGTTTTAGGGAAAAGGGCTATTTGAAGCTAATTTGTGGTAATATCATTACCTTATGGTGGGCTATTGTGGACAGTTCCCGAACTCGTGTTTGAGAAGAAGAATCTTATCCCGGCTTTGCAACAGCTCTTAGTTTCGCTTTAAACATTCCAGGCAATTACTCTTCAATTTATGGTGCCGGTGACGTTGTGCTCCTTCTTATCAATCCCTGCTGTGGGGCATTCCACCACTTTACTGTAGCTGATGGGACAACAAGCGACTTTACCAGCAGTCGATATTCGGCCGTTTTTTACCGCTGCGCCGTTCAGGTCCGGGCATAGAACGCAAGCCGACCGTAATCCAGTGACGGGTCTCAGCCGGATCGATAACATCGTCGATCTCAAGGGTAGCAGCCATATTGATCGCCTTTCCGTGCTCATAATGCATGGCTAACAACTCTTCGAATCGTGCCTTACGTTTCTCGGGATCTTCGATGGCGTCAAGTTCTTTTCTGAAGCCGAGCCGAACAGCACCCTCCAGCCCCATGCCGCCAAACTCGCCTGTCGGCCATGATACGATGAAGTCGGAGGCATGGAAACTTCCCCCTGCCATGGCCTGGGCGCCGAGACCGTATCCTCTGCGCAACACCACGCTAAAGATTGGGGTAGTTGCGTTGACGGCGTTGGTGAATATACGGCAGAAGTGACGCACCTGGGCTGTCTTTTCTGCCTCCGGGCCAACCATGAATCCGGGGGTATCGATAAGAACAACAATGGGAATGTCGAAAGCATCGCAAATTTGAATGAAACGGGAGACCTTGTCTGCGCCATCCGCGTCTATGGCCCCTGCAAGGTGAGATACATTGTTTGCCATCAGCCCGAAGGGATGTCCTTCGATTCTAACAAGTGCCGTGACGATGCCCACCCCGAACTGTGGGCGGAGCTCCAGGACCGAACCCGTGTCCGCCAGGGTATCGATGATTTTCCGGACATCATATGCCCTGCGGCGCATTTCCGGGACCATCTCACGTAACAGGCGCTGGTCCGCACACTCCCATTCTCCTATGCTCCCTTGAAAGTAGGAGAGATACTGTTTTGCCTTCTGCACCGCATCAGCGTCATCCTCAGCAAGGATATCGACAACACCGTTTTGCGACTGTACCGACATGGGCCCGATCTCCTCCGGTCTGAATACACCTAGGCCACCCCCCTCAATCATTGCCGGGCCAGCCATCCCGATATTGGAGTCTTTGGTGGCGATGATCACGTCGCTTTGGCCTAGAAGTGCCGCATTCCCTGCAAAGCAGTAACCGGTCACAATCCCTACCACAGGGACAAGGCCGCTGAGCCTGGCGTAGTGTGCGAATGCCATGCAATCAAGCCCTGCCACGATAAACTCCATGGTATCTACGTCTCCTGGCCGCCCTCCTCCACCTTCAGCGAATAGCACCGTGGGCAGTTTATGCTTGTAGGCGAGTTGGAGCATGCGGTCCTTTTTCTTGTGGTTGAACATGCCCTGGGTGCCGGCCAGGACGGAGTAATCATATCCTAACACCAGACACCGAGTCCGGGAGCGATCAAGCAAATGGCCATTGACAGATCCTATCTTGGTGACCAGTCCGTCTGCAGGGGTTGTTTTGATTAACTCATCCATAGGTATGCGGCGCTGCTGTGCGGCAAGCATCAGTGATCCGTATTCGATGGAGTCATCCGGGTCCAAGAGATCAGCGATATTCTCGCGTATTGTTCGATGCCCTCTGTTCCGGCGCTGCTCCACCATTTTGGGACGCGCCTTGTCCAGCGTGGTTTCATGGCGCTGGATAACCTCTGCCAGTTCGGGGCGGATTTCGCTGGGATCTGCAGTCTTTTTGTCGCTCATTGTTTCCCCCTTTTAATGCGAATAACATAATCCAAGAGTATTGGGAATCAGATCACAAAGGTCTGACCCTAGAGTAGTTTATCATCTTGTCAGCGTAATTATCTACGCAGGTAACACAGGGAACGTGCACCACGCGTGGGCACAAAGAAGTTACCATGTGGACTCTTACTCAAGTTGCACCTCTTATTTAATCGATTGCCCGGCAAACAGGAGCCGCAGATCCATTAGCGCAAGTGGCTAATTAGCCGTATTTCTATGGCAGTTCTCAGCCTTTGCTCCCCCTGAGGATTCTGCATTCCAGTAACTAGTGATCTGCTTCGCTGGGGCTTAGTTACACATTTGTTAGAAATGTGTTCATGTTTCTTATAGGTTGCCCCTAAAGATTTGAACGCGATATGTAGGGTAATATTATTACCAGCAGTTGAACGTGGGTTACAGAAAATATTTGGGATGGATGAATAACTTGAAGCCAAAGAAAGGTAATGATATTACCTAACTGGTGGGGGACACTGGACAGTTCCCGAACTTATTTTTGAGAAGAAAGGGCTGATTCCGGCGGTACAGCATTTGCTGGCGTCCTACCAAAAGGGAGAAAGAAGAAACTTTGCTATGCCTCATCACGGTCCATGATTTTTAGAAACTGTGCCGGCATAACGATGGTCAATCCTGTCTCTTTGACGATATCGGGATTCTCAACAAAGTGCCTATCACCTGTAATGAAGTAATCGGACTGAGCTGTTACTGCTGCCGCCAGGATAGTCGCATCTCCAAGGTGTAGTTTCTTTGTCCAGCGCTTTATATCTGGCAATTTGGGGTCGGCTGCCACCTCGGGAGGTGTGTTTACCAGCAATCTCCTTAGGGCAGGAAGGAAATCAGGTAGCTTCTCCTTAACAGTGCGAATCACTTCTTCCAATACCTGCTGTGACACAACCACGCTTATATTTCCTTTGACGAAATGCTCAAGGATGATGGCCGGTGCTCCTTCAGAGGAATAAAGCCCTGAGAAAATTACATTGCTGTCCAGAAAAACCCGAGGCTTAGACTTTGGCACTGTATCGCTCTCTGGCTATTTCTTGCCTTACCCGGCGCCCAGCCTCTTGAAGTTCTTCTTCGGTAATTCCAGAACGTTGGAAAGCCTGTTGAATCTCCTTTAGCGCTTCCAGAGCTACGCTTTTTCTTGGCCTGGCAATAAGAGCGGAGTCTTCAACCATCAATTCCAGCACGTCACCAGGCTCGATGCCTAGCTGGTTACATATCTCTTTTGGAAGAGTTACCTGACGTTTCGGACGAAGCACCACATCAGCTACTTTTCTCTCACTCATATGCTTACCTCTTTTGTTAGATATCAGATGTCTTATTTCTCATTTTCTCATAGAAATGAGCAGTTGTCAATGGCAATGCTTCCCTAGAGACAAGCGGTTTACCCTCTCAGTTTTTAGCTAGCAATAATTATATTGGATAAACCTAATACCTATATTATTGACAAAACTTTAATTCTATATTATAATATAACAAATTCACCTAAGGAGAAGATAAAATGCAGAAACGTATTACGGGCTCTAAAAAGGTCTTTCCCGACCTCATAAGAGCGAAACCGGGACGTACGGCCAGAGAGTATGCTAATATGGCTCTCGACCAAGGTCTTTGTGGCAGCGCCTCCAAGGACCCTGTTTTCTCTTTGGCTACAACCTTAATGAAAGAAGTACGGGAGGGACGAATGCCCGGTGTCAGGGCTAGTGGAAGACCGATGCGATTCTACCCTGATAGTCACACTTCAAAAGTTTCTCCGCCCAATTTTGACAAACCAACGACAATTCTTCTTCCCACTGATATTTCTGAGACCATTAACATACTTGTAGAAGTGGGCAAGTTTGAGAATCGAAGTGAAGCATTAATCTGGCTCGCACGTGAGGGCATTAAGGCGAAAAGCCTCGAACTGGCACAAGTAAAAAAGGTAGTAGAGCAAATCAAACAATTGAAGCAATCAGTACCAGTTTAGAATGAAATCGCTCTAATGGTAAAGCAGCTAACACTGCTGAATAGGCTATTAAGGTAATTTATTTACCAGATAATGAAGCTAAAACTTTGACTGGTTGAAAACCTAAACGAAAATCCGAAGCTAATCTTAGATAATATCACTACCTAAATGGTGGAGCTCAGTGGACGGAACAAAGAACTTTTCGTCTGGCTTTCAATCTAGTCTCGCACTAATGCTATAAATTCTTCAACGCTCAATCCTGCTTTACGGATGAGACTTCTTAAAGTACCTCTCCTCACTTCCCGATGGGCAGGAACGGAAAGAATTGTCGGCACCCCTACTTTGGTTAAGATGATGTGGCTTCCTTCTCTCCGCGCTACCCGCCACCCCGCTTTCTCAAAGGCATCAACTGCCTCCTTACCGGAAATAGCAGGCAATCGCGGCATTACACCGCTACCTCTGCCGGTAACTCGACTACCCTCGTCTCTATGGTAAGCGGTAGGTCATCTTCAGCACGGCCGGCCAGTATCTGACGAATCTCTTCAGTCACTATTTCGGGCGTTTCTTTTGGTGAGGACATTCCTTCTCGCTGGCGAACTTTCAGTACACCCAATATAGCTTCTTGGATATTGGCTAATGCCTCCTCCAGAGTATCACCCTGACTTGAGCAACCAGGGAGCGCCGGACAGTGAACGGAATACCCCCTGTCTTCTTCAGGCTCCAGAATTACGGTAATAGCAAACTTCATACTCTCTCCATAGTAATAAATATTTTCAATTCAATTATAGCAGAAATTAACCGAACGTGCCTAAATGGACAATAGCAAGCAACCCACTTCGAGCTACGGCTGCAACAAAGCACTAGGCGCTCTGTTTGTGATTAATCGCTGCAGAGCGCGAGCGAGACGGTCATTGAAGATCAATGTCTCCATCAAGGCTCGCCAGCGAGTGAGCTTGTTGGGGGCACGTCTCCTGTCCCGTGCAAGCGTACCATGACCTCAACCCTGATTGCCTCGGCTGCGCACCAAAGAAGGCCATATTCGAAGTGATAAAACTGATAGGGACTATCTTCGGGCTGGCTATACTCGAAAACATACCTCCAGGACTGGAATATGTCTTTTGATCTTGCCAGCAGATCCGGGAGGGACGGTGATACCTTGTAAACGTCCCACTGTGGCTCCTTCAGCGGACCCGTAGCGAGTGTGACTCTATGGTATGGGAGGAAACGCAGTTGTTCCGGCCATTTCGTGCCATAAACGTCTTGAATGACCGTCCGGACTGGCTGAGGTATCTTGTCGTACAGAGTGCGGAGATCGTGTGTTTGTGGGACTCGTAAGTCCAGTTGTATTAGGAGGGCCTTTAAGTAGAGTTCGATGGCAAATCCCAGGTTCGTTGCACAGGCTACCAGATCGCCCAATTCATTCGACATAGCTTGTGCGGACGTCTCTTTTATTACGCCTATCTTAGGGATGAATTCCGCTACCAACCTCTGGAAGGCCTCGCCGCATACAAGAGCCGCCTGGGCGTGACGTTCCTTGTCACAGTTTAACATTGTCAATTCTTGCTAACTTTTGCTAAACTTTTGCAAGCTGGTGGGCCATTGTGGACTCGAACCACAGACCCCGGTCTTATCAGGACCGTGCTCTAACCGACTGAGCTAATGGCCCCGGCAAAGAGTATAGCTTGTGTCTAGAGTGAGTGTCAAGGTTTCTGGCGAGACTTCGGAATCGAGTATCGTTATTCGACGGCTCTTCTGGCTTCGGCGTATTTTACCAGGGCATACATAGCGCGAGCACACTGCTCAGGAGTGTCATAGACGGGTATTCCGGCTTCCTTTATGGTTTTGGTTATGGGGTCGTCATCAGCGCGACGAAAGCGAAGTGTGATGATTGGTTTATTATATTTCTTGGGGAGGGAAGCGAATAGCTCAGCACTTTGAATGGCGGCCGTGATAGCATCGGATAGAGCCTTGTCAGTATCTGTTGAGATTGGCTTAAGTCCCCAAACCATTGGGCTTATGGGAACATTGGTTATTACACCGTCAATGTAGTTCAGGCTGAGGAGCTTTTCGGTGACTGATGTCTCATCAAGAGTAGTGCGGTAACTACCGGCGAAGTCCACCGGGTTTCTGGGTGGTGGCGCGTGTGGGGGTAAAATACTTTTCAAACCTGTTACGGTCTCCTCATCGAACTCAGGAACTTCAAGTCCTAGAGAGGCGCAGGCATCAGTAGTGACAACGCCCTGGCCTCCACTTCCCATTACGGCTACCCTTTTGCCTTGAGGTAAAGGCTGGCTCACAAGTGCCTCCGCCATTTCAAAGGAGTGCAGAGCCTCCTCAGCCCTTATGAGGCCAGCCTGTCGACACATCCCTTCGAATGTATTATCAGAGCCAGCGAGAGAAGCGGTGTGGGATAGCATTGCTCTAGCGCCAGCCCCACTATTGCCACCTTTATAGATAACTATTGGCTTCCTCTTTATTATTTCTCTGGCAAGCTCAAAGAACCTCCTGCCATCTTTAAAGCCTTCCATATAGAAGACGATGACTCTTGTCTCTTTGTCTTCGGCCAGGTATTCCAGGTAGTCAGAGGCGGTAAGGTCGGCTTGATTTCCGATACTTATGAACTTGGCCAGTCCATAACCTCTAGCATTTGCTATCTCAGATAGATAGCCACCGAAAGTCCCACTCTGGGAAACAAAGGCAATGGCTCCCGGTTTAGGTGCTTGCTGGAAACATAGATTGAGTTGCCCGGCAGCGCTCCATATTCCCATACAATTGGGGCCCACAAACCGCAGTCCTGTTCCTTTGGCTATCTTCACAATCTCATCTTCAAGTGCCTTTCCCTTATTTCCGGCCTCGGCGAATCCACCTGAGATGAGAATTGCTCCCTTAATTCCCTTTTTCACGCACTCTTGCATCAATTGAGGCGTGCTGGGAGCCGGAGCTGCTATCACAGCTAGGTCAACTTGGTCAGGGATATCCAGGATACTCCGATAGGCGCGTAAGCCAAGAATCTCGTCCTTATTGGGATTTACAGGATATATGGCTCCACTATATCCAGTCTTTAGAGGCCTATCTACCATCAGGTATCCCCATTTACCTTGTCTGTCGGAGGCGCCCAAGACAGCAATTGATTTGGGCTTGAAGATGGGGTCAAGTTGTTCTACAATGCTGTTCAATTCTACGTCTTCTTATTTGCTGTTACATTGTTTGGGTGTGCCAAGTCTATTATTATACAATTTATTTGTCTGACTGTTCCTACACCGTAGCAGCCAAGAGAGTGTTTATCAACAGTCTAGCACCTTGTAGTTGCGACCCTTTAGGGTCGCTTTTCGAAGCGAGGCTAAAGCCTCGCCGCTACATTGGTAAATAATCTCTGTGTCATGGCTGAAGCTATCAACGGGAGGTTAAAGAATGGCAAGAGAGATTATCGAGAGCCACATGCCAGGGATAATAAGGAATATTGGTGTTGCCGTCGGTGACCAGGTCAAAGAGGGTGACACTTTGTGTTTATTGGAGGCTATGAAGATGGAGAACCCTATTGTGGCACCAATTGGTGGCAGAATTGTTGAAATGAATGTTTCTGATGGCCAAGCAGTAAAGCGTGGATATGCATTGTTTGCAATAGAGGTTTGATGTTAGCGGTCTGTGTGACTGAGGTCTTGTCAATAGGTGTGTAAAAAGGTTAGGCGACGGCAAGTACCTCCTCCCGTTTAGCTTCTTGACTCTCATGCAAGTCAATGCCGAGATAGACGAGCTTGATCTTCTCTGGCGCATCCAATC
>Ga0194110_10005964_pt1 | contig 14362 bp, 17 predicted proteins | sample TA2Kig1200mmetaG_FD_146192 | JGI IMG/M metagenome (GOLD analysis project Ga0194110, IMG submission 146192) | Freshwater microbial communities from Lake Tanganyika, Tanzania - TA2015032 Kigoma Deep Cast 1200m | ecosystem: Environmental > Aquatic > Freshwater > Lake | place: Tanzania: Lake... | reverse complement strand
AAACAGCCTTTTTAATCATCTTTTTTACTTCGCTATGCTGTTGGGGCAAAAACTCTTGCAAAACATATTCGTCGGCATTGCCAATACTGGGTGAAAATCCCTCTTCGCCGCCGATTCCCAGCCTAAATCTGACAAAGTCGGTCCTCCCTAAAGCCCTAATAACGGAATCAACCCCGCGGTGGCCAGCTGCCCCCCTATTTTTGACGATCTGCAACCTGCCAATGGGCAAATCCAAATCGTCATGGACAATCCATAAGTTACCTAAGTCACCTAAGTCACTTAGAAATTTTTGGAGCAAGGAAACTGCCAACCCGGAATTGTTCATAAATGTCTGCGGCTTCGCGACTAGAACTTCTGGGCCGACTTGGCAAACCTCTGCCTTAAATTTAGGATCAAGCTTCCAACATTTCTCGCTCTTGCCAGCCTCCAACTGTTTCCTCACAAAATGATCCACGGCCAAAAATCCCAGATTATGCCTGGTTTTGGCATACTTTTGCCCCGGATTGCCCAAACCAACAATTAAAATCATCTCTTCAGTAATTTTATCACTTCGCTATCAGAAATTTGGGGGAACTCGCGATAAAATTGGCCAACGGCGTAAAACATTTCTGGTGCGTCTAAATAAACATTTTCATCTGCCAGGGGCCTTAGCCTTTCGAGCGTATCGGCCGCGATCACCGGAACGGCGAGAATAACCCTCGCCGGCCTTTGCGCCTTCAGCCAAATAATCGCCGCCTCAATCGTCGCTCCTGTCGCCACCCCGTCATCAGTCAAAATTACGGTCCTCCCCTCCACTCCCGCACCTCCTCCAAAATCCCCAAGGTCCCCAAACTTTTCCCTGTAATCTTGCATTTTGAGTTTTGCGTTTTGAATTTTCTCTTTTAGGTCCTCGGGTCTGAAGCCCAACTGGGAAAGAAGATCTTTATTCCAAACTACCACTCCGTCCGGCCCCATCGCCCCAACCGCCAACTCTTCATTTCCAGGCGCCCCTATTTTCTTCGTAATAAGAATTCCTAAAGGGCAACCTAAGGCACTCGCAACTTCTTTGCCCACTGCCACGCCTCCTCGGGGAATGGCTAAAACTATAAGGTTCTTTGCCGCTTTGAGGCTTTGCAACTTTGTCGCTAACAATTTCCCTGCTTGTTCTCGATTTTGAAAAACCATAATCAGATTTAGTTAAGCGAAGATAACCAATTTTTCAAGAGCAAAAGAGCCCGCCAAATTTTGTGAGGCTTCATTTTGCGAGTGCCAAAGAGCTGATTTAAAAAACACTCGCTATCTCACGAGAGAAACTGAAGCCGACAGCAAAATTTTGGTGGGCGACTTTATTTTACTTTATCTGCTTCTCTGCCCACTCGCCAAGATATGGCAGGCTAAATTTCTCTCCCTGATAGGCCTTTAAGATCAGCACTAACCAAAGAACGAAAGAGCCAAGCCCCCAGAGAGGAAGCAATAACCAGCCGATCACCGGAATGATTGACAAAATTGCCCAGCCGATTATACTTACTACCGAAAAGGCTATCGATTGGCTGGCGTGAAAGCGCACCACTTTGTCGTTTTTCTCTAAGATCAAAAAGGCAATTCCCGTAATCAGGCCCAAAACATAGGAAAGGGCAGCTGCCGTATTGGAGGGCAAACCCGTAGTCAAACCTTTTTCTTCAGCCATTATTTAATCACCTCCTTTTTAATATTCAGGATACTCGCATTATAATGTCCTGTCAATTTCTCAAAACAGCCCCATCTGCTCATTTCCCCTATCTCCCCGATCCCCCCGATTCCCCCGATTCCCCTGATTCCCCCAACTCCCCCAAATCCCCCAAATTCCCTAATTGGTATATTCCTTCTTCCACCTCCACTAACCCTGCCTCGAGTTCCCTAAACCAAAGTGGATGGGTAAAATCGGCGGTAGTAACTAAATCAATTCCCTTCAGTTTCGCCCATTTGGCAATTTCCGGCAAAACCATCTGCGGCGAAACCACGCGTGAGTATTTGCTATGGAAGTGAAGATCAGATACGACTTTCATGATCAATTCCATTCTACCACACCCAACTCTTGACAGACCCCCTATAGTATGATATCTTGTAAGCTATTATGGTAAGAAGAGAGGGAGATGCTGATTTTCCTGGTCCGACGGCGGAGCAAAGAGCACGCCATAAGTATTTAACCACACTTTCTGGCGAACGGTTAAGAGCCCAACTTAGTGCCTGGAAAGCCCTTGAATGGGAACCGGGTTTTAGCTTTGAACTCAATAGCAATCCCGCACTTAGGGCGCTACAGGCCGAAATGGTCTTAAGGGGATTGCTAAAGGCAGTTGAATTTACCCCAGAGGAGCTCGAGACTTTAGCAAAACTTCCCCGTCTTGATGAGTCTCTTGACGAGTGAAAACAGACTCCCGCCTGTTTTCCGCCTTGCCGATAGTGATCTAGTCTGGGCTGTGCTCACTCCGTCTTCTTTTTCCCTTGCAGCTTATACATTTCTTCTATTTCCCGACTTAGGACACCCTGCTATTGTCAGCCTCAAAATCTCACTTACTACCCATACGGCCGTTTGCCTGATAAGTTAATTTTTTAAAAAGATGGTAAGCCTCATCTCCGCGCCACTGCCCCGGTAAGAGCTCAAACGGCAATTGAGGGTCATCTTCCAAAATCCTATAAAAGGCAAAGGTAAGTTCTGTTCTGGGAAAATTTCCCCTTGAGTATTTTTCGATAAATTCCCCATAACGCTCATTTATCTCCTCCAACTGATAAACTCTCTTAACCAGGGCTTTAATGTCCTCTCCCCCGACCGTTCCCTGTGGCCCCAAGTCGGAGACCAAAATCATCCCCTCCAACTCTCTTTCTCTTACAAAATCAGCCAGGATTTGCGTCGGATTATAGGGGGTCAGCCAAACAGATTCCTGCAAGCTAACGCAACCGATCCTTTTTAGATACTCGCGCAAAATATCCCTGTCTCGATGTCTCTTCTCGGGGATATCATAAGTGACAAGGTAGAGTTTTTTATCCCACGTTCTTTTCTCTTGATAGGCCGGCAGGCTTGCTTCGAGACGCTCCTCTCCTTGTTTAGTGATCTCTATCTCCAAGCCGCCCCCTATTTTTTCCCAAGTTAGTAATTTTTTCTTCCTAAGATTATCAACCGCCCGCTTAAAGCTTTGGTAATTTACTTCTCTAAGCATCTCTTCTGCCTCGCTAAAAATCCGGTACATATCCCTACTGGTTTTTGTTTTACCAAGCGAGGCGCCCTGGAGAAAAAAGAGCCAAAGAAGAAAGTCAGTTAGCTTCTCAAGTGTCCCTTCGCTAACTTTTAAAATTACTTCTCTTAATTCTTTTCTGCTCATCCAATATTAACTTGTCAACCACACGGCCGTTTGTCAAATAAGTTAATTTTTTGGGGTTCTCTATCCCAGTATCTGTTCTCTAATTCTTCTCATCTGGCCTTCGAGTTGTTTTATCTCGCCCGCGCCCCCAAGCTCTGGGGCAATGGCCAGAAACAGACTTTCCGGAGAATCGCATCTTGTCACTCTCCCTTTTGTAAATTGCCATGCCCTGTCAATAAGCATATTCATTATTCTTTCCATGCCTTGCGGAACGGTTGCCATTGAGCCTTCCTTTCCTGCTGCCAGCGCCATCGTCAACAGAAGGCTTGCACCATAATCAGCAGTTCTTAACGTATCATCAACCTTAGGTTCTCTGGTAGCGCGCAATCTTTGTATGCGAGTAATCTCATGCTCGGCAAAATACTGCATTAACCCTCTAGATAACCAGCAATAAGGGTTGCCCGTCATGTTAAGACTAACCAGCGGCAATGCGTATTTTAAATACACGCCTGGCGAGATTCCCAACTCCTGGAATGCTCTCTCTTGAGGAATTCCGGCTGCAACTTTATCGGCTACGTACGCAGAAGAACTATTATTTTCTCGACCATATAAGCGGAAGGGCGGAAAGTCTCTCCCTTTTATATACCCAAGAAATGGATGCTGAAAGCCCTCAGGCAATCCCATTAGTTCACCAGTAAAACGACGATTAGGGCCCTGATGATCCCAGGGGACGATAACCACTCGCGGCTGCAAGATCACGCCCATTCTCTCCCGAGTATAGGGCAACCCAAATTCCTGCAACGGCACCTGCGGCTCAGATATCAACTGTCAATCTGGATTGGTCTGCTACAGCGGTTTCTGCCGAAATCCCAACAATCCAACTGACACCAACTGCAACAACAAAGGCAATCCCAATGCTTGCGGCGGCACCTGCGGATCAGACATCAACTGTATATCCGGCCTGGTCTGCTACGGTGGAATCTGCCGAAACCCCAGCAATCCCACCAGCTCCACCTGTTCGACAACCACCTCACGCTCAACCATTACTCCAACTCCAATTACCCAACTTCCCAAGTCAGGATCGGAATCTTCCACTTGGCTCATGGGTCTCGGCGGCCTGCTCATCTTAGGCCTGGGGGGTTTGCTCCTCATCCTCTAGCGTGTACAATCAGTCCATGGACCCCATCACAGAGCTACTTGATCGTACAGTCACAAATATCATCCCCTCCAAATCTTCTCTGGAAACAGTCCTAAGATCCAACCAAAAATTAAATGTCTATCTAGGCATCGACCCCACATCCACCCACATTCATCTGGGTCACGCAGTCAATTTGCGTCAGCTCCAACGATTGGTGGATCTGGGACACAACGTAACCTTCCTAATCGGCGATTTCACAGCCAAAGTAGGTGACAATTCTGACAAAGAAACTGAGCGCCCCATCCTCACCGATACCCAAATCACCGAAAACTTTCAGACATACAAAACTCAGGCAGAAAAATTTCTGGACTTCTCCAAGGTAAAACTTCGCCACAACAGCGAGTGGCTATCTCCATTGGTCTTCCAGGACATCCTCAAACTTTGCCAACACTTCACCCTAAACGACTATTTAAGCAGAGAAATTATGAAAAAAAAGCTGGACAAAGGTGTTTCGGTCCGGCTCGACGAACTCTTGTATCCACTCATGCAAGGTTGGGATTCTTACACCTTAGATACCGACCTGCAAATCGGCGCAGCTGATCAAACATTCAATATGCAAGCCGGTCGTACTCTGCAAAAACAACTAAGAAACAAAGAGAGCTTCATCTTGGTAAACAAATATCTGACGGGCACCGATGGCCGGAAAATGAGCAAAAGCTGGGGCAACGCCATCTGGTTGGATGACTTGGCCAACGATGTCTATGGAAAAATCATGTCCATCAAGGATGACCTTATAGACGAATATTTTTTGCTCGCCACCTCACTACCCAAGTCCAAATTTGCACCCCACGAGCCCCCTCTGGCGCGAAAACATCTTCTCGCCTGGCAAATAGTCCACGATCTCCACTCCAAGACAGATGCCGATAAAGCCAAACAACATTTCGTATCAACTGTCCAAAAGAAGGAACTCCCACAAAACATGCCCACCTACAGTTCCAACGCAACCGTCCCTCTCATGGTCGCCTCAGGATCAGCAATTTCAAATTCTGATGCACGCAGAAAAATTGACCAAGGTGGGGTCATAAACAAAATTCTCGGAGATCAGGGAGAAGTGATTCGCGAAATAAAAGTTGCATCGTACGACTATGTTCCCCAGCCAGGTACTGTCATCTCGGTCGGAAACCGCCATCACATCAAAATCAAAGACTGAGCCAGTCAATTTCTACGGTAACCGACCCACCAAAATCAAATATATATATTTTATAAGATTCAATTGTCTACCAAGTCTCCACGGCTGCAATATCAATCGCCACGCCCACTCCAGCCCTAAAACACCAATCCACATCGGCGGTTCCACAGCCCGGCCCGTCAAAAAATCAAATGTCCCTCCCACCCCGATCACAATCCCAACCTTGAGTTTGTCCAGATTTCTAGATATCCACTCCTCCTGCCAAGGCGCCCCATAAGCCACCAGCAACAAATTAGCCCCGCTTTGATTGATTCTATCCACCAGCCGTCTGTCCAAAGCCAAATCAGGCACTCTGACATTCTCATATCCCATCTCTCCATCACCCCCATACAACCTCACCATCTCTTCTGCCACACCCAAAACACCTCCCAAATAAAACGGTTTCACTCCCAAAACAGTCAACAACTTCTTTACCAGCACCCTACCCGGAACAATCGAGCCTGCTCCCAGCAATTTAAGCCCAAATCCATCTGCCAACGCCAAATCGGATTTCTGAAGAATTGTCCTGAATTTGATATCTGCTTCAGCTCTCACTACAAATTCCGAATTAACAGTGGTAACGAAAAAAGGTCTATTTAAAGGCCTAACTTTCAAAACGTCGCTCAAAATAGTTATCACTCTATCAACAGGACCGCCAAACACATTGATACCCAATATTTGGGCTTTATTCAGACCCGCTAACTCAAAATTAGCCTCAATTTTTTTTAGCACATTTTTTCTTGTTTTCATTTTTTATACGTTTTGGATAACCACAGGTCGAAACAGACACCGGGCCATATATACTACAGGGTAGTACATTATACCAATAATACCATGAGTTCTTATTATTGCTAACATTTATTGCTCTAATGGAACAAAGCTAATTGATATGCTTATACACATTTAATCAACACTTGATAGCCATAAATAACTTATTTACTATATACATTCAAATAACACTTATAGGGTCTCAATTAATGAAATAACTTCGTTGGCAGCCAAATTCCAGTCAAACAACCCCAACCTCCCCTTTCCTCGTTCAACAAATTGATTTCGCAGTTTACGATTGCCGATCAACTTCTCAATTCCCTTTTCTATATCCGGCACATCATATGGATCGACCAGAACTCCGGCATTTCCAACGATTTCTGCCAACGCCCCACCAAAAGAACTCACCACAGGAATTCCGGCGGCAAATGCCTCTATCACCGGCAACCCAAACCCTTCGGTAATACTTGGCTGTACAAACAATACAGCATTATGTAACAAAGTATATCTTTCTGCTTCATTAATATATCCGCAAAAGATTACTTTTTCCGCCACCCCATATTTTGTTGGCGACGCCAAAATTTCGTCATAACTCCACCCCAACTTTCCAGCGATCACCAATTTCAAATCCGGATACCGATTCGAAAGCCGGGAAAATGCTTCCACTAGTCGTACCAGATTTTTTCTTGGCTGAACAGTTCCCAAACACAAGAGATACTTGTGCTGAGAAATTCCATACTTTTGCCCCAATGGCAAAAACTTTGACCTCAGCGATGTCCCATTCTCAATAACCCCCTCCCAAACAACTTTGATTTTTTTGGGGTTTCCCCCCATCCTCTCCACTATCTGACTACGAGTAAATCCAGACACCGCAATAATCTGGTTAGCACACCAAATAGCATATTTGGTTGACAGAGGCAGATACCAGGACTGAAGCCGATTTTCAAAAGCCGGCAACCATTCATACTCAATTCCGTGGATTGTCACTATTGTCTTTACAAACGGGCTTCTAAGCACCGGCAGTGTATGTGCAGGTATCCACAAAACATCGATCCCATCAATCCAAGTTCGCCATGCCAATCCAACTTGTGTCCACAAGTGTTTCAAAGGAATCTCCACCACCCTTACATTTGTCAGCTTCCGAATTTGCGCCCAAAACTCTCCTTCTCCCGACTTCGTATCCAGAGACCTCACATACAAGACCCATTCATGTCGCTTGTGTCTTTCTCCTTCAAAGATTTTCTTAGTCATCCAATACGTGTAGTTTTCAGTTCCCGTCCTTTCCCCAACAACCATCCGGCTAACATCAATACCTATCTTCATAATTCCTCCACCAAATATCTTACAAGCGTTGTCCCGTCTGGCGGCTGACCAATTACCAATTTTCCCAAATTTACTCCCCCAGCAGGCGCACACGCCTCATTATCGGTATAAATCAGCGCTCTTCCTTGTTTTCTTTGACCGCACCCGGGTTCCCAATAAAAAAGCAGATTTGGTCTAAAGTATTTCAGGTAATGACTCGCAACTGTCATGTGTACATTGGGCACCCAAACATTTACCTCCGATACATCAAAATCCAAAATATCCTTTACCAAGCCCAGAGAACGATGGTTTGTAAACCTGATTGACCTGTCAAAAGAGTTCACCTTATAAATCGCCATGACAGCCATCAACAAAAACAGTGCAGTTCCCAATTTTTCCGGGATCTTTTGCAACAATTTAGTTTTCCCAAGCTCAAATCCGATCCAGCCTACCACCACAGGCACTACCACCATACTCCTATGCAAAGCATCTATTGCCCCCGGCTGGGCATACCCCTTCATGAAAATTGAAGACAAAATCGTCAAGGCCGACCAAAAAAGAATTGCGTCTGGGAGAGGCAGCTCTCCACTGTTAGCCCTGTGCAAGAGTTGCTTGTTATAACCACGAATAACTTCCAGGGCCGGCGAATCAGGGAATTCCCCTAACTCTTCATTACGTCTCTGGAGAAATTGATAGTCCTTGCTTTCTGGCTGCATCATTACCCCCACTCTTCCCTTTTCTGCATATCCTAGAAACTCACTTATCAACCATACGGCCGTTTGCCAAGTAAGTTGATTTTTAAGCCGTTTCCACTTTCTTTTTCCCTTGCAACTGGTACATTTCTTCTATTTCTTTGACGCTCGTGGCATCCTCGGGGGCTTTATCGTCACGGAAATCAATCAGCCTGGGGAAACGAAGGGCAAAACCAGGATTATTTCCAACTCTCCCGGCGGTATGCACCGGCGAACGGGTAATCTCATCTGCGCGGATCACTACTACCATCGCCGGAGCTACCCAAACATTGCACTCCATCCCCTTATCCGCGTCATATCTCGCCGGCTTACTTTGAACTTTGAACTTTGAACTTTGAACTTTTAAGTTTCTCCATTCCTCGTCAGTCAAGCCCGTACCAATCTTGGCGATTGTTTTGAAGGTATCGGTCTTTTGATCATAAACACCAATTAGAAAATCTCCTATGCCAAACCCGGCTCTTTTTCCCTGACCGTAATCATAACCCATCACCACCGCGTCAATCGTGTCCTCCAGCTTCCCCTGATAGGATCGTTTGTATTTAATCCAATTCCAGCCCCTGGCTCCTGCCTGATAAACACCATCAAGTCTTTTGGCAAAAATTCCTTCAAGACCCCGAGAAATGGCATCTTGAAACATTTTTTCCAGCTCCTGTGGGTCATCAACAATTTTCATTTCGTTCACGATTAAAGTCTCTCCGGTCTTTATAATATTCTCCAGATATTTTCTCCTTTCAAGGTAGCCTTCATGAATCAAATTTTTTCCATCAACATATAAACAATCAAAACAAATAAGTTTTAGTGGTACACTTTGGGCCATTTGTTCAATATCATATTTTCTTTTCCGCTGCACCGTCTCTTGGAAAGGTAAATACTCGCCTGTTTGAGTATCATAGGCAATCGCTTCGCCCTCAAGAATCGCTTCTTTGGCCATAACTTGCTTTCTTATTCCCTCCACTAAATCAGGAAACATCGGCGTCATATCCTCCATATTTCTCGAAAATAAAGTGATTCTTGATTCTTCTATATGGACCGCCAGTCTAAATCCATCAATCTTTGGCTCAACCGCGCACTTGCCAATTTTTTCAATAATCTCCTGACCTGATGAAAGCCTCTCCGCCCGAGCCATCAAAATTGGTGTCCCGGGTTTTGGCCCAATTTCCCCAACCTCCCCAACTCCCCCAAGCTTAATCGCCCTGGCAATAAATCCCAAATCTGGCCGAACATTGTAGGCTTTTTCGATTAAGGGCCTTACTCTTTTACCTTCCCCAAGCATCCAGGAAAGCGCATCCAAGATCGTCATATCCGAGAATCCCAGGCGCAATTTCCCTAAAGGAATCCTTGCCAAATAACGCGCGGAAAGTGAATCAACGGCATTAAATAAATCGCCTAGTAAGCCTATTTTCTGCTCCACCGACCCCCCGCCAGAAGAATGAGCGACTTTATTTAAGATTTCAAAAACTTCAGCTACCGAAAGCGCACGTGATAAGCAGGGCGGGGAGGCTTGGCGCGAAGCGATATCTTCATTAGACCCTGAACCGACTGGTTCAGGGCGTATCCCGAGCCCTGCACCATTTTTGGTGCGGGGCGCAGGGACGCTTGCGTCTGAAGATTCGCTGAGTCGACAAGCCGACCTCAGCCCGAATAGTCTTTCCGCCGTCTTCCCTAAATCCCCCTCTTCCCTAAAAATTCTAACCACTTCTGTCTCCTCGGCCCCAAATCCCCTACTTATTGCCTTAATCACCATCTTGTCTGCCATGCCAAACTCCAGGGGTACAAAAAGTGGCACCACTCTTCCTTGGGCCAGATAGCAAATTTTGTCAATCTCTTCAGGCTCTGCTTCTTTGAAAAGATCGGCCAAGACCTCCGTCATTAGGTTACGCGAGGCGGTTTCCTCTAATTTCTGAAAATACCAGGCAAGCCGCGCAAAGGTCAAAAAGTCCTCCTCATTTTGTGCTTTGTCCTAGAAAAGAAGAAAAGAAAAGGTAGGAAAAGACGACTACAAAAATAAACAAAGTCCCAAAAATCAGAGAGAGCCAGCCCGCCGTCTCATTTTTCAAGACCTTATTCAGCCCCTCGCCGACCAGGGTTAAGCCGAAAAGGGTCGGCAGCACCAAGATCATGTATAAAAACTGCGGATCGTTTGGGGTCATGGCGCTTCCTTTATTATATACCTTGCCCCCTTGGTTTTTCCCTTCTTCTTTATTATACTCCTTTCCACCAAATGATTCAGGTCCCTTAAAATTGTATCTTCCGAAACCATCGGCAGAATTTTTTTGGCCTCGGTCATGGTCAGCTGATTGTAGGCTTCCAGATATTCCATCAGCCTTACCTCTCTCTCCGATAAGGCCACCGCTCCTCCCCCCAGGCGCTCCTTAAATTTGGCATCAAGGGACAAAGAGCGCACCTTTTCCTTGGCCCGGGAAAACTCGATTGCCAGGGCTTGACTAAAGAACTCCAGCCAGCCGGTGAGATCTCTCGAATTCAAGTCTGCCGTCTTATCCGTCTCGCCCAAAATCTCATAATACTCGTCCGTGTTCTCGTCAAAATACTCCTCTAGGGAAAAAAGCTTTTTGATCTCGTAGCCCTCCCGATACAAAATCAGGGTGGCGAAGGCCCGGGCCGTCCGGCCATTACCCTCCACAAAGGGATGAACAGCTACCAATACGTAACTGCTTATTCCCGCCCGCAGCACGGGATGAACGCTTAAGCCGTTTTCGCTATTTAACCAGGCGAAAAAGTCTGCGATATAATAAGGAACCTCGATCGCCGGCGGCGGCCGAAAGACTACCTCCTTGGTCTGGCTATTCTTTAAAACCACCTGGTCTTTCCGGAGTATCCCCGCCATTGGCGGCGGGACGACTCTTTCAACTACCAGGGCGTGAATACGCAAGAGCTGGTCCTGGGTGTAGGGATTGCCCTTCTCTTGGTCAAGCTGTTTTAAGACATTGCGGTAGTTAATCACTTCCTGAATGTCTCTTTCAGGAGCAGCTATTTCCCGCCCGACCATTATTCCTTGAACTTCGTTTAGGGTTAGGTCGTTGCCCTCCAAGTGGGTGGCGTGGTGAACGGTGCGCGTCATGGCTTCTTCCTGAAAACTTTTCTCGTAGGCGGGAACAAGGGGCGCATTCTCTACAACTTCCTTGGCCACTTCGATCAGGCCGATATTTTTGAGGATCTTATTCGTGATAGTGAATCTTGGAGTATACACTAAAATAATTCTTGCATAATTCCCGCAAGAAAACAAGCAAGGGAAATACAAAAATACAAAGAAATACAAAGGAGTATCCTTTGTTAAGGAAAGACACTACCTCTTACGTTTTCAATTCGGGATAATTCCTCGTGATAGCACCTAATAATAAATCTAAGGCCTCAGAAAATGGTGCACAAATAGTAGCCCCAGCCGCCGCCTTATGACCGCCACCTCCCACCGAAGAAGCAATTTTACTTACATCAAACCTTTCTGGATTACGAGTCCTCAAGCTTACATTTATTTTATTGGGTTCGGTTTCAACAAAACTGATGCCTATATTCCAACCCGCCACTGATTTTATGGTATTTGCAATCTCCATTTTTTCTGTATGCCGTTTTAAGATTCCTCTTTTGCTTAACTCCGCATAAGGAACAGTTGCTATAACAACATTATCTGAAAAGTATTTCTTGAGAGAGGATAATGCCAGAGCCTGAAACAATATTTGTTGAGGCTCTAAATTATTTTCGATTTCAAAAATTACCTTAGGGAAATTGGGATTTATTTTAGCAAGTTCGGAGGCAACTAATAAGGTGTCGGGGGCCGTCAGCAGATATTTAAATCCTCCGGTGTCAGCATATATTCCAACATAAAGGCAAACTGCCACATCAGCACTAATCTCAACTTTCCAAAGCCTGAAAATGTCATAAAGAATCTGGCATGTTGCCGGATATGTCGGATCAACAATATTCACTTTTCCATACTTAAGGTTTGTAAAATGATGGTCTACTACCACAGTCATCATGGTTTCAGGAAAGTTAACTTCTTTTAATTTAGATATTTGATCAGGAGCAGAGCTATCCAGAATGAAAAATAAATCAAAATCCTCGGGGACAATCTGCGTGTAATTTTTAGGTTGTATCCACTCGAAGTGTGGTAAATAAGCTAGGCTCTTCGGAATATCAGAATCGCCGCCTATTAAGGTTACTTCCTTACCCATTTTCTTAAAGACATGGGCAATAGCCAGAGAAGCTCCGACACTGTCTGGATCAGGACTGGGGTGCAAATGAAGTAAGATTCTTTTGGCTTTTTTAGCAACACCTAACGCTATGGGGGCCATTCTCTTAATTTCTTTTGTCATGGGTATATTTTCCCATAAGACGGCAACTAATGATAGCCCGCTTTGCCTTTTCGCATTTCCGGATACGTGCGTTTACGCTCGGGATGTGTTTTAAAACTTTAGGGTACTTTCTGTCCACTCCATTACTCTACCGTAATAGAGTAAGGCAGCGCTACTTTCCCAAAATCTCTTTCGTTGCCCTTAGGAATTTGCTTGCTCCCCCAACCGCCCTTTCCGCCCCGTCTTTAGAAAAGAGGCTCTGATAGTCCGCCGCCTCTCTTAATCCCAGGGCTTCATCGAAATACTCCAAAAATTTCTCCTCAAGGAGATTCTCCCGCACGAATAAATGAGCGATAGCCACTCTTAAGCAATAGTGGCTCCTCTCCCGAAACCCCCTTGAATAAAGCAAGGCTCTTGCCGAATGAAACAATGAGTAGTAACCAGTAATAGTGGCATATTTAAATTCGCCTCTTTTAAGCATTCTTTTGGCCGCCGCTAAGTCGTCTTTAGCTGCCCCCCGTTCCATTTCCAGTTTCTCGCTGATCTTGGGATAGCTTTTGATCTTACCCTTCTCGAGACATTCACTAAATTCGCTCATCTTTTTCCTCCCAAAAAACTATACCTTTTCTAACCTCCTCATAAAAGAATTTATCCTTTTTTTTCACCTGCGTCCACTCCAAAAAATTTTTCACCACTAATTGGATTTTTCTGCCGATATTAGCTCCAGAAACGATCCTCTCCGCCTCCTGTTTATCGTCAGATAAAACGAATAAGTCAAGATCGCTCTCCTTCCTGTCTTCTCCACATGCGGCACTGCCAAAAAGAATAATTTTTTGCGAAAATTCCTTCAATTTCTCAATGATCGGCCGTAAAATTTCGATCGTTCTTTTTATTTTCATCTGTTTTACTAAGGCATCTTGAGGACTCAGCGAATACAAGCTTAAGTTACCTAACTTTTCCCTTTGAATAAAATCTTCTCTTACCCCTCTTTCTAAAACCTGATGGGTAGTCGTTACCGCCGTTCCCGCGTTTTTGGCAATTTGGCTCATATATAACTTCTGTCCCACATTTTCAAGTAGGACATCAACAATTTTTTCTTCTGCTTTTCTATCTCTTTTCATCATTGGCATTTACAATAACAAAAGTATTTTCACTATAACAGAAATACTTTCTTAATACAATGACCAAAGCGGGAAATTCTCAGCGCGCAGATAACCAATTTTTAGGGAAATTGAAAGAATTAAATTGGCGCGGGGAGCCCACCCAAATTTTTGAGCTCTCACTTTTGAGCGCCAAAGGGCTTTCCTAAATTGAAAAGGCTATTTCGCTCAAAGAATTGAGGCGAGAAAATTTGCGGTGGGCGACCTCAGCGCCAAACCCTATTGGGCATTCTTGAAAAATGTGTTTGCCGGAGCCAAATCATCCGCACTATTGTTCCAGCTGTACCTCTTCCAACTTTCGGTGCTCTGGGCCATTCGGATGGAGAATGCTTTCAAAGAGGCAGACTTTATTCGCTAAAATCTCACTTTTAAACTCAAGGGCCTCAAGCTTTG
>Ga0194110_10005950_pt1 | contig 14391 bp, 14 predicted proteins | sample TA2Kig1200mmetaG_FD_146192 | JGI IMG/M metagenome (GOLD analysis project Ga0194110, IMG submission 146192) | Freshwater microbial communities from Lake Tanganyika, Tanzania - TA2015032 Kigoma Deep Cast 1200m | ecosystem: Environmental > Aquatic > Freshwater > Lake | place: Tanzania: Lake... | reverse complement strand
TTCAATGACCAGGTGTACTCAAAAATTCACCCATGATGCGCAACACAGCATCTGCATCACCAAAGAAAGGTATATGAATATTTCCTTCTAATGGAACAAAGCGAGAGTTTGGAATCAAAGATGCCATCTCCATCCCAAGATGGAATGGAATAGCCTTGTCATCCTTGCGATGAATCACCAAAGTAGGAACACGTAATCTGGGAAGAAGGTCTATCACATTAAGCTTGTATGTAAAATCTATCAATTTTGAAGCCATTTCTGCTGTAGCTGCCTCACGTTGTAAACGGGTGAACCATTTAAGGGCCGAGACATCAGCACCGGGTAAGAACATGTCAGCTAGAGTCTTAGAACCAACACCCCAAGCGGAACGAATCAAGGATGAAAAACCTTTCTTGAATTCCTCGGTAGTAATTGCCTCACCTCGAGCATAAGAATCGTATAAGATTAAATGTGAAACACGCCTCGGATACTTAATCGCATAAGCAATGGCCGTAGAACCAGCACAAGAAAATCCGAACAAAGCGAAACGTTTAAGCTTGAGATGGTCAATAACAGCTTCTAATGGGTGAACTTCTGACTCTAAGGTAAATTCTGTCCTGTTCCGTTCAGAGAGGCCACATCCGTGTTTATCGTAAAATAGAAAGGTTTGATTACGAGTTCCTTTCTCCAAATAGTCACGTGCAGATGGATGCTCCCATTGTAACTGCAAATGACTAACCCATCCGGGAGGGATGACTAAGAAAGGTCCTTGACCCACCATAGAGTAGGCGATGCGAACTCCGTCTACGGTGGTGCAGAATTGAATATGTTGTTCTATGATTTCAGCCGGAGCAAATGGTCTGGTCTCCATCAATACCCGATAAACCCTCACCGGCTTTGTAATATTCTTAACGGGTTGTTCCCCAAGATATTCATAGTTTAGGCCAAGTTTATTCTCAACTTGATCGTAGGCTGTTCCTGAGATACAGATTCCTCCGCCATAAGCCAAGCTCTGAACCCGCGCAGTGACATTGACTCCGTCACCATAAATCCGTTCTCCTTCCTCAATGACATCTCCAAGATTGATCCCTATTCGAAATTCCATCCTGCCCTTTTCAGGTAGCTCAGCATTCTTTAATTTTAGTTCTTTCTGGATTTCAACTGCACACTGTACAGCCTCTACGACACTCGCAAACTCAGCTAAAAGATTATCCCCAGGAGAATCTATGACATGCCCTTTGTGCTGACGGATGAAGTTGGTCATGATTTCTCTATAAGCGGTAAGGGTTCGAACAGTTCCAATTTCATTCTCCTCCATGAGGCGGCTGTAGCCTTTAACATCTGCGCTGAAAATAGCAGCCAGCTTACGTTTGACCTCATGACTGTTCATAATATTCACCCCCTAAGGAATCATGAATTGACAAAAAAACAACACTGCAGAAAATATGAATCCGTTCTAAGTTGTTAATGATATAGTTTTAAGGAAAGACTCCACCTAACCGAACAAAAGGTTCCATTAGGTGGCAGGTAGGGTCGTTTTGAGAATTTCCCTCATTTAACACACCCGAACAGGGCGTTAAGCAAAGGATTGACCCCGATAGAAAGCACTGTAGCTCTGCTACGGGGAAGAAGATAAGGCTCCTGTCGGAACGAACACTTGTTTTAAATGCCGTGTGAGCCGTCCCGTTGGAAAGCCGAAGACTTTCTAACGGGGTTGACTAAATATTCGTGGCCTTCTCAGCCCTTCGGAAGTACTGGCAGAGGGAGATTAATATCTTTCTCTGGAGCCCGGGAACCGTGTCAAGCAGATGGTCAAAGGATTTGCTGTTAACGATCAAGAGGGTCATATCCGTTTCTGCAATGACTGTTGCAGTTCGGGGTCCCCGATCAATGAGGGAGATCTCGCCGAAAAAGTCGCCTGAATTCAGACGGTTGATCACTTTACCGCCTTTCTCGACCCGGGCCTTCCCTTCTAAGATAAAAACGAATTCATATCCCAAATCGCCCTCTTTAGCTAAAACCCTGCCCGCCTTTACCGGCAACTGGTCCGCATACTTGGCCACCTCGTTCAGATGGCGGTTACTGAGATTGCTAAACATCGGCACTTTTTTAAGCAGTTCGGCTTTCTGGAAGCGATGGCGGAGTAACATTTTATTCCCTCCCTGGAGGTAAGTATCCGCTTATGGAGGCTAAACTTACCTCCTGATGTAAGTTGGTTTATTGGTCAAAAATTCTTTATAGAGAGGTGGGGTTCTGGAAAGAGTCTATTAAATTCATTTAGCGAAGTCAACAAGAAATATTTACAGGATATCAGAGCCAGTCGATTTCTACCATTTTTTCGACCTGTTTGAAATCGGGGTCTCCTGTAATAACGACAGCCTTTTCCCGGAGGGCTGTTGCCACCACAAAACAATCTGCATAGGAGATTGGGTATTGGGCCTTAATTTTGGCTGCATCGATCACCTCTGTGAGTGTATTCCCAATTTTGGTGATTGGGAGACTTGGGAGAATTGCGTTGATGAAGTAATCAGCCTGGTCCAGCCCTCGCTCTCTTGCAAGTATATAAAACGTTTCACCAATATTGATATCGTTCATCAAAAGCTGGGCTTCTTTCGATGAAAGGAGATGCTCTACCTTCTGATAGTTACTTTCCTGCTTTAGGTAGGCGAGAAGTGCGTAAGAGTCGATTAAACTTTTTTTCTTCACGCTTTTTATCCTCCTCTCGTTCTTTCAGCAGAGCCTTGGTGAGCGAAGGGCCTTCCTTGAAGATGCCGCAAAAATGCTTTACCGGATCCTCCGGAACCGGCAGAATTTCTACGAGATGATCTTTTACCATCTTAAAAACCACCTTCTTGCCCGGCTTGATACCAAGGGCTTCTCTGATCTCTTTGGGAATGACCAACTGCCCTTTTGACGATAACGTGGTAATCGACATTGTTTTACCCTCAAATTCTAAGTTTGTATTTCCGTATTAAGTTTTACAAAAATAAAATGGTTTGTCAAGCCTTTTTCTAAATTCTGGGTAGGAATTGCGACCAGCCAAGGTTTTGTTCGGTCTCTTTGCACACTTGGGGGAATAACATGGTTTATAACAACTGGTCAAGGAGGTCCATGAGTTCAGGGTCGCCGCCTGCGGGTGGGGTCCAATTCATATGAATCACTTCTACGCCCTGAATCTTCAGGCTTTCGGCAAAATTGAAGATCCCGATATTGATTGCAATCGGTCCATTCTTTAATAGATCCTTAAGTTTATCATTCATGGAACTCTCCCTAAGAACCTCCCATGAGAAGGGCACAGAAACGGGCGGCCTGCGCGCTGCTTGAGAAGGTGATGATACCTGATTCCTCAAGTATCTTAATTTGCTGCTGGATATTCTGAGGATCGTTTTCCGTACCACATATTGAGGCGACTACGCTGAGGGATTCCCCATGTTTCTTAGCTTCGTGCTTTGCCTCAACAATAGCAGGAAGGAGCTCTCCAGCAGGATCCGGTGAGGCATTGAGGCCTAGAATAAAATCGAGGAGTAGAATCGAAACTTGAGGATTTTTTGCCTCTGCGAGGATGCGTTCATAACGGAGACCGGAATCAATCATGGGATGAGGCCGTCCGAATGTGAATTCATCTGCGCCCATATCGACGAGAGTGTGTTCTATACTATGCAAGGGATCTGGCAGTTTTGGATTGCCATGAAGAGGAACGTTAGAGTAAACTGAAATCCCTGCATCCCGTAAGATCTGCTGTGCCTGATAGCAGAATGTGCCGCCTGCAAAGATCCCGCGAATGAATTTTTGTTCTTGTCTTTTGGCGGTTTGGTGTTGACGGATCAGTTCCTCCAATTCACGGTGGTTTTTTTCTGAAAGGGAAGGTGGGTTACCAGTTTCGAGTTGAACAGAAAGCGAAGCAGCCTCGTCAATAGTTCTAACAAGCTTGCAACCTATAGATTCATGGGTAGGTTGATATTTAAGACCGAGGAAACAGGCAATCACAGGTTTTTTGCAGAGATGAATTTTCTGAATGAGTTTTTCAAGGGCGGAAGAACCAGGCGGCTTGGACAGAAGCGCAATAACCCGGGTTTCTCTATCCGATTCGAGTGCGTCCAGTGCAGAGAGAAACGTGATGCCGCCGACCTGATCCGAAAGATCGCGGCCACCGGTTCCAATGGCATGAGAGATGCCTGAGCCAAAGCGATGAACAAGCGTCGTGAATTCCTGAAGTCCTGTTCCTGAGGAACCAATGACACCGATGGGTCCACGTCGAACCAGATTAGCAAAACCGATTCCGATCCCATTGATGATGGCTGTTCCGCAATCCGGTCCCATGACGATGAGACCTTTTTCGCGGGCAAACTCTTTCAGAGAGAGCTCGCTCTCCACAGGGACATTGTCGCTGAAGAGAAAAACATTGAGGCAATGTTCCAGCGCCTTTTTGGCCTCACGACTGGCATACTGCCCGGGAACCGAAATGACCGCAAGATTGGAGCGAGGAAGAAAAGCCACTCCCTCTTCAAGCGTTCGGCAAGAAGTTGCTCCAATCTGTTCCAGACCCTGATTGAGCCAATGGTCAATGTTCTCAAACACGGAAGATAGTGTTTCTTCATTCTCAGCCCGGATAGCAATGATCAGATCATTTGGTTTGGCTGAAGAGATCTCTCCACTTTCAAATCCAATGTCTGCAAGCAGACCTTTGTTTTTCTCGGTTCCCATGAAAGTGGCGGCCTGCAGAACGCCTTTCTGCTCAGCTATCTGTTTGGCCACACGCATCAGGAAAACAGAATCATAATATTCATTTTTTCGGATGATACATCGTGTGATCATATTGATTGACTTTTAAACCTAAGTGACCATTTAATGGTTTAGAAAAATATTTATAAAATCCCTCCCCTGCCTACCGGCAGGCGGGCAACCTCCCTTTGCCAAAGGGAGGTGACATGCTTCCTCCATTAATTGGTGCGACCAACTCCATATTTCTGGCCAAAGCGGATCAGTGCTTTTTTAAAGCAGTCCATCGGAGCACGAACCAGTCCTGCTCCGATGATGGAGTAGCCTGGATTCTTATGAGCAATAGCCGTATCTATAATCGGGGTGATCCCGGTCTGGACCACTTTACGTATATCAATCCCCAAAGGAGCGCCCTGAAAACCAAAAACAGGCATACGGTAATTCGAACTCGTGCTCACTGTAATCTGACGCATCTCCTTACTGTAAGCGAGGGCTTCTTCAGGTGTCCCTCCAACAAAACCGAGAATTCCTGTGGCACCGGCCAGAACTAACCCTCCCCAACCGGCTGTCTCGGTGATAGCAGAATCACCCATGTCAGCGCCTGCATCCTTTTCTGAATAACCTGGGAAGTAGAGCCCGTTGACCCTGGGCGATTGAGCAGTAAACCATTCATCCCCAAGACCGCTGACCCGGATGCCAAACTCCGTGCCATTTCGGGCCATGGCAACAACGACAGTGCTATATTCTATGCCTGCTGCCGGGTCCACAGAAGCTTTCCCCGACGCCATGGAGAGAGCAAGAAAGAGAAGCTCATGCCTGGTGATATAGTTGATGGTGCTGAGGAGGTTGTCTTTTTCGACGCCAGCTTCAATCATCGGGCAGACCATTGCATTGGCAAAGAGGCTTGAGGCAGCAACAGGACGGTTGTGGAGCTCATCGCCCATCGTCAGGGCCTTGGCAATGATCGGTTTCATTTCCAGGCCTCCCCTCTGAAGAAGGCCTTTTCGAAGAGAGGGCGCCCAGATATCACGCCATAGCCGTAAATCTCCCAGGGCGGAATCACTGTAATCGCCAAATTGCTGGCGGCCTTCCACCTGACGGCAGAAGGCACGGTTTCCGAAGGCTCTGTTCTCAACGACCCAGACCGGCATGGAGGGTGAGATGGTGCCAGCCATGGGGCCCACTGCCTGGTGATGATGATTTGGCTCAAATTGGATCTTCCCAGCCTCAAGAAGTTTTTCTGCCTCTTCCGCATTTTCAGCCCATTTTTCAAAAAGAACAGCGCCGATCATGGCACCTCGCTGAGCGCCACACATATTCTGCCAATCCACAGGCGGGCCCGAATGGAGAATCATTCTGTCTCTCATTCTTGGAATGACTTCTCCGGCTGGAGCAATGTCAACAAGCACAGGGTCTGCGGCATTGATCTTTTTTACGGTTTCTGTGTTAACTGTTTCAATCTTTTGTTTGAGATCTTCCGTAGCCATGATCTCCTCCATTCCATTCGTTTTTTAAAAAAAGGGGTTACATTCTCTCTAACTCCAGAACCTGTTGGGTTTATCGGGGATCAAGAACATACCCGTCAGAAGGCCTGCCAACATATACCAGCCAGTGGTGTGGCCTAATCTACCTAAAGAGTCCACACAGTTCATTCCCCGTTCAGGGTCTTCTTCCCGGATTAGTCTGACAACCAATTCATGGAGGGACTCAGGGCCGTGCCCCAGAGTCAGGTCAGAGAGAATGGTAGAGCTGATCGGATGGGTTTGATGCTTCGCCCAATCCATCAGATCATAAATAGGCTGTTCATCCCAATAAAACTTTCCATGATAACATTTTTTAAGCCAATGAGCAGCAAAGAGCAACCCTCCTAAAAAATCATCACAAGCCGGAGTCAGACCCGGTCCCAGTCCAACCAGCGCTCTTGCTGCGATAGGAAAATTGACCATGCCCTGGCTTAGATAAAGCTTGGCAAGATTAAGAATCGGTGTATATATCTTATGCGCCACTGACTCCAGAGGGCAGGTTGGAAAAGATCGCTCCTTGATCAGAAAGGAAACCATGGAAATCAATTTATCTGAATCGTGATTACCGCTGGAAAATGAAATAACCTCCAGCAATCTCCGGACGCCAGCTTGACCTTTTGTAAACGGGCCTATATCCTCCGGCCTTAACATTGGAGGTTTCCATTCTGTGGCTGGGCTTAGATCATAAATCAGGTTCCCGCCGATTTGTAAAAGATGGTCTTCCACCAAAAAATTCTGACCCCTGAATAAAGACGGAGGCAGAAAAGAAACTTCAATGCATCGTCTATGTAAAAGTCCTCCATCCCGAACCAACCAAAGCATCTCTCCATTGTCTCCTAATAAATAGGTGACACCCGATAGAGTGGCCAAGACCTGTCCGGAGAATCCAGGAGTGGCCAAAAGGTCTTTGGCTTTAAGACCGCTTCGCTTCATGCTCACCCAGCGAAGTGGTCCCTCCATTCTTCTTGGTTGTGATTGAATCAATACCATCAGTCTTACTTGGGTTGGCCAATAACGCCTTCAACCAGCCAATCCATCTTTCCTATATTAGTCAGAGGCCAGAATTCACCGGCTTTCACGCGCTCAACGCCTTTATTGTCTTTAATCGGACCCTGGTAAGCATTCTTCTTGCCATTGATGAATTCCTGCTTTGTTTCGTTTACCAATTTAATGGCATCAGGCGGAACAACCGGACCGAAGGGAGCGATGGTGAGAAAGTCGCTGGCTAAGTTTCCCAAAAGGGCCTCGCTCTTCCATGTGCCGTCCATGACCTGCTTGGCAAAACGGGTGTAGAGTTCACCCCAGGTAAAGGCAATGCCGCTGACCCACCCCTTTGAAGCGAATTTCTGAACCCCAAGGTAATGATAGCCAATGGAGTAAGCCCCGCGTTTCTCAGCGGCTTGTACGACAGTGATGGGGGAGTCCACGATGACCCCTAGGACATCCACTCCCTGATCCAGCAAGGCATTGGTTGCGGTAGCCTCCTTGGGAGCATCCAAAAACGTCCCCATGAAAACCACGCGGGTTTCCATTTTGGGATTTACAGAACGGGCTCCGAGATGGAAGGCATTAATATTGGCCAGGAAAAAACTGATGGGAAGCGCAACCACATATCCAGCCTTGTTTGTTTTCGTGGTCTTTCCTGCAGCAATGCCCATCAGGTAGAAGGCATCCGGAGTGCTGGCCCAATAGGTGCCAAGGTTTGGGGCAAGCTTGTATCCGCCAGGGTGAACGAATTTGACATCAGGGTATTTTTTGGCAACCCTTAAGGCCGGATCGAGGTAGCCAAAACTAGCTGGAATGATCAGCTGGGCTCCCTGTTTGATCATATTCTCCATGACCCGCTCAGCATCAGCCCCCTCAGGGACATTCTCAACCTGGATCACCTCAACGTTCGGCAGATTCTTCTTCATGATCTGAACGCCTTCAGAATGGGCCTGGTTATAACCCGCGTCATTAATAGACCCGATGTGGATAATTCCCACCTTCAGTTTTGCCTGAGCAGTCGGTTCAGGTAATCCCCAGGTTAAAACTAGGGCCAGGCATGTTAGAACAGACAGCAACTTCACAGTAAGGTTCATTTTCTTTTCACTCATTTTTCTTTCCTCCTTTGTTATTTAATAAATACACATTACAAAACTTAACCTCTTTTGCTTATTCTGTTCCCTGGAAGACCCGCCCCAGACTCCCTGGAGTCGCATGACGGCGAGCGCCGCTCCAGATGGCAAGCACCACCAGGCTCAACACATAAGGGAGCATATCCAACAGAAAAGACGAGACTGGCACTCCGCGGGCTTGCATCTGCAGCTGCAGAGAGATTGCCCCTCCAAAGAGCAAAGCTCCAGCAATGGCCCGGAGAGGATGCCATTTAGAGAATATCACCAGGGCAACCGCAATGAAACCCCGTCCAGCGGTCATCCATTCTGCCCAGGTTTTGGCTATGGCTAATGACAGGTGGGCGCCCGCAATACCGCCAAGGATGCCTGCAATGAATAGCGCCTGGTATTGCAGCCTATGGGGATTTTTTCCGGCTGCAAAAGCCGCCGTAGGATTTTCTCCAACAGCCCGCAAGCCCAATCCCCAGCGTGTTCGAAACATTAACCACCATACCAGGACAGCGACTGGAATTGCTGAGTAAACAAGGATGTCGTAATTGAAGAACATTCGGCCGACGATCGGGATATCCGAGAACAAAGGAATCCGTACTTCGTTAAGGCCCTGGATTCGGCTTCCAATAAAAGAGGCTCCGATCATTGCGCTTAAACCAACGCCACAAAACATCAGGGCAAGGCCACTGGCCAATTGATTGGCACGACGGGTAATCACCAGAAATCCAAATACCATATTGAAAAGCCCCCCGGCCAGAGCAGCAGCCAAAACCCCCAAAAGAGGATTGCCGGTCTGGACTGTGGTCGTAAAACCAACGACCGCTCCTATGAGCATGATGCCTTCGAGACCGAGATTGACAATGCCGGTCCGTTCCCCGACAGTCTCAGAAAGAGTAGCATAGAGCAGAGGCGTGCCTGAATGGATTGCTCCTGAGATGATGCTGATTAAAAAAGATATGATCATTTTCCTCCCTTTTTACCGGCCGGCCGGGCCAGCACCACGAATAAGATCAAGGCCATCAGGATGTGGACTCCTGCAGCTGGAATCCTGTGGGTCATCTGGAGAATATCTCCGCCAGCGGTAATGACAGAAAGAAGAAAGGCTGCTGCCACGATACCTATGGGATGGCCGCCGGCCATCCAACTGATCAGAAAGCCAGTGTACCCTAAACCCGGTGAGAGGCTCGGCCGGAGCTGTCCGTGAATAGCCGAAACCTCACCCATGCCGGCAACCCCGGCTGCACCGCCGCCGATCAGCATGAGAAGGATAATATATCGGTTGGTCGAGATCCCGTTTCGCCGAGCGGCTTCCTGATTGACTCCGATTGCCCTCATTTCCAAACCCCAGCGTGTCCGAGACAGGACAAAGTGGAAGAGGATAAGTCCGACAATGGCCAGAACAATCCCTAGGTGGATCCGTGTCCCAAAGAAGGAGGGCAGAATGGCCGCATCCGGAAATGGAGCGCTCTGCGGATAATTTGCGCTCTCTGGATCTTTCCATGGACCGAAGACGAAAAAGTTTACCAGCAGAATGGCCACATAATTCATCAGCAAGGTGGAGATTGTCTCACTGGCCCAGCCTCTGACCCTGAGATACCCGGAGATGGCCCCCCATAGTCCGCCGCCGATAAACCCTAAGATTCCAATCCATGGCAGAAGAAGCCAAACGGGTAAGTTTGTAAAATTGACGGCTCCCCACGTGGCAAATAACGCTCCGATGAAGAGCTGACCTTCTCCACCCACATTGATGAGCCAGATCCTCGATGGCAGAGCCACAGCCAGAGCGGTGAGGATCAGCGGAATCATTTTGACCGCGACTTCCGAAAAGCCATAGGCGCTTCCGAGTGTGGCCGAAAAAATATCTGCGTAAGCCCGCAGGGGATTTTTTCCAAACACTAACAAAATGAGGGCAAAAAACACTAATGCTAAGACGAAAAGCCCGACAAATCGAATAGCGCTGGCCACCCATTGATGATGAAAACCAATTTGCAAAAAAGCCTTATTCACTCTGTTTTGTTTCTCCTTTTGAGCCGGTCATGAGGTAGCCCACTTCGTTAATGCTGACTTGCTGAGGGGTGCTCGTCCCCACAATTCGGCCCTGAAACATGACTACCAGCCTGTCGCTTAGACTAAACAACTCGCCAAGGTCTTCTGAAATAAGGAGGATGCCAGCTCCCTGGTCCCGGGAAGAGGTCAGAACTTTTCTTGCTGAATTGGCGCTCTGCACATCGAGGCCACGGGTAGGATAAAAGGCAATGATCAGTTTTGGGTGGTGAGCCATCTCGCGCGCCAGAATCATCCGCTGGATGTTCCCTCCTGAGAGAATCCCCAGCGGAACATAATAGGGTGGGATATTAAACCCTAATCGCTCAAGCGATGCCTGCAGGTCCGAACGAACCGCCTGCCAATCCATGGATAGGCCGCCTTGCTTCGAATACATCCGGGGGTTGGCCATAGCCATATTTTCCTGCACACTCAGCCAGGGGAAAGCCGCCATTCCCAGGGGATCCTCGGGTATGAAAGCGACTCCGCTTGCGCGGATCCGGGCGACTGACCAGGCAGTTGCTTCCTCTCCATGCAGGTATTTGACTCCTGCAGCGCACTTCTCAAGTCCCAGAACGACATCGCCCAGTTCTTTCTGTCCGTTGCCTGAAACTCCGGCAACGCCGACAATTTCCCCGGGTTTGATGGTCAGGTGGATATCCTTCAAACCCCAAGCCATTCCTTCTGTCTGGGTCGTTATTCCTTTTAATTCAAGGAGAGGCTTTCTTCCATCCGATTGCTTTTCGCTTGGCCGCCCCGGAGATTCCTCGATCTGTCTGCCGAACATCAGCGCAATCAGGCTTCTTTCATTGGCCTCCGAGCCTTTTAGCGTGCCAGCCACTTTGCCGTGGCGCAACACCGTGATCCGGTCAGCGCAGGCTAAGACCTCTTTCATCTTATGAGTAATAAAAACCAGGGCATATCCATCCCGCTTCAAATTTGCAAAGACCTGGAAAAGCCCTTCTATTTCGTGAGGAGCCAGACTCCTGGTCGGCTCATCGAAAATCAATACCCTTGCGTCTGCGAGGAGCAGCTTGAGGACTTCCACTTTCTGACGTTCTCCAACCGAGAGCTGCCAAACATAAGCATGGGGATTCACCTTAAGCCCGTAACGTCCGGAAACTTCTTCAATCCGTTTGATGATCGAAACATGATCCAGGACAAACGGCAAGGTTGGAAGAAAGAGGGTAATATTTTCGGCAACGGTTAAAGCAGGGACCTGTATGAAATCCTGAAAGACCATTCCGATACGAAACTGCCGGGCATCGTGAGGGGATTGGATATGGATGGGTTGATCATTGAGGCGGACCTCTCCAGAATCCGGTCGGTAAAAGCCATAGAGAATCTTCATGAGTGTGCTTTTGCCAGCGCCGTTTTCTCCAAGAAGGGCATGGACCTCACCGCCGTAAATATCGAGATCGACATGATTGTTGGCAAGGACACCGGGAAATGACTTCGTGATGCCTCGTAATGTGAGAAGGGGGATTGGACTCATCTCCGGTTAATTCACCATTTCAGAGGAGTTTAATTTCACATTTATCTATCACAAAGATGGTTCAGAAACAATATGAAAAGGGATTCAAAACCAGCCGAAGGTCTGTTTGATCTCCTCGGTAAACTGCGGGAATGGCGAAGGGGTGAAGGAGAGGAGAAAGACAAGAAACATGAGTATGCCGATGATCTTTCTCTTTCCATCGATGGGCGTCTGGTCGTCGAGCGGCATGGGATGCCGGAAGCCGAAGAGGATCATCAAGATGAGCATGAGGAACCATCCTGGATTATGGAAAATAGTGATAAACCCCATGACCGCGATGGCAATAAGGAAGATGGCACGGCTCTTTCTTCCGAAAAGAGCATAGGCAATATGTCCTCCATCTAGCTGTCCCACTGGAAAGAGGTTGAGGGCGGTGATGAAGAGGCCAACCCACCCGGCATATCCGATGGGATGAAGCATGACATCAATATTTTGAGGAACCTCCCCAATAACCATTTGTTGGATGAAGGAGAAGAGAAAAGGATCTGCCAGACGGAGCATTCCCTCCTTGACCTGGGAGGTCGGTATCAATGTTGAATACTTCAAACCAATGGCAATGGCAGGGACGCTAAGAATAAGGCTGGTCAGAGGTCCAGCCACTCCAGTATCGAAGAGGGCTTTACGAGAAGAGACATTACTCTCCATTCGAATCACTGCACCTAGTGTACCAAAAGGGGAAGGTAACCATCCAATAAAAGGTATATAAATATGGGGAAAGGGTAAAAAATAGGGTAAGGTCGCTCTAATTCGGTATTTCCGGGACATGAGATAGTGTCCCATCTCATGCCCCAGAAGGATAAGAATAATCGGAATTGAGTAACTGAGACCTTCAATAATAGAAAAACTGAACTTCCCAGTTATTGACAATCGTGAACCTCCAACGAAAAGTGTAGAGGCCACCGTCAGGATGAAAAGAACAATATGGATGGTATTGCGGCGCATGAAAAGAAATTATTTCTTTTTCTTATGACGATCCCTGTCGAGTCTCTTTTTGTGTTTATGTTTAGCCATCTTTTTTCGTCTCTTCTTAACGACGCTTCCCATGGATTCACCCCCTTTCTGTCCGAAGTAAGTCAAGGCTAAAGTCTTGAGCTACACTTAATCATTGAACTGTAACTCAACCCCTGCCTGCGGCAGGCAGGCTTTAGGGTTGACCTGATTCTCCCATCAATCGACAATAACATTCGTCTGGGTTCTCAATACGCCTGAAAGACCCTGGATTTTGGTGACAATGAAGTCGCCAAGGATGTTAATGTCCGGGGCCTCGACCAGGGCGATGATATCATAGGGGCCAGTTGTCGCGTTGGCACGCTTCACCCCCTGGATCTTGGAGGCCTCTCTGGCTACATCCCTGGCAGTCCCCGCAGTACATTCGATGAAGACATAAGCAGAGATCGGCATACGATCACCTCCTTTTGGAGATTAAATTACACCAATCCACTTCCAAATTCAAGATTTATTTCACCTTTTATTTCACCTTTCCTAATTCTTTCTCATCGATATGGAAACTGTGCTGGTCTGTTGGGAAGACTCCCTTCAACACGTCTTCCCGGTATGCATCAAAAGCCTTCAACATCTGTTCGCTCAGATTGACGTATCGTTTGGCAAACTTGGGGGTAAAGCGATCGAAGAGGCCGAGCATATCATGAACCACCAGAACCTGGCCATCGCAGTGGACACCTGCACCGATTCCGATAGTGGGGACCTTCAAACGCTCTGTCACCTTCTGGGCGATGGGAGCGGGAACAGCTTCAAGCAGAACTGAAAAAGCTCCTGCATCTTCAAGCTCTAAGGCATCATCTATAATCTTCTGGGCGGCCTGAGCATCCTTACCCTGAACCTTGAATCCTCCGAGCATGGAGATGGTCTGAGGAGTCAAACCGATATGGCCCATCACTGGAATACCTGCCTTCACAATGGCCCTCACGATCTCTTTGACGCTGACGCCGCCTTCGAGCTTGATGGCATCGGCCTTGCCCTCTTTCATAAATCGGCCGGCATTGTAAATGGCATCCTGCTCCGACGTGTTGTAGGACATGAAGGGCATATCGCCGATGATGAGCGCATATTTTGATCCCCGGGTGACGGCCTTGGTATGATGAATCATCTCCTCCATGGTGACCGGTATGGTATTCTCATAACCCAGAACCGTCATCCCCAGAGAATCCCCCACGAGGATCACTTCGATTCCGGCACGATCTTCGAGAAGCGCCATGGGATAGTCATAGGCTGTGAGCATTGAGAACTTCTTTCCCTCATTCTTCATCGTCTGAAGATCTACAGGGGTTATTTTTTTACGATCCATCTTTACCTCCAAAACTCGAAACTCGAATATCGAAATTCGAAACAATCTCAAATGACCAAAAGTCCAATGTTCCAAACAAGACTATCTTAAAGTTTTAAATTTTGAAAATTTGGTATTGTTTCGAAATTCGGATTTCGTGCTTCGTATTTAAAAAGTTTTTTCAATTACTTTAATCAAATC
>Ga0194110_10005948_pt1 | contig 14396 bp, 10 predicted proteins | sample TA2Kig1200mmetaG_FD_146192 | JGI IMG/M metagenome (GOLD analysis project Ga0194110, IMG submission 146192) | Freshwater microbial communities from Lake Tanganyika, Tanzania - TA2015032 Kigoma Deep Cast 1200m | ecosystem: Environmental > Aquatic > Freshwater > Lake | place: Tanzania: Lake... | reverse complement strand
ACGAGCAGCACCGCCGCCTTCTTCTTCTGCTTCACCAACTCGTCGACCTTGGCCTTCATCTCCGATGGCGTGGAGACTTCCTGCTGGGCGATCTCGAGAATCAAGTCGCCGACCTTGATGCCCTTCTGCGCCGCCGGGCTGTTGTTGGCGATGGCGATCACCACGACGCCTTTCTGGGCGTCGCCCAGGCCGTGCTTTTCGCGCAGCTGGTCGGTCAGTCGCGACACCGTCAGGCCGAACGGCTCGATCGTGCCCGGCGGATCGGGATCCCTGGGCGGCGTCTGCGGGCGGCTGGTGCCGGGCGCCGAGGCGACCTGCCTGTCCGGCTCCTCGAGCTCGCCGACCTTGATGCGCAGGGTCTGGCGCTTGCCGCCGCGCTGAACCACCACCTCGACCGTGTCGCCGACGCGGGTGTCGGCGACAATGCGGGGCAGCTTGCGGGAGTCGGGCACGTCCTTGCCGTTGAAGCTCAGCACGACATCGCGCTGCTTCAGGCCACCCTTCTCGGCCGGGCCGTTGGGCGTCAGGCCGGCGATCAGCGCGCCGCGCGCCTTGTCCAGCCCGAAGGGCTCGACCATGTCCTCGGACACGCCCTGGATCTGCACGCCGATCCAGCCGCGGCGCACCTTGCCGAACTCGCGCAGCTGGTCGGCGACCGACTTGGCGATGTTGGCGGGGATCGAGAAGCCGATGCCGAGGCTGGTGCCGGTGGGCGAGAAGATCGCCGTGTTCACGCCGATCACGTCACCGTCCATGTTGAACAGCGGGCCGCCGGAGTTGCCCTTGTTGATCGAGGCGTCGGTCTGGATGTAGTCGTCGTAGCGCCCGCCGATCTCGCGCGCGCGGGCCGAGACGATGCCGGCAGTGACCGTGCCGCCCAGGCCGAACGGGTTGCCGATCGCCACCACCCAGTCACCGATCCGCGTCTTGTCGGAATCGCCGAACTTCACGAACGGCATGGGCTTCTTGTTGGGCGGCTCGACCTTGAGCACGGCGATGTCGATCAGCGTGTCGCGGCCGATCAGCTTGGCCTTGAGCTGCGTGTCGTCGTGCAGCTGCACCGTGATCTCGTCGGCGCCTTCGATGACGTGGTTGTTGGTGATGATGTAGCCCTGCGGGTCGACGATGAAGCCAGAACCCAGCGAGGTGCCGCGGCGCGGCTGGTTCGGCCCCTGCCCCTGGCGATCGCGGAAGAACTCGCGGAACAGATCCTCGAGCGGCGAGCCCGGCGGCGCCTGCGGCATGTCGCGCGGACGCGACCGGTCGGGCGCGGCGGCCTGCGTGGTGGCGATATTCACCACGGCCGGCAGCAGCTTCTCGGCGAGATCGGCGAAGCCCGGAGGCGCGTCGCGGGCGCTGGCCGGCGACACGACGAGCAGCGCGAAGGCGCCGATGGCGGCGAGCGCGGCGCCACGCACCAGGGAGAATACGCTACGGGCCGATCTCCCTCCCCGGAGGTCGGCGGACGACAAGACGGATGTGATGCTCACGACTAGCCTCCGAGGGCTTCCGGACGATCGAAAACGGGCGCCGGAAACGCGTCGAAACCCATTGATACCAAGTCCTACATGGGGGGCCGAGGTGGCGCAAATGTGGCGCGGCTGTGCATGTGGGACGAACGCTAAAACTTCCGTGAGGGTGACATTCTTGCAACGCTCCTACCTTCCCCCGCTGGCGGGGGAAGGTAGTGCGCCGTTACTTCTTCTCGTCCGGCTTGCCGTTGATCGAGCCGAAGTAGCGGAAGAACTCGCTGTCCGGGCTCAGCACCATGGTCGTGCCAGCCCCGGCCAGCGCCTGCCGGTAGGCCTCCATCGAGCGATAGAAGGCGAAGAACTGCGGGTCTCGGCCGAAGGCGTCGGCGTAGACCTTGATTGCCGTGGCATCGCCTTCGCCGCGCGCCACCTCGGCCTTGCGGCGCGCTTCGGACAGCAGCACGGTGCGTTCGCGATCGGCGTTGGCGCGGATGCGCTGGTTCTCCTCGTCGCCCTCGGCGCGCAACTGGCGCGCCTCCTGCTGGCGCTGGGTCTTCATGCGGTTGAACACCGCCTCGGAGTTGGCCTGCGGCAGGTCCGCCCGCTTGATCCTGACGTCGACCACCTCGACGCCATAGTCCCTCAGCGCCGCCTTGTGCACCAGTTCGGTCGTCTCCTTCATCAACTGGCCACGGCGCTCCGACAGCACGGCCAGCAGCGGCACCGTACCCAACTCGCGGCGGATGTTGCCGTTGATCAGATTGCTGAGCTGGCCGCGGAAGACGGCCTCGTTGTTGCCGGTCGCCTGATAGTATTTCAGCGGATCGACGATGCGGTAGCGGGCGAACGCGTCGACCACCAGGCGCTTCTGGTCGCCGGCGATCAGCTCGAACTCCTCGGCCTCGATGTGAAGCAGCCGCTTCTCCATCCTCACCACGTCCTGCACCAGCGGGATCTTGAGGTAGATTCCCGGCTCGGTGCGCGGTTTGCCGACGATGGCACCGAACTGCGTCACCAGCGCCTGCTTGGTCGGATCGATGATGAAAAAGGACTGCTGGACCAGCAGCACCAGCACGCCGAGGACGGCGATCAGGGCGATGGAACGGGCGCTCATCGCGTGCCTCCCGGAACCGGCTGCGGCGAAGGCTCGGCGCCACCCGGTGCTCGGCGCAACTCCGGCAAAGGCAGATAGGGCACGACGCCGCCGCCGTTCTTGTCGATCAGCACCTTATTCACGTTGCGCAGGATCTGCTCCATGGTCTCGAGATAGATGCGCTGCGTCGTGATGTCCTTGGCCAGCGTGTACTGATTGTAGACCGAGATGAAGCGCTGGGCGTCGCCCTCGGCGCGGTTGAGGATCTCGAGGCGATAGGCTTCGGCCGCCTGCACGATGGCCTCCGCCTCGCCCTTGGCGCGCGGCAGGATCTCGTTGCGGTAGCCATTGGCCTCGTTGATGCGGCGATCCTTGTCGGCGCGCGCCGCCTGCACGTCGCGGAAATCGGCGATGACCTGCACCGGCGGGTCGGATTGGCGCAGCTGCAGCTGCGTGATCCGGATACCGGCGCCGTAGCTATTGAGCATCGACTGGATCTCCTCGCGGGCCTCCTGCTCGATGCGGCTGCGGCCCTCGGTCTGGGCGAACTGCAGCTGCGACCGGCCGATCACCTGCCGCATCGCCGATTCGGCCGCCGCCTTCACCGTCTCGTCCGGGTTGGGGATGTTGAACACGTACTTCACCGAGTCGGCGACCTGCCAGAACACCACGAAGCCGACGTCGAGGATGTTCTCGTCGCCGGTCAGCATGAGGTTTTCGGTGGTCGCGAGCGTGCGCTGGCCGCGCGTGGCACGGCCGTCGGGCGCTGCGCCAACGCCGATGGTCACCGAGCGCTGGTTGGTGACGTCGACCTTGATCACGCGGCCGATCGGGCCGGGCAGGTTGTACTGCAGGCCCTCGCCGGTCGGCACGTCGCGCGGCCGGCCGAACACCAGCTCGATCGCCTGCTGGTTGGTCTCGACGCGATAGAAGCCGGTCAGCAGCCAGACCACCAGAACTGCCAGGCCGATCAGCACGATACCCCGCGCCGAGCCCATCCCACCGGGCATCAAATTCTTCAGCCGGTCCTGGCCCTTGCGCAGGACCTCCTCGATATCGGGCGGCTTGGGTCCGCCGCCAAACGGACCGCGCGGCTTGTTATCCTTGCCGCCCCAGGGTCCGCCGCCTTGGCCGCCGCCGCCCCATGGGCCGCCGCCGCCACCGCCGCTATTGTTGTTCCAAGGCATTCACACCCTCGCTGGACGGCTGCCGCCAGACGGGCCCCGTCCTTCTTGCATTCGACCGGGACGCCTATATGACACGCACCGGGGCGGCGCAAGGAAGCGTCCGCGTCGATATTGGGCGCAGACGTGGCTATTCAAGCGGGCGGAGGCTGATATGGCGGAGATCGACCGCGCGGCGGTGCAGGGCGCGCTGGCCGCGGTGCGCGACCCGACGTCGGGCAAGGACGTCGTCTCGGCCGGCCTGATCGACGGTATCGCCACCCGCGGTGGCCACGTGCAGTTCGCGATCAAGGTCGACCCGGCGATGGGCGCGGGCATCGAGAAGCTGCGCCAAGCCTGCGAAGCCGCCGTGCGCGCCATTCCCGGCCTCCAGAGCGTCACCGCCGTGATGACCGCCGAAAAGCCGCCGGCGCGCGCGCCGGCGCCGCACCATCACGCCGGCCAGCGCACCGGCCGCCCCGCGCCCAGTGGCCCCGCTCAAGGCGGCGACGCCCAGGCCGCCCTGCTGGCGCCCGGCGTCAAGCACATCGTCGCCGTGGCCTCGGGCAAAGGCGGTGTCGGCAAGTCGACGACCGCCGTCAATCTCGCGCTGGGCCTCGCCGCGCTCGGCCGCAAGGTCGGGCTGCTCGACGCCGACATCTACGGCCCGTCCATGCCGCGCATGCTGAAGGTGACCGAGAAGCCGACGCCCAAGGAAGGCGGCCGCATCCTCTTGCCGATCGAGCGCCATGGGCTGAAGACCATGTCGATCGGCTACCTGGTGGCAGAGGAAACGCCGATGATCTGGCGCGGCCCGATGGTGCAGAGCGCGCTGGAGCAGATGCTGCGCGACGTCGACTGGGGTCCGCTCGATGTGATGATCGTCGACATGCCGCCGGGCACCGGCGACGCCCAGCTCACCATGGCGCAGAAGGTCAAGCTGGCCGGCGCGGTGATTGTCTCCACGCCCCAGGACATCGCTCTGATCGACGCCCGCAAGGGCCTGCAGATGTTCCGCAAAACCGCCGTGCCGGTGCTGGGCTTTGTCGAGAACATGAGCTACTTCCTATGCCCGCATTGCGGCGAGCGATCCGAGATCTTCGGTCATGGCGGCGCGCGTCAGGAAGCCGAGAAGCTTGGCGTGCCGTTCCTCGGCGAGGTGCCGCTGCATCTCGACATCCGCACCCACTCCGATTCCGGCGATCCCATCGTCGCCGCCAAGCCCGACGGCGAGCACGCCCGCATCTATCGCGACATCGCCGCCCGCGTCTGGGCCGCGCTCGATGGCGGCGAACAAAGCCGCCCGGCGCCGCGCATCGTCATTCGCTGACCTTCGGCCCGACGTCGACTCCTAACCGCGCTTGGGTTTGGCGGCCTTGCGGCGGCGTTCGAGGCGACTCCTGGCCTGCGCCTTGCGCGCCTGATCGCGCATGCGATCGCGTTTCTTCGCCGGCGGCTTCTTCGGATCGGGCTTCTTCTTCGGTGCCGGCTCGGCCTTGCCGATCATGCCATGCACGCCGATCATCGAGCCGGCGATCGTCTCGAGCGCCAGGAAGCGGCGCTCCTCGACCCAGCCGGGCAGCTGGAGGTGCAGCGCCAGATCGCGGCGGAAGCCGAACGGGATGTAGTACTCGGGATCGCCGACCAGGATGATGCGCGCGATAGCCAGCTCACGGCAGCGCGCCAGCGCATGCCACATCAGCGCCTTGCCGAAGCCCTGGCCGCGCAGTTCCGGCGACACCGCCAGAGGCCCCAGCAGCACCGCCGGCCATTGGCCGTTGATCAGGATCGGCCAGAACCTGAGGCTGGCCACCAGCCGGCCCTTGTCGTCGACCGCGACCGTGCACAGCTCGCGGATCGGTTTGACCTTCTCGCGCAGCTTGTAGACCGTCTTTTGCAGGCGATCGGGGCCGAACGAGGCGGCGACCAGCGCCTCGACGGCGGCGGCATGGCGCTTGCGCTCCGGCAGGATGCGCATGGGTCTGTGCGGCGTGTCGATCATCGGGCGCCTCCGCTGGGCCGTTCGTCTCGCGTGCGTTTATGGCAGCGCCGCCGGCGCGTCGCTATGGTGAAGCGCCGATGTTCCCGACCCTGACGCGCCCCACCCGGCTCCTGCTTTCGATCGCGTTGCTGCTCGCGTTCGCCGCCGGCATGGCCGCGGCCATCGTCGCAGTCGTCGACGCCTGCGACGGCCGGCTGATCTCCTGGCTCGACGACGCCTACATCCACATGGCGATGGCGCGGGCGCTGGCCGAGCACAGCGTCTACGGGCTGACGCCGCGCGAATTCGCCTCGGCGTCGTCCTCGCCGCTTTGGGTGCTGGCGCTCTCCATAGCCTACGCCGTGTTCGGCGCCGGCGAGGGCGTCGCCTTCGTCCTCAATATCCTGGCGGCGATCGGCCTGCTGCTGGTCGCCGCCGAGCAGCTGTCGCGGCCGGCCGACACGGCGGTGACGCTCGTCAACGCCGCGCGGGGCACGCGCTGGCAGACCGTCGGCGGCGCCTGGCGGGTCGGCTGGGCGATCACCGGGGCGGTCGCGCTCATGCTGGCGACGGCACCGATCACCCTGGTCCTGGGCGCGATGGAGCACGTGGCGCACGCCGCGCTGATGCTGATCGCCGTCGACGCCGTGGCGCGCCGCCTGTCGGACACCGACGAGCTCGTCGACGGCCTCGTGCTGTACTTCGCGCTCTTTGCGCTGCCGCTGGTGCGCTACGAGAGCCTGTGGCTGGGCGCGCTGGCGGTACTGGGCGGCCTGATCGCGCGGCAGTGGCTCTTCGCCATCGCCGCCCTGCTGGTCACGGCGGCCGGGCCCTACCTCTTCGGCGCGATCTCGATGACCGAGGGCTGGTGGATGCTGCCGACGCCGATTCTGGTGAAGACCGGCCTCGGCGATCTGCTGACGCAGGGTTCGCCCTGGGTGCTGGCGAAGTTCCTGCTCTGGTATCCGGTGAAGCGGCTGGTCGTCTACGTGCCTCTGCTGGCGGCGCTGATGGCGGTTTCGGCCATCGTGCTGCTGTGGGTCGCCGTGCGCGATCGCCAGATCATCAAGCGGGCCTGGTGGATCGCCCTGGCCTTGTCGCTCGTCGGCGCCTGGATCCACGCCACGTTCGGCCATTTCGGCTGGGGCGGCCGTTACGAGGGTTATCTGCTGGCGCTCTTCTCGGTGAATCTGGCGGTGGCGATGGCCCATCTCGAGCCACCGCCGCGCGCCATCACCGTGCGCGGCGCGATCCTCGGCCTGGTCGTCGCGACGATCGGCAGCGGCCTGCTGGCACATCGCGGCGTAGTCATGCATCGCGATCCCGGGCTCGCCGCCGCCACCGTCTGGCAGCGCGATTTCTGGCCGGCCCAATTCGTCGAGGAGACGCGCCCGGACGACTCCGTTATGGCGATGAACATCGGCGCGCTGATGTGGCGCGCTGCGCCGGCGCTGACCGACATCCTGGCGCTGGGCGACAAGGAGGTCGCGGCCCTGGTTTTGGCGCGCCGCCTCGACAACGACGCGGTACGCGATCTCGCCAAGCGGCGCGACGTCAAGCTCGCGATCCTGTTCGATGGCTACTACGCGGAATGGGTCGGCGGCCCGCCGCCCTTCACCAGGATCGCGATCGGCCGGCCCGTGGCCGAGCCCGAGGCCGCCTTCTCGATCTATGTCGTCGATCCCGCCGACGCTGAGCGCACCGCCGCCGAGCTGCGCAAATTCGCCGCCGCCTATCCCAACCGCGTCAGGCTGGAATTCGAAGCCGGGCGCTGAGGCATCACACCGGTCGTCCCAAAGACTGCATCAATTCACGCCATTCGCGCGCCGACAGCCCGCTCGACTTCGCGTCGACCGCCTCGCCTGCCAGCATGCGCTTGACCGCCGCCAGCCCCTTTTCGGAAAGATGCGCGCCGCCCATGCGGTACTCCATGAATGCCTCGTGGCAGGCCGGCGTCCAGCGTTTCAGCGTGTCAATCATCACGTCGGCATAGGCGCGGATCTCGTACTGTGCGTGCGCGTCGGCGCGCAGCGAGAGGAAGCCCATGAGGTTGTGCAGGTCGGTCTTCCAGTACCATTGGGTATAGAAATTCAGCGACAGGTTCATGCGCGCCAGCTCGCGCGCCAGGCCGGAGCGCTCGGGATCGAGCGCCACGCCGTCCTCGCCCTCGTTGAGCATCTCCAGATAGTGCTCGTAGACCAGCTCGGAATCCTTGCGCAGCAGGTCGAAAACCCGCTCGGCCTCCTTGCCCTTGAGCACCGCGTCGCGGCCCTGGCGGTTGACCTGGCTCTGCGCCGCGAGATGCTCGGGCCTGGGGATGTAGAACTCGCGATCAAGGATCGAGTAGCGCGCCGAGTATTCGTTGACGTTGGCGGTGCGGTGGCGGATCCACTGGCGCGCCACGAAGATCGGCAGCTTCACGTGGTACTTGATCTCGCACATTTCGAACGGCGTCGTGTGGCGGTGCCGCATGAGGTAGTTGATCAGCCCGCGATCCTCGCTGACCTTCTTGGTGCCGCGGCCGTAGGACACGCGCGCCGCCTGCACCACGGCGGCGTCGTCGCCCATGTAGTCGACGACGCGCACGAAACCGTGGTCGAGCACCGGCAGCGCCGCGTAGAGGATCTCCTCCAGCGCGGGCGCCACCGCGCGCCGCGTCGGCGTCGCGTCGGCGCGCAGCTGGTCGATTTCGGCTTTCTGGTCGGTCGAGAGGGGCATGGCGCTTTCCGTGGTTGGCCGCCAATCTATCGCCCCGGGCTGCCGGACTGAACGTGGAAAAGCGGCACCCGGAAGCGCCCTGGTGTAGGCTGTCGACGACCGATGCCAGCATTTCTGAAGCCCCGGCTCGACATCCTGCCTCCGCCCCAGCGCGCGCTGTGGATGGAATTGTCCGATGTGCCCCCGATCTTCACGCTCTACGGGGGACGGCGATCGCGTTGCAAGGGACCGTGTGGTTCAAGGAGCCCGCCGATGCCGCGACGGCGGTTCGACTAGCGGCAGGCGTCGCGCTCGATCGAGGCCTGGGCGCGACGCATGGCGGCCCGCAGCTGCCCGGTGTCGCGGGCGCCGACCGAGGAGCCGCCGGTGATGTCGGCGACGCATTGCAGCCGCGAGACGCCGACGACATCGATGACATGCACCTTGATCGAGGGGAAGGCCGCCTTCAGATCGCGCGCCGCGGCGCAGGGATCTCCGCCGCAGGCCTCCGCGCCGTCGGTGATCACAACGATCGATTGCGCGGCGGCGACCTCGGGATCGGCCGAGAGCTGCGTCATCGCCAGACGCAGCGAGGCGGCCAGCGGCGTGCCGGCGCGCGGCGTCATGCGGCTTAGCGCGCGCGCCACGTCCTCGCGGGGCGCGCCGGGCGTCACGTCGACGGCGACATCGCAACGCGCGCTGAAGCTGACGAGGCCGACATCGATGTTGGGCGGCATGGCCTCGACAAGGCCGAGCGCGGCGTCGCGCGCGTCGTCGATGCGCTTGTGTCCGGGCGCACGCAGCAGCTCCATGCCGAGCCGCTGGCCCTCGGGATCGCCGGCGGCCCAACGCCGTTCGATCTCGGCGATCACGTCGGGGTTGTCAGTCGGCAAGCCCATGCTGTTGGAGGTATCGAAGACCACCACCATGCGGCCGCGACGCGGCGGGCGGCTGCACACCACGCGCTCCTCGCCCGGCTTGATCTCCGGCGACGTCGGGCACAGCGCGCGCTTCTGTGCGAACTCGCGACGCATCGATGCCAGGGTGGCGCGCAACGTCTCCGCCTCCGCACCCAGACGATCGAGTTCTCGTTGCCGTGCGACGGTCAGCGGCACGGTAGGCCGTGAATCGTCGGCGATGATCACCGGCGTTGGCGGCATATGGCGCGCAAGGATCCAGGCGATGCCCAGGCCGGCCAGGAACGCGGCCAACCCGGCGACGAGCGGCCACCACGGAAACGCGCCGCGCTTTCTCTCTTCCGCAACCTCGTCCTGGAGTGGCGATGGCGGCGTCGGTGGCTCTTGCGCCACCGCGATCGCCGGCGTCGCCACGGCGGCGCCCGCAGCGGCGGCCACCGGCGGCGCGACCTTCACTGGCGGCCTTGTGTCGTCATGGCCCCAGGCCACCAGCACAGGCTGCTCATCGACGCGATAGAGGAACGTATCGTCGGCGGGTCGCCGTGCGGCCAGCCTGAGGTGCCGGCCGGCGGCGCGCGCGCCCGTTCCTGTCGCCGCCTCGAGCTCGCCGCCCAACCGGTCGATATCGGCCAGCATGGCGTCGACCTCGGCGCGCAGCCGGGCGCGCTGCGCCTCGTCCATCGCGGCGGCGGCGACCACCGCACCCGGCGCGTCGGAGTACCAGTCGGTGATATCGGTGTCGGGCCGACGCTCGGCCTCGGCCAGCAGCTGGGCGTGGCGCCGACCCAACCGGCGCTCGACCACCGACCTGATCTGCTCCTGCCGCTCGTGCAGGGGATGGCCATCGAGGCCCAGCGGCAGGATAGCCGCGCTGGTGGCAGTGATCAGCCTCTCTCGCGCTTGCATGCTCCCCGCCGCCCCCACGGCTTCGCGCCCCCCTGGATACTGCCCCCTCTTCGGCCGGCCTTCAATTCACCGGCGCAGTGGCCTATATTGGGTCCGCCGGGCGACCGGCTATGGCGATAAACGCTGCGTGAAATAGGCGGCTCGGACCCGGGGGCGGTACCCGGCGCCTCCACCATGAGGGGGCGAAACAGGATCGACGGACGCAGTAAAGGCGTAGTTTTCGCTCGGCATGGTACCGCCGTTACCGGGCCAAACCAGAAGTGCCAACGATAACGACGTTGCACTCGCTGCTGCCGCCTAAACAGCGGACGTAAGCGCGGTTCGGAGGGGCACCGGGCAACAGAAGCCCCTCCACTTGATTTCATCCACCGCTTCGCCCCTGACTTGCCTTACCCTCGGCGCAGTCTGGGTGTTTCCTGGGCGACGATATGAGTATATGCTCATATCAATCGGCCGACAGGCCGGGAGGGAGGCGAGCCCGATGGAGGGCGGTCGATTGGTGGCGCTGCCGACGGGCTACCGTGTCGGCCGTTACACCCTGAGTTCAGTGCTGGGCGAAGGCGGCTTCGGGATCACCTACCGGGCGCGCGACGAGGCCCTGCGCCGCGACGTCGCCGTCAAGGAGTACCTGCCGGCCGACGTCGCGGTGCGCGAAAACGACACCACGATCCGTCCGCGCTCGGCGTCCGACACCCAACTCTACCACTGGGGTCTGCAGCGCTTCGTCGACGAGGCGCGCACGCTCGCGGCGATGAGCGCGCCCAACATCGTGGCCGTTCACGACTTCATGGAGACAAACGGCACCGGCTACATGGTGATGGAGCTGATCGAGGGGCGCAGCCTGGCGTTCCTCCTCGATCGCGACGGGCCGATGGCGGCCGATCGCCTGCTGCCAATCACGCGTCAGCTGCTGAGTGGGCTCGAGGCGGTGCACGCCCGCGGCTACCTGCATCGCGATATCAAGCCCGGCAACATCCTGCTGCGGCCCGACGGCCAGCCGGTCCTGGTCGATTTCGGCGCCGCGCGCATCAGCAGGCGCAGCGGCACCCACGCCATGACCAGCGTCTACACGCCGGGCTACGCGCCGGCCGAGCAGTACGCGGCGGATGGCGAGCAGGGTCCGTGGACCGACATCTACGCGCTCGCCGCCACGCTCTACGAGGCGATCACCGGCTGGTCGCCACCTGACGCCACGACGCGCCTGCTCAACGATCGCATGGTGCCGGCGGCGCAGTCGGGAGCCGGCCGGTATCCGGACTCCTTCCTCGCCGGCATCGACGCCGGGCTGGGCCTGCGCAAGGACGACCGTCCGCCTTCGGTGGCGGTTTGGCGCGCCATGCTGTTCGACGAGCCGATGCCGGCCGATCCCAGCCTATCGACGACGCGGACCGATTTCCCGACGGTGATCGCCGGCCAGCGATCGAGCAAGTCGGGCGCGATGGCGACGCCCCGGTCATCGCAGCCCGGCGCGACACCGTCGATGCGGCCGCCACCCGAGGCCTCGCCGTCGCGGCGCCAACCATCGGTCCGCGAACCCTCGCTGCGCGAGCCGTCTCCCAGCCGCGCCGCGCCGCGCGAAGAGGCGCCGGCGAAGCGCGCGCGTTGGCCGCTGATCGCCGGCGCGCTGGCGCTCCTGGCGCTGGGCGGCGGCGGCGGGCTGCTGGTCGCCGGCGGCCTCGGCCTGTTCGATGGCGCCGAGCGGCAGCGTCAGGAAGCCGAGCGCCGCGCCGCCGAGGAAGAGCGTCGCAAAGCTGACATCGCCGAAGCGGCGCGTCGTCAGGCTGAACAGGAGGCGGCCGCGCGCGCCAAGGCCCAGGCCGACGAAGCCGAACGCCGTCGGATCGAAGAGGCCGCGGCGCGCCAGCGCGCCGACGAAGAAGCCGCTCGCGCAAAAGCCGCCGCTGACGCGCGCCAGCGCGCCGCGGATGAAGAAGCCGCGCGAGCCCGGGCGATCGAGGAAGACGCGCGCCGCCGCGCCGCCGCCGAGGAGGAAGCCCGTCGTCGCGCGGCCGACGAAGCCCGGCGCAAAGCTGATGATGAAGCGCGCGCTCGCGCCGCCGAAGAGGCCCGCCGACGCGCCGACGACGAAGCCGCGCGCGCCCGCGCGACCGAGGAAGCCCGTCGGCGTGCCGACGAGGAAGCCCGCGCGCGCGCCGCCGAGGAAGCAAGGCGCCGCGCGGCGGAAGAGGAAGCGCGGCGCAAGGCCGCCGCCGACGATCCGCAACGGCGCGCCCAGGAAGAGGCGCGACGCAAAGCCGACGAAGAGGCGCGGGCGCGCGCAGCGGCCGACGAGGCACGCCGCCGCGCGGCCGCCGAGGAGGAACGCCGCCGTCGCGAGGAGGCCGCGCGCAAGCCACCGCCGTCGCTGCACGCCGGCGACGGACGTTGGACGGCAACGGCTTCCGTGCAGACGCACGCGCGCGGCCGCATTTGCATGGATTCGTTCACCATCTCCGGCACGGCGAACAGCGGCGTGCTGCAGGCGAGCACGACCTATGGCGGCCCCATGGTGATCCGCATCGGCGACGACGGGGTGAAGGCTGTCGACATCGCCTACAACGGTCGCCCGGTGCGCACCTACTGGGGCAACATGCGCAGCACGCTGGTCGAGTTCGTCGATGGCTGCATCTACCGGATCACCTGGACCAAGCAGTGACGGCGTGGTTGACAGGGGCGCGGCGCACGGCCAAGTCTCAACCTAGAGGTCCGACGGAAGAATGGCTGACAAGCTGCAATACGACGCGCTGGTCGACGATGCGTTGCGCTCGGTGGTCCGCCGCGTGCTCACGATGATCGCGGCCGACGGCCTGCCCGGCGCTCACCACTTCTACATCAGCTTCCGCACCACGGCCGCGGGCGTGCAGATGCCCGACTATCTGCGCGAGAAGTATCCCGACGAGATGACCATCGTGCTGCAGCACCAGTACTGGGGCCTCGAGGTCGGCGAGGAGTCGTTCGAGGTCACAGTGAGCTTCAACAAGCGCAACGAGCGACTGAAGGTGCCGTTCGCCGCCATGCTCGCCTTTGTCGATCCCTCGGTGCGGTTCGGCCTGCAGTTCGAGAAGCGCGATCAGCCGGCCGGGCAGTTGCCGGCGCCTGAGAAGCTGCCGGCCTTGGCCGCTTCGCCCAACGCCGACAAGGCGCCGCCCGAGACGGCAGCCACCGCGCCGGGCAAGGACTCGATGCATGTCACGGCCGACGACATGAAGGACGACAAGCCGGCCAAGGACGGCGACGCCAAGGTTGTCGCGCTCGACGCCTTCCGCAAGAAGTAGTCTCAGGCGCGCCGGGGCGGCGCGACCATGGCGACGACCTCGTAGGGAATCCGCTCCGCCTCGCAGCGCTCGACGATACGCCGTACGACGGCGATATGCGCCGACAGGAACGGCATGCCGGCGCGACGCGCGTCGTCGTCGTCACGCGCCAGACGCACGCTGACAGGCTCGAACGACCGGCCGGTCTCCTCGGCGTTGGTGCGCAGTCGACGGATCAGCCGCATCGCCTGCTCGGCCGCGCGGTCCTGCGCCTTGCACAGGTTGAACAGACGCAGCCAATGCTGCGGCGAGGGCAGGAACGCCTCGCCGTCGGGGCCAGGTTCCCCGCCCAGCCAACGCCGCACCGTGCGCTCCTGCGCGCCGACCACGCGCGCGACTTCGCTCTGGCTCAGGCCGATCCGCGACAGCATGACCCTGACGTTTTCGGGTGTGAGGTCGGACATTCGGGGCTCCATCGGAGGTCGGTCGGCATGCGCCCACCGGACAATCATTCTACCATGGCGACGCACAGGAAGAGAGGGCGCGATGCAGGGCTATCTGATCGTCTTTATCGGCGGCGGCATCGGCGCGGCGCTGCGCCACGGCGTGAACCTCGCCAGCCTGCGGCTGCTCGGCCCCGCTTTCCCCTGGGGCACGCTCACCGTCAACATCGTTGGCTCGCTGGTGATGGGCTTGCTGGCGGCGTGGTTCGCGTTCCGTGGCACCTCGACGGAGCCGTGGCGTCTTTTCCTCGCCACCGGCATCCTGGGCGGCTTCACGACCTTCTCCGCCTTCTCGCTCGACGTCGCGCTGCTGGTGGAGCGCCAGCAACTCGGCCTCGCCGGAGGCTATGTGGCGGCCTCCGTGCTGGGCTCGGTCGGCGCGCTCTTCCTCGGCTTGTGGCTTTCACGCG
>Ga0194110_10005938_pt1 | contig 14406 bp, 6 predicted proteins | sample TA2Kig1200mmetaG_FD_146192 | JGI IMG/M metagenome (GOLD analysis project Ga0194110, IMG submission 146192) | Freshwater microbial communities from Lake Tanganyika, Tanzania - TA2015032 Kigoma Deep Cast 1200m | ecosystem: Environmental > Aquatic > Freshwater > Lake | place: Tanzania: Lake... | reverse complement strand
CGTCGGCGACATGCTCGCCATGCTCTCCGCTAAGCGTGTGAAAACTTTCCGCTAAACTTCCCGCCGCGAGCCTCCGGCCCGCTACAACACCACCAACAGGTGATTCCAAACATCCCATGGCCTACCCCGTCGGGGGTCTGCTTCAACCCTTCATTAAGGCTGTGTACGCAAGTCGAACTCTCTCCAAAGTTCTCGGCGTTTTCGGGGGTTTCCTCAGTGTTTGTGGCGCACCCGCAAGGAGTTGAACCTTGAACCTTCTGATCCGTAGTCAGATGCTCTATCCAGTTGAGCTACGGGTGCAACCGCGGGTGAGGACACTAGAAAGCACCCCGGGGAGCGGCAAGTGATTATTTCACCACCACCGATAAAGGCTCAAGCGCGAGGAATAGCATTGTACCCAACTGCGCAAAATCCTTCCACCGCTCCATCATCGGCCGCCGGGAGTTAGCCGCACCATTCGCATCTGGCCGTTCCTCGAGCGGGCGAGGCAGAGGATTTGCCCTGACTCGTTAATGTCATTTGCTTCGAGAAGAAACCAGCCGGAGTTTGGGGCGAGCAAACCGTTCAAGTCCCACATCTTACCTTCCCGCCATAGGAAAGCGCGCGGCTCGCCGCCCGCCAGTTGCGCGGTGCCGACGACTTGCTGCCGGTTGTTAACCGCGTTGGCGAAGGCGGCCAAGCCGCCGAGCGAGCCGAGATCGCGCATCTTTCCACCGGTGTGCAAGAACGCGCGCGACTGACCAGCGGCGTTCTGCGCAAAGCCGACTACATCCCCAGCCTCATTCAGGCCGTTCGCTTGGCTCAAGCTGCCACCCAGCGTGCCGAGATCGCGCATCTTTCCACCGGTGTGCAAGAAGGCGCGGCGTATCTGTTGAGCTGTCTCCGCCACGCCAACCACGTCAGACGCGCTGTTGACCGCATGCCCGTAACTGTTGCGCCCGCCGAGCGTGCCGAGGTCATGGAGTTTCCCCTGCCGCCAAAGGAAGGCATGAAACGCGCCGTTCGTCGTCTGCGCCGCGCCAGTGATTTCGGCACGCTCGTTGATGCCAAAAGCTCGGCTGTTTGCGCCGCCAAACGTGCCCAACTCGATGGGGTTACCCCCTTGCCAAAGCATCGCGCGCTCGACCTGCCGCCCACCGGGTTGCGGCGGCCCGCTCCAGCCAACCGTATCACCAAAGTCGTTCAAATCGCTGCCAAAGGTTGGCGTGCCAGCCGGACCAAATTCATGAATGGCGTTGGTAAAGATGAACGCGCGGCTAAATGGCGCCCCGTCTCGCACCGCGACCGACCTTGTGCCAGCCGCAATGCCAAAGCGGTTCAACGCCGTCGCTCGATCAGCGGACGAAGTCAGCGCCCCGAGGTCGGTAAATGAGTAGAAGTTGCCTTGGCCAAACGCGCTCGATGCCGCAAGCAACCACGCAGCAACCAATGCGACAAGCTGGGCGATCATGGTAATGGGGATATCACGGCGTAACCTTGCCAAAGCCCGGCGTTTTCGCGCAAATACAACCATAACCTGATTCACGCCCAGAGTTATCCGCGCTCGCCGCGACCGAATCCGCTTATATGAGCCGCACGGTTTCCTTTCTATGCTCTGGCACGATGCTCGCGCTGCTGGCGTTGCCCACCGGCGCGGCTCGGGCTCCGAAGCCCGCCGCGCCCAGCCCCGAGCGCGTCGAGTCGGCGGTGCAGGCCGGTTCCGCCTTCCTCGTCTCGCAGCAGCAGGCCACCGGAGCCATCGCAGACGCGGCGCGCTTACAAACCGCGTTGACGTCGCTTGCGGGGTTGGCCCTGCTGGGCGCGGGACATTCACCGTTGAACAAGTCGCCCGAAGGCGTCGCACTACGACGTGCCATCCTCTTTGTGTTGCGCACCGACCGGCAAACGGCGGACGGTTACTTTGGCGCGGCGGACGCCTCAGTCATGTACGGGCACGCGGTAACGACACTTTTTCTCTGCGAACTGCTCTGGCGCTCCGCCGATCCTGAGCAGGAAGAACTTATTCGGCGCAAGGCGGCGGCAGGGTGCAACTTCATCCTCGGGGCCCAAGGAGCAGCGAAGTCGACACGCCGCGACACCGGCGGCTGGCGCTACAAGCCCGACGCGCGCGACTCAGATATGTCCGTGACTGCTTGGCAACTGCTGGCGCTGCATGCGGGCGTCAAGGCCGACTTCAGCATGTCGCCGCGCAACGGCCAAGCGGCCGCGCAGTATCTCAAGAACGCTTTCGCCGCCGAGCATGGTGTTTTCGCCTACCAAGTCCGCGCCAAACCAACCGCAGATGACAAGCCGTTGCAACCCGAAGGACGACACAAATATTTTTCAACCACCGCGATGGGCCTGTTGGGCCTGCGCATCTGCGGCCAATCCCGTGCGCCGGAAACCGCTGTGGCCACGAATTTCCTGCTAAACGAGCTTAGATTTGATCCCCCCGGAGACGATAAAGCTCCCAGCACGTGGATGTTTCATCGTTTATTCTTCAGCACGCTCGCGCTGAACAACTTCACCGAAGCGCAAGTGTCGCTGGCGGGCCAAGCCGCCGAGCGGAACTTCGTGGGCGGCCAAGCCGCCGACGGCTCCTGGAACTCCGGCTACGAGGGTCGGAATATCGGCCGCGTGTATTGCACTAGCCTCGCGCTCCTGAGTTTGGAGGCGAAGCACCAGCGGCTCGCCATCTTCACGGTGCCGTGAGCGGATTGACTGCTTATTTCACATCCACCACCGTCACGCGCACTTCCGCGCCGTTGCAGCGGATTTCAGGGACATACATCGCGTGACCGAGGACGGGCAGGGCGTGGAATGCACCGGGCACTTCGGCGCGCAGGTCGTAGCGGATTTGCCAGACGCCCTCGGGAAGTTTGTCGAGGAAGAGGGCGACTTTGCGGTCGCGTAGTTCCTGATATATCCAGCGTGACCGGCCCGTGAAGTCCGGATCGCCGATGCCGATGGGACGCGGCGGCAAAATCGTAATCGGCGGACGCACGGCAGCCATCCGCGCGACTGGCGCACCGGGGGCAATCGCAATGGCCGGCTCGGCCACGGCCACGTCTGCAGCGATCGCCGGCACGGCCGCCCCGACTTTGGACTTCGGACCTTTGGACTTTGGCCCCTTCTCCGACACCGGCGCCGGCGCGGGCTTCCCGACTTCGCCAAACTTTCGCTCCACCGCGCCGCTCTTAAGTTCGCGCGCGTAGAGGCTCTCGCCGCTGCGGATGGCCACGGCCTCGAAGCCGGCGGGCTTCAAGTCCTCGAAAAGCAGATACTCGTAGTTGTTCTTCGCCTCGAGGGTGAGGACGGTCTCGATACGCTCGCCGCTGGTGACGGACTCGCCGTCGAGCAGCGGCACCTTGTCATAGACCACGCCTTTGAGAAGCGTCGGGCGCGCGACCAGCTTGAAATATTCGCGCTTCACGAAGATTTCGTTGCCGCTCGCCGGGATGGGGTTCTCCAAGCTGAAGAATTTTGCCTCGGCCGCGAAATAGACCGGCCCCTCGCCCTTGCGCTTGATGCGAATGTCGTTCGCGCCGTCCTTGATGAGCTTCGCGTCCACGGCGAAGCGGCTGGGCGCGGCGAAAACTTCCGCGCCGCTGACTTTGCGCTTGGCGATGCTCGTGCCGTTCACGGTCACCTCGTATTCCAACTCGGGCGACAGTTCCTTGGTCACGCGCAGGTAATCGTTCAGCGCGAGCACGGTGATGGCGGTGTCGCGGGTGTTGCTCCACTGCGCGCCACGCCGGCCCTTGAGGAGCCAGTTAGTGACCGGCTCGATGAGCTTGTTCTGCGGGTCAATGGCCAGCAACGCGCGGAGGGCGAAGGCCGTGGCTTCCACGCCGCCGTCGGACCAGCGCCAGTAGATGCCGTCCTCGCCCCAATGCGCGGTGCCCATCACGCCGGCGTTCGCGGGCAGCGCGCCGCCGATGAGCACGCTGGCGTCGGGCCGGTCGTCCCGCTTCACGCCGTTCTCCAGGTTCGCGATGAGCGTCTTGGCCTCGACGCCTTTGCCCATGTGATGCGCGGCGAGTGCGAGCAACGAACGCGTGTAGGCATTGAGTCCCTCACGGTTTTTCCACAAGTTGTCCCACGCCTTGTTCTGCGCGGGGGAGAAGACGGCCTTCGCCAGCGGGTTCGCGCCCGCAACGGTGGCATGCAGCATGAAGGCCTGCATGTCGTGGTTCAGCTCTTCCTCAACGAGCGTCTTTTCGAGGAAGGCCGTGCCGCGTTCGAGGACGTTGGCTTTCAAGTCCACGCCAGCTTGCTTCGCGAGCGTGAGGCCCCAGACGACGTAGGCCGTCATCCAGCGGTCGCTCTGGCCTTCCTTCCACCAGCCCCAGCCGCCGTCGCCGTGCTGGAAGTCGTAGAGGCGCTTCAGGCCGGCGTCAGTCATTTCGTTCAGCTTCGCGAGGTCCTTTTTCGCACCAAGATTCGGCGGTGCGGCTCCACCCGCGCGGGCTTCGATGCCGCCGAAGACGCGGCTCATCACGTCCTCAGGCTGGAGGCCGAGGTCCTTCAAGGTCTTCGCCGTCACGACCGACGGGAGGAAGCGGCTCATGGTCTGCTCGGTGCAGCCGTAGGGGTAATCAATCAGGTAGGGCAGCGCGTCGAGCATCGTGACCGCGAGGCTGGGCGCGACCTGCACGACGAGCGTGGTGGTGTCTTTCTTGCGCGCGGCGGGGATGTCGAGCCGCACGGTGATGTCTGAGCCGCGCACCTTGCCGGCTTTGGTGAGGAAGCGCTCGATCCCGTGCTCGTGAGACAAATACGACTTTTCCATCGCGTCGGAGAGCTTGCCGGAAACGCCGGTGGTCTTCAGACGAACTTCGCCGGGCGAGACGACGCGGGCCTTCCAGTCAGCGCGGGCTTCGGCGTTGGCAGGGACTTTTAACGTCGTCGTCGTGCCGGCACCGAGCGCCAAGTTGCCCGAGGCATCCAGCGAAACTTTCACCGACAACTCGGCCTCGGTATTATTGTTCACCACCGCGCTCAAGACGACCTCGTCGCCCACGACGAAGAAGCGCGGGGCTTGCAGGCGCACGATGAGCGGCTGTTTGGTGCGCGTGGTTGAGTTGGCGATGCCGAACTGCGCGCCGCTGCCGACGGCGCGGGCGGTGGCTTTCCAGCCCGTGAGGGAGTCCGGGAATTTCACGGGCACCTTGGCCGTGCCGTCGGGGCCGGTCTTCACGTCTGGTAGCCAGATGATGGTCGAGCGGAAGTCTGAGCGGACAACGACGTTTGGCTCCGCGCCGTCTTCGCCAGCGGCTTGCTTATCACCCTGGGCCTTCTCGTCGCGGAGCCTGGCCTTCGCGGCGGCCATCGGAGCTGGCGGGGCAGCGAGTGACACTCCATCCATGGCCATCATCGCACCCGCCGGCGCACTCATCGGTGCCACTGGCATCCCCAACCCGCGCATCCGGTTGGCCCCGCCTTCGAAGACTGCATATTCTTGCTCCCTCAGCGCGCCAGGCTTGCGCTCCAGCTTGTCGGCCTCGTCAGACTCCGCGTTCCTCCGCCGGTCCGCACGTTGGAGCACCTCGTTTTGCTCCAGCACCATCTTCACGCCGTCTTCCTCCCACTCGACGAGCTTTGCGTAAGACTTTTGGTTGAACGTGCTCTGCAACTGCGTCCGCTGCTGCCGCTTGGTGCCGAAGTAGAACTGCCGCGGATCGCCGGCGTAATCGCTCTGGATGTAATAGACCGACTCATCCACGAGCCCCACGGCCACCTCGGCGGCGACGGGCTTGCCATCGTGGTCGCGCGCGGTGACGAGCAGCGTGCCGTCTTCGCGCGGTTGATATTGGGTGCGGTCGGGCTTCACATCCACCGTGAGGAAATGCTTTGTGGGCGGCACGATGACCTGCTTCGTGTCCATGTGAATCTGCTTGTCCGCCACCATCGCGGCGCTGAGGAAGACGTTCGGCACGTGCGCATCGCTGAGTTCCAACTCGACGAGCTTTACCGTGCCGGTGAGGTGCACGACCTGATGACTGATGAGTTCCTCGGCCTCGACGGTGAACAGCACGTAACGGTCGTTGCTGTTCGCCACAAGCATCACCGCAGCCTTTTGCCCGGTGCGGAAGGTGTCGCGGTCCACAATGATTTCCACCCCGCCGTGCCGGTAGCCGAGTTCGGCGGTCGCATTGTTCGCGACCCACAGCGTCGTCTCCGCGCGGATGGGCTGCGGCGGGCGGTTGGGGAACGCGTCTTCCGTCAGCCACGTCACCTTGTAATAGCCCTCGCGCTCGGGCGTGAAGACCAAGTCCACCTTGCCCTCGGCATCGGTCTTGAGCGTGCGCGTGAGAATGTCATCGCTGTGGTAGCCCCGGAATTTCAACCGCCACGGGCGTTGCCCAACTTGCGGCGCGGGCGGGAACTTGCCGTCGCTTTGCAGCGCCTTGAGCTCCGGCCCCTTCACTTCCTTGCCCGCCGGGTTCACCCAGATTTCTTCCCAACGCTCGCGGGTGACCTTGACGATGCCTTCGATGACCGCGGGTTGCTGATTCGCATCCTGCGCGCGGAAGTTTACCGTCGCCTTGTCGCCGGGCTTGTGGAGGTTGTGCTCCGGCTTGGCGTGGACGTAATAGCGCTGGCGCGTGACGCGCACGGTGCCGCTGCCGGTGATTTCGCGGCGGCTGGCGTCCACCACGCGCGCCTCGATACGGAACTCGAAGTCCTGCCCGTAATCCTTCGGCGACTCGAACTCCAACCGTGCCTTGCCCGTTGCGTCGGTCTTCAACGTCTCGCGCTTCAAAATCTGCCCATCGCCACCGCCACGCCACATCCGCCCGCGACCGAAGCGCCCCTCGTTCTCCTCGTAGAACCAGCCGAACTCACGCGGCTCCTTCCACGCGAAGTAATAGGGGTTCTGATGCACGACGACCTCGACCGTCGCGTTGGCCACCGGGCCGCCGAAGTAATAATCCGCCTGCACGTTCACCTCGACCTTGTCGCCGGTGCGGAAGGCCTTCTTCTTCCCGTCAACCTCCGGCGTCTGCACGGCGACCTTGAACTCGGGCAGTTTGTATTCCTCGAGCCGGAAGAGCGTCGCGTTGCCGATGTGCTGGTTGTTCGCCTTGTCGCGGAACTGCACGCGATACTCGCCGAGCCGCTGCTGTTCGGTGAGTTCGAGCGACGCCCAGCCGGTGCCGAACTCGTTCAACTTGAGGTCGCCCTCCTTCACCTTCGCGCCGTCCGGGCCGGTGATGGTGTAAGCAATTGTCGCGTTGGCGGGCGTGGAATAAACCGAGCCGTTGTAACGGCGCACGATGGCCTTCCACTCGACCTTCTCCTTCGGGCGATACGCCGGGCGGTCGGTGAAGGCGTAGATGCGCCACGACTCGTGTGGCTCGCGATACCAATAAGCGCTGCCAGGGCTGAACGCCTGCTTGTCGCCCGCGAGGGCGGCGGCGAACAGCTCGTTGTTCGAGTTGGGCGTGCGCGTCAGCTCGAAGACCGCGAGGCCGTCCTTGTCTGCAGCCTTGTCCAGCGCGCGGGTCTCCCACGAGTTGTTGGCGACGTGCCACCGTTCCCACAGCCGGACCTTCGCATTTGGCAACGGCTTGCCGGAAAGCGCATCGGTGACGAAGACAATGGCCTGCTTGCCGCTGGCCTTGAGCACGAGCGTCGCATCCGTCACGAGCACCAGTTCGCGCGCGGACTTTCCGCCGCCCTGCGCTTCGAGCACATACGCGCCGGGACGGAGCTTGCCGTCCACGCGCGGGTTCGCACTGCCGGGCCGGTAATCGCCCTTGTCCTTGGTGTCGTGCGTCCAGCTCTTCGCCTTCTCGCGGCCTGCAAGGTCAATACTCTGCAGCCAGTTCACGTGTGACTTGTCTTTCGCCAAGTTCACGTCGGTGGTGAGGTTTACCGGATACAACGCCAGCTCGATGGCCTTCACGTTGCGCCAGTTGAGGTGATACTGAATCTCCGAGTCCGGCAGGAAGACGTGGCTGACGGACACGCCGAGATTGACCTGCGTGATATTGCGAATCTGCGCCTGTGCCTGTTCCCAGTAGCGCGTCTCGCCCTTCTGAAACTCCGCGACGAGCCGGCGGAACAGCGCGAGGGCCTTGACGTAATCCTGCTCCTGCGTCCAGTTGCCGTCCTTCAGCGGCACGGCGCGGCCCTGGTTCATCATCCACTCGGCGTAGTGATACAGGGCGTCGTCATACCAATCCGTGCCTTTGCCCGGCTTGAGCGCCGCCTCGAAGTGCTCCGGCACCCGGGCGCGCGCATCCCAGTCGCCACCATGATACTGGAAAGAAACCGCGAGGAGATAATGCGCATGCGCCTTGTCATTGTCCGTCGCGGCAATCTTCAGCGTGTTCTCGAGAATGTTCAGCGGCACCACGTTTCCGTAGTTCCCATAGCGGTAATAAGGCTCGGCCTGCGGCGGCTTTGCGGAACGCCAGACGATGCTCAGGTAACGGTCACGCGCCTCCGCCGACGCCCGCTGGCCGGCCCACCAGTCCAGCACCTGCGAGTAATGCTGCCACCCCGCGCCCCAGTTGCGCTGATTGCGGGGTGTCCAGTAAGAGTCCGCGAGCGACTCTTGAACCTCAACCCACACGCGGTCCTTCTCCTCCTCGCGCTGCACATCGCGGACGAGGACATTCAGCTCCTGCCGCGCATTGTTGAACTTCGTGTTGTCCGCGCGCTGCGTGCTGGCCTCCGAGCGCCACAGCGTGTCCGCGCGACGGAACAGCACCCAGCGCTGCTCTGCCGGCGGGAGGTTCGTGACGTTCACCGCGCGGTAAATCTCGTTCGCCTTAGCGAAAGACTTCTCGGCGACCAACCGTTCCGCCTCTGCTTTCTGCGCGGCGTAGTTCGCAGGCGGTTCAGCGGCGAGGAGGGAAAAAGCGGTGGAAAGAAAAGCAGCGGTCATCTGCAATGATTTCATGGCAGGAGGTTAGACGGGGTAACCGGGAAAAACACTCCTCAAATGGTGCCTGATGCATCCGGCAAGTGGAGCATTGGGGTTGTGACTTGCGCTAAAGTCAGGAAAAAAGCTATGTATTTGCTCGTCTTTATCGCAACTGAGGATTTGTTTTATGTCTGCTCCACGTCGCATGGCTCCTCATGTCCCCAACGTTCTTGCCGTCGTTATGGGCGGCGGGCAGGGCACCCGGCTTTGGCCGCTCACGCAGGACCGCTCCAAGCCGGCCGTACCACTCGCGGGCAAATACCGCATCGTGGACATCCCCATCTCAAATTGCATCAACTCCGGATACCGCCGCGTGTACCTGCTCACGCAGTTCAACACCGCTTCGCTGCACCGGCACATCAGCCAGAGTTACAAGTTCGACCACTTCAGCAGCGGATTTGTCGAGCTGCTCGCAGCGGAACAAACCATGCACAGCACGTCCTGGTATCAGGGCACGGCTGACGCCGTGCGCAAAAACCTGGTTCACCTGCTGAACCACGATTGGGAATATTGCCTCATCCTCAGCGGCGACCAGCTCTACCGGATGGACTTCCGCCGTATCATCGCGCAGCACGCGGAAACCAAGGCGGACCTCACCATCGCCACGATTCCCGTCACCCGCGACAGCGCGCAATCTCTGGGCATCCTACAAATCAACAACGAGCGCCGCATCTCGCGATTCGTTGAGAAACCCAAGGATCCCGCCGTGCTGGACTCGCTCAAGATTCCCCGGGAGTCCTACGAAAGCCTCGACATCGAGGGGGACGAGGAGTTCTACCTCGCCTCGATGGGCATCTACGTCTTCAACCGCGCCGTCATGGTGAAGCTGCTCGACAACGATTTCACCGACTTCGGCAAGCACATCATCCCCGGAGCCATCACCACACACCGTGTCTTTAGCTATGTTTATCAGGGCTACTGGGAGGACATCGGAACTATAAAAAGTTTCTTCGAGGCAAACCTCGACGGCGCGGAAGAGCTGCCTAAGTTCAACTTTTTCGACATGAGCTCGCCGATTTATACGCGCCCACGCTTCCTGCCCGGCAGCAAGGTTAACGGTGCGAGCATTGACCACGCGCTGGTGTCAGACGGCTGCATTATCAGCCACGCCCACATCAGCCATTCGGTGATTGGCGTCCGCAGCATCGTGGGCATTGGCACCAACCTTCACCGTGTCGTCATGATGGGCGCGGACTACTACGAGTCGCAGTCCAGCATGCGGGAGAACCTCGACGCCGGCCGCCCCCGTATGGGCATCGGTCAGCACTGCCGTATCGAGAACACCATCTTGGACAAGAACTCCCGAATTGGTGACAACTGCGTGATCTCCCCGGCCGGTAAGCCCGAGAACTTCGACGGCAACGGCTACGTCATCCGCGACGGCATCGTCATCATACCCAAGAACGGCGTCATCGCGCATGGGACGGTGATCTGACCGCCGCGCCGCCACTGAATTGACGCCTTGGCTCTCCGGTCTAGACTCCCAACGTGAATCTAAAGACACGTTCGCTTTTGGTGCTGCTTGCCGGGAGTGTTTTGAACCATCTTCTTGCGGCCCTTGCCCACGACGGCCTGCCTTCCGGCCTTGACCGGCGCATCCCACTCACCACGTCACGCGTCATCGGCTCACCAGACCCGGCACTGCCGTTGCGTGCCAAGCGCGCTTGGCCACAGCTGGAATTCAAGCACCCGTTGTTCCTCGGACCGGACGCGGCCAGCAACCGTTACCTCGTGGTCGAGCAATCGGGACGCATCCTTGCCATTCCGTGCGACCAATCCCTAAGCACGACGAACCTCTATTTGGAACTGGCTGACCACGACTTCTACGCATTTCACTTTCATCCCGGTTTCGCAACCAACCGGTTTCTTTTTGTCTTCGCCAACGGGCCGAATACCAAGCAGACCAATGCAGCGGGCGTGGTGCTGGGCGGCACGAACAAGTTTAACCGCATCCTTCGCTACACCGTTGCGCCCGAGGGCCGGCCGGACAAGTCGTCCGAGCGTGAGATCATCAAGTGGTGGTCCAATGGTCATAACGGCGGCGATCTGGTCTTTGGCCTCGACGGGATGCTTTACATCACCTCCGGCGACGGCACGAGCGACTCTGACGGTCTCAACACAGGCCAGAATCTCAGCGACCTGAACTCCGGCCTGCTACGCCTGGATCTTGAACGGCCCGACCCCGGCAAGTTGTATTCCATCCCGAAGGATAACCCGTTTTGGGACATTCCCGGCGCGCGGCCCGAGCTATGGGCCTACGGCTTTCGCAACCCATGGCGCATCGCTTTAGACCCGGTGGACGGCGGGCTGCTAGTAGGCGACATCGGTCAGGATCTTTATGAAATGATCGAGTTGGTGACCCGCGGCGCGAACTTTGGTTGGAGCGTGCGGGAGGGAAACCATCCCTTTCACGCGCAGCGCAAGCTCGGCCCGCACCCGGTCACGCCGCCGCTTGTCGAGCATCACCATGCGGAGGCGCGGTCTATCACCGGCGGCATGGTCTACCAAGGCAGCAAGTTCGCCGATCTACGCGGAGCCTACATATACGGCGATTACGGCACGGGAAAAATATGGGCGTTGAAGCGCAAGGGCAACAAGGTGACCTGGCATCGCGAAATCGCCGATACTCCGCATGCGATCGTCGGCTTCAGCGAGGGCCGGGGAGGTGAAATCTTCTATGCCGATTACGCCGGACAACTCCAAGAACTGGAGCCGACTCCCCCGGAAATGACAAAGCGTGCGCCGTTCCCCAAGAAACTCAGCGATAGCGGGCTTTTTACTCGGGTGAAGGACCACGTCATGCAGCCCGCGGTTATTCCTTACTCGGTCAATTCGCCACTATGGTCCGACGGCGCACATAAAGAGCGGTGGATTGCATTGCCGGGCACGAACCAAATCGCTTACAGCGAGAACGGCAGCTGGAAGTTTCCCGAAGAGACAGTGCTGGTGAAGAGCTTCGCGCTCGATCTAGAAGCCGGAAATCCCAAATCGCGCAGGTGGATTGAAACGCGTTTCATGCTCTTTCAGCAAAACGAGTGGGTCGGCTACAGCTACCGCTGGAACGACTCACAGACCGACGCTGAACTCGTGGAAGCGAAGGGCGCGGACCGCGAGTTCAAGATTCAGGACCGCAACGCGCCCGGCGGCACACGCAAGCAGACGTGGCACTACCCGAGCCGCGCCGAGTGCATGACCTGCCACAGCCGCGCTGCGCAGTTCGTGCTGGGCGTGAGCACGCTCCAATTGAACCGCGAGCACGATTACGCCGGCGGGCGGGCCAACCAGCTCCGCACTCTGAAGCACATAGGCGCGTTTAACCTCAAGCCCAACAAGGACGGCCTAGTGAAGTTGTCCAAAGCGCCCGAGAAGATGGCCGCGCTGCCCAACCCCTACGATGAATCCGCGCCCTTGGATCAGCGCGCGCGCTCTTACCTGCACGCCAACTGCGCGCACTGCCACGTCGAGGCCGGTGGGGGCAATTCTGCCATCACGTTGCGCTGGGACACTCCGTCGGAAAAGATGCTGCTCTTTGGGGTCGTCCCTCAGCACGATCAGTTCGGCCTGACGAACGCCCTGCTGGTCGCCCCCGGCGCGCCGGAGCGCAGCATCCTAATGCAAAGGGTGCTGCGCGTTGGCCAGGGCGGCATGCCGCCACTGGCAAAATCAATCGTGGATGAACCCGCCGTGAAAATGCTGGGCGAGTGGATTCGCGGGCTGAAACAAGCGGGCGAGTCAGCCAATTGACGTAACTGCAGCGCTATTCATGGCTCGACCAAGTATGTCGAGCCAAGTTTCAAACTAGCTCGCGCAGCGGCTCACAGCCCGGATCAACGAGATGTTGCGGTCGGCCTGTGAGGTCATTGACCATGTCACTATGCGGGTTGAGGCCGAGCCGCTGGTAAAGCGTGGCAAAGACATCACCAAATTTCACAGGGCGGTCCGCGCATTCGCCGGCGTCACGGGTGGTGGCCCCGATGACCTGACCGTGGCGCATGCCGCCGCCGGCAAGGAGGGCGAAGGAGACGTTCGGCCAATGGTCGCGGCCGGCGTCCTTGTTGATCTTCGGAGTGCGCCCAAACTCGCCCCAAACCACGACGCTCACGTCGCGGTCCATGCCGCGGGCGTGAAGATCCTCGATGAGCGCCGAGAGGCCCTTGTCGAGCAGCGGAAATTCCTCGCGCGCTTGGCCAAAGTTGTTCCCGTGCCAGTCCCACCGGCTGAATGCGATGGTCACGCAGCGCACACCAGCTTCAACCAGCCGCCGCGCCATGAGGAAGTCGTCAAGCAAGCGATGGGAGCCATCGTCCTTTAAGTTCGGGAAGCCGCGCCCGTAGCGGTCACGCAGCTTTTGGTCCTCCTTGCTCAGGTCCAGCGCCTCGGCAAGCCGGCTGGAGGTCAGCATCGCAAGGGCTTGCTGGTGGAAGGTGTCCAGACCCTCGACCGAGCCGCTGTTGTCCACGTCCCGACGGAAATGGTCGAAGGCGGTTAGCAAGGAACGGCGCTCATCCAAGCGGCTCGAGGAAATGCCGTTAAGCACCATGTCGTCCTTGCCTTCCTTGTTTGGCTTGAACGCGCTGTGCGCAGGGCCCAGGAAGCCGGCTTGGCCGGGGTCGCCCCATGGCCGATGCCCCGTGACTGGCGCCAGACCGACGAAAGCCGGCATGCCGGGAACGGTGTTGCCGTGGAGTTTGGAGAGCGTGGCACCCATCGAGGGCCAGCCGCCGGCAGGTTGGTTGCGCGGGGCACGGCCGGTGTGACACTGGAAGGCGTCGTGCCCGCCCGCTGCGCCGACCATCGAGCGGATGACGGAGTATTTATCCGCACATTTGGCAAGCTGTGGGAACAACTCGCAGATTTCGAGGCCGGGGACGTTGGTTTTGATGGGCCTGAATTCACCACGAACTTCCTTCGGCGCGTCTGGCTTTAGGTCGAACATGTCCTGATGCGGTGGGCCGCCGGCCAGAAAGATGTTGATAATGGCCTTGTGCGACTTGCCGGTGCCGGCGCGCGCCTCAGCTTCAAGCAGTTGCGGCAGCGTCAGCCCGCCCAGGCCGAGCGCGCCGAGTTGCAGGAAGTTGCGACGCGAGACGCCGTCGCAGAACCGGCCTTCTCTAGATCCAAGGATCGTGAGCATAAAGATCAGACGAGTTCGGAGATCGGGTGATGCTCGAGGTCCACGAGATACTGCGGGCGGCCACCGAGATCGGTGATAGTGGTCTGCTGGGTGTCGATGCCCATGCGCTGGTAGAGCGTGGCGAACACTTCCCCGATGTGGACCGGTCTTTCGCTGGCCTCACCCGCTTGGCGGTCAGTCTTGCCAATCATTTGCCCCGTCTTCATCCCGCCGCCCGCCAGGAGCGCGCAGGAAACGCGCGACCAGTGGTCGCGACCTGCGTCCATGTTGATCCGCGGGGTGCGGCCAAACTCACCCCAGGCGATCACCGTCACATCGCCGGCCATCCCACGCTCGTGCAAATCATGGACCAAAG
>Ga0194110_10005933_pt1 | contig 14414 bp, 8 predicted proteins | sample TA2Kig1200mmetaG_FD_146192 | JGI IMG/M metagenome (GOLD analysis project Ga0194110, IMG submission 146192) | Freshwater microbial communities from Lake Tanganyika, Tanzania - TA2015032 Kigoma Deep Cast 1200m | ecosystem: Environmental > Aquatic > Freshwater > Lake | place: Tanzania: Lake... | reverse complement strand
TTCGCTCGTACAATTCGTTCGTTTCGTTGTCGTTGTTGTTTGTTGCACGGGACCTGTCCCCCACGGGCGGCCCCCAAACTGTTGAGGGAGGAAAGCATGAGGCGTTGGACTACGGGCCTTTCGGCCCTGTTAGTGGCGCTGACGTTTAGTGTGTCCGCGTTTGCCCAGGGCGGCGGCGCGAGCAGCACGGGAACGATTCAGGGCCGCGTGACGGACGCACAGGGCGCTGTGCTGCCGGGCGTAACGGTGACGGCGATCAGCCCGGCGTTGATTCAGCCGCAGACCACGGTGACGTCGGAAGCCGGTAACTACCGCTTTCCCGCCGTGCCTCCGGGCACCTACAGTGTTGCATTCGAGCTGACCGGTTTCAATGCCCTCCGTCGCGAAGGCATTGAGATTCGACTGGGCTTTACCGGCACCATCAACGCGGAGCTCGCCCTGGCGACCTTGCAGGAAACGGTGACGGTCAGCGGCCAATCCCCCGTGATTGACACGACGACGACTCGTGTCGTGCAGAGCTTCAAACTCGACCAGCTCCAGTCGATTCCCAACGGACGCGACTTCTGGTCGCTGCTGGCGGTGACGCCGTCGGTGCAGATGTCGCGCATTGACGTGGGCGGCAACCGCGCCGGCACGCAGACCGGATACACCGCGTACGGTTTTTCCGGCCAGGTGCGCGTGCTGATCGAGGGCATCAACACCACCGAGGGGACCGGCGCGGCCGGCTTCTACTTCGACTACTCGTCGCTTGAAGAGGTGTTCCTCGGCACCAGCGGCCAGTCGGCCGAGATGCCGAACCCGGGCGTGCAGAGCCAGTTCATCGCCAAGTCGGGCGGCAACATGTTCTCGGGCGAGTACTACCTCGACTATTACAACAACTCGCTCCAGGGCTCGAACATCCCCGCCAACTACATCGACGGCACGGCGTTCAAAGGCAACCGCATCCGCGCGCACAGCAACGAGATCGACCGCTACTACGACACGGCCATCAACGTCGGCGGCCCGATCAAGCGCGACCGGGCGTGGTGGTTCGCCACCTACCGCACGCAGTTCAACGCGGTGGCGCAGCCGCTGTTCCAGTTCGACAAGACCTTCGACACCAAGCTGTGGAACCCAGTCGGCAAGGTGACCTATCAGGCCAACCAGAAGAACAAGCTGATTGCCTACTACCAGTGGGGTCAGAAGCACCAGCCGACACGCCTGGTATACAACGCGCTCTACCCGAACATCGACTCCACGGTCAGCCAGAACTCGGGCAGCTGGGTATGGAAAGGCGAGTGGAACGGCACGCTCAGCGACAAGCTCTACGTCGAGGCGCGCGTCGGTTCGTTCGGCTACTACTTCCCGCTCATCGCCAACAGCAACCAGCAGTATTTCTTCCGTGACGTCGGCACCCTCGCCATCGTGGGCGCCGAGCGGCGCTGGCAGCTCGACCGCGAGCGCAACCAGTACACCGGCGCGGCCACCTACTTCCTCGACACCGGCCGGGGCAGCCACACCATCAAATTCGGCGGCGAACTGCTGAAGGAGACGGGCTGGAACGGCTTCGAACAGGGTGTGGGCGGCAACATCGAGCACATCTACAACAACAACGTGTCGAGCCAGGTGTCCTTCAGGATTCCGACGGCACGCGGCGTGGACTACCTGAAGGCCGGCAAGAAGGGTGACCTGATGGCGGTGTCGTCGGTCAACCACGCCGGCTTCTTCATCAACGACACGTGGAACGCCGGCCGCATGACGCTGAACGCCGGCCTGCGCCTCGACTCGTACAAGGCGTTCCTGCCTGAACAGGAACAGCTGGCCGCAACGGTCGGCCCGGTCAGCGTGGCGGCCAAGAAGTTCCCGCACACCGACCTGTTTACGTGGAACGTGGCGGCACCCAGAGTCGGCTTCACCTTCGACCTGGCCGGCGACGGTCGCACGGTGCTGAAGGCCAATTACGGGTTCTTCTGGCACAACCCCGGCGTGGGCGTTGGCGACTCGGCCAACCCGAACACCGCGGGCAAGCAGGAGCTGTGGACCTGGAACGACATCAACGGCGACCGCCGCTGGCAGCCGGGCGAGAACGGAACCCTGTTGGCGCGAGCGCTCGAAGGCTCGATCCGGCTGGATTCGAACCTGAAGAAGCCCTACACCCACGAGGCCAGCGTGTGGCTGGAGCGGCAGCTGACCGACGTGATGGGCCTGCGCGCCGGGTTCGTCTACAAGACCGAGGACGACCTAACCTGCTTCAACTGCCAGATGAACCGGCCGCCGTCGGCGTTCACGGTGCCGTTCGACTTCACCGAAACGGTGAGCGGCCGCACCATCAAGATGTTCGGCATCCCGTCGGCGTCGGCCGGCAACACCACCCAGTTCGTCACCTCGGGCGGCGACTTCCCGCTGTGGAGTCGCTTCAAGACCGTAGAGGTTTCGGTCAACAGGCGCTACGGCAACCGCTGGTCGGGGCAGGTCGGCGGCTCCTACACGTTGATGACCGACTTCCCCAACGGCGTGAAGCGCAGCCCGAACAACCCCGGCGCTGAAGACCGCACCATCTGGAACCTCAAGGCCACCGGCAGCTACGACGGCCCGTGGGGCATCCGCCTCTCGCCGGTGCTGCGGCACCAGTCGGGCCAGAACTACGCCCGCACGTTCGTCCTGCCGTCGGCGGCCGGCTTGGTCACCAGCGCCGGCAGCACCACCGGGTTCGCCGAAGCGATGGACGCCAACCGCGAAGACAACATCACGGTGTTCGACGTGCGCGCCGAGAAGACCCTCAATCTCAGCGACCGCGTTCGCATCCGCGCGTTCCTCGACCTGTTCAACATCACCAACAGCCACGCGTCCGAGTCGATCAGCCGGGCGACGGGCTCTGCCTACCAGCTGCCGACGGCCATCCTGGCGCCCGTGACGGCGCGCGTCGGATTCCGGTTCATCTGGTAGGGTAAGACCGAGCTCGGCTCCTGTGGGGGAGTCGTTAGGCGGGGAGGCGCTACGCCGGCGCCCCCCGCCTTTTTTATTTGGCGATTATGCCGGCGGCCGCGCGGGCATGACGACATCGTAGCCGCCCTGCCGAAGACGATCGAGAAAGGCGCGGTTGAAGACCGCGTGGATCCACTCACTCCCGCCTGATCGCCTCACCGAAGCCCAGGCATAGTCGCCGATGCGCTGCCACGCCGCGCCGAGAAGAGCAAGCAAGGCATAATCACCGAGTATGCAGGACCGATCCGTCACCTACGGAAGTTACCTGGCCGTCGATGATCTGCTGGCGCTGCAGCGTCCCCGCTCCGAGGGTCCCGAACACGACGAGATGCTGTTCATCGTCATTCACCAGGTCTACGAGCTGTGGTTCAAGCAGGTGCTCCACGAGATCGACCACGTGATCGCGCTGCTCGACGCGCGCGATCCGTTCCGCGCGCAGCACACGTTAAAGCGCGTCCTGACCATCCTCAAAGTGCTGGTCGCGCAGCTCGACATCCTGGAGACGATGACGCCGCTTGAGTTTCAGTCCTTCCGCGCGCGCCTCGAGGCCGCCAGCGGCTTCCAGTCGGATCAATTCCGCCAGCTCGAGTTCGTGCTGGGCAACAAGTCACGGGGAGCCGTCGAGCGGTTTGCGCCGGGCACACGCGCGCGCGCGGCGCTGGAACTGCGGTTTGGCAAAGCCACGCTCTGGGACGCGTTCCTCGCCTATCTCTCTCGCGAGGGGTATGCGGTGCCTGCCGGGCTGTTGTCGCGCGATGTGACCGCCCGCGTCGAGCCGAATCCTGAATTGCAGGAGACGCTGATCGACCTGTACCGACGCGATCCACAGCACGCCGCGATGTGCGAGCGACTGGTCGACCTCGACGAGGGGCTCCAGGAGTGGAGGTATCGCCACGTGAAGATGGTGCAGCGCACGATTGGCGCCAAGGCCGGCACCGGGGGATCCGCCGGGGCCCAGTACCTCGCCACCACCCTGATGACCCCTGTCTTCCCGGACCTGTGGGAGATTCGCTCACGCCTCTGATCCACGAAGCCGAAGAGGCTGTTTTCAAACCATTGGATTCGAGGGACGAGTCGCACCCAGTCGGTCAGGATTCCGCCCATTTTGGGAAGTCCAGGTCCGGCACGTCGATTGCTCTACAGGGGGCAGTTGATTAGTTCTCCGAGGCTGTTTAGCGCAGGAGGGCGACCCCCACAGGAGTCAACTAGCTTTGAGCCAGGCTGACTAGGCCGCTGGCTCGAAAGGGACCCAGAGTTCGGGTCCCTTATTTTTTGCCCTAGAATTCCCACGTGACTCGGGCCACGCAAGCCCTGTCGCTGGCTTTTCTGCTCCTCGCGCTCAGCGTGTATTGGAGCACCAGCGGCTTTGCGCACGCCCCAAGTTCACAGGCTCTTACGCTCCCAAGCCCGCAAGCCCGCGACTCCGAGTATCTCGGCTCCGACTCCTGCGCGCGATGTCACGAGGCCGCGCACACGCAGTGGACGAATTCGCTCCACATCCAGATGACCAAGCCGGTCGCCGAAGCGAAGATCGTCGGCGACTTCCGCGACGGAACGACGTTCGCGGATCACGATCGCTCGTACATCTTCGGTACGAAGAACGGCACGCCGTTCGTGTCGGTGTCGCTTGGCGGGCGGACGCCGGCAACGTTCAACGTGGATTACACGCTGGGCGCCAAGCGGTACCAGGGCTACTTGTCGATGCTCCCCGAAGGGCGCATCTACGTGCTGCCGATCTTCTGGCACGTCGAGAGCAAGCGGTGGGTGGACTGGAAGGAGATCACGCCGATTCCCGACGGCGCCCACGACATCCGGCAGATCTGGAACACCAACTGCTTCAATTGCCACGGCACCAACATCGCGCAGGGCTACGACGTCGACGCGAAGAAGTTCAGGTCCACGTGGACGGAGATGGGTATCGGGTGCGAAGCATGCCACGGCCCAGGACGGCGGCACACGACCTTGATGGACGCGTGGGAGAAGAATCCGGCGTTGAAGCCGTCGTACGACGACAGCGACCAGAACCGGCAGTTGAGCGACATCCTCCAGATCTTTTCGGTGCGCAGCGCCGAGCCACGGCGCGTCTACGACATGTGTGCCTACTGCCATGGCAACAAGAAGAACACGTTCGTCGGCTTCAAGGGGGGCGATCGCTACGAGGACTATGCGCTGCCGTTCATCGTCAGCGATCCGATTCTTGAAAACGACCTGCAAGGTGAGTTCTGGCCGGACGGCCGGCCAAACCGCTTCAACCGCTCCCAGGCGCTGGCGCTGAGCGGCTGCTTCAAGGCGGGTGTCATCACCTGCACCAGCTGCCATGTCGCGCACGGGTCATCGAACGAATACTCGCTGAAGGTGAACATCCACGAGACCCGCGAGGGCGACGCGTTGTGTACGCAGTGCCACTCGACGCCGAAGGCGGCGTGGGACCGGGAGAGGGATCCGCAACGGCCGTCGTTCACCGGTGCCGGCCTCGAGCGGCACACGTTTCACAACCCCGACTCGGAAGGATCGCGCTGCATCAACTGCCACATGAGCGAGGTGAACTGGCGGTTGCTGACCCGGCGCCGCGATCACACCTTCCAGGCGCCGGTGCCGGAGAGCACCGCGCAGTACGGCATTCCCAACGCCTGTACCACGTGCCACGACGATCGCTCCCCTGAGTGGGCGTCACGCCAGATGAACGAGCGGTGGGGTGATGGCGAGCGGCGGGCGAAGGCGGCCAGGATGGCCGACGTGCTCTACCGCGCCGGCTCCGGTGACGGATCGACGCTGCCCGAGCTCGCGCGCCTGGCCGTCGATCGATCGGAAGGCATGATCATTCGCGCCAGCGCCGCCGACTACATCGGGCAACTGGTGTCCCAGAGCCGATCCGGCCAGCAGCGCGCCGCCACCCTGCAAACGCAGACGTCGTACGGGCGTTCAGACGGGCGTTCAGATGGGCGTTCAGACGGACGTTCTGGCGGGCGTTCGGACACTCGTAAGCCCGTGGTTGCGCAGTTGACCCCGGCCATCCTCAATGCGTTGATTGGCGCGGCCAGCGATCCGGAACCTATCGTCCGGGCCGCGGCCGTCGAGTCGCTGGGAGTGATCGGCAATCGCGAGCGCATCACGCCGGTCCTCGCGCGGCTCGTCGACCAGGCGCGCGTCGTGCGCGTCAAGGCCGCCGAAGTGCTCGCCAACTTCGGCATCGTCAACCTGCCGGGCCCGGCCGGCGAGGCGCTCCGCGCGGCGCAGAATGAATACATCGTCAGCCTGGATACCTTCCCTGACGTCGCGTCGCATCACGCATCCAAGGGCTGGCTCGAAGCCGAGCGCGGCAATGTGATGGTGGCGCGCGATGCGCTCAACAAGGCGACGACCGTCGAGCCCAACTACGCGTTTCCGTGGGTGGTGAAAGGCTCGCTCGCGGCGAGGGAAGGGAAGTTCAGGGAGGCGGTGGAAATGTGGAGGAAGGCCCGGTCAATCGAGCCTTCGTACCCCAACCTCAATCAGCTCATTGCGGAAGCAGAGCAACGAGGTTCTCTCTCACCCCTTTTTTAATTGCTCAACAAGTCCCTTGGCCTGCACGGCTTCGGCCGAATTCGGGTCCTGCGCGATCACCTTGTTCATGAACTCGATGGCCCCGGCAGTGTCGGCCTTCTGCAGGCGCGCCAGCCCGAGCTTGAAGAGCGGCTTGCCCCAGTTCGGGTCCATCTCGACGGCGCGCTGGTAGTGCTTGACGGCTTCGTCGGTCTCGCCCTTGGCAAACATCACTTCCCCGAGGTTGTAGAACACTTCGCGGTTCGCGCTCGGGGAGCCGGCGACTTCCAGCAGCGTCTTCTCGGCGTTGGCGAAGTCGTTCTTCTCGAGATAGGTCATGCCGATCTCGATCTTCACCCTGTCGTTGTTCGGGTCGCCGGCCAGGACCTTCTGGTACGACGCGATGGCGCCGTCGTAGTCCTTCTTCATACGCTGGACCTGGGCAATCTGGCCGTTGAGCATCGTCAGGGCCGGCGTCTTGGTGAGAATCGCCTGGTAGGCGGCAATCGCGGCGTCGTGCTGGCCGGAGTTGGCCATGTCGATGGCCTTCTGGATTTCGCCTTGGAGTTCCTTGGTGTTGACTCCGGCCAGCGCGGCGGCCGGGCCAGTGGCCCCGGGAGCGAGGTTGAAGTCGACCGGGGGCATTGGCGCGCCGAGGCTGCGCACCGGCACGTTGCCGGACGAAGGCGCGAACCCCGGAGCCGACGCGGTCACCTTCCAAGTGCCCGTTTTCAGCCCGATGATCGAATAACGGCCCCGGTCGTCCGTCGTGGCCGTGAAGGACGACGGTGAGGCTCCAGGGTTTTCTGCGGTGATTGTCGCGCCCTTGAGAGGCTGACCGCTGGTGTCTTTCACCTGTCCGCCAATACGGCCGGTCTGTGCCGCGGCCGGGAGGGCCGGTACGACCAGGGCGGCGACCAGCGCCACCGCGGAAAGGAACGTTTTCGATTCACGCATTGCAGGTATCTCCAATAAGCCCCGCTGGAGGCGGGACGAAACAACGCTGCGCAGCGAGGCGCAACTCCGCCAGTATATTAGCCCCATGAGACCCGCGCCACTGGTGGCCGCTTTCGCCGCGTTATCCATTGCCGTTGCCGAGGCCAAACAGCCCAATTCCGGGGCGTTTTCACGGATCGACGACCTCGTTCGTGACGCCATGGCCGCGAGGCAGACCCCTGGCGCCGTCGTGGCCGTCGGGCGTGGCCCCTCGACTTCGCCCGGGACCAGCGATCAGACGCTGTATGAAAAAGCGTTCGGCTACCGAGCCACGGTTCCGGCCGAAGAGCCGATGACCCTTGATACGGTGTTTGACGTCGCGTCGTTGACGAAGGTCGTGGCTACGACGACTGCGGTCATGACGCTGATCGACGACGCGAGGCTCCGCCTCAACGACAGCGTGGCGACTCATCTTCCAGGGTTCGAACGATACGGAAAAGGCGGCATTACGATTCGCCACCTGATGACGCATGTCTCGGGGCTGCGGCCCGACGTCGATCTGCACCCGTGGACCGGATACGATGCCGCCATCGAGCTGGCGAAAGACGAAGTGCCCACGGCCGCCCCGGGTGAGACGTTCGTGTACAGCGACATCAACTACTTCCTGCTTGGCGACATCGTCTCGCGCATCACGGGACAATCGCTCGACGCGTACCTGAAGGCGCGTGTGTTCGGCCCGCTGGGAATGACGGACACCGGGTTCAATCCGCCGAAGTCGCTGTTGCCGCGAATTGCGCCCACCGAGCGCTGCGCCGAGCAGGACGCGTGGCCGTGCAAGCGGCCGGATGCGGCGCCGCTGCGTGGTGTCGTGCACGATCCCACCGCGAGGCGCATGGGCGGCATTGCCGGGCACGCCGGACTGTTCAGCACCGTGCGCGACCTGAAGATCTTCGCGCGCATGCTCCTCGGCCAGGGCCGCATCGGCACCACGCGGGTGCTGTCGGAAGCGGCCGTGAGGACCATGACCTCGCCGCAGACGCCGCGCGGCATGACGGCGGTGCGCGGGCTTGGCTGGGACATCGACACGTCGTTCTCGAGCAATCGCGGCGATCTGTTCCCGGTTGGGCCGTCATTCGGCCACACCGGGTTCACTGGTACGAGCATCTGGGTCGATCCCACCTCGAACTCCTACGTCATATTCCTCTCCAGCCGATTGCATCCTGATGGCACCGGCGACGTGACGCCTCTCCGCAGTCGCGTCGCTACGGTGGCGGCGGCTGCAATCTCGAGTGTTCTGGACGCTGGTTCTCCCCGAAGGGTAGGCGCGGAGGTTCTGCGCGATGGTTCGCGAGCCACCGCGCCGAACCCCCGTGAAGAACGGGTGGGCGGCGCCGCCGCGCCGAACGGAGTCTTGACCGGCATCGATGTCCTGATTCGCGACGGTTTCAGGCTGCTTCGCGGCAAGCGTGTCGGCCTGATCACCAATCACACCGGGCTGTCGCGCGACGGCCGCGCGACGATCGACCTGCTGTTCAAGGCGCCGGAAGTCACGCTGGCTGCGCTCTACAGTCCCGAGCACGGGATTCGTGGCGTGCTCGATGCCGACGTGCCTGCCGAGAAAGACCAGCGTACCGGCCTGCCGATTCACTCGTTGTTTTACAAGGGGGGAACGGGACGTCCACCGGCAGGGTCGCTGGATGGCATCGACACGCTGGTCATCGATCTGCAGGACATCGGCGCGCGCATCTACACCTATCAGCTGGCCATGGCCTACGCCATGGAAGAGGCTGCCAGGCAGAAGATCGCGGTGGTGGTGCTCGATCGGCCGAACCCGATCAACGGGTGGCAGATCGAGGGGCCGATCACGCGCGAGGCGAAGGCCGGCGAGACGCGGAACACCTTCATTGCGTACACGGAAATGCCGATTCGGCATGGCATGACGATGGGTGAGCTGGCGAGGCTGTACAACGGCGAGCGCAAGTTGAACGTCAATCTGACGGTGGTGCCGATCGAGAACTGGCGGCGTGACTACTGGTACGACGAAACGGGGCTGGCGTGGATCAACCCGTCGCCGAACATGCGCAACCTCAATCAGGCCATGCTGTATCCGGGCATCGGCGCGATTGAGTACTCGAACATCTCGGTGGGACGCGGCACCGATCAGCCGTTCGAACAGATCGGCGCGCCGTGGATCGACGGACGGCGGCTGGCGGCGGCGCTCAATGCACGCCGGCTGCCTGGGATTCGCTTCTATCCGATCGGCTTTACCCCGACCGCCAGCAAGTACGCCAACGAGCGGTGCGAGGGCGTGTTCATGATGATCACGAATCGATCTGCGCTCCAGCCGGTACGCGTTGGATTCGAGATCTCCTCGGCGTTATGGAAGCTGTTTGGCGACAAGTACGACGCCAGCAACATGTGGCGGCTGGTCGGTTCGGAAGAGCTCGTGGCCCGCATCAAGGAGGGTGAGGATCCGGCGGCAATGGCGGCGCAGTATGCCGCGGATGAGTCGCGCTGGCGTCAGCGCCGCGCCAGGTACTTGCTCTACCGCTAGCCCCCCAGGCCGACACCCCGGCCAGCACGTGGGCACGCGGCCGGAACACATGGAGCAGGAACAGCGTGACGGCAGGCACCACCAGCAGCATTCCGACCCGCGTGCGGATTTCGAGCGTGACCATCGGCATTGGCCGAAGCGCGGTCCAGTCGGTGACCCGACTGTCCTGAGCGGCGCTGAGGGCGAATACGCCCGCAACGGCGTCGAAGGAGGCGGACAGGGGAGCAGCGGCGAGAACCAACAGCGCGATCAGGGCGAGCGGCGGCCGTGAACCTGCGGCGAGCATCGGATCGAAGGGTGCCGGCACAGGATACCGGGTGTTCGACCGGCGCTAGAATCGAAAGCGCACCCCCACAGTGGGGAGTCTCGGAATGGATTGATCGCGCTGTTCGACAATGCGCGGACGATCGGCGCCCGGATCGTGCTCCAGCTCCGCCTCCAGCGCCCCGGCGTTCTTGCGGTTCAAGAGGTTGATGACCTCGGCGTAGAACTCCCACCGCCCGGTGGCGCCTCGCGGACGCCAGCTGACCCGCATGTCGACGCGGGCGAACACCGGCAGCCGCGCCTCGTTGAGATTGGCCACCGATCCAAAATCCACCTCGTACAGCAGGCGGCCCGCCGGGTCCCGGTCCGGCAGCAATTCGCCGATCACACCGTCGCGGTCGCGGTCGTCGGCATCCTCAACCGCCGCCACTCTCACGCCAAGCGGCGCGGTGCGCGGGAAGCCCGAGGCGACGCGAACCGTCGACGCCAGTTCCCATCGGGGCGAGAGCCGATACGCGCCGACCGCCGACACGGCATGGCGGCGGTCGTACTCGAACGCGTATCGGCGCCCATAGGCATTGCGCGTCGCCCGTCCCCAGGTGTAGCTGGCCCAGCCGCTGACGCGCGGCCCCGACGCACGCGACAAATAGACGTCGAATCCATACGCGCGGCCACGTCCATCGTTGGCCGGCATGGTCGTGATCAACGGCGACGACGGGATGCTCGATTGCAGATCGGCGGGGAAGTCGTAGCGGGCGAGACGCGCCAGCCGAGACGCTTCGGACTCGAGGCGGCCAATCAGCAGATTCGTGAAGTGTTTGTAGTAGCCCTCGGCCTTGAGTGCTACGTTGCCGGGCAGATCGCGCTCGACACCGATCGACGCCTGCGCGGCGCGCTCGCTGCGCAGTGCCGCTCGATTGGTGAGGTCGAGCACGTAGTCGCTCTGCGCCAGCTTCTCGTACCCCGGACTCTGGGTGTACATCCCGACGGCCGCGCGCACGCGAGTGAGGGCGCCGGGCGCGAACGAGGCCGACAGGCGAGGCGAGAGCAAGTGCTCTCCGGTGGAGCCGGGACGGTCCCATCGCAGTCCCGCTTGAATCGACGCACGGTCACCGACCGGAAACGTGTCCTGCACCCACCCGCCGGCACGCGTAGAGCGTTCAACGACGTTGAGCAGATCGGGGAGACCGGCTCCGCCTCGCACGCTCGATCCGTTTGCCGCCGCCGGGTTGCGATCGCCGTCGATTTCGAATCGCAGCGTCGTCGCGAGCCGGTGGGCCTCAGCGCCGGCTTCCACCACGTGGTTGCCGAGTGAAAACACCAGCTCCTGCCTCAGCGACACATCCTTGACCGAGAGCGCGCGCTCGAATGCCACGTTTGCCGTGCCGAAGCCGCCCTCGCGCGGCGCGTTGGATCGGCGGCTGGTGTTCTCGAAGCGGGCGTCCACCCCGAATGTCGATCGCGTATCCGAGAAGCCGGCGACCGTTTGCGACTGCCCGCGTCTGCCGAGTGAGGTCGCAAACCGCGCCCACGCCAGGTCGTTTTCCGTATCATCCTGGAACTCCCCCCGCGCATCGTCTTCATCAATCTCGATAGCGGCGTCCTGGCGGCTGCGAAGTCCGAAAAGGGTCAGAGTGCGGCCCGGAGCCGGATCCCAGCCAACCCTGCCCTGCAGGTCGGCAAACGCCGGAAAGTTCTGATCGGCGATGCGAGAGGCCACCAGGTCGTAATAGGTGCGCCGTCCGGTGACCAGCCAGGAGCCGGCCGCCTTGGCGGGAAGGCGTCCCTCGAGTACGAGGTTGGTGTCGGTGAGGCTCAGTGCCGCGGAGCCCGCGAGCGCGTCGGTGCGCGTGCCGTCGCGGTTTTCGACGACCAGCATTGACGACAGCCGATCGCCGTAGCGCGCGCTGAAGCCGCCGGTGGCCAGCTCGAAGCGCTGGATGGTTTCCGGGTTGAAGGCGCTGGTCAATCCGAACAACCGGTATGGGTCGTGCACTTCGACGCCGTCCATGATGGTGAGGTTCTGATCGGGCGCACCGCCGCGCACCGCCAGGCGGCTGCCAAACTCATCGGTCGCCGCCACCCCGGGCAGTGTCTGCAGCGTGCGGAACACGTTGTCGAGCGCGCCGGGCGTACGCAGCACTTCGATCGGTGCGACGATGTCGGTGGCCGGCGCGGCGGCGGGTGCGGGGGCGACGACCGACACGTTCGAGGCGAAGCCGGCGTTACGCGCCAGTGACAGTTCGGCATTGGCCAATCCCGCGTCTGGCACGATGAGATCGATGGACAAGGGGAAGAAGCCATCGGCCTCGACCAGCACCGTGACGGTGCCGACGGGTGCCTGCACCGAGAAACGCCCATCGGCGCCGCTCGTCGCGACGGTCTTGTCAACCTGCACGCGCGCGTGTGCGACGGGCGTGCGCGCGTCCGCGTCGGTCACAATGCCGGTGATGGTTCTGGGCGCCTGTGCGGGGAAGGCCCCAACGAGGAGCGCAAGCGCCAGGCTTGGAGCGAGGGGAAAGGTCACCTACATCTGGTAGAGCATCAGGTAGACGATGACACCGGTCACCGAGACATAGAGCCACAGCGGCAGGGTCCAGCGCGCGATGCGTCGATGCGAGTCGTACTTCGCCGACAGCCCGCGCGACGCGGTGATCAGCACCGGCGGGACGATCGCGGCAGCGAGGGTCACGTGCGGTATCAGGACGCTGAAGTAGACCACCCGGATCCAGCCGGTGCCCGTAAACGGCACCGAGCCCACTTGCCAGTGATAGATCACATACGAGGTCAGGAACAGCGCCGAGACAATCAGCGCACCGATCATGCAGTAGCGATGCTTCTGGCGCTCGCCCCGCTTGATCAACACCCAGCCGGTGACCAGCAGGCACGTTGAAATCAGGTTGAGCGTGGCGTTGAGCGCGGGGAGATCGGTGACAGTCATTCGCTAAGCCCCTCAGCCCCTATTGTGCCCGATGGTCGAACACCAGTAGTGCCCAGAGTATTGGCAGGTAGAGGATTGAGCCGAAGAACAGCCGCCTGGCCGCCGGCAGATCGCGCTTGAACGAAAACTCGAGGCTCATGACCAGCAGGATCGCCCCGAGGATGAGGGCGCCGGCGAGATACCACACCGAGGCGAGGCCGACGCCGGTGGGCATCAGGCTGAGGGGAAGCAACGCCGCTGTGTAGAGCACTGCCTGGCGCCCGGTCGATCGTCCATCCGGTTCGATCACCGGCAGCAGCGGCATGCCCGCGCGGGCATACTCGTCGCGGTACATCCACGCGATTGCCAGGAAGTGTGGCATCTGCCACATGAACACGATGCCGAACAGCACCCAGCCTTCGATCGACAGCGTGTTGGTTGCCGCCGCCCAGCCGATCACCGCGGGCAGCGCCCCCGGCAGTGCCCCCGCGATCGTGGACAGCGACGTGCGCAGCTTCAGCGGTGTGTAGAGCAGCACGTAGCTCGCCGTCGTGAACAGTGCGACGAGGGCGGCGAGCGGGTTGATGAACCAGGCGAGCTCGACCGCGCCAAGCGCCGTGAGCACGATGCCGAACGCTGTTCCCTGTGCCACCGTCAGGCGCATGTCGGCCATCGGCCGCTGCCGGGTGCGCCGCATCAAGCGATCAGTGCTGCGCTCCCACACCTGGTTCAAAGCCGCCGCACCGCCGGCGACGAGGAAGGTGCCGACCAGCGTGTGCACGAGATCCATCGACCGTGCATCCGGACCGGCGCCGAGCGAATAGGCCGCCGCGGTCGTCAGCAGGACCAGGAAATTCAGCCGCGGCTTCGTCAGTGAGACGAAGTCACCGGTTCGGGTGTGAGCGGCGGCCCTTCCCGACGGCCCGACGGCCCGACCGTCCGACTGCCCGTCGTCAGCGTGCGAAGGTGAAGCCGACATCCTTGGATTCCTTTGCGCCGATTGTCACGTGTTGCGTCCTGGTGCCGAGCGATTCGTGCCAGGCCTCGATGGTGTAGGTGCCGGGCGGCAGGTTGCCGAGCACCACCTTGCCGTCGGCCGCGGTGGCGCCGAAGTACGGATGATCGAGCACGCCGACCCACGCGCTCATCCAGCCGTGGACATCGCACTTGAACGGCACCATCACTTCTGTGGTCGCGAAGGTGTGGGTGAAGCTGACGCCCTCGAGCGGCGTCGACCGATTGAAGGCCTGGTTG
>Ga0194110_10005930_pt1 | contig 14417 bp, 10 predicted proteins | sample TA2Kig1200mmetaG_FD_146192 | JGI IMG/M metagenome (GOLD analysis project Ga0194110, IMG submission 146192) | Freshwater microbial communities from Lake Tanganyika, Tanzania - TA2015032 Kigoma Deep Cast 1200m | ecosystem: Environmental > Aquatic > Freshwater > Lake | place: Tanzania: Lake... | reverse complement strand
GACGTCGCAGGAGAAGTGGCCGATTCACCGACACGCTCCGCCGTTGGAAAACCTCAGCTCCAAAACCGAGCTGTTCGAGACGGGCATCAAGGTCGTCGACCTTCTGACCCCGTTCGTCCGTGGTGGTAAGGCCGGTCTGTTCGGCGGTGCCGGTCTGGGTAAGACGGTTATCCTCACCGAACTCATTGCGCGTATCGCGTCCGCTCACGGCGGTTACTCGGTGTTCGCGGGGGTCGGCGAACGAACTCGCGAAGGAAACGATCTCTGGCTGGAAATGCAGGAAACGAAAATTGGCAACACCGGTCGCTCGGTCATCGAGCAGACCGCGATGGTGTTCGGTCAGATGAACGAGCCGCCCGGAGCGCGTCTCCGCGTGGCGTTGTCCGCTCTGACAATGGCTGAGTGGTTCCGCGACTCGACCGGTGCCGACACGCTGCTGTTCGTGGACAACATCTTCCGGTTCTCTCAAGCCGGTTCCGAAGTGTCCGCGTTGCTCGGCCGTATGCCGTCCGCCGTGGGTTATCAACCGACGCTCGGCACCGAACTGGGTGAACTGCAAGAACGCATCACTTCGACGAAAGCCGGAGCCATCACGTCGGTGCAAGCCGTGTACGTCCCCGCCGACGACCCGACCGACCCGGCCCCCGCGACCGCGTTCGCTCACCTCGACGCGTTCATCTACCTCGAACGAAAGATCTCCGAGAAGGGCATCTATCCCGCCATCGACCCGCTCGCGAGTTCGTCCCGAATTCTCGACCCGCAAGTTGTCGGCGAGCGTCACTACCAAGCCGCCCGCAGCGTACAACGCATCCTGCAGCGCTACCGCGAACTTCAAGACATCATCGCCATCCTGGGCGTTGACGAACTGAGCATCGAAGACAAAGAGGTCGTGCATCGCGCCCGTCGTCTCGAACGCTTCCTGTCGCAACCGTTCCTCGTGGCCGAAGTCTTCACCGGCAAGTCGGGCAAGATTACGCCGATCGCCGACACGATCCGCAGCTTCGAGGAAATCTGCGCCGGCAAATGGGACCACCTCCCCGAAGCCGCGTTCATGTACGTCGGAGCCGTCGAGGAAGCGGAAGAACAAGCCAAGAAGATGGCGGCGAGCTAACGTAGCGAGAAGTATCGTGGCGTTTTTCGATCTATTCCGACCGAAGAAGAAAATCGCATCGCCCGATGCTGGTCCACGCTGTCACCATTACACGATGGCACATCACGCACTTCGGCAAGTCGCCCTTGAAGATCCGCTGATGTACCTTGGAGTCTTGGCATCACCGGATGCGGAACCATTCTTAGCTAGTCTATTTCAATCAGTTTGCAATCACTGTTCTGAGCGAGGTGAGAAACCAGACTTCAAGCCGAGTGATTTACAAATTCATCGAACGCGCGTGAATGGATTTCCTTGCGTGATCGTTGAAATGCCACCGCCAATCGCGACGGCAGAAGCGTACTTCACTGCACTTATTGGGTTTCTTGATCCATCGCAGAAGATTGCGGAAGACACGAAAGTAGAAGCTCGATATTTCACGCTCGAACACGGTTTCAACCTCGACGGAACGCCGCGAACTGTAATGTGCGAATGGGACAATGAGTCTCACATGAATTTTGGAAGCGGTCCTAGTCCGACGGTCGGAGAATTCATTCGAGCTTTATCTGGATTTGCGAATTCGGAGCGGCCTTGAATGAATTCAAGGAGCCTGACGCCAGATTCCGCGAAGTCCGTTACATTACGAGATGAAACATGGCTGACAAACAACTGCAATTGGTGATCGTGACTCCCGAACGAACGGTGTTTGACGAGCCGGCTTCGGCGTTGCGTTTCCCGCTGTTCGACGGCCAAATCGGAATCCTCCCCGGCCGAGCACCCCTCGTCGGTCGTTTGGGCTACGGAGAACTCAAGGCGACGACCGCCTCCGGCGACAAGTCGTTCTTCATCGACGGCGGCTTCGTCCAAGTGAAGGGTGCGGTGGTTTCCATCCTCACCGCGCGCGCCATTCCCACCGCCGAGGTCAAACGCTCCGACGCCGAAGAGGCTTTGAAGAAAGCCACGGCGCTCCCCGGTACGACCGAGCAGCAAGCCGCGACGAAAGCTCGAGAGATTGAACGCGCCCGACGACTGTTGACGCTGGCTCATTGATCTTCGCAGCCGCGTTACACATACCAGCCCGACGCCCAGGCGAGAAGTTTCAGAAAGAACCCCTCGCCTGCACGTCGGACTGGTTTATTGGAATTCACCGTGCTTCGGCGGGCAGATCGACAAAGTACGTTTTTCCGTCGGTCGCTGTGGCGGCGATGCGAGCACCGGCAGCGACGTAGTTGCCGCCATAAGTGATCGTCGGCAGCTTGTTCGAGAACACGGATTTTCCGGCGGCGATATCCCAAATGTTGACCACTCCGGTGTAGCCGATCGACAGCAGTTTGTTGCCGGCGGGATTGAAGCGAACTCGATAGACGTCGTCTTTGTGACCGTCGAGTTTCTTCACGGGATCGGGCGAATCGATGTTCCAAATGAAGATCGGCCGATTCGGGCCGAGGCCTACTCCTCCCGCCGCGATCGTGCGGCCGTCGGGACTGAGTGCAACCGTGTAGACCGGGAACTCCGGGCCTTTGAAGACGCGGACCTCAGCTCCGTTCTCGAGGTTCAATAGTTTGACTGTCTTGTCGCCGCCGGCGATCACCAGCGACTTGTTGTCAGGAGTGAAGACAACTCCGTAGACCGGCTGCTGCTGCGTGCTGACAACTCGAAGGGCCGTTTTCTTTTCGACGTCCCACAAGCGGACGGTCTTGTCGTTGCTCGCCGAGACCAGTTGCTTGCCGTCGTTGCTGAAGGCCAGTCCGTAAATGTGTGACGCATGACCGGCGAGGTTCGCGGTGAACGACGTGGCGGCGATGTCCCAGGTCTTCGCTGTGCCGTCCGCCGATGCCGAGATGGCCGTACGATTGTTTGCAGCGATGACCAGCGAACCGATACCGGCCGTGTGACCAGTCAGCGTCTGAGCGATTGGACGCAGCGGCGCGTCGGCCGGTTGCGGATTCGGCGGCGTCGCATCAAACGCTCGCAGCGCGTTGTCGGCACCGGACGCGAGCAACTTCGTGTTATCGGGGCTGAAGGTCAGCCGAGTGACTTCGGCTGGAGTCTCGAAGCGGACCTGAGCTTGCGCGTTGCTGAGGTTCCAGACGCGGACCTGCTTGTCGGCTCCACCGGCGGCGATCTGCTGAGCGTTCTGGCTGATCGCGACTGCGATCGCTCGGCCAGTGATGCCGGGGAATGGCCGCATCAAGGTTCCGGCATTGCTGTCCCACAATTTCACAGAGCCATCTTCGTGAGCAGTCGCATGCCACGCGCTGTTCGAGGCAATCACCAGATCGTTGAACTTCTTGTCGTCCGTGACGAACACTCCCTGCACCGAGATCGCGTCGATTTTGATCGTCTTGTCCGCTCCGGCCGAAACAATCGTCTTGTTGTCGGGATGAAACGCCGCGCCGCTGACCGCTCCGGTGTGCTGCACGAAGGACTGCATCAATCGCTTCGCGTTCAGATCCCAAACACGCACACTGCCGTCGGCGCTCGCTGAGACGACTTTCGTGACGTCGCGGCTGAAATCGACGCCGGCGATTTTGTCGGTGTGACCGGCGAACACAGAGACGGCGGCTCCGTCGGCGACGTTAAAGACGTGGACTTGCTTGTCGTTCGCGCCGACCGCCAACAGCAGATTGTTGATGCTGACCGCCAGACTCGTCGCCACATCCGGGACGTCGATTTTGCGGACCAGCGCGCCGTCGGTGGCGTTCCAGATTTTGACCGACTTGTCGTGACTCGCGGTGGCGAGATTCGCTCCGTTGGGTAAATACGCGACGCCGCTGACCGGGCCGGTGTGCGGCGCCAGGGCGCGGACTTCGGCACCGTCAGCGGTCTTGTAAATCTTCACGGCACCGGTCGCGTCACCAACGGCGATCTCTTGATGATTCGGATTCACGGCGACGGCGGTGATGGCTCCGGCTTGAGCGGCAAACGCCTTCACAAGCTGCCCATTGTTCGCGTCGAACAGACGAGCGATCTTGTCCGCACAACCGGTCAGCACCCAGGCTTGATTTGGACTGAACGCGATCGCCGTCACTGCTTCGGGATGCCCGTCGAGATTGCGGATTGGCTGTCCGTTGTTGCGATCCCACAGGCGAGCGGTCTTGTCGTTCGAACCGGTTGCGATCCAGTTGCCATCCGGGCGCAGCGCGACCGCATTGATCACGTCGCCGTGCCCCGCGATGTTGACCAGTGCTGGCAACTGCACCGGCCAGCGTTTGACGAGTCCGTCGGCTCCAGCGGTCAGAAAGAATCCGTTGTTCGGAGCGTAGGCCAACCCGGTGATCTCGCCCGTGTGTGCTCCGAGCACTTGCTGCGGCACTCCATCAGCGAAGTTGAACAGCCGCACGACGCCAGTCGCATCCCCTGCCGCGACCTGTTGATTGTCCTTGCGAATGTCGACTCGTTTGATCGCCGCCATGCTGCCGGCGATGTCACGCGTGTGCTTGCCGTCGGCGGCCGTCCAAACTTTGAGCAGTTTGTCCGCTCCGCCACTGACGATGTGCATCCCGTCGGTCGTCACGCCGGCGGAGGCGACTGCTCCTTGATGTCCCGCCAGATTCAACACCGGCGCGTTATTCGGGATCTCCCAAAGCCGGATCGAGTTGTCCAGCCCTCCCGACGCGATCAGTTTGCTGTCGGGCGAAACGGCGATCGACAAGACCAGCCCCGTGTGACCGAGCATCGTCCGGGTCGGTTGCAGCGAGTTCGCGTCCCACAGCCGCACTGTCTGATCGAAGCTGCCGGTGACAAGCCACTTGCCATCCGGCGAGGTCATGATGTCGTAGACCGGCTCGGCGTGCCCAACCAGTTCGGCGGCATACGTTGCGATAATGCACATCAAGGCCGACGTGGCCGACAATCCAAGAAGCAGCTTTCGCATGATGACCTCTCCGGCGGAACTCGATTGCAAATCGCACGCATGCCAGTCTGCAGCGAGAATGAACTCGCGTCAACAAACCGTCCGGCCGAACGCTGGCCGCCGGACAATTACTCAACGCGTCCAGCGGTTCGGACTCCGGAGCCGCGGCGGTTATTGAGCGAGTCTCCGAGATCAGCGCGGGCTTTCTCCGCCAACGCTTCAAGTCGGCGGACGACCTGTGGATTCTCTTTCGCAACGTTGCGCGATTCACCCGGATCGTCCTTGAGATTGAACAAGGACTGCTCGATACGGCGGACCTCGTAGCCGTGTCGGCTGGCGATGCCACGAATGCCGGACTCTTCGATGGACCTGGGCTGCATCTTTTCGAAGTTGGCGGGTTTGCCCGCTCGGCCAGGCCGGCCGGCAACGGTCAGGTAATCGTGATCGAAGTGCAGCTTCCAATCGCCGCTGCGAATAGCTTGCAGTTCGTCGCCGGAGAAGAACAGCAGGGACTCGTGTGGCGACTTCGCATCCGGTTGGCCGGAGAGAATTGGCCAAACATCGAGTCCGTCGATCGGTTGCCTTGGCAATTCCGCACCGGCGAGTTTGGCAATCGTTGGCAGCAAGTCGATCGACGCGACCGGCTCATCACAGGTGCGTCCGGGCGGAATGTGCTTGGGCCACCACATGACGCACGGTGTTCGGACACCCCCTTCGAATGTCGTCAGCTTCCCTTCTCGAAACGGCGTCGCGCTGCCAGCGTGCTCGCCATAGGAAAGAAATGGGCCGTTATCTGAAGTGAAGATCACCAGCGTGTTGTCTTGAAGGCCCAGCCGGCCCAACGCGTCGTAGATCTCGTCGACCGACCAATCGAGTTCTTCCACGACATCGCCGTACAAGCCGCGTCCGGATTTTCCTTGGAATCTTTTCGACGCGAAGATCGGCACATGCGGCATGATGAGCGGCACATACAAAAAGAAGGGTCGCTCGCGATGCCGTTCCATGAACTGAATCGCGTGCTCGGTCAGCCGCTGCGTAAATTGGGATTGATCGGGGTCCAGTTCAATTGTCTTCTCACCGCTGATCCAAGGGAGCGACGGGATCGTCTTCACGACCGGATGCAGCGGGCCGTTGTCGTTCGAGTACGGAATACCCCGGAACTCTTGGAAGCCGTGTCGCAGCGGCGAGAACTCCGGCCGATGTCCGAGATGCCACTTGCCAAAGATCGCCGTCGCGTAGCCGCGCTGTCGCAGTAACTCTGGCAACAGGACTTCGTCCGCGTGGATGCCAACCTTGCTCGTGTGATTGAGTGCTCCAGCCAGGCCGATGCGGTTGGCGTAGCAGCCGGTCATCAGCGACGCTCGTGAGGCGGTGCAAACCGGCTGTGAAACGTAGAAGTTGGTGAATCGCGTTCCCTCTTTCGCGAGCCGGTCGATGCTCGGCGTGCGGATGTCGTTCGCCCCAAAGCAGCCGACGTCTGAGTAGCCAAGGTCGTCGGCGAAGATCAACACGATGTTGGGCAAAGTAGCTTCGGCGGCAAACACGGCAGACAGATGCGCGAGCACGGTAACCACGAAACAGAAGCGGAGGCCGCGAGACGAAACGATCATGGCGAGTTTCCGTGAGCGAAGAGAGGGCGCCGCTTGCTCCAAGCGGTGTGCGTAGCATTGGAAACTTTGAGGATGGAGTCCAATGATCTGTCGACGGGCATTCGGAGAATCTCCCCTACTGCTGGTTTCCGATGCCTGAGGCACACCGCTTGGAGCAAGCAAAGCCACCCATTCTCGGCACTCGCCCTCGCCGTCGCTTCGGATTACGCTCTGCCGTGCCATTAACACTTTTTGAGGGACGATTTTCATGAGTCAACTACGAGTGGCGATCCACGGTGCGGCGGGTCGCATGGGACAACGCTTGGTCGCCTGCGTCCATAACGACGCCGAACTGCAATTGACCGCAGCGCTCGATTCGCCGAAATGCCCCCGTCTGGGTGAGGATGCGGGGGAAGTCGCCGGCTGCGGGAAGACCGGAGTCCCGATCACGTCCGAGATGCCGGCGAACGTTGACGTCGTGATCGACTTCTCGGTCCCTGAAGCGACTGAGCATTTGATCCCGCTTTGTGTCGCTCGCAAACTGCCACTAGTTGTTGCTACGACGGGATTCAACGAGGCTCAGAAGGCCGTCGTCAAAAAGGCGGCCGAACAGGTTCCGCTCGTCTGGTCTCCCAGCATGAGCGTCGCGGTCAACCTGCTGATGAAGCTGGTCCGCGATGCAGCGCGAGTGCTCAAGGACAACCCGGAAGGGGTCGATGTCGAAGTCATCGAGCGGCATCATCGCTTCAAAGAGGACGCTCCCAGCGGCACCGCGCTCGCCTTTGGACGGATCGTCGCCGAGGAAATGGGACAGACCAATCACGTCCACGGCCGCAGCGGCCGGCCCGGTCAGCGGCCTCACAATGAGATCGGCTATCACGCGCTCCGCACCGGCGACAACGTCGGCGAGCACACCATCGTCCTCGGACTGATGGGGGAAACCATCGACCTGACCGTCCGCAGCCACACCCGCGACAGCTACGCCTACGGAGCGCTCGCCGCCGCGAAGTTCGTCGCGAAACAAAAGCCCGGCCTGTATGGCATGGTCGACGTGTTAAAGCTGTAACCCTGGACTGCGGTGTGTCAGCACCGCTTTTGAGTTTGCTTGAGGAAATAATCCAAAGCGGTGCTGACACACCGCACTCCAAAGGATTCCTCATGGACGCCATTCAGCATCTCAAGGAACTGATTCACTTCGATTCGGTCAGCTCGAAGTCCAACGTACCGATCACCGATCATATCGAGCGTCTGCTCAAGCAGCGCGGCTGCGAGGTCGAACGCCTTGAATACGACGACAAGCTCGGTGTTCGCAAGGCGAGCGTCGTCGCCAAACTGGGACCGGGAACTGGCGGAATGGCGTACTTCGGACACACCGACGTCGTGCCGGCCAGTCCGTGGTTCACCGATCAACATGGGCCATTCGAGCCGACGATCAAAGAAGGAAAACTGTACGGCCGGGGGAGCTGCGACATGAAAGGCTCGGTCGCGTGCGCGCTCGCAGCGGTTGAGCGGATTCGAGTCGCGGACCTCAAACGTCCAGTATATATCACCTGTACGGCGGACGAAGAGATCGGTTACGGAGGTGCTCAATCCGTTGCGAAGCGATCAACGTTATTTCGAGAGATGATCGCCGGCGACGCGAAGGGGATCATCGGCGAGCCGACCAGTTTGGAAGTCGTGTATGCTCACAAAGGGACGTTTGGTTTTCTTGCGACTTCGATCGGCAAGGCGTCGCACAGCAGCACGAAGGAAGGGTTGAATGCGAACCTGAGGATGATTCCGTTCCTCGTCGAGATGAAAGCCATCCACGACGAAGTCGAATCTGACCCGGCTTGGCGAAACCCCGAGTTCGACCCGCCAACGATTTGCTGGAATATCGGCATCAACGATCACACGCACGCCTTCAACATCACTGCGCCCCAGAGTGTTTGCTCGGTCTACTACCGGCCGATGCCGGGCCAGAATCCGCAGTTATTGTTGGATCGCGCACGACAAGCGGCGGAGCGCTGCGGTTTGCAGTTCGAGTTCCGCAGCGGCGCGCTGCCGCTGTACATGGACCCGAAATCCGAGTTCGTCCAAGAACTTGTGCAACTGGCCGAGCGTCCGCGAGCAATGACCGTCGCTTACGGCACGGACGGGGCGATGCTGACCGAACTGAAAAAGATGGCGGTGCTCGGCCCCGGCAGCATCAAGCAGGCTCACACCTGGGATGAATGGATCGCACTGGAGCAATTGGAGCGCGGCACCGCTCTGTACGAGAAGCTCATTCGTCGCTGGTGCTGCGATTGATTCCGTCAGGCTTGGACGTGTCTTCTCGCAGTTCGCGCAGGAGCTTGCCGAAGAGGTTTTCGTCCGCGAAGAACCGGTCGTCAGTCGGGATGATTCCCCGGTCTTTCGCGGACTTTGAGGAACTGTCCGTTGTTGAGTCTTCCGAACTCAAGTTGTCGTCATCGGCGACTTCAGCCTTGGGCTTGCCGACTGCGTCGGGCTTTTTCGAGATCGATTCGACCCACATACGCAGCGTTTGGTGTTGCGCTGTCGAGAGGCTTCCATGCGACTGCCGAACGCCGAGCGATTTTGTTTCGCCGCGCAGTTTCACGAGCAATGGGCTGCTCAGCGGTCGTTCGAGGTTAAGGCGTTCCATCACGGCGGCGAGATTCCGTTCGGAATAATTCTTCGGCGGAGCTTTGCCGAGCTTGGCTCGCAACAACTCGAACGAATTCCCCGATCCTGGTCCGTGACATCCGGCCGTCGCACAGCGATTGACCAAAATCGGCTGCACTTTGGACATGTATTCGGTCGCAGCTTCACGCGACAAACCTCCCAACGATTCCGGCCGAATACCAGGTTTGGCGTCGCCCAACATCGAGAATTGACTGCCACGTTGTGCAACGGCAGGGACACCTTTGGTCGTGAGCAGTTGATCGTTGATCCGTTGCAGCATGTTCTTCGCAACAGTCGAGTCCGGTTCGCGCCGCAATGCTTCTCGCAATTCTTTGCGAGCGTGATCCAGCATTCCGTTAGTGACACACCACCGCGCCAATTCGATATGCGCTGCGGCTGTGTGGTCCGGCAGCGTGTCGCGCAACTGTCGATACGCGTCTTCGGTATCCGCCGCCTCCAAACGGACTTGGTCAAAAGACAGCACCATTTGTCCACCCGTGACGATGACGACGTATCCGGTCGCGCTTTTCCGAATGACCCCTTTGACCATTTTGCCATTCTGCAACAACAATAACCGCTCGTTCGGTGCTGAAACGGAAACGATTGGTGACGTTTGTGCCCAAACGCTCGGCGATCCTGAGCCGAAAACCAACCACAGACATGCCACAAGCGCGAGTCGGTCCTGTAAACTACTGGTCGAACAATGACGACACATGACCACACCTCGGCTCCGCACAAGCGAAATTCAGATTGGCCACCCCTGGAAAAGGTCGGGAACGTAGCCCTGTTTGAATGGATCGGTCAACGAGTGTTTTCGTGAGAAACGGCCCCGAGAAATCGAGATGACCACAGCGACCGCGACGTTGTTTGCCGGTGATCCCGCGCCGGACGTGCTATTGCCTGATGATCGCAACCAGACGACGCGGCTCTCGGAATTGTGGCGGCGACAACCCATCGTGCTGGTTTTCGTCAGGCATTCCGGTTGCACCTTGTGTTTGGATCACGCGGTCGTGATGCGTGAGGCGCATCCTGAGATTCAAGCCACCGGTGCCGAGGTTGTGCTGGTGACGATGGACGATCCGATGCGTTTGCGCGCTTTCAAGGAGCACTGGAAGTTGCCATTTATCTGTTTGGCTGATCCGCAGCAGGAGGGTTATCGAGCCTTTCAATGTCCTCGCGGCACTTGGCTGGAGGTGGCTGGGCCGGCGATCTGGTGGCCCGCGATCAACTCATTGTTTCGTCACGGAGCGGGACTCGTGCGGGGCGACCCAAAGCAATTGCCCGGCAGCTTTATCATCGACCGCGAGGGTTTATTGCGATTCACTCATCGCAGCCGGCATTCCGCCGATTGGGCCTCACCAGACCAGCTTCTCATGACGTTGCGGACTCTCGACAGTCGCTGATACAGCGGGAACCACTCCGAATTGGCAACGTGCAATTAGCCGTCCAGGCCATGAAGCTGGGTGCAATGGATTTCGTCGAGAAACCAATCCACAACAACCCGAAACTTCTGAAACTTGCCCGGCGGACGGACTTTGCAGCAGTGAAATCGCATGGGAGTTTGACTTGAGCCTTGCAGCGGTAAATTCCCTCAATGCCAAGATCCTGAGAAAAATGGCCGTTGGATCGGTAAGAAACGCCTTCGGTCTGATTTCGCGGTATCTCTTCGCACAAAAACCGCTTGTACCGACGGCAAGAACCGCACCGAAAAAACTTCGTTGATCTTCGGCCGCCCGTCAAATATCGACCATGTCACAAAATTTGGCTTGCCTAGAGACGTAGACTCGTCACTATGTGATCCAGTGTTCGTGCTGACGCAGCACGAGGGACCAACTTCTGACCCACCGTCGCCGGAGTTCTCTTGGCACCGGCACACCGGGTCTGGTTCAAGCCAGAAAGGAGGTGATTTGTGAGTTCATCTAGTCCTAGTTGCCAACGAGGTGGTGTCGCCTAAACGCTGACGGGCTGTCTGTGGCAGCCACCCACCCAGGTACCCCGAAGTGAATTCGCTGGTGCCTGGTTCCCTGAGCGGTCCTCTTTTGAGACCGCTTACGGCGACTCGGCTGAAGAGTCACCTTCGATTTCTTCGACGAGTTCCCCAAGACCCGGCTTCGCAAGGAGCCGGGTCTTGCATTTTTCTGGGAGGCACGTTTGCCTTCCATCGCCAAGATCGGCTGGCCTCTGACGAATTAATTGGGAGTCACATTTCGCCATGGAATACCTTTCTATCTTGTCTCGCATCGCGCATGTCGCGACGGCGATCGTGTTGGTCGGTGGTACGGTCTTCATGCGTTTCGTTCTGATGCCAGCGGCGAAGGAGCTTCCCGAAGCCGAGCACGATCAGTTGCGACAGCGATTGACGGCGCGATGGAAAAGAGTTGTGCATGGTGGGATTGCGTTACTGCTGCTGAGCGGTCTTTTCAACTACATGCAACAGATTCCCAAACACAAAGGAGACGGTCTGTATCACGCCTTGCTGGGGACGAAAATGTTGTTGGCAATTGTGGTCTTCTTCATCGCCTCGGCGCTTGTGGGTCGGTCGGCCGCGTTCGAAAAGATGCGGCAGAACCGAGCGAAATGGATGGGGTTGATTGTGTTGCTCTCGGCCGTGATCGTCGGAATTTCCGGGTTCGTGAAGATCCGCGGTTAAACGCTAAATCTTGCGGTTCCGTCGGAATCTCAGCAGGTCAAAGATCTTCCTGCGGAAACGTGCAGTTCGGAACGATTTTCCCCCGAACTCCGTCAAAGCCACGTAGAGTAGTCTGAACGGGCCGAGAAGGAGGATTCGTCATGACGCGCTACAAGAATCCGGCGATGAAACAACTGGCGGACCAACAGGTGCGTTACGCCCCACAGCCGGTACGCCTCGAACAAATCCAGCGAGCGGAAGAGCTGATCGATGAACTTCAGCCAAGCGGCACTTATTGGTACGAAGACTTGTGCCAAAAGCTGACCAACTACCGCCCGGATCGTTATCCGAATCTGACGCTCAGCGGTGACGAGGCGGCACATGATCTGCATCGCTTCGTGGAAGACCTGTCGAACAGTGCCAATTTGACATTCGACATGGTGAGTGAGCCGGTACTTTCGTTGGAAGATGTCAGCCAGCGCTATCACGTTTCACCCAAGACCGTCACGCGCTGGCGGCAGCGAGGCTTGGTGGCTCGTCGGTTCCGAGTCGGTTCGCGCCGGCAAATCGGGTTCTTGGAGTCATCCGTTCGGCGGTTCGTGCTGCGTCACCGTGACGCAGTCGCCCGCGGCAGCCGATTCAGTCAACTGACCGATGACGAAAAGCTCCGCATCCTCAATTGGGCGCGGCGGCTGGCGAAGTGGGGAGCCAACCCAACTCAGGTGGTGCATCGCGTCGCCCGAAAGTTTGATCGTGCTCCGGAAACGATTCGTTACACCCTTCGACAATATGACAAGCAAAACCCAGAGAATGCCGTGTTTCCGAATGCAACCGATCCACTGAGCGACGAAGAGAAGCGAGAACTCTATCGCCTTTCGCGGCTCAACGTGTCGGTCGACAAACTGGTCACAAGGTTTCGTCGGACTCGATCCAGCATCTACCGCCTCATTTCCGAGATGCGAGCGAAGAACCTGGTGGATCAATTGATCGAGTTTATGGATCACGACTCGTTCCGACTGCCGAATGCTGATGAGGTCATTTTGGGTGCGCCGCCGGCTCGCGAAGAGCCTGACGAGCTTCACCTCAAGCCGGCTGGTTTACCGGCCTACTTGGAGAGCCTGTATCAGCTGCCGCTACTGACTCGCGAGGAAGAGAGCTACTACTTCCGCAAGATGAACTATCTGAAGTTCAAGGCCGAGAAGTTGCGGAAGACGCTTAACCCGCAACGGCCGAAGGCGGCTGTTATGCGCGAGGTGGAATGCCTTTTGGAAGAGTCTCTAACGGTCAAGAACTTTCTGATTCGTAGCAATCTGCGATTGGTGGTCTCGATCGCCAAAAAACACATGCGACCCAACGCAAATTTCTTCGAGATGGTCAGTGACGGCAACATGTCGCTGCTGCGAGCCATCGAGAAGTTCGACTTCAGCCGAGGCAACAAATTCTCGACCTACGCATCGTGGGCGATCATGAAGAATTTCGCGCGCTCGATCCCAGCCGAGCACACACTGCTGGATCGCTTTAAGACCGGTGCGGAGGAAGTCTTCCAATTGTCCTCCGACAATCGGGGTGACCAGTTCCAAGCCGAGCGTGAAAATCAGACGCAGCATGACATCCTGATGCGGATCCTGGATCGACTGGACCCGCGTGAACGAGAAGTTCTGCTGCTCCGGTTCGGACTCCGTTCCGGCGACGAGCCGAAAACTTTGGAAGAAGTCGGCCACCGATTCGGAGTGACTAAGGAACGGGCTCGCCAATTGGAGGCTCGTGGACTGAAGAAGCTCCGGCAGATTGCCGCCAACGAGAAACTCGACATTCCGGGCATCTAACCCTGTTTGCCATCGTCGCCGAGCTTGCCAGTCTTCAGCTCCAACGAGTCTTCCGGCTGACTGACAAGCTCGACGACCTCTGATCGATGCCCAGCAAGCTGATCTTGAGGCGATCAGACGGAACGCAATAACGTCCCACTCCATTCTCATGATCGCGGTTTTCACCAGCGATCGTTGTTGATCGTCAGGGCCAAGGATGTGCCATGAAGGGTGCCGGTCGGTGGGCCATTGCGGGACTGTTGTGTTTGTGCGGAGTATTCGGCTGCGCACAATTGCCGTCTCGTAGCTTGTTCGCTCGGCGGATCAGCGCCCCCGCTGAGGAGTCGCGACCCGAAGAGCTTTCCAATGACGTCGCTGTTTTGATGGCGGCAGCCGATTGGAATCGAGACCTCGCTGGCGACTCTCGCCAAAAGCCTGAGAGTGATCTCGCGCTGACAGCAACGTCTGAACGGACGGATGCCAAGGCACATCCGCTCGATGTTGATTTGCCAATCGCCAGTTGGAATGTTGAGGCACCGTCACCGAATTCTCAGCCATCGTCACCCCCGGGGACATTTGTTGCACCGCCGGATTCTCATGAGATCTTCCCGAACTCGACTCCCGATTCAGTCGGTCTCTCTGCGGATCAAGATGCGGTGGTGCCAGCGAATCATGAAAACGTTGCAAACGAGAATTCCTCCGGCATTGAATTGGCTGCGGGGCAGCGAAATCCCAGCTCGAGTGCCGCTGGCATGCCGAATCCCTGGGACCGTTTTCATGGATTGAC
>Ga0194110_10005928_pt1 | contig 14420 bp, 7 predicted proteins | sample TA2Kig1200mmetaG_FD_146192 | JGI IMG/M metagenome (GOLD analysis project Ga0194110, IMG submission 146192) | Freshwater microbial communities from Lake Tanganyika, Tanzania - TA2015032 Kigoma Deep Cast 1200m | ecosystem: Environmental > Aquatic > Freshwater > Lake | place: Tanzania: Lake... | reverse complement strand
GATGAACCCGTACCTAAGTGCTAAGTTGGGAGCCAGGAAAAAAGAGGCTGGGGTCTGCCCACCGATGTGAAGATATGACAGGAGTGATATTGCCGGAGCCCTTGACTAGAAAGATATAGTATGTTGTTGAACGAAGCGCCAGATTCTGCTTTCGTTGGTGGGATGAGTGAGAGGCGCATACGTGGGGACTGATTTGTCTGATCCGAGTCAGCGATAGACAGCCTCGTCGATCGTACAGCGGAAGAACTCACCCTCTGGCTCGAAGCGATCGGTCCCGAAATACCAACCAACCCGCAGCTTCGATGGGATAGTGAAGCCACCGAAGGTACGTTCCTCTTCAACCGTTGCGCCAAACGGCAATGCGCGGTACCCGTGGCCATCGGGGTTGCCCCATCGAAGCATTGACTGGCTACAGATTCGGCCTTGCTCGTCGAGAGACAGATCAGAGTGTGCGTGATGCTTTAGGAGCCTGACTTCAGCTCCCGCATGCATGACGTCCCCCTGGCTCCAGCCAACATCAGGACCGACCAGCACCGAGGGAAGCCACACTGCCTCGATTGCCATCCGCTCTGCAGCCGACCGAGAAACATCAGGCCCCGACGCTGTCAGAATTGGCACAATGCTCAGCAACTTCCAGCGCATGACACCTTCGCCGTCGATCCAACGATCGAACCCTGTGACCGGCAGGCCCTTGATCCTCACCCTTGCACGCCACACGAAACCCCGGTCCCAGCGAATCACTTGGTCGGCGTTGAAGAGATGCCAATTGGCCTTGAGGCGAATCGCTCCATGCATCTGCAGCCGCACCGCCGATGCTATAGGCGTCCCCGGCGCGATCGCGTGCTCGAGGTACCGCCGAGCTGTCAGTGGAACCATACCTATCTGCTCACGACGGAACGGCACTCCTGGTTCTGCCGGAGCATTCCAGAGTTGATCGAAGGCTCTGTGCCTGCTCATGCGTGTACCTCAACTGGCTCCATTCTACGTAAATACATCTTTGAAAGCAATAGAGCGACTTGAATCTCGATTGGTGGAGTGAATAACCCCCCAGCAAGCTGGGAGGCATCCAGCGGAGATTTCTATGAACATCCGTCAGCATGTGCAAGGATAATCTGGCGCACCACACAATCCGTCATTTCGCTCAGCCAAGGTGGAGAGCAATAGCCTGGGGATCCGACTCTGTGCCATGAACCTCAGGTCCCTGAAGTTGTGCCGCATAGCCTAACGCTAGCGACCCTAATCTAATAGGTGGTATCATTACCGGGGGCTGGTCAAACAGATAAGATCGCCAGATAGGGCAACGTATCAAGAAAACGCTAGTTGGAGGAGAAGAATTGACGAGTTCATTATTTTCGCTAGAGGGTAAGACGGCCATTGTGACTGGAGCTAGCCGATGGACGGGGAAGGTCATCGCCCTGGAGATGGCCAAAGCCGGCGTTAACCTAGTGATCTGTGCTCGAACCCCCAAGCCCTTGGAGGCGACAGCAGCAGAGATCCGTAGCCTCGGCAGACGGTGCATCGCCGTACCTACGGATGTGGGAGACTCCAAACAGGTAGATAATCTGGTCAAGAAGGCCGTGGAGGAGTACGGACGGATCGACATTCTGGTCAGCAACGCCGGAACGGATATGAGCCGTGGCGTTCCCACACTGGAGCTCAAAGAGGAAGACTGGGACTCCGACGTGCGGTTGAATCTGAAGGGCCATTTCTTGTGCAGCAAGGCAGTGGCCCCGATTATGATCAAGCAGGGAGGAGGCAATATCGTTGCCATTGCGTCGACCGCAGGACTTCGTGTCAGCCCTGACAGTGCTGGCTATGGGGCTGCCAAGGCCGGGCTGATGCATCTGGTGATGAAACTGGCAGTGGAGTGGGCAGAGTACAAGATTCGTGTAAACGCTGTGGCTCCAGGATTCATTGCCATCCCCATTTTCCCCGGTTACCTGGATCGCATGCCCGACCTGAAGGCGATCTATGAGAGAATCCCTCTTCCAGGTGGAGTGAAGATGGAGCACATTGCCGCAGCCGTGATGTATCTTGCTTCTGACGCCGCCGGTTCCACCACAGGGGTCACGATCCCCCTGGATGGAGGCATGATCACCAAGCTCTGAGGAGCGAGGAGCGTTGCCTCGTCTATGTCTGTTTGATCCGGGGCGGTCAGCCAACACTTCATGAGACAAGGCTGAGGATTGGGTGCCAGTATCCAATCCCGCCGGGTGCTGGCAATGGACTCGGTGTGTTGCATTGATAGGCTGTCTTCGCGGTTAGATAAGGCGACAACAGGTTCAACCGGTAATAGAATTGGCTTGTCTTGTGCCATCTTTTGGCCTTAAGGAGGCGGCATGAATAAGAAGGCATCGTCGAAGGTTAAGCTAGGCAAACTCTCACACATAGGCGTTGTGGTGAGAGACATAGACAAAGCGATAGAGTACTACACCTCCGTCTTCGGGCTGGGACCTTTCACAACGGAGGTCTACGACCTCAGGTCGTTCATCTATAGAGGCCAGACGGCCAGTGCCCGAGTGAAGGCTGCCATCGCCTATTCAGGATCAGTCTTCATTGAGCTGGTGCAGGTACTCGAAGGGGAGACTGTGCACACGGAGTTCCTCAGGGAAAGAGGCGAGGGGCTCCAACATGTAGCGTTCCTGGTACGGAATCTTGATGAGACGCTCAAGGAACTAGCCAGGTGCGGCATCGAGCCCGTGATGCAACTGCCTAGCATGACGATCCCCGCTATCGCTACTCCTGGCAACCCTCAACCCGGTGCAGCCAGGAATACCAGAATGCAACTGACCGAGGTCTACCTGAACAGCGACAAGGTCGGCGGCGTCATGATCCAGCTTATGGAGTTCAAGCAGCTTCCGGCCGACTAGGCTACGGCACCCCCAATTGGCAACCGAAAATCCGTGTGCAAATTCCATGATCTTGACGGCAACATAGCAGAACCGGATGGCAGGGTCCCGACCGCCAGCATTCTCAGACCCTGATCGGCATCAGCCTCCAGTTCCAGCCACTACCCAGCCAGCCGTAGCGCTAGCAACCCTAACTCGATAGGTGCTATCATCACTTTGGACCGATTACAGGTCAATGTCAAACAACCTAAGAGAAGGAGAAGAATGAAGGTCTTAGCATTCAACGGAAGCCCAAGGAAAACATGGAACACGGCGACTCTCCTTAACAAAGCTCTTGAGGGCGCTGCTTCACAGGGGGCAGAGACGCATTTCATCCATCTTAACGACCTGAAATTCAAGGGATGCCAGAGCTGTTTCGCCTGCAAGACAAGAGGAGGCAAGAGCTACGGTAAGTGTGCCGTGAAAGATGGCCTGACCCTCATCCTGCAAAAGGTACGGGGCGCTGACGCCATAATTCTAGGGTCTCCCATCTATTTTGGAACAGTTACGGGAACAATGAGAATGTTTATGGAGCGATTGATGTTCCCGTATCTAACATACACGGATCCGCCACAGTCACTCTTCCCCAGAAGGATCAATACGGGATTCATCTATACAATGAATGCTACAGAGGAGCAGATGGAAGGATGGGGCTTAGGCCAACACCTGGCTGTTAATACGTGGTTGTTGCAGATGATGTTCGGGGCCTCAGAGACACTCTTCAGCTTTGATACCTGGCAGTTTGATGACTACTCAAAGGTGGTTGCAGATCGATTTGATGTTGGAGAAAAAGCAAAGCGAAGGCGAGAAGTATTTCCACTGGATTGCGATAAGGCCTTTGAAATGGGGGCTAGATTTGCCATGGAAGGCAAATAATGAGCTATAAGGGGGGCATTATGCAAGAGAGAGTTCAGAGGATAATTGAGGTCATGAAGCCGGCTTTTGGAAGCACTGATGTAGTACTGATTGGCGTGAAAAATGGAATTGTGCGAGTGCAGATATCCGCATCCGGTTGCCAAGGCGGGCCGCCGAAAGAGGCGACGTTAGCCTTACTGCAGGAGGAGCTGAAGGAGGAGATACCTGAGATAAAGGAGGTAGTAGCTGATTGACCTCGTATGCGCGCGTCCTGAACGGAGCATACCAAGCCAGCCATAAGGAATGTAAATAGACAGCAACATCGGGACACATTGAAGATATATGGTAACGGAGATTCGGAGGCTTGCTCCTGCTGGTACTTACCTTCGGTGCCTAAGTCATCTGCAGACACCTTTCAAGAATACACCCATTCGGTCTACACCACTACCTCGAGGGGACCGCTGCGGGGACACGATGGCGCAACCAGCATATTGTCTTGACGCTCCTGATGTTATGTCTGCTACACTGGAACTAGGCCTACGCCTGGCTTCAAGCGCCAGCTCCTCTCGTTGTCCCTAGCGGGTTACCGGAGGCCTTGTCTCCTATCGAATATGCCGGAGTACCACCTCAAACGGGTTTGATTTACTTACATGCCGTCCAGTCCACAGTAGCCAACAGCTATTTGTCCTGAGATCGGGCTATCGTGCGAGATGCCTCTGTTCCAGATCGTGAGCAATGTCTCCGAGCTTCAATTCACAAAGCTTGCTGCTGGTTGGAAGGCCTGTGTCAATGTCCCATCCCCTTATTTGATAATACTCTCTCATCATCTTTGAGAAGGCTTCTTTGCCAACCGTGGCACCTTTCTGGCTCACTGCCTCATTCCCTTGCCTTGGTACCAAGAGTTCCGGGTTAGTCATGTCTGTTTTAAGAGGAACGGTGTACCAGGGAGTCGGAAGTTGGTCGTCTTCGATTCCACGGTGACCTTCTCTGACCAGTACAGCTCTATTCAGGTTGAAGACCCTTTCCCCTATCTCATAAAGCGCCTGTTCAGTGACATCGCCTCCGGTTACGGCAGAGAGCAACTTGCTTTCCAGTGAAGGATCTCCAACATGGTTCTCTGTAGACTTGGAGTCGGTGATAGGCCAGAGAAAACTGCACAGAACAAGGCATTCCTGAGCATATTGCCGGTCCTGGATCATCTTGGCTGCTAGTGCCTTTCCTTCGCCGCTTGAGAAATCTGCAGCCGCCGTGCTACCCCAACACCGTTCGGCAATGTGACGGAACACCTCGTTAGAAACATAGCTTTGCTCGTCACCCCTGCGCCATTGAATCCACCTGAGTATGACACGCGTCATCTCGTGGGTATGGCCGAGCGGCGGCTTTGGCTCCACAGCAAGGAGAGGCCACAGGCTCACGTATAACCTACCATCAATCGCATTGGGTAATCCTGCTCTCGAGATGTAGGGAGCTAGCTTCTCTACCGCCGTCGATCCTACCTGAGCTGCGGCCTTCTCTACTCCTTGAGCCAGGATGTCTCCAAAGCCATCGCGCAGCGCGATCTTCCTCACCAGTGTTTCTATGAACTCGACTGTACCCAGCTTCGACAGCGGGAGCCCAGTGCTTTCATCAGTCAGAATGCCTGCCCTGCCACATCTCATGAGCCAGACGACTATTAGCGCCATAGCCATGGTATCCAGTCCATATTCATCACACAGCTTGTTTGCCCGGAATGGAACCTCATACCCCGACCCGTAGTGCAACTCGGCCAGCGGTTGGTAGAAGGTAGCAGACTGGCACATGAACTTGCCCTTCTTGCCATCCTCCCCCTCATAAGTCCTTCTAAGACAATCACCAATACAACCATGGCACGGCGCTTTTCTGGTTCGTGGCCCAGTTATCCGGAGGGCTATATTGCCTGCGGTAGCCGTTGGAGGCGTTGTTAACAACCGACGAAAGTATTGAGTCAGCTCCTGCAGTCTTTCCGGTTGGGCAGCTTGGGCCCTCTTTCTGACACCCTCCACCACAATAGCCTTTAGGTTCTTGGAGCCCATTACAGCACCCATACCTCCACCCCCGGCAGCATCATCGCTGGCTATTAGATTGGCCATGGTTGCCCCGTTTTCTCCAGCCGGCCCAATGGCTACCACACTGATGGAGCTACCCAGTTCACTTGTGAGTATCTCACGCGTCTCCATAGCACCCATACCCCAGAGCTTACGGGCATCCTCTAGTCCGCAAGCGTCCTCATGTATGAGAAGGTACACCGGCTTTTCGGACTTACCTTGAACAAATACAGCATCGTAGCCCACCGACCTCAACCTGACTCCCCAGTCCCCACCCAGGTTGCAGTAAGACAAATGCTGTGGAGAAGTGGCCGGAGACTTGCCGCAGACGAACCAGCGTGACCCTCCTATTACTGGTATGCCCGCTAGAGGTCCAACAGCGAGTATCAGAGCATTCCGCGGATCTAGAGCACCAGCATCAGGCGGTACCTCATCCCAGTACAACTTGGATGCGATACCTCTTCCGCCCAGAAATCTGCCAGCATAATCCGAGGTAGGAAGCTCTCTGATCCGCCTGGAGGACAAATCAACACCCAGAATTTTCCCAGCATATCCGTATGTCTTCATGGGACACTCCTTCTGCTTCACTCGTTTTGATCATGATTTCCAATGTCATCTCCTGATAAGGCTTGCCCAGCCACCATGACTGCATCGGCCCAGGAAATAACATTGCCATCTTCTGATGAAGCTACAAGGGGCTTCTGAAGCCATTCTACCACAGAGGAACATGACTGCGCCTACAGTCTGATATGAAAGACCTGGGATCATGACTTTTCCTTGTCTGTATTGTCTTGCTTTTGACAGAACGTCGCAAGCAAACGTTGTGAGGCACAGACGAAGCTACAATCGGCTTACGATGTGGATAGACAAAGGTCATTACTGCAGACTCGTCTTCAAAGAGTGAAAGATCTCTACGAATGGGGGCATAAGACGAAAGAAGAGTATTGGCCGACCATGCTGAGATTCAGAGAGAGATGCAACAGCTTCCACCGATAGAAGCTGACAAAAGGGAAATGCTTGAGAAACTGGCTTTGTTCTTGAAAGACATTACTGGAGCTTGGGAGCAGGCTAATCAAGAGCAGAGAAACCGATTGGCTAGCTGCCTCCTCGAAGCCGTCTGGATCAAAGACAAGAAGGTGTTAGCGGTTACTCCGAGGGCTGAATTCAGACCGTTCTTCGATCTGCAATATGAGGGGAAGTCAAATTATGTATTGCAGATACGACCCCGGGGGGGTTATAGGCCGCGTCATCATTGGGGGTAGTTTACCAACCTATTCGGCCAGGCAACCTCTTTCCCACAGGCCTGCCTGAAACCCCGGCGGCTCTTTCTTACCCTCAGGCCTATCCTCAAGAGAGCGGAAGCGTCTTGGACTTTCTCCGTCTGTAGACAACGTAGACGCCAGCACTCACCCCAAGCAGGGCCAGAATCCCCAGTGCCAGGGCGACCCATAAAGTCGTATCAGAGCCCTCCCCATCTTCCGCTGGGGCAGCTTCTGGGCGCGCCTTTCCCGCCAGAGCGTAGAGGCTGAAGTGGTCTACCTTCACCCAAACATAGCCTTCGTAGGTCTTACCGTAATGCTCAACGTTGTCGGTATTTACTCCCACCTCCCTCACCCATTCCAGGTCGGTGGTGACCTTGACCCATTTCCCTTCCCCTTCGTTCCAGCGATAGAGGCAGAGCGTGGTCTCGTCTATGTCCTCCGGGTCGTTGCAGTCTCCGTCGCCGTTACGGTCCAATTCGGAGGCCGTGTAGTATATTTTGACCAGAGCCCAATCTATGTTGTCATTACTCTCACTCTGCACATTCTCGCTCACCCAAATGTCCATGTACTTGCCCACCGCCAGTTCACCCTTTGCCAGACCGTTTTCGTGGCTCAAGATGTGTGGCGTGGTGGTATCATTGTATCGGGTAATAGTGACTGACGGTGTAACTATCTGGATCAGGTCTACCTCGAAGTAGAAATCGATCTCCTTTATGGCCTCCAGGAAGAAGAAGTCCTTCGCCTCGGGGTAGGTCAAAGAGACGCTGTTCTCGGTGATGTTTACCCTGAGGTTCTTGAGCGTGGACAGCACTCTCCAGTAGTCGCTGTGGTAGGGCCGGGTCAACATTATCACCAGCTTGTTATCCGGCCAGATGTCCGCACCCCGGGCAAAACGGTACACGTCTGATGCCAGCATTCTTTCGATAATCTCACCTTCCTCAGATAATAAGCTGTAGGTGATACTGCCCACCGTGCCCTCTTCCTGGCTGGGATACCCCAGGAGGATAACGTACGCCTTCTCCTGGTAGTCGGGGATGTCCGCCAGCGTGCCAGAGGTCACCTGGGTATACTGGCTCAAGCCGGCGATGAACTGTTTATAGTCTCCGGCACCGTCATCATAGAGGACGAACACCTCATCCACGTGTGAAGCAGTGGTATCCGGGTCGAGGGCATCCTCAATGCCGTCGTTGTCGCTATCCCGGCTGAGGGGATTAGTGCCGTAGAGCACTACCTCCTGGAAATCGGTCAGCCCGTCTCCATCCGTGTCGGGGTTGAGCGGGTTGGTCCACAGCTCCAGCTCATCGCTGTCAGAAATTCCATCGCCGTCAGAGTCCTGGCTCAGGGGATCGGTGCCGTGGAGGACTTCATAGCCATCGCTGAAGCCATCGCCGTCGGTGTCAGGATTGTTGGGGTCAGTGCCCAGAATATATTCCTGGTAATCGAAGAGCAGGTCCCCATCAGTATCAGGATTGGTGAGACTGGAGCCGAAGGCGACCTCCTGGGCATCGGTCAGCCCATCGCCATCGGTATCGGGCTTCCGTGGATTGGAGCCAAGGTGGAACTCCTCCAGGTCAGTGAGGCCATCCCCATCGGTATCTCTCTTCAACGGATCGCTGCCCCAGGCCACTTCGGTACCGTCATCCAGCCCGTCGCCGTCCGTGTCACAGGATGTTATGAGGGTGCCTAGCTCTCTCTCGGCAAAATCACTCAGCCCGTCGCCATCGGTATCGATATTGCGGGGATTGGAGCCAAGGTGGAACTCCTCGTAATCGCTCAGCCCGTCGCCATCGGTATCGGCTAGATGGGGGTCACTGGTGACATGGATGGTCTGCATGCCGCTGGCGGAGGTGAAGGTGATGTACCAGCCGGCGGTCTCGACCCAGTCAGGGAGCCCGTCGCCATCGCTATCAGACTTCGTCGGGTCGGTGCCCAGGTCCACGGCATTGCGCACCTCGAAGCCGTCGGAGAGTCCATCGGCATCAGTGTCGTATTTGTATCTACTGGTGCGACTCTCCACTGGTTCCAGCTTCCACTTCTGGTCGTCGGCTCCGGTGTAGGTCTCCTGGACTACATTAGCTCCGCTATGGGCATCCCCAGCAATACCCAACACCTTGCCGCTGTGCTTGTTCACAATCCTGTAATAGCCTTCCCCGACAGGTTCCAGCGTCCACCTCTGGTCATCGTATTGCCCATAATATGGTTTGGTTGCCACGCTGGCCCCTTCTTTAGAACTGCCATCCGAGATGCTCAGACAGCCGCTGTTGGACTTGGCGTAAATCTGGTAGTAGCCACCGCGGCTGATGCGGAATTTCTCCTTCACTCCAATCTGGTCAGCCACCGCCATTAGCTTGCCCGGGTAAGCCGCCAGGTCTGCCGAGACATACTTCCCATTCCAGGCCTGCAAGACCGCCGTCCCATCATCCTGGTAGAAGAGCTGGAACCTTTCTGTCCGTCCGATACTGCTGGCCACTGCTACCAGCTCGCCAGGGTAAGCCGTCAGGTCGGCCGAGACATACTTCCCATTGGAGGCTTTCAATGCCACCGTGTTGTTCCCCAGGTCAATGATGTGAAATCTCTCTTCTGACTGTTTATAGTTATTGGCTGTGGTCACCAGCTTGTCGGAGTGCGTGCCAACGTACTTGGCATTCCAGGCTTTCAGGGCTATGGCATTATCCCCCAGGTCAGCCGTCAGGCTCCACTTCTGGTCTGTCCCACCGTTGTAGGCGTTTGTCTGGAGAGCAGAGCCCAGAGCACCGGCACTCAGAGACAGGTCACTGGCTTTATTGACTATCTGGTAATAGTCAGCGGTCGCTGAGTTTTCCACGCTGTTACTAAGTCCATCGCCGTCTTTGTCTTGACAGGAAATGGCACTCCAGTTCAAGAAATCATTTAGATTCCCCGGCAATATATCAAAGTACAGGGTAGACCCATGGCTTGCGACTTTTGTACTGGCGTCTTCATCGGTGTAGCTATGCCGGGATGACGTGCCCAGGACGGATTTGTCATAGTAAACTTTGAAGTGAGTGTTGAGCCAAACTGTCAAGGGGTAATTGACCATGGCTGTGGCCGGTTCGAGCCACACTCCGATTTCATGCTCGACCCACCTGGAGGAACCGTAGTCGGCAGAAGAAACCACCGAACCAAACGAGACGGCCTGGGCAGCATCGGAAACACGGTAGGTGTAGTACGGTGTGATATAGCTTTCATCGACATCCTGGCGGTTGCCCCTGCCGGTCTTCCAGACTTCCTCCACCAGGCGGGTACTCAGCTTGATGCGGTCTCCCACTGTCAAGCCATTGTTGCCATAGTCCTCAATCCCCGCCCAGGTGCCTTTGCTATCCAGGTTGACTTCGCTCCTCAGGTCATAGTCAGTGAAGGCATCAACGACCTTCTCCATCACCCAGGCTGATCCGTAGCCAAAGCAACTGGCTATCAGATCAGCCAGAAGAATCAGCAGAGCGATCGCCCAGCCCACTACCGGGATACAAGACACGCCTATGATAATAGCCAGATAGATGATCTCCATGGCGGCGTACAGGCCGGCCAGCGCGAAGCCGAAGCCGGTCCACCCCTCCTTCCCGGCGATATAGAGGAATTCGGCAATAATAGCCAGGACCGCCACGGCGATCATCACCCTTCCCGCTACTCTCAGCACCTGGTGCCATCTCCCCTGACTGATTCTGAACCATTCCCCGAACTGGGTCCTGGTCATGCGAACATGATCCATAAGAGCATCTTCTTTGCAGAACGGACCTCGGAAGAGTTGGTTCAGGGGATTGGCATGATTTGTTGCCCTCCACATCATACTCCTCAACTTACCCACTTCCACAGCAATGTCCTGAGGGAGTATCTTTCCAACACCAAGATTATAGATGAACTTCGGTATGGTTACCCGGCTCCAGTACGCCCACGTAATTGTGGCCGGTGTGCCAATTATCAGAATCATCGTGGCGTCTACCAGCGGGAAGGCCATATTATGCCTCAGATGCTCCAGCATCTCATACGTCCCGGCTATTTCTTGCAGGCACGGATAGGACACTTCCGGAGGGACCTGCGGCGGCACATCATAATCGCCCATTCGGGACATATTGGTCTCGCCCCAGCTCCAGGCGAGAAGAACCAATAGAACATTGGCCTTCTCCTCAGTGCGCCAATCCCAGGAAGCCACCTCAGACAATAACTCTGCGTCTGTAAGCTGCTCGCGGGTGGTAGTGTCGTACCACGGCAGCTTGATGAACTTCCAGGTGGTTTGAAATACAGTGGTCATGTCAATATGATAGCTATCGCCCAGAATATATGAATCAGACACCAGTCCGTCCATGCTTTCAGTACTGGAGGTTCTGGCTGTGGCAATAGCGATGGGGAGACTCTTTCCATTTGGCAGGCTGTCAAGGGCATCGGTTATCATGTCGCCAGTTAGCTCCCTCAACATGGCATCACTGTGAGAGAACAGTCTCACCGTGGAGTTCACCGTGATGTTGTACTGCGGCAGTTTGGCATCGGCCTGCGATACGGTGTTGCTGCTGTTCAAGAACTCATAGCGCTGTGTAATGTACGCCCTGATAGTCTGGTTGGCATCATCGCTGTAGAACAAGCCCGCCTCGCAGCCGAAGTTCTCCTCCACGGCGAAGCCGGTGAGCATGAAGTCTTCCCTGTATTTGGCCAGGGTCTTGGTTTCTGTGGAATACAGCAAGCCCTCAGACTCTTCAGAATACCGCACGCAGAGGTAGATGTATTTGCCTCCGGCACCTTCATTTAAGTTCTGGGGTATCTTCGTCCAACCGTCCCCAGGGGAGATACCAGACGAGTCGCCGCTGATCACCTTGACCTTGCCTACCAGAGATTCAGTGACGCAGAGGTAGATGTATTTACCTCCGGCACCGGCATTCAAGTCCTGGGGTATCTTGGTCCAGCCCTGGCCGGCAGGCACATCCGGCGAGTCGCCGCTGATCACCTTGACCTTGCCTAATAGAGGCTCTTTGACGCAGAGGTAGATGTATTTGCCTCCGGCACCCTGGTTCAAGTCCTGATTTATTCTGCCCCAGCCATGACCAGGAGAGATGTCTGATGAGTCGCCGCTAATGACCTGAATATTGGAGCTATCGGACTTGCCGTTTACCATCCAGATCAGGCGAGCCTCGGCCAGGATTTCTGCAGCATGGCCCGAAGCCGGATAGAACAGGCGGCCGCTGAAGGCTACCGTATTTCCGTTGTCCACGACAGGTAGCAGAGGAACATACACCTTGCTCTCAACCTCGAGGTCCCAGCCTGTCATATACCGGAACAAGTTGCTTCCTTCCGGATCATCTATTGCCATCAACAGCAAGTCCATCTTACCGTTACTATTTATATCGGCGATGGCCACTCCTCCACCGCAAATGCCCCGGGTGGGGGGGTAAATAGTTTCTGTGTCACCGCTAATCACCGTGATCTGGTCCCGAAGGGGATCCTTGACACAGAGGTAAATGTACTTGCCTCCGGCACCCTGGTTCAAGTCCTGATTTATTTTCCACCAGCCACTACCTGGGGAAATAGTCGAAGAGTTACCGCTGATCACCGTGATCTGGTCCCGAAGGGAATCCTTGACACAGAGGTAAATGTACTTTCCCCCGGCGCCGTCATTCAAGTCCTGATTTATTTTCCACCAACCACTACCTGGGGAAATAGTCGAAGAGTCGCCGCTAATCACCTTAATCTGGCCGGATAGAGATTCCTTGACACAGAGGTAGATGTACTTTCCCCCGGCGCCTTCATTCAAGTCCTGGCCTATTCTGCTCCACCTCTCACTGCCGATGGCAGGAGACTCCAGTACGGAGCTCCACTTCGAGATTTTGCCGCTCCTGTCCAGACTCCAGCCGACCTGGCATAGGCATTTATGGTTTCCAAATGAATCGTCGATGGCCATGAGCAGCAGATCAGGCACCCCATTCCCGTCTATATCGGCGATTCTGGCACCACCACCGGCAGTGAAATGGGCAGTCTCGGGCCCATATATGACATTGCTCCAATTGGAGGAGATGCCACTGGCAGTGAGGTCCCAGCCTATGCGGTAGCGGAACTGGTTTGGCCCGTCAGCGTCGTCAATGCCCATTAACAGCAAGTCCAGTTTCCCGTTCCCATCTATATCAGCTATGGCGGCGCCGCCGCCGGCATTCCGATCGCCAACACCAGAAACGTGGATAGGGGAACTCCAACTGGTGGCAGTACCATCACTCTTGAGGTCCCAACCTATCTTGTAACGGAACTTGTTAGGCCCATCAGGAGCGTCAATGCCCATCAGCAGCAGGTCCAGCTTCCCGTTACCGTTAATATCGGCAATGGCCGCTCCGCCACCTTCGTATAAGTTACCGAAACCGGTAACCTGGATAATAGAGCTCCAGCGAGAAGGGCTGCCACTAGTGTTCATGTCCCAGCCTATCTTGTACAAGAAGCAGCTACTTCCAAAGGGATCAAGAATACCCGTAAGCGGATGAATGCCCATCAAGAGCAGGTCTAGCTTCCCATTGCCGTCGATATCGGCTATAATTGTGTCACCATCAGCTTTACTATCACCAAGGCCTCCCTGTAACATGATAGAGCTCCAGGGATAGGAACTGCGCAGCTTGATTGTTTTGTCGGCTATGACGATGCCGTAGTCCTTTACCTCTGACTTCTCTGGTGCCTGGTTCATGGTCAACTCAAGCATGGGGACAAGGTTCAAGTCATCTGTAGAGTTATCCAGGTCCTGCATCGTCCCCTTGTCGTCATAGGGCCAGTCCCAGGTCTGCCACAGCAACTTGAGGTGCTCCGGGTCCTTGGGCCGCAACTGGAAGTCTATGTAGGTGGGATTCCCGCTGGTCTTGATGTCGAAGTGGAAGCTTTCGTTGACCGTGGACTTGGAGAAAGGCGAGAGGTCCAGCCAATCGGGGACACCGTCATTATCGTTGTCGTCATCCCAGGCGTTGGGTATTCCATCGCCGTCAACATCCAGAGGCACGCCGGTAACCTCGTAGTAGTCATTCAGGCCATCGCCATTCGAATCTGGTTCCAGGGGGTCCAGGCCGTTCTTGACCTCGTACCAGTCGTCCAGCATATCGCCATCGGTATCCATGTTTTCCGGGTCGGTGCCCAGGACCAGCTCGGCCGAATCGGGCAGGCTGTCTCCATCCACCCCCACCCAGCACACCCCTTTCAGCGTCAGCTCTGAGATGTGAATCGCTCTCCAGTCGGTGTCACCTGGCTTCTTATTCTATGTAGCGTTCAACATGGCACTAATCCATGGCCAGTTTGTTAGGCTTTTCAGAGCTCCCCTGTTGGATGCTAGGTTGGCTAACCCGTGTTCTGCCTGAAGAGTGGCTGCGTTAAGTGAGTCG
>Ga0194110_10005920_pt1 | contig 14430 bp, 15 predicted proteins | sample TA2Kig1200mmetaG_FD_146192 | JGI IMG/M metagenome (GOLD analysis project Ga0194110, IMG submission 146192) | Freshwater microbial communities from Lake Tanganyika, Tanzania - TA2015032 Kigoma Deep Cast 1200m | ecosystem: Environmental > Aquatic > Freshwater > Lake | place: Tanzania: Lake... | reverse complement strand
CCGTGGTCAAGGGCGATGTCATCGTCATCCGCTACGAAGGCCCCAAGGGCGGCCCTGGCATGCGCGAAATGCTCTCGCCCACGTCGGCGGTGATGGGCAAGGGTCTCGCCAAGGAGGTCGCGCTGATCACCGATGGCCGCTTCTCCGGCGGCACCCATGGCTTCGTGGTCGGTCACATCACGCCGGAAGCCTACACCGGCGGCCCCTTGGCCATCGTCCGGGACGGCGACGGCATCACCATCGACGCCGAACAGGCGGAGATCACCCTGCATATAGGTGACGAGGAGATACGGCAGCGTCTTACGGCCTGGGAGCGGCCGGCCCCGCGTTACACCCGGGGGGTACTGGCGAAATTCGCCAAGCTGGCGGCTTCGGCCTCCGAGGGCGCGGTAACCGACAAGCACCTCGGCGATCTCTGACCGCTCGCGGGACAAGCCCATGGACCGATCACTGCCTCCCGTCCTCGACATGATCGGCGCCCTGATCGGGGAGCCCTCGATCAGCAGCGCCGATCCGCGTCATGATCAGAGCAATCTGGGGGTGATTCACCGCTTGGCGGAATGGGCCGAGGGTCTGGGTTTTCAAGTGGAAATCGATCCGGTCTGCGCCCATAAAGCCAACCTGATCGCGACACTGGGCGCGTCCTCGTCCGCCGACCTCACGGGCGGATTGGTGCTGTCCGGCCACACCGACACCGTCCCCTGCAACCCGGAACTGTGGACCAGCGACCCGTTCACGGCCACCGAACGGGACGGGCGGATTTACGGCCTCGGCAGCGCGGACATGAAGTCGTTCCTGGCCCTGGCGCTGTCGGCCGCGTCCACGTTCGAGGCGCGAGACTTCCAGCGCCCGCTGGTGCTGCTGGGGACGGCCGACGAGGAAAGCTCCATGTCGGGCGCGTGGCAACTGCTCGCCCAGCAGCGACGGCTGGGTCGGCGGGCGGTCATCGGAGAACCCACCGGGCTCAAACCCATCCGTCTGCACAAGGGCGTGATGATGGAGTCGATCATCGTGCATGGGCGGGCGGGGCATTCCAGCGACCCGTCCCTGGGCGCCAACGCCCTGATCGGCATGCATGCCGTCATGGGTGAGCTGCTGGCCTGGCAGCGGGAATTGCGCGAGCGGCATCGCAACCCGGCCTTCGCCGTCGATCATCCCACCCTCAACCTCGGCGCCATTCACGGCGGCGATAACCCCAACCGCATCTGCGGCGCCTGCGAACTGCTGATCGACATCCGGCCACTGCCCGGCATGTCCCTGGAGGCGCTGCGAGAGACCCTGGAAACCCGTCTTGCGGCCACCTTGGCCGCCTTCCCGGATTTGCGCCTGGAAGTCCGCCGGCTGTTCGCCGGCGTTCCGCCCTTCGAGAATCCGGCCGACGCCGAACTGACCCGGACCTGCGAGGCCCTCAGCGGCCACCCCGCCGGCGCGGTCGCCTTTGGCACCGAGGCGCCCTTCCTTGGCGAGTTGGGGATGGACACCCTCGTCATGGGCCCGGGTTTCATCGATCAGGCCCACCAGCCTGACGAATACCTGCCCCTGGCTCACATCCAGCCAGCGGTTGATTTGTGCGCCCGGTTGATCGAGCGGTTTTGCCTGCGGGGCTGAAGGGGATTGGGCCGTGCATGGCGCTGTCGGGTTTCAGTCCGAGGCTTCCTCCTGCGTCACAGTGCGGCGCCCGCTGCTACCGCGGAGCGGGCAACCGATCCAACGGGCTGACGACGCCCAGTGGACCGCGATTCAACACATGGGTATAAATCATCGTGGTCTTCACATCCGAGTGGCCCAGTAGCTCTTGCACCGTGCGAATATCCTGCCCCGATTCCAGCAAATGGGTCGCGAAGGAATGCCGCAGGGTGTGGGTACTGGCGGGCTTGACAATGCCCGCCGCCAGCACAGCCCGCTTGATGGCCCGCTGAATTCCCTGTTCATGGGCGTGATGACGCCGTCGTATTCCTGAACGCGGGTCCGTTGACAGTTCACGGCCCGGAAACAACCAAAACCAAGCCAGCGTTTTTCCCTCCCCGGGCTTCTTGCGCTCCAGGGCATTCGGCAATTGCACCCCTGGTAAATCCGCCGCCCGGTCCCGCCGCCAAAGGTCACGAACCTGCTCCAGGTGTTGTTCCAGAGCCGGAATCAAGGCCACGGGTACCATCGTCATACGGTCCTTGTTGCCCTTACCCTCCCGGATCGTGATTTCTCGCCGACTCAGGTCCACATCTTTCACCCGTAACCGCAGACACTCCATCAGGCGCATGCCAGTGCCGTATAACAATCTCGCCATCAGTGCCTGCGTCCCCTCCAGGCAGGCCAAGAGCCGCGCCACCTCGTCTGGCGTCAGCACGGTCGGCAACCGTTGTGGCCGCTTGGCCCTCACCACCTCGTCCAGCCAGGGCAGATCGACGCCCAGCACCTGCTTGTACAGAAATAGCAATGCCGCCAGTGCCTGCCCTTGGGTTGACGCCGAAACACCGCCCTCGACAGCGAGGTGAGACAGGAAGGCTTCCACTTCCCTGGGCCCCAGATCCCGAGGATGGCGCTTGCCATGAAAGTAGATGAACCGCTGGGTCCAATGGAGGTAAGCTTGCTCGGTACGGAGGCTATAATGCCGCAGACGCAGCGCCTCCCGCATCTGGTCCAGAAGCCGGGGAGGCTTGGGGGGAAGTTCATTCATGGCAAAGGAGACCGGTATGTTACATGGCGGTTCGGCATGTTACACTGCAGCTACCCTGCAGTCGAATTTACGTTAGGATCAGCAACAAAGGAGCATATTCGTGTTTAAAACCAATCGAAACTTACCTTGCATTTGTCATCATAGTCTTACTTGGCATTTGGTTGCTCAAACCGAGTGAGGAACCAATAACAGAAGACGATTTTTCTCATTTGGTCAGAATTAATCCCGTCCCTCAAGCGCAGCAACTCGTTCAGCAAGAAAAATTTGCAGAGGCTGACGACTACATATCCTACTTCATGGATTACGATTATGTGAACCAAGACCCGCAAGCTATTCAGCTATACACTGAAATTCAGGATACCCGTGATGATTGGTTGTATAAGCTAATAAAAGCTAATTCAGGGTTCTGGACTGGTGAAAGTGACGAAACAGAAGGTCAGGTTGCGGCAGTGGTTTCTGACTTTTTGGTAATTGGCGATATTCGCGACCTTGGTCGAGAAGGAAAGAACTTCATTGAAGGAAAAGATGTTGACAAAGTAACGGCAGCTTTATCTGGAGTGGGTGTAGTTGCTGCCGGTGCGGCGTTGATCACTGCCGGCACCGCAGCAACTGCAAAACCGGCAGTTTCATTTCTCAAAATGGCTAATAAAGCAGGCAAGATGCCAAAATGGTTAGGAAAATCGTTAGTCGAAAGCGCTGAAATTGCCAAGAAAACAAAAAATTTGGATCATGTAGCAGGTTTATTCTCCGATATTCAAGGGTTATACAAAACAGCAGGTGCCCGTTCAACACTTGAATTGCTAGGAAAATCCAAGGATCTGGATGATTTTTGTAGGCTTGCCAAGTTTGGCAGTACATTCGGAGCAAAAACATCAACCTTATTAAAAGTTGTCGGAGATGATGCAATCACAGCTTATCAACGCCTTGGTAACGTTCCCAAGAATACATTTTTGGAAGCAGCTACTTTTGGGCAGGATGGCGTAAAAGCTATCGAAAAGCATGGACCTAAAAAATTTCAGGCTTTCGTGGATAAAACGTCATCACCATATACCAGAGGGCGCCCATCTATGCAACAACCACCACAAGTACCTGGTGAATATCGCTGGAGAGACAAGAAAACTGGCGAAATTGAATACGTTGGGGAAACCAACAATCTCGCGAGAAGAAAAGTGGAGCATATTAAATCAGACAAACCAGTCTCAGATGATACGCATCAATTTGAATGGAAAAAAGCGGATGAGAATAGTACATCGGCGACACGCAGAGAGCATGAACGGCAAAAAATCGAACAGCATGACCCAGTATTAAATCAGCGTGCCGGTGGTGGCGGTCGTCCTGCCTTGAATTGAAATAAGTAGAGGGAAATCAAGCATGAGAATCTATACTGCTATTATTGAACGCTGCCAGGATACCGGCCTTTATGTCGGATTTATTCCTGGCTTCCAAGGAGCACATACACAGGCAGAAACATTAGATGAACTAAATCAAAATCTTCGGGAAGTTGTTGAAATGTTGCTTGAGGATGGTGAGCCAATATTAGAATCCGAATTCATCGGTACCCAAAACGTTGCTATAGCCTGAAAACATGGGACACTTGCCTATCCTTAAACCTCGAGAGGTTGTCGCATTGCTCGAAGCATTAGGTTTTTCCGAAGTTCGGCAACGCGGTTCGCATAAACAGTTTCGTCATCTTGATGGTAGATGTACCACAGTACCGTTTCATGCAGGGCGTGATGTGTCACCGATTTTGCTACGGCAAATTGCAAAAGATATAGGCTTGACAGTTGACGAACTTCTTAATTCCAGAGCCTAACGAATAAGGTTAGATCGTGAGAGCGAAGCGCAGCGGAGCTCTCCGCGATCTGAACCGATTGTTGGACGAGCCCGGCCCCGGAGTGGGGCATAGGCTATGAAAATAGCTTTTGGAGTTCAGGCTGGGGGAGGCCCGGCGGGACCGGTAAGCCTCACCGAGAAGAGATTGTCGGTAGGCTTGGGGAATCGAAAGGAGCTTGAAGGGGCGCGTTTGTGGCTACGGCAGGTGTTTTTCGGGCGTGCGGAGTCCTCAGCGTGCCAGGACGCTGATTTTGGATTGGGCCTTTGTCAGGAGCGGTTACATGGCCAAGGCCACCTCCAAGTTGTCGGCCGGCTCCGGCCTTGAAAGCGGCAGGAAGATCCGCGTTCGGACGATGGTCATGGGGCCGCCGCAACAGGGGCAAAGGAGGGTGGGTCGTGGTTTGGCCACCGCCAAGGGAGGGCCGGGATCGCGTTTGAACAGAAGCTGCAGCAACGGGATCAGGCGTTTGCTGTTGGGGTGTAGAAACCCGAAATTGCGCGCGCGCCGGAAGCCTTTCGGCAGCACATGCTGGAGCAGCAGCCAGAGGAAGGCGGCGCCGGGGAGCGTTCGCGTTTCGCTGCGGCGAGTTTTGCTGTTGCGGTAGCGAAAGGTGACTTGGCCGTGGTCGCAGGCGAGGATGTCCTTCTCCTGGAGCACGCCCCGGTACAGATAGCGGCCCAGATAGATCAAGGCCTTTTCCCCGGAGCCGACGTGTTTGCAGTCCACGACCCATTGCCGGGGATGGGACCCCGGCAGGGTCATTCCGGCCTCGGTAAGAGCTGCAAGCAGCTTGGCTCGGAACACCTTCGCCAGTGCCTTGTGGTTGAACAGATAGCGCTGGCCGGTCTTGGTGCGCCACAGTTTTTTGTCGGTGTCGAGGGCGGCCGCGGGCATGACCACATGCACGTGGGGGTGGTAGTCCAGGCGACGGGAATGGGTGTGCAGCACCGCCACGGCGCCGGGTGTGCCCTGAAGCTGCTGGTCGTTGCGGCTGAAGGTGAGCAGGGTCTGCCAGGCGCACTGCATCAGCAGGCCATAGAGCGTCTGTGGATGGGCCAAGGCCAGGGCGCGAAACTCGGCCGGCAAGGTAAAGGTCAGCAGGAAGTACGCGCCGGGCACCAACGTTTTCAGTTGCCGTTCCAGCCACTGTTGGCTCTCGTGGTGCTGGCAGTGGGGACAGAGCCGATGTCCGCAGGAATGGGGTACGAAGACCTGCTCCTCGCAGGCCGGGCAGTGCGCCTGCATCCTGGGGCTGAGCGCAGTGCGGCAGGATTTCATGGCCGTTAGCGCCTGGCGCTGTTCCGGCAGTAGCCGAGCACCGTACTGCGCCAGCAAGGAGGGCTCGAACGGCTCGATGAGGGTGGCTAGACGGATCATTTCACCCCCCTCCAGCCGATGGAAAACCTATCCATCAGCGTGTTGATGAGGGTCGTGGCGTGCTGCCCGGTGTGAGCGGTCAGGTGGGTGTAGCGAGCGGTGGTGAGCACGGAATGGTGGCCGAGGATCTTCTGGACCTCCAGCAGATCGATCCCGGCCTCGATCAGATGGGTGGCATAGCTGTGACGAAGACAGTGCGGGCTGATCTTTTTTTTAACCCGCACTGCAGCGCCACTTTTCGCAAAGTGACTTGCACGCCGCCGCGGTCCAGCGGGGTGACGGCCTGGCTGGCGCCTTTCAGTCCCCCCTGGCGATTAGGAAACAGCAGGACCGGGTTGCGGTGCAGTTGCCAGAAGCGGCGCAACAGCGCCAGAGTCGCCGATGGCAAGGGCACCAACCGGTCTTTGTTGCCCTTGCCATCGCGGATGTGTACACGGCCGCGTTGGGCGTCGATGTCACCCACCTGCAGCCGCAAGCCTTCGCCGAGACGCAGACCGAGGCTGTAAAGGGTGAACAAGAACACCCGGTAACTGACGACCCGCGTGGCCTGGAACAGTTGTTGAACCTCGTCCACCGTGACAATATCCGGCAGACGTTGGGCCTTGGGCGGCTTGATCAGGTGCGGGGCCATCCACGGCTTGCCAAGCACATAGGTATAGAAGAACTTGAGGCCGTACCGATCCAGCTTGACGGCACTCCAGGAATGGGACGCCAACAGGTCGGTGAAATAGTCGGTCAACTGCGCCTCGGTCAGCGCGTCGATGCGGTGATCGAAGTACGCGCCGGCCCGGCGAATGGCGCGAGCGTAGGCCTCGATGGTTTTCGGTTGCAGGCCCTTGAGCTTGAGATGCTTGAGGTGGGATGGGTAAAGGCGGTCGAAGTCCGCAGCAGATGGAGAAGTCATGGTTCGTAACCTCGCGAATTTCCATTGGAATCCCCCTTTCGGGGGCGTGAGGTTACATTCTACCTATGGCCTTAAGATGCCCTTACTTCTCCGCGTAGCGGCTCCGTCCAACTCAACGCTCCAGTTGACCGCCGCTATCGCGGCGTCAGATGAGCTTTGCGTTAGGCGTTTACAAGTCGTTTTCCAAACAGGTGAACTCATGAGGACGATCAAAATTACATTATGGCAGGATGGCCAGTTTTTCATCGGTTTCCTGAATGACTACCCTGACTACCTTACCCAAGGCTCAACCAAAGAAGAACTAACTGACAACCTCAAATCCCTCTTGATTGATTTTGAATCAGGTGAAATACCGTACCTAAGAAAAGTCGAAGAGTTGTTGGTTGCCTAAGGGCCTGTCTAAAAATAACCTGTACAACTACACTGTCAACGGCACGATGGTGTAGTTCCATTCGCCATGGAAATCGGCTCTCTCGATGTGAATCTTTTCAAGTTCCTCATCGGTGACTTGGATGCCTATTGGATAGATGTTGGGGTCGAGTTCGGCTTCAATTTTCAGGCCCGTTCGGGTGGTCGTAGCGGCGATCAAATTGACGATCACTTCGTGGCTGATCAAAGGTTTTCCCCGCCAATTCATGCTGATATGGCTGAACATCCGATGCTCAATTTTATTCCACTTGCTGGTTCCGGGCGGAAAATGACACACCGAGATGCGTAGTCCCGTTTGGTCGGCAAACCGCTGTAGCGCAAGCTTCCACAGTCTCACTCGCGCGCCATTGCTCCCGCCACCATCGGCGGTGATCAGCAATTCTTGGGCGACGGGATAGCGTAAACGTCCCCTCTTGTCCCACCATCGACGTAACGTTTCCACCGCGAATTCGGCCGTGTCATGATCGACGCCGACGCTGACCCACCCCACATTAGCGGTTGGATCATAGATAGTGCCTGACAGAAAACCAAATAAATCATTACAAAACAATATGTTATAATGCATTCATGGGCCTGAAGAAGCCGTTACTTCAGCCCCGCGCCGGGTCGTTCGACCCTGTCGCCACCGTTTTTGCCCCTGGAAACAGGCCGTTGGCGTAGCCGGTCCGGCCCGCCCCTGAAACTCTTCGTCTCCGCGAAATCCCATGCGTAAGGTCATCGAACCCCAATTGGCGCTCGGCCAAATCGACATCGGCGCCATCGTCTTCAATCCCAAGTCCCGCGACGACATCCCGCAGATTTTGCGCGGGCTGCAACACCTCTACCTCGATCCCGACGTGCGCCAGCGCGTCTTCGCCCTCCTCGAAGAGGTGGTCCCCGAGCGGGCCGAGGGGAAGGGCAAGGTCAGCTCGGACACCGGGCGGCCTGGCATGACGCAGTGGACGATCCTCGTGCTCGGAGTGCTGCGGCTGGGCCTCAACGCCGACTACGACCGCCTCCACGAGTTGGCCAACGAGCACAAGACCCTGCGGCAGATGCTCGGGGTGGGCGACTGGCAGGCGCACGTCCAGTTCGAACTCCAAACCCTCAAGGACAACCTGCGCCTGTTCACTCCGGAACTCCTCGACCGAATCAACCAAGAGGTCGTGCGCGCCGGGCACCACGCGCTAAAAAAAAGCCCGGAGGACGAGCTCAACGCCCGTGCTGACTCCTTCGTGGTGAAGACGAATGTCGAATACCCCACCGACACCGGCCTGCTCTATGAGGCCGTCCGCAAGGCGCTGGGGCTGGGTGCCGAGCTGGCCGACACCCACGGGCTGCCCGGCTGGCGACAGGCGGCCCACCCCCTGCGGACGCTGAAGAAGGCTCGCCGCCGTTTGCAGAAACTCAAGCACTCCACCGCCCAGGACGCAACCAAGCGCCAGGCGCGGCAGGAGGAAATCCAGCAGGCGCACCGGGACTACCTGGAGCAGGCCGAAACCCTGGTCGGTCGCTTGCGCGACACCCGCGATCAACTCGCCCACCTGCCCGTCGTGCCCTTGCGGCTGGCCGAGTTGGAGGGCTACCTGGCCCACGCCGAGCGGCAAATCGATCAGGTCCGCCGCCGGGTGCTGCTGGGCGAAACTATCCCCCACGCCGAGAAGGTCTTCTCCCTCTTCGAGCCGCACACCGAATGGATCAGCAAGGGCAAAGCGGGCGTGCCGGTGGAATTGGGCCTCAAGGTCTGCGTAGTTGAAGACCCGCACCGTTTCATCCTTCACCACCACGTCATGGAAAAGGCCACCGACGAACAGGTCGCCGTGCCGATCGTCCAGGCGACGAAGGAACGCTTTCCGGCGCTGCACTCCATCAGTTTTGATAAAGGCTTCCACAGCCCGGCCAACCAGGCCGAACTCGCCGACCTCGTCGAACGGGTCGTGCTGCCCCGCAAGGGCAGGCGTTCCGAAGCCACCAAGGCCCACGAGTCCGAACCCGAGTTCGTCCGCCTGCGCCGCCAGCACGCCGCCGTGGAGTCGGCGATCAACGCCCTGGAGCAGCACGGCCTGGACCGCTGCCCCGATCATGGCCTCGACGGGTTCAAGCGCTACGTCGCCCTCGCCGTCCTGGCCCGCAACGTCCAGCGCCTGGGCGCGGTATTGAAGGAGCAGGCGGCGCTGAAGTTGAAGCGCCAGCGCGGACCCTACCGAAAAGCGGCCTGAGCCGACCCCAAAACGGCACCGCCCGCCCAGCGGGCCCGGGCAAGCCGTGCCCGAACAGCGGCCCCGGCCCGCCCAAACCTCGCCCGTTCCCCCGCCAGCGTCCTTGACCCGCCCGCATTCCGCCAAATCCGCCACCGATCGCCCGGACAAGTAGGCCGATTTTTCCAAAAGAGGGGGGTTTTCTGTCAGGCACTAGCTAAGCCATGTGGCGTCATGGCGCCGATGTTGGCCGCCGATGTCCATAGCAAACATATCCCCTTGATTAGAAAGGCTATTGTTTGGTTTCAGACGGCTATTGTTTGCCGATGTTTTAAATGAGATTGACCGCCACACCACACAAAGCCCAATCACCAGCCATGCTGATGTGGCAGGCCCGTAAACCGGTAAACACGATGTCAGGCTGTAGACTATGGCGGCAACCGTCCAGGGTGGGCATCTTCACCATCCGAAGTGTTCAGATGAACCAACTCGCGCTGCATACCGCCTCATCACCAAAACAATAGACTTAGTAAGTCAATATGTTACCCCACACCTATGATCGGTCTGACTATTGCTTCATATATCAGCAATAGTCAGCTTACAGGAGATCATTCATGCCCCAACCAACCAGCTTGCTCCCTCATGCGGGACTGGCAGGCCTCGCCGAAAACTGGCGTCAAGACCTCATCGCCGGCTTTCTCGTCTTTCTGATTGCCTTGCCGTTATGCCTGGGTATCGCCATGGCTTCAGGCTTCCCACCCATGAGTGGCATCATCAGCGCCATCATCGGCGGCCTCGTTGTCTCGCGTATCAATGGCTCGTATGTGACGATCAATGGACCGGCCGCCGGTCTGATCGTGGTCATCCTCGGCGCGGTGCAGAACCTCGGGAACGGCGACGCCATGGCCGGCTATCGATACACGCTGGCGGCCATACTCGTAGCGAGCGTGCTGCAAATTCTCATGGGGGTATTCAAGGCCGGCAAGCTCAACGCGTATTTTCCCGCCTCCGTGGTGCATGGGATGCTGGGAGCCATCGGCATCATCATCATGTCCAAGCAGATCCACACCTTGTTGGGCGTTAAACCCGAGGGCAAGGAGATCATCGACACGATCCTCGAAATCCCTCACAGCGTGGCCGAACTCAACCCCGAGATTGCCATCATTGGCGGGACCGGAATGGTGATCCTGATAGTCTGGTCCCTGATGAAAAACCGTTACCTAAAGATGATTCCGGGTCCCCTCATCGTGGTCGCCGTGGGTATGCTCCTTGAAAGATATTTCGATCTCGACCACGAACATGTTTACATGTTCATGCACGACCAGACGTTCCTGCCTCATCACGAGTACACGGTGGGACCGAAATTCCTGGTTTCGATTCCGGAAAACGTGATGTCGAGCTTTTATTTTCCTGATTTCGGCAAAGTCGCCGCGGGAGAATTCTGGGGCGCCGTCATCTCGATCTGCCTCGTGGGCAGCCTCGAAACCCTCCTCAGCGCCACGGCGGTAGACAAACTCGATCCCTATCAACGTCAATCCAACCTCAACCGGGATCTGATGGCGGTGGGTGTGGGTAACCTTCTGGCCAGCGCCATCGGCGGTCTGCCAATGATCGCGGAAATCGTGCGTTCATCAGCCAATATCAATAATGGCGCCCGAACGGGATGGGCCAATTTCTTTCATGGCCTGCTATTGGCCGTTTTTGTGCTCTGCTTTCCCTGGCTCATCCACGAAATACCGCTAGCCTCGCTGGCCGCCCTCCTCGTTTACACCGGTTTCCGCCTGGCCTCGCCCAAAGAATTCGCCAAAACCATGGATATCGGTAAGGAACAACTCGTCATTTTCATATCGACCATACTCGGCGTGCTGGCGACTGATTTGCTGATTGGGGTATTTATTGGAATTCTGATCAAGGTTGTTATTCATCTCGCTCGCGGGGTTTCCTTCCGCGATCTACTGAAAATGTCCTATGAGGTACAACAGGAAACCAGACATGTCTACCGCATCAGGATTCAGGGCTCTGCCATTTTCGCCAACTTCATCGGCTTGAAAAGTGAGCTGAATACCTTGCCAAAAGGCATGAAGATCATTTTTGATGTTACAGACACCACATACATCGACCACACCGTGATGGAATTCATCCACAATTTTCAGCATAACTACATCAGCCACGGTGGAACTTGCGATATTCATGGCCTCGAAAACCTGGATTCATTCTCAGGACACCCACTGGCTGCCAGGAAGCGAAAAGCTAAGACCACGCAAGCCATGCCTATCTCGCGATAACCTATTACTCGCTTCTTACTCCAATTGTAGCCATTTCTGAGAGTTTCGGTGATGCCGTAGCGGTAGATAGGATGAATGCGTTTGGCCATCTTCGTAGGCGTCAGTGGCGGTCCTTGGGCGAGAAACTGGCGCACCCGATCGGCTTTATCCTTCAGGGTGAAGGTACACGGGACGGAGTGCAGAGCGAACTCATCCGGCAGCAATTCGGTCGCTTTTTATACTGCTGCAGCCAAGGCCGCGCGGGACGCGGATTGGTCAGGACCATCGTCACGACACCCCTTATGATAGGAGAGTCCGAATGGGTTGAACCGTTGGTACAGACGTCCGATCCCCAAGCGAATGCCCCACTCTTGGTGGATTACGCTATACGCGGGCCACACAATCCACTGGTAGCGGTCGATCCCATAATTGGTTGGGGTCTAGTGCAGCCTATGAATTTCAGCATCCTAACGCTACGCCGGCGACAGGCCTTGCGGGACCACTCGTCGTCCGGAATCAAGCGATGCGGCGAAACCGCCATGCGCATACAGATCTAGCCAGCGTTCCAGGAATTTCCGCCCGACGTACTGGGTCCAGCACAGCGCAGCCAATGTCTGCCCGTACCAGATGGCCCAGGGCCAACAGCCGCCGCCAGAGTCGCGGTTCCTTATGCAGCTGGAACACTTCGTTCTTCCTGTATTCTTGATCCTGTCGCACCAACCACTGCAAACGAATCATTCGGTTCACGGCGCTCTCCCCAGCGAGGCCTCAATCCCAGGAACGGGCATAACCCATGCTGGTGTGAAAAGGGAGTATGCCTAGTCTTAAACGCGCTCAAGCATACGTATATTATTTTTGCCAGCTTTACACAGAAGACTTTATTGGACCATTTAATCATTAAATTAGCATAGTTCCTGACTACGAATCATGAAAAAAATACTACATATAATTCTACTATCGAACTTTACTGTCCCAGTACTGGCGGGGGGGGGTGGGACTGATGGAATAGAAGGTACCGAACAGTTGTTTGGCATGTGGGGTATTGTTATGGTTAATGGGAAGTTTTCCAAGGATTCTCCATGGCTTTACTACGGAGATTTAGCTTTGGGTGCGGCACAAGAATATGGATACCTAGGCAACAACGAACGTAACATGGTTCTAGCCGCAGTGGCTACACATGAAGCAATAGGTTATAAGTTCAATGACAATCATAGCATTCACGTTGGTTATGCTTTCCAGACCGTCAAGGATCCATATGCGAAACTTGAATTCCCATTTAACGAAAATCGGGCATGGGAACAATATACCTATTCAACACCAAGCCTTATTGGAAACTTTTCATCTCGCTCTCGGCTGGAGCAACGCACCGTAAACCTGAGTAAAGGTCATTATGATGGAGGAGAGGTAGGGGTGCGCTTTCGTCAGCAATTCAAGCTATCGTATCCCTTGGACGACAAATGGTCATTGGTTGGTTCCGACGAAATATTCATCAATGCCAATACTGTAAATTGGGGTCCAGTTTCTGGACTTGACCAGAACCGTGTGTTTGTCGGCGTCGGGTATAAGTTCGACAAGGTGTGGCGAACGGAGATTGGCTACATGAACCATTATATCAATAGGGACGTTGTTTATGATCGAGACTTTGATCTAGTATCCATGAATCTATATATTGATGTACCGAACGACTGATATCCTTTTATCCGATATCCACCAGGATAAATTACAAACAAATTCCCGGCCCCCTTCCTTTATAGGTTCTTTGGGGATCTGCATGGAAAAGCGCTTTGAAGATCGATGCTCAATCAAAAAAACAGCAGCTTACGTATGCACGTTAACTTCTGCCATGCGAAATCCCAAAGAGACGGACAGGAAACAGCTTGTCGATGCGAATAAATCCCGCCGCCGCCAGGCATTGGCCGATCAAGATCAGTCCGGCATACGATGTAAAATAGCGCGTCGATTGTTTCAGTTCAAATCGGGGCATGGCAAATTGGGTGAACGACAAATGAACGGATACACTAATTATATCAATATGTTATAGTGATTGCAGCACGGATTCAGGAATATGAAAACATTCAGATGGTGAACAATCATGAGGTTTAATAAAAAGTACACTTTCTCAATGGCCGCCATCATAGTGCCGTTGATGCTGGTTGTAAGTTCCATTAGCAACGCCCAGGACAAATCAAAACAGGTCCCTGTCATTGAGAGCATGAACGCCAAGTATCCTAGGAACTGTAAAGGCGTTATTCCACAGCAGAGCGGGCTATGCCTTTTAACCAGCACCAAACCCAAGGCCAGTACCATATGGCTCCTCAAAACCAAAGACCAGTCAATGCCGGATCAAAGATTCATGGACAAACGGGTCACTCCGAACAGTTTCATGCCGTTGGTGCCTGGCAATTACTATTTATACTCCAATGATGGCTTTGATAGCGGCGGCCATGAGTTATTATTCACTGTCACATCAGGCTCCATGAAGACTATTGAGACGGCGGCGTTCAAGGCCTCAGGTAAAAATTTCTACATTCGTCACTTTCAATCAAAAAGCGGGGTCAATGGGGCGGGTTGCGGGATGCGTAACCTGAATTCAAAGGCAAGCGATATACTCCCTGGGAACTATCTCGTTTATAAGGGATACCCGATAATATCTGGCATTTCATGTCCTGTCGGAGGGGTTGCTGTCAATGCCCTGGCTGGGGAAGTACAACAGATAGGCTCAAGGAAGCAGGCCAATCAGAAACTCCCGCAATCCAGCATTTACCATCATC
>Ga0194110_10005911_pt1 | contig 14446 bp, 8 predicted proteins | sample TA2Kig1200mmetaG_FD_146192 | JGI IMG/M metagenome (GOLD analysis project Ga0194110, IMG submission 146192) | Freshwater microbial communities from Lake Tanganyika, Tanzania - TA2015032 Kigoma Deep Cast 1200m | ecosystem: Environmental > Aquatic > Freshwater > Lake | place: Tanzania: Lake... | reverse complement strand
AGTGCCGAACGGGCTCTGCGTGTTCGAGATCCTTCATACGAACGTTCGCTACACATCGGATCCGGTGAAGTTCTACGAGCATCTGAAGTCTGTGGGTCTCATGAAGAATATCTTCACCAAACCATGGAAGTTGATGGGGGATCGGATCGAGGCGAACACCGAAGAAAATGTTGTGATCGCAAGCGCCCTCAAAGAAGCGAGCATCTTCATCGGCGGCCGAAAACTGCTCGAACTCAACAACGCTGTGCCCGTCAGCACGTTTGATCACTACCTCCGCGATTTCGCTGTGGAGTATTTACTCTCGACCAGCTCGTGGGACGACTTTCGATCCTATGATTTCCAGATGGCGGAGTCGAGGCGGTTCTGGTTTGAGTCCGTCACCGAGATCGCCGGAATGCAGCTTTTCAGAGTCCACCCTACCAACATCTCCCCCAAGGAGGAATGGCTGCACACGAAGCGCGTCCCGGTTGACACCACCACGGGCAACGGTCTGTTGAGAAAGGGAAGATCTGAGCTGCTGAGGCGACAGTATGCAGAGGCAGTCGCTTCTTTGCAGAAAGCGCAACAGCTTGCACCCGCCCAAGCCATGATCGCGTACCAGCTTACGGTCGCACTTGCCATGAGCGGAAGACTGGAGGAAGCGACAGCGCAGCTTCAGAGGCTCTTTAGTTTCGCCCAGTCCTCAACCTACACCCCTCTCGCCACAAAGATCCTCGCTGTCAGCCAGTCAGCACTTCAGGCAGAGCGCTCGACCAATCCCACGCAACGTGCGCTCATGCAGTACGACGTAGCGACGTTCTACTGGAATCTCGGGTATTACAACGAGGCATACGCGTTGATCCGCCGTGTCCTCCAGCAGGACTCGACCTACTTCACCGGACTCCTGTGGGGATGGCATTACGCCATTCAAGTGTCACACACGAGCCAGGCGCGGTTGTACCTTCGTCAGCTCGAAGCAATCGATCGCTCGAATCCGGTGGTGCGAGAGTTCGGCGCTATCACTCTGCTCACTGACTCACTTCGTCTTGCGTCCTCGCCCATCCGACGCAGCGAGCTGCACCTGAGGATCGCACGCTCCTATGAGACCATCGATCTGCCGCAGGAGGCCATCGATGAAGCCCAGCGCGCCGTGCGCGAAGAACCATCGAGCACCGAAGCCTGGCTCTTCCAGGCCCGGCTGTTTGAGAAGAGAGGAGTGCAGCGGGCTGCACGGAATGCGTACCGCCACGTGCTGAAGCTGGATCCCACCAATGCCGAGGCGGCGCCAAAAATCAACACTGACTGAGGAACAATCGTTGTGAGAAATGTGCTCGTAACCGGCGGGACGGGTTTCATCGGGTCAAACCTCGCCGTCGCGCTCATCAGCGAGGGATGCAGCGTTCGTATCCTTCGGCGTCTACATTCCGACCTTCGCGCGATCGGCGACGCACCGGTGGAGCATAGCATCGGCGATATCCAAGACGTGGAATCACTCCGACGTGCTATGAAGGGCTGCGATACCGTCTTCCACACGGCGGCAATGGTTTCCTATTGGAGGAGGCAACGGGAGGAGATGTATCGGATCAACATCGGAGGCACCCGCAACGTCGTCGATGCCTGCCTGCGGCTCGGCGTGCAGAGGCTCATTCATACAAGCTCAATCGCTGCCATTGGCTATCCGGAGGATGGCGGTCTCGCCCGGGAGACAAATCAATTCAACTGGGATCGGTACGACATTGGATACCGGATCTCGAAGCACAAGGCCGAACAGGAAATCCACCGAGGGGTGCAGCACGGCCTGGACGCGGTCATGGTAAATCCATCCGTCGTAATCGGGCCGAGGGACATCAAATTCCACGGTGGCCAGCTCATCCGCGACATCTACTGGAAACGCCTCTTCTACTACGTCGATGGGGGGATGAATATTGCTTTTGCGGAGGATGTCGTGAAGGGACATATTCTCGCTGCACGCCGTGGCCGCAAGGGTGATCGCTACATTCTTGGCGGCGAGAACCTGACGCACAGGCAGATCATCTCGACGATCGCAGACGTCGTAGGCGGGATTCAACCGTTCTTCAAAGTTCCTCAATGGGCAGTGCGCTCTATTGCCGTCGTCGCCGAGGGAATCGGATCCACGCTCAATCGGAAACCGTGGGTGACAAGGGAGCTCCTTGCGAGCAGCTCGCTATTCAACTACTTCACGAGCGAAAAAGCCGAGCGCGAGCTCGGGTATATGAGAACGCCCTTTCGAGAAGCAGTTCAGAAGACCTTCTCCTGGTACAAGCAGCAGGGACTGCTTTGATATCACCCCTATTCCTGCGTCAGATCGGTCTCGCTCCCCGTTGGCTCCCGCTAATCACTGCCTCCCTCGGGCACACCGAGTGGTGCGCAAACAGGTATCTCCGGCTACAGAAAAGAAAACGCCTCCCGTTTGTGAACGAGAGGCGGGATGGCTGCAACTCCTCTGTCGCTGTTCGGCTGCCTTTTAGCCTACGATGACAAACTCCTCCAACCTTAGAGAATCCTTGCCCGGAAGCTGAAGGTGGCGTCGCCGAGATTCGGTGCCTCCACGATGAGATTCACGATGAACGTCTGCCCTGACGGAGCACCTCCGCTCGACGAGAGGTCACTGACGTAAATGGTGAAGTTTGTGACCCGTGAACCAGGATCTACAACGGCCGGGTAGTTCTGCATGGTGAACGGCTTGGTCGTCGAGAGATCACCCGAAACGCCAAACTTGATCCCTATGAGGTCAGACGTGAATTCGATGGTCGTCGTTATCTTAGTTCCAACGGGGAGCGGATTGCCGCGACCATCGGTGAAGGTTATGGGTATTGGAACCGAGGTGCCTCCCCGTACCATGGTGACATCCGTCGTGGGCACTCCCGTCGCGGTAATCGGTGGCACGCACCACAGAACGCGCAAGCTGTCAATGATCGTGACCTTGTCCCTTCCCTGCGTCTGAGCGTAGACCCAAAAATATCCCTCCTTTTGGTAGAATGTCGGTCTTCCTGCGAGAAGGGTGCCGCTGTTTGTGGGCTCTGGGTTTCCGCCGAGGAACCTCACAAAGGCACGTCCGTTAGCATCTGTGTACGCACCAAAGAAGTCCCTACCGGTTTGAACGACGCCTGCCTGAGTATGGAAGTACACCGCCGTCCCAATAGCAACCGGATTGCTGAATGTGTCACCAACCTGAACGAAGAAGCTAGGACCAACCCCGCCACTCAGAATCCCGAAGGAGTAGGCAGTGGTCGCATAGGTGAAGTGCGATCGAACGGGGAAGCCGGAATGCACTGTCACCTTCACAGGTTGAGAAACGATGATCTTACCGCTCGGGAGTTGGACACGAGCAATGACCTGGATAACACCCGCCTGGGTCCCCGACTTCACCGATGTTCGCAGGCGACCGCTGTCATCCGTGCTGTCAGCCGAGGGGATCAGTGTCGGGGCTGTTCCTCCGCCAACCAGTGAGTTGGGGTAGAACTGCACGGTGTAGGTCGCATAGACGCGCTTTTCTTTGGTGATCGGAGTCTCAAGCGAGTCCAGAACCTGGTAGGTCAAAACAGAGTTCTCACGCTCGCCGACGCCCGCTACGTAGATATCCGTCGCGCTCGGCGGGAATGTCTTGATCTGGGCAGGTTCGCGCGCACTCGGAGGAACGGTGATTACGCCCGCTTCAGACTGCTGCAAGCCCGAGAAGGTGTATATTGCGTTCCCGTTCTGAACACTGGTGACAGTTATCGTGATGTTGACCAGTCCGCCGGGCCCCCCTTCCCTCCGGTCACGAAGCCGTATGAAGAACTGCGTGTACCTCGGGTCGTCCGTATCCGGCAACACAAACGACTTGTCCCCCTCGACCGCTAGTTCAGATGAGCCGGGTCCATCCAATGCCACTGAAATGGTGGTCCCCTCTGTCAACGGATTCCCGTTTATGTCCTGCACCTTGTAGTTAAAACTGTACTCACCGCTATCCGGAATAACGAATGGCTGCGTCGGTGCAACGATTCGCGTCGCTCCTGAGAACACGACCGGAATAGTCCGTGATACTGAGTTTCCGCTGTCACCGATGGTTTTCGCGGTGATCACTGCAATGCCACCAGTCGGCCTCGGGTTCGAGGTGATCAACTCGACCGCCGCAATTCCATTGACATCTGTTTGAGCGGAGGCCTGGATAATACCACCCGTCGTCGTGAAATAGACAGCTGTACCCGGTTGGACCGGGTTGCCGTCCCTGTCGCCGACAATTGCCTGGATCCTGTTGCGGAGATTGTCATACAGGCCGCCGGCAATATTCGCGAACTGACGACTCAAGGAAAAGCGCTCCTGCACTGGCAGACCGCCCGCTATCGTGATGCGGACCGGGCTTGACTTGATGAGACGACCGTCAACAACAGCCGAGGCAAATACCTGCACGACTCCTGCTTTCGTGCCGCTCGTAAGACGCGTGCTGGCTCGACCAGTGACGGGATCGGAGACCAGGGACACCGGGAAAATGAACTCACCGCCACCGGGGCCGCCCAGGATGGAGAAGTTCACATTGATCTTGTTACTACCCGTGACCGGCACACCGACAGAGTCCCTGACTTCAAAAGTCAACTGAGCCGTTTCATTGGATCCCGTCCCGCGTATGCCGATGTTCTGGGCGGTAACACCGATCAGAAAAATGCTGGCAGCCTTGCCCGAAAGGCTTGTCGTGATTGGGCTCAGGCTATCGGCCTTCAGACGAAGCACGATCGACGTGTCGACGCCCGGATTGACAACGATATTGACCGTGTCATTCCCAAATCCCACTCGGGTTCCGACCACTTTGCTCACATAGCGCGTCGTGAGCTTGAATCCCAAGGCAAAGGAACCGTCCTTCTTGGATGTGTCTTTGGCCAATCCCCCCAGATCGTAAACAAAAGCGTCAGGTATGGGATTGAGGTTGTCGCTTCGCAAGACCGTTCCCTTCACCAGCGTCGATGCCGGCGTAACCTGGCTCTCTTCCGGCTCTGTTGGGCTCTGGCACGCGGAATAGAGCAGCAGGATCGAGATAATCCCCCACAGCAGAAGCGTTCGTATGTTCATGACACTCTCCCCAGGTACGTTGGTCTGTCCGGTAGCAGTAGCGTAGTCATTGTTTTCTCGTTCGTTTTTCCATATCCTCGCGATTTTCCTTAAGCTTCTCTTGCATAACGTCGCGATTCTTTGTGAGCTGCTCAACTCGTTCATCGATCGTGGGCACGAGTTCCGCCCGCAACAGGATCAGCAGTTCCCTCTTCGACACGTTGACCTTATCATAGCCAAAAAGGTACCGCAGCCCGAAGAACCACCACGGGAGATCCTTAAGAAGCGGGATGCCTTCTCGGGTCGTATTCTCTTCGTTCAGCGATAGACCGGCCACGTACGTCTCTTCACCATCAAGCAACAGCAGCTTACTCTCGTTCTCTGTCTTGTCAATCAGAGTACTCACCGTTCCAGGAGTTACACTGCTGCGGGTGGCTTTATACATGAGATCGATGAGTTGGGTGTTGCCGTAAGCATAGACGGTCGGCGTCACCTCCAAGATGGTGCCTGCGCTGTAGAATCGATCGATGACATTTCCGGCGAAGTCCCTTTCCTTCACAGAGAAGTCTGTTCCAATCTGCACCCGGCCGGTGCTTCCGGACCGCACCGTGGTCTGGGGGCGAGCGATCACCTCTCCCAGCTGCTCACTCTCAAAGATCCTGAGCGCAGCGTCGACTGTGACGGCGAGCCTTTTGGATGTCGGGGAGGTTACTGCGGTGAAAATATTGCTCGAAACTCGATCCGCGCCTCGAAACTCCACTCCGAGGTTGAGGTCCCGCCCCCGGAATATGCTGAAACTCAAGCCGCTCTCTCGGAGCTTTGACTGGTCGATTGAGACGAAAACAGCCGAGATTGTCACCTCACGGGTTCTCGCAATGATTTGGCCCGAGTCCACCCGGGCAACCGCTACACCCGGAGCTGCCCCGGGTATGGTCGGGAGCGCGCCTACAGGGACAACCTGTAAATAATCCGGATGATCGCTGTACCAGAGGTTGTTCGTCCGCAGGATCAATTCAAATGCGTCGCGCCAGTACATCGATTGGATCTCGACATTGATTTTCGTCGTAAGCGGGGCAGGATCGACGATGGGCTTCTTCAGGTACTTCTTGCTCAGAGCACTCAGCGCTTCAATCGCCTGCGCATAGGGAACGTCGTTCTTGAAGCTCACCAGCTCTTCTTGACTGACGAACTCCTTGCCTCGAGCGGCGCGTTTGATCCTCTGCTCCTCTTGAGTTTGAGCGACGATGGAGCCTTCGACCAGAAGGATGCCGCAAGCAAAAAGGACCAACAGTCGTTTGTTCATGGTTCCCTCGTTATCGTTTCTGTGTTGCTTTTTCGAACACCATTTTCTTCTCGACCTTCCGGGTGATGCCCCCCTCGTTCAGCGTGAATTCCACCTTGCTCTCCGACGGGCTGATGCGGCTCACGAATCCTCGCCAGACCTTGTCACCGAGGTGTAACACGATCAACTCTCCTTTGTGAAGAACAAAGGCCTTTCCCGGCAAGACCGCACGTACGTCAAGCGCCTTCACGTCAAGTTCGTCCTCCGGCGGCTCGGTGGCCACTGTTTGCAGAATAATGGGGTTGAATGGGTCAAACGGCGATTGCGTGAAGGTGAGAGACTTGGCGACAAGAGATGTGTGGAGCTCGGGAATCGATGTAAAGTACGCGTGCAGCTCCATCTGGAACGCGATCCACTTCCGGGTCTCCCTGGTGTCTGGATTCACCGCTTCATGCGTCTCGAAATTCACCCAATTCACTTTGTACAGCCTGCTGCCGTTCTCCAGATAGTAGATGAACTTGTACAGATTCTCGAATGCCGCTTCACCCTCAGTCAGTTGATACACGTTAAAGCCGTAGGCTCCAAAGTTCCTTGTCCCCTCGAACGTCATGTTGAACCGGACGAATTCATTGTCCCTGGAGTACCCCGCTTCGTCGATTCCCTTGCTCATATACGCATAGGTCTGTGAGGTGATATCGAACGGCGGAATCTCTTTGCTTCGCGAGTCATACCGGCGTTTAGTGTCCGCGAGCCTGTTGGTCAACTCCTCCACTTGGCTCAGGGTCTGTGGGAAATCGACAAGCTCACGTTCAATCGCTGCGATTTCAGTTTCCGCGGCCTTGAGCTGCTTCGGCTGATAGTACATCCAGTAGAACAGGCCGCCGCCGGTGATCACAACGAAGACCACAGCGAGAACGATCGTATTTCGTATTTTGAATGACATACGCTCTTACCGTCGTGTGATTGGGATTGACGTCACATCGCCTTTGTCGACTCGCTCGATCAACAGATCAAAGTCGTAGATAACCTTGTCACGAATGGTGGTCGTGCGAACCTGCTTGAGCGTGGCCTTTTCGAACAGACTTGCCATACGTGAAATTCGAGTGCGATAGATCGACTTGCCGCTTACCTTCAAAGCGCCGGGAATCGTTTCCTCGCGCTGCAGGCGATAGATCCAGAGCGAGTTGAGATCTTCCACGCTATTGGCGAAATAGTGCAACACACGGCTCCACCGATCACTTCCGGGAGCAATCGAGTCATACACCGACGCGGCCTTCGCATACCGCTCAATATCCCTCTGGAGAGCGGCGCGCTGGGCACGGAGGGCCTCCAGATCGGTCAACTGAACCCGCTTCTGAATCAGCACCTCCCGCGTCCGCTTGATCTCGGCGCTCCGCGACTCGATCGAAGTATAGAAGAACACGATTGAGCCTATGATCGCCGCGGCAAGAATCCACCCGTGCCAGGCCAGCTTGAAGGCTTTCTGGCCCTCCTTGATGGTTACCGGAGTGAGGTCTATATCATAGAATCCGGCCTGTTTCGCGTTGAGCGACCTCCAGGCCGTCGCAATCGGGACTGCATATTCAGACACCGCCTCCCCGACGACTCCCTCAAACGGGCTCAGGTCAAGCTCGGGCGCCTGCAGGTACTCTACCGTCGCACTTGAGAACTGCGGCGCCAGGGACTCCCGGAGATTGACCTTGTGACACTCTCCACAAAGGACGATGCGATCGATCCTGGTCAGCGCAATATTGTCCTGCTCGAGGAGTATGCGGCTATAGATGGTATTCTCAATATTGGATGACCCGTAACCTTCGCTGATGATTGGGGCGAAGTGAAGGTAGTTCTTGCCCTGCATGAAGATCAGTCGGCTGAAGTCGTTGCCGACATAAACGAGCACGGTTACCTCTTCGTCCTGGATCTCGTAGCTCGATCGGACCAGACTGATCAGTGCGACATCGGCGCTGTCAATCAGGCTGATCCTCGGCACTCTGTTCCCAATGAATGGCTTGATCTCCTGGAGGAGGTCAAAGAGCTGCAGGCCGCCCTCTCGAGCGATACTCAGGATCCCCCCGGGTGCGGTCGGGATGAAATCGAGAGCATCGATCGGAGGAGGAGAAGCTCGCAGCGCCGAAAGCTCCTGCGCAACGTGTTTCCTGAGCCTCGTCCCCTTCAATCCAAAATCGCTCTCAAACTCTTGATAGGTTAATGCCGGCTCACCGAGCGCGTAGGAGAGCGTGTATTTTGCTGACGGCAGGTCGGTGAGCACGCTGAGCAAGACAGCCGAGTTCGTCTGTTCCCCCTGCTCAGTCATTTCGGACGCGACGGTAGGCTCAGCAAACGCCTCCGTTGTCGCAAGATCTTCCAACACCCCTTCTTCTTCAGGACCAGCAATGGCTTGTTTTTCCTCGAACTTCCTGACTAATGCCACCGTCTTGAAGTCTCTGAGGGTCACTTTGCTGCCCTTCATCGAAAGCTGAACGAACTTGAGCTCCAGACCGTCGACAAAGAGTGCAACCGAAGTCTTGCCTTGGCCAGGCGTGTATGGCATTTCGAGCTGTGTCCCTTATTGTGATGAAATAGTTGCAGTTCGCTTGGTACTGTGAGCCGATTCGCCGAAGCCGACTATCCCTCAGTCGGGCTCACCTGTAACAGTTGCTGCATACGGCGCTTGTTGTTCGAGTAGTTGACAGCGTTTTCGAGCGAGATCCTTTTTGAAAGATAGAGCCGCTTCAGATCCTGCTCCATCGTGATCATTCCCTGGTCCAATCCCTCTGAGATCATCTGATAGATCTCGCCCGTATTGTTGTTTTTGATCGCAGCACGCACCGAGGGTGTACCCAACATGACTTCTTTCGCAAGCATACGCTTCCCGTCCAAGCTCGGCACCAGCTTCTGGGACATCACGACTCTTAATGTGTCCGCAAGTCGGTTCCTGACGCGCTCCTGCTCGACCGGCGGAGTCTCACCGATGATTCGGTCAATACTTTCGACAGCCGATGCGGTGTGCAAAGTGGAAAAGACCTTGTGCCCAGAGTCCGTGATTTCGAGAGCCGTCATGATTGTTTCCGGATCACGCAACTCCCCCAACATGATGATGTCCGGATCCTGTCGAAGAGCCTGGACAGCTCCGTCTTTGAACGACAAGACATCCCTGCCGACCTCACGATGCCGAATGATGCAGCGATCTGATGAGTGCACATATTCAATTGGAGACGCTATGATCACGATATGCGCATCGACGGCGTGATTGTTCGCGTCGATGATGGAGTCAAGTGTGGAGCTCTTGCCGGATCCCGTGATTCCGGTGACAAGACAAAGACCCTCTTTCGTTCCGGCCAGACTGAGTACCCGAGTGATATTCTGATGTAGCTCCAATGACTTGTAGGGACGCACGGAGTTATTGATCGCCCGCATGTTGAGAGCAAGCTGATCGAGATCAAAGTAGGCATCAGCACGGAACCTGCGGAAATCCCCACCTTCAAGATACAACATATGAGAAAAATCCAGATTCCGATTCTCGTAGAGAAATGTGCGCTGCCGTTCCCCCAAAATACTCTGGATCAGGTAGCTCATCTCGTCCGGCGCATACTGCCCCATCGTCTTATCGGGCTTTTTCGATCCGTACACACGATACCAGATAGTACCTTGAGATCCGTAGCCGCCCATGTCGATATCGGATGCTGCAAGCGAGAGCATTCTTGACAGGAAGAAGTTCATCAGTGATCGCAGGCGCTGCTTGTCTCCCTCGTCCATCCTGGCAAGAACGTCTCCAATCATCATTTGCCGCTCTAAGCCGGTCACCGTTGTCGGAAGCTGTTTTGCTAGTTCCGACAGAAGTTTTCGAGCCTCAGCGACAAACGGAGGTTCGAGAGTAGATAACCCTGGAAAAGGTGCTGTTGTTGAGGGAGCTGCAGCGGGCGGCTTCTGCGCGCCGGGGCTTTGCGCTTGGGTTGTCATCGTGACATCACAACATTGATGAGAGGATGCCTATCCCTATCCCCTGAGAAAGCCGACGGGTGGGGGGTTTGTAGTTTGTGTGATAATAAGAAACTCCGAACGAAAATGCAACTCCCTTAAAGAAAAAACTTAAAGGTTTCCACATTCCCCGCTGGTACAATTATCTTAGCTAGCTTGGGTATGCACCCTGCAATGGGCATCCTTCTTGCAGGATTTTCGCGATTTCCAGGGTGCTGGACGGCTCGACTCGCTCTAGGTCTTCGGCCCAGGCTCGTTGACAGAGCGCTCCTATTTAACTCCTTGCAAGTTATGAAGTTGTGACACAGGGCAAACCCTGCGAATATGCGGGACCGTCGTCCTTCCACCAGACGGCAAGGCTCGAGCTGCGAAAACCATGATCCCATTCGATTGGCCGTACCTCTATGAGACACTCACCCCAACCCATCTGTCCGTTGTCAGTTCTGCATATGACCTGCCCGAATCCGTCCAACTGTCGTGCCTCTCTCCGCATGACAGAAAAAGGCACTCAGGATAACTGAGTGCCTCTTTTCTCGAAGTCGCCTTGCTCTGCTTGCACGCCGGAACCTCATCCGGCGCTCGCTAGTCACCCTCTTCAGTTGTCGTTGCGACAACCTCCTCCAATGTCGTCGAGCCCTCCTTCATCCGTTCCATGCCCGACCGGCGCAATGTCCACATACCATCCTTGGACGCCTGTTCGCGAATGGCGTTCTCATCGACCTTTTCGCCGGCATTCAGGATTATTGTGCGGATTTCCTTTGTGAAATAGAGAGCCTCGTGGATCGCCGCCCGTCCCTTGTAGCCGCCATTGCACTTTTCACAGCCAACAGCTCTGTAGAACGTGTGTGTCTTCACGTCTTCCTCTGAGAACCCAAACTTGACCATGTCAGCTTTTTCGCTCTCCTCGATCGGCTCTTTGCAGACCTTGCAGAGCGTTCGAACCAGTCGCTGAGCCACAATGATGTTGATGGCGTACGCGATCAGGAAGGGCTCGATGCCCATTTTGTACAGTCGTGCGACGGCACTTGGCGCATCGTTGGTGTGAAGCGTCGAGAAGACAAGGTGTCCAGTATTGGCGAGCTTGATCGCCGTCTCAGCTGTGATTTTGTCACGCATCTCGCCAACGAGTACGATATCAGGATCGTGACGCAAGATACCCCGGATTGCTTGTTCGAAGCCCATTTTCGGGCCGATTTTCAGCTGGCGCGCACCCTTGATGATGTATTCGACCGGTTCCTCAATCGTCAAGACGTTTACGGTAGGATCGATCACCTGGTATAGAGCGGCGATGAGCGTGGTAGATTTACCGGAACCCGTGGGGCCTGTCAAGATCACGATGCCCTGGGGTTTGGAGATTGCTTTGTAGAAGAAATTGCGTGCCGGGCCCTGGAGACCCAGCTTCTCGAGGTCCGTAATGACCTTGCGGTCGTCCAGAACACGGATTACACAGCTCTCGAACTTGTTCTTGAACTCTGTCGTGACAATCGGCATGATCGAAACACGGAAACGAAGCTGGTGTCCATCAATTACCCTTTGGATGAATCCGTCTTGCGACATTTCCCGCTCAAATCGGTCGACGTTCTTCGTCCGGTCTTTCACCACCGCCATGACCGCTTCCGGCATGGTGCTTTCCTGACAATGCCACACCTGCAGATTTCCGTCCACACGGAACATGAAATCCGTCTTGTTGCCTTCCTTGGGCAGAACATGGACGTCACTCACGCCGCGGCGCACCGCTTCAACAAGACACCCCTCAAAGAGATTGACCAGCGCGCTCTTGCTGATTTCCGCTTCGAGAGCCTGCTCATCAACTGCTTCGTCACCAGAGCCGGATCCATCGTCAACACTGATTGCTTCATCCTGTTGAAGGAGTTTCAAGAACTCGTTCTGCGCCGGCGCGACCTTTTCCATCAACCCCTGCAGGTCCTTGAGCCGCACGTAGCAGATCTCGTATTTCTTCACGTTGAAGCTTCGGGCAACGATCGGCAGGTTGCGATCCGTGGGATCTGCCGCGATGATGATCAGCTTGTCCGCCTGACGCTCGTCGTACTTGAAAGGGAGCATCTTCGACTGGACCATCATGTCCCTTTGTTGCTCGGGGAGCGCGTCGACCAGCTTCTTGATGAATCCGACACGCCCATCATCGGTCTTCTCATCGGCAAGATATATCTCACGGAAGGCATAGAGATTCGCCACCTCTCGGAAGACGGCGTCATGATCTGCGCCGAACTCAGAAACGAGGATTTGACCGAGGTTTTTCCGGTTCTTCTTGTTCTCTTCTGAGTCCTTCAGTTTCAAAGACTTCTCAAGAGTCTCAAAGTCGATTATTCCCTTCTTCAAGAGGGTATAACCGATTTTATCAGTTATATCGATTTCTGGCATTGCTCTGATCCCCCGCAATAGTCTGAGGAGATTGACATCAGAACCGGCAAAACGTCAATTGATTCCAAAGTAGTACAGGACGTAGTGGATCAGCGTCCCCGGTGCCTTCGGACGAATCGTCGCCGTTTCCGAAGAAACGAGTGTAAGCGCCGTCAACACCAACATGATGATCATCGAAACGGAAAGCTGGATCACCTCGATGGCATTCTTCAGTTTGTAGGTGGTCTCCTTCTCATAGTATTCTGCAAGCTGTATTGCCGTGTTCTTAACTGTTCCTGTCTCCGCGCCCGAATTGAAGCGGGATATCGCCGTCGCAGTGAATACTCCCGTCGCCTGGAATGCCTCCGTCAGACCCTTCCCCTTCTCCAACATCATCGGAATGGCAATGGTCTTTATCTGATGCTCCATGTATTTGTTGCCGCACGCCTCTGCCGCCATGCGGATGACATCGATATTCTCACCGGAGCCGCTGTAGAGAGCATAGAAGACGCGACAGTAGATCTCAATCGCCGTCTTGTGCAGCAGAGGGCCGACGACCGGCACCTTGATGATCGACTTGTCCATCAAGAAGCGCCCACGGTCCGTCGAAAGAAACCTGACCAGGAAGATAATCGGAACGAAAATCGCGATCATCAACGGCAGGAAATTGGCAGTAAGCCAGCGGCTGAAAGAGAGCGTCGCCTTCGTCATCGGCGGAAGTTCGATCTTGAACTTCTCGAACATCTCCGCCGTTGCGGGGAAAATGTAACCGACGTAGAATAAGCAGGCAAGGAAGAGGATAAACAGTGTTACCAAAGGCATGATCAACGCGCTTTTCAAGTTCCTCTTGAACTCCGCGTTGCGCTCAAGAAACTTCGCCGTGCTTTCATAGATCTCCGTCATGTTGCCGCTCTTCGATGCCAGTCCCAGCATGTTCGCGGTGAACTTCCCGAACACCGGTGACTGCTTGAGGAATACCTTTTCACTGTCCTTCCCCTGCTTCAGCTCGGTGTTGATTTCTTTCACGGCATCACGGAGAGCCGGGTTCCCGATGTCGTTCATCAACAGCATCAAAATCTCATTGAACGGTAGCTTCTGCCGCATCAGGTCGGCGCTCATTCGCACGAAGGTAATGACATCGACAGCCGGTGCCGCCCGTTGCTTGGTGCCAAAGAGTTTCTTGCGGACGTAGATGACGCGGTAGCCCATCTTCTCGAGGGCCTGCTTCACCTCGTCCTTGGTGTACGCCTTCTGCTCACCATCGATCGGTTTCTCCTTTCCCTTCTGTACCCGATAAAGCCACGGGACGCGCTCGTACACACCGGTCAGTTTGAACTTCTTGTCAGCAGCCATCTGGGAAGCTTTCTGCTTCGCATCCTTGAGGCTGTCGGCATTGATCATTCCTGAAACCGGCTTACCACCGACCGTGATCCCTTCAATCTTGAAATCAGCCATGGCTTCCCCCTACAGACTTGCATTGTGGCCCGTCGAGACCCGACGACAGCAATTCAATAAAAAAATACGACATTTGGCGCTCTCTGTCAAGCAGGCCCGGGGGCAGGATTACGGGGTGCAGCGAAATCGGAAGCTCATCCATCTCAGTACGTGAGGGGCGCCACAAAACAAGACATCCCGCCGAGGCGGGATGTCTTGCCAGCAAACACAAATTGGTGATTATCTCTTACTGGAAATCACCGAAATACGACCAGTTGGTCAGCCTGCCATCACTGTCGATCACAACCGTGATGTAGTTGGATGAATTCTGAGCCGAAGTAGCCGTAATTGTGATTTCGTTCTGGC
>Ga0194110_10005910_pt1 | contig 14447 bp, 12 predicted proteins | sample TA2Kig1200mmetaG_FD_146192 | JGI IMG/M metagenome (GOLD analysis project Ga0194110, IMG submission 146192) | Freshwater microbial communities from Lake Tanganyika, Tanzania - TA2015032 Kigoma Deep Cast 1200m | ecosystem: Environmental > Aquatic > Freshwater > Lake | place: Tanzania: Lake... | reverse complement strand
GGCGAAGGTGCTGAAGTCGGGCAGATAATCCTGATAGGCGGCCAGGTGGAAGACGGCCTCCACGCCCGCCAGGGCACGATCCATCGCATCGGCATCGCGCACGTCGCCGTGGATGAATTCGGCCTCCGCCGGCAGATACGCCGGCTTGACGCCCGGCACATGCACTGGCGGTCGCAGAGCGTCCAGCACCTTGACCTGGTAGCCGCGCTGTAGCAGCAGATCTACCGTATGCGAGCCGATGAACCCCGCGCCGCCTGTAACGAGAACTTTCACATTCTACCTCCGCAAGCGCTCAGCCCTCTCCGCCAAGTTAGCATCCTGAGCGGAGCCCCGTGTCGTTTACGGGGTGAAGTCGAAGGATGTGGGACGCGGACTACGCGGACGACGCGGAGAACGCGGACAAGAGCCGAAAAGAATCTGCGTCGTGCGCGGTCTCTACGTTCATCCGCGTCCCGTTTTCACTTGCCGTGACGTCGCGCCCGGCATGAACGACTGCTCAGCAACTCACCGCGCGCCGCGGCCCAACAGCACGGCCGGCAACGTGAGAAGAAGGATCTTGAGATCCAGCCACAACGACCAGTGATCAATGTACTCCAGATCCATCCGCACCCACTCGTCGAAGTCGTTGATATCATTGCGGCCGCTGATCTGCCACAGACAGGTCATCCCCGGCTTCACGCTCAGCTTCCGGCACTGCCATTCCTGGAAGTGCGGCCACTCGCTCTGCAGCGGCGGTCGTGGCCCCACCAGGCTCATGTCACCCTTGAGCACGCTCCACAGTTGCGGCAACTCGTCCAGGCTGAACTTACGCAGTACGCGGCCCAGCGGCGTGACGCGCGGATCATCCTTGACCTTGAAGACCGGGCCGGTCATCTCGTTGCGGGCCAGCAATGCCGCCTTGAGCTTGTCAGCGTCGCGCACCATGGTGCGGAACTTGTAGCCAGTGAAGGACCGGCCGCCCTGGCCCACCACGCGCCAGGGGTAGAGGACGGGGCGGCCCATGGTCAACAGGATCGTCAGCGCGATGATGAGGAGCAGGGGACACAAAAGCGCCAAGAACAACGCGCTGACCGTGATGTCGAGAAGACGCTTGAAGAGAAGTTGCACGGGCATATGCGGACCTCCAGCCTCGACGATGGTCATACTTGCAGATCTTGCCTCATGCTGCCTGCCTGGCTGATTTGCTGGCTTTAATGATTACGAACTGCCCGACCACAAATGCATAGGGCCAGAACAGGTAGCGCCGTATGATATATCGAAAGACAGGGGACCTATTCCACAGCGGTAGTATCCTTCCGATGAAGAAGTACTTCACTTTCTGTCCCTTGCCCCTCGGATCTCCCAACCTATTGGTCTCGGCTAGAGTATCTAGCCGGTGAGAAAGCCCAGGAGGAAAGTACATTCGGATGGAACTGAACCCAGCCCGGCGCAAGGCGAGGAGGTATCCGAACAGGCTGGTCGGGTTCTCGCCTCGCACCTGCTCCTCTCCGGTGATCGGCGCGTCAAACAGACCGCTTAACGACAGGGTTGGTTCATTCACTAGAAACAGGGATCCCCCCGGCCTTAGGACGGCTCTCACCTGAGACAGGGCATCCCGTATATTGGGAGAATGGTGGATAGCAGAATGCGACAGGACAATGTCGAATGAGTTGTCCCGAAACGGCAGCTTATTCATATCGCCCAAGACTCGTTCGTAGTAGGTCAGGTGCTTCTTCATAAACACATCGGCCGATTCCAGGCCGACATACTTCGCGGCAGCCATATCCAACGCCACGCAGCTCGCCCCGCGCTGCGCTAACAGATCCGTGAGCCACGTGGTGCCGGCTGCCAGATCCAGCAATTGCGTCCGGTTCCCTGCCTCGGATAGATGCATCTCGTCCACTGCTTTGTCGAAATTGAGCAGCATACCGTATGAGAAGTGACGTGCATGGGAGATGTTGGCGCTCCGGTAGCTAACCTCCGTATCGAGAAGCCACTGGTCCGTAGCGTCAGCTACGGTCTCAGCTTGACAGGTCTCCCATCCGAGGCTTGCGGTTTCGGCCCTCATGTCAACCACACCGTTCCTGATTTCGCAGCTTTGTGTACACGAGGCGCATGTGAGCGTTCCGAACCTGATCTCTCGTTCGTCCCTCTCCGCCGACCGAAGCTCGAAATCTGACTTACCGCATGTGCGGCACCTCAAAAACTGCACTAGTTCTGGCTTCATGCCGTCCCCCACCCCCTCGCCAGGTTGACGATTAGTGCCCCAGCCAGCCGCAGGCCCATACCCAGGTAGACGGCTCCGTTCACCAAAGGCGAGTAGTCGGGCGCCATATTCTTGCGATGAAACTGGAAAATCGCCTTGTGCCATTCATAGACCATGCGCATCCGCCGCTTGCGCGTGCTCGAACCCTTGTGGTGAATCACGACCGCCTGAGGGTTGTACACTACCTTCCAACCAGCGCGCTTGGTCCGGAAGCACCAATCCTCATCTTCGCAGTAGATGAAAAAACGTTCGTCCAAGAGACCAATCTGCTCCATGCACTCCCGCCGGATCATCAAGAAAGCGCCGATCACCGCATCTACTTCCGTCAGTTGGTCTTCGGGTAAGAATCCCATGTAGTAGCGGTTGAAACGCGGGCTTTTCGGAAAAAGCGCGCTGAGGCCGAGGGTCTTGTAGAGATAGATGGCCGGCGTTTTGAAGGACCGGCGGCAGGGCTTATCCAATTTGCCATCCGGCAACAGAATCCGCGGGCCGAGGATGCCGACATCGGGATGTGCTTCCAGGTAGTCCAGGGCAGCCTGGACGGCGCCCGGTCGCAGATCCACGTCGGGATTGAGCAACAGGATGAAGCGCCCGCGCGCCCGGCGCAAGGCCAGGTTGTTGGCTTTAGCGAACCCCAGGTTGGCGCCGGCCTCGATGACCTGCGCGGCGGGAAATGCCGCGCGCGCCATTGTCAGGCTATCGTCCGTGGAACCGTTGTCAACGACGAAGACCTCCGGTCGGACCCCTGTCGTTGTGGCAAACAGAGACTTCAGCGTGCGGTGCAGCAACTGCCCACCGTTGTAGTTGACGATAACGACGGACAGGTCGGGCACGTCATTCATGACAATGCCCCGCCATGCTGCAGGATGTAAGCTTCCTCATAGACTTGCAGGGTGCGCCTGGCAGTCTCTTCCCACGTGAACCGTCGCGCCTGCTCCAACCCGCGCACACGCAAAACCTCGCGCAACGTCGGGTCTGAGAGGATACGTTCCATGGCGGCTGCCAGCTCACCCACGTCGAGCGGATTCACCAACAAAGCGGCATCTCCGGCGACTTCGGGCAAGGAAGAGACATTGGACGTGATCACCGGCGCGCCGCAGGCCATCGCTTCGAGTACCGGAAAGCCGAAGCCCTCGTAGGAAGACGGATACACAAACAGGTCAGCCCCTGCGTAGAGCGCAGGTAGATCTGCCTCTGATACGAAGCCAGTGAAACGGATCCATTCCCTGTGACGGGCAGCGGCGGCGGCCGTGTAAACGGCCTCGTAGTCCCAGCCGCGGTTGCCGGCCAATACCAGATGATGATCGGGAAACTTGTCGGAAATCCGGTCGAACGCTTCGATGAGTGTCACGGGATTCTTGCGCGGCTCGATCTTGCCGACGTACAGGACGTAGGGCCGCCGCACGCCGTAACGCTCCTCAAGGATCTGCTCGTATCCATTGGCCCGGTTGGGCTGGAAAACCGTCAGGTTCACGCCCAGGTGGGTGACAACCACCTTCGGATCGGGGATGTCCAGCATCCGCACGATGTCGGACTTGGTAGCGTGGGAGATCGCGATCACTCGCGCGGCACGGCGGAACCGACGGGGAATCATCACCCGGAAGTAGGCGCCTTTGACGCGCGTGTGCATCTCAGGCATCAGAAACCACGTCATGTCCAGGATGCTGACGACCGAGGCGCAGGGCAGCCAGGCCGGCGCGACGAAGACCGGGGAATGCAGCACATCGAGCCGGTAGCGCCGGGCCGTGAGCGGCAGAACCGCATGTTCCCAGGCCAATCTGGTCGGACGGTTGATCGTCAGGCGGCCGCAGTCCACGCGCTCACAGCCACTCGCCGGCAGCAGATCCCAGTTATCGCGGTTAGCGAACAGGATCAACTCGTGCCCGTGGTCGAGACGGGCGAGTGCATGGACCAACTCGCGGATGTAGCGACCGGAGCCGGCCATGCCCAAACGCGAAGAAAGGGCGAAGGTGTTGATGCCGATGCGCATGTCAGGCCGCCCCTCCACAGCAGGCTCGCTCGGCAAGAAGGCGGCGATAAAGGGCATCTGTCGCACGGCACATGGTTTCATAACTGAAGCGCGCCTGCGCCCGCTGCCGCCCATCCGCTGCCCACTGCTGATAGGTCGGCAGATCACCCAGGACGCGCAGCATGGCGCCAGCGAGCGCCTCCGGGTTGTGCGGAGGCACCAGGAGGGCACCGGGATAGTCGCCGACAACCTCGGGAATCGGCCCGACGTTGGTCGAAACCAGGGGCCGGCACGCGGCCATCGCCTCGACGATCACCTTGCCCATGCCTTCCCACAGAGTAGCCGTGACAAAGAGATCGGAAGCTGCCAGCAGGGCCGGCACATCAGACCGCTGGCCGGCAAAGATCACGCAGCCCGCCAGCCCCAGCCGCTCCGCCTGCGCCTCCAGCTCGCCGCGCAACGGCCCATCGCCGACCACGAGGAAACGCACTTCGGGCCGCTCGGCATGGACCTGGGATGCTGCAGCCAGGAAATCGGGCACTCCCTTCTGCTCACACAGGCGGCCAACTGTGCATACGACCGGAGCATCGTTGCCTACGCCGAACGCCTGTCGCACGGTATCTCTGTCCACAGACTCTTCGAACGGACGCAGGTCGATGCCGCTGTAGATCGCCGTCACCTTCTTCTCTGGCAGGTGCTCCAGGCGCAGCGCCCGTGCCCGCAGGTCTTCCGAAACCGTGATGACATGAGCGCAGAACCAGTGCCCCAGAGACCACTCGACAGCATAATAGATCGGCGCCTGCCACCGTCGCCAGCCTTGCAGCACATCGGGCTGGAACACGTGCATGGTCCAGACCACACAGTTAGCCCCAGCCAGCCGCGCCGCGATGCGGCCCAGGAGACCGGCCCGTGCACCGTGCAGGTGGACGAGGTCATACCTACCGAGCCGGATGATCTGCGCCAGCCGCAACACTGCCAACAGGTCGAAACGCCCGTGCATCCGGAGAGGCAGGCATCGGATCCCCATGCTCCGCGCCGCATCGACCAAAGGACCCGCTGGCTCGGTGCACAATTCCTGCTGGTACTCCTGGCCTAGACCCGTCAGCAAGTGAAGGATATCGGTCTGCTCGCCGCCCAGGAGCGCGCGCTCCGTCACGCGCAGGATGCGCACCCGGTCAGCGCGCGACGTGAGCCACCTCTGTGTAGAGCGCCTCATATCGGTCCACGACCCGCTCCCAGTCGTAGTGCGCGACCGCGAAGGCGCGGCACCGTTCAGTCAGCGCCAGGCCCTCTGATTGCAGCATGACCAGTCCCCGGCGAATCCCTTCCTCGAGTGCTACCGCATCGTTCCCGGACGTCAGGAATCGCGAGTCAAAGACGCCGAGGACCTCCGCCGTGCTGCCAATCGGTGTCCCCACCACCGGCAGCCCGCTGGCTAACGCCTCCACCGTGATCAACCCAAAGCCCTCCAGCGCCGCCGTGGGCAGGACAAACAGGTCGGCCGCCTGGTAGTAGGCCGGCAGATCCTCCTCGGCAATGAAACCGGCGAATCGCGCGCGTGCAGCGATCCCCAGGCGATCCGCCAAGGCCGAAAGACCGCTTTGCAGCGGGCCGCGGCCGCCGATCATCAGAAGCAACTCGGGCCGGTCAGCACTCAGCCGGGCGAAGGCATACAGAAGATTCTCCAGACCCATTCGCGGCACCAGCCGCCGCACGGTAAAGAGAATCATCCGGTCGCCCGGCAAGCCCAACCTGCTGCGGATCACCGCACGGTCGGGCACGGGGTGAAAGCGATTCAGATCTACCCCGCCGGGGATCGTCACGATTCGCTCCGCCGCGACCCGCGGCCAGAACGCCCGGACCTGACACTGAGAGTACTCACTCAGCACGATGACGCGCCGGCATCGGCCCAGGACCTGGCCTTGCCACCGTCGCAAGCCCCAGCACAACGGACGCAGGTAAGCGCGGTAGAGTGAACCCTTCAGCGCAGCCAACGGCCTGGCGGTCAGTTCGGCGGCCATCTCCTCATGCCATGGGCCATAGAAAGAAGCGACACACGGCAGGCGAGCTTCCCGGTTGGCGGCCAATGCGCCCGGCCCGATCAACGGCAGGTGGATGTGCAACAGGTCATAGGGCGCTCTGCGCAGTTCATCGCCGATGGCCCGCCAGCCGGCCCAAAGTGCGCGCGGATAGGTGCTCAAGCGACCGGTCAGCGGCACCCGTCGCACGGGCACACCCGCCACTATGTCGTTCTGAGGCAGGCTAAGATCCCGCTCGAAGGTCATGATCGTCACGGTATGGCCGTGCGCCTGCAACCGGCGGCTGGTCTCCAGGATCATGCGCGAGGAACCGCCCTGATGGGGCAAGTAGTGATCCGTGGCCAGGAGAAGCCTCATGCAGGTGTCTCGCCCACCGGGTGCAGCTCGCGAGCCTCGATGCGCTCAAGAGACATAAGCAGCCCCGCGAAGAACCAAAAGTATAGATCAACGACCGGATACGCCTGGGTGCTGCCGCTGAGGTAGTTGCTTAAGGTCATAATCGCCAGAACCCCCAACAGACCCGCCGCCAGTCGCCTCAGCTCGGGATCCTGTAAACGCCGGAAGGCACGCCATCCACCGCGCCACAAGCTTACAAAGATCCAGGTGTAGAGGAGATACCCCGGAATACCGGTCTGAGCAGCCACGGCCAATATCACAGTGTCAGCGGCCTGCATGAATCGGCCCCCAGAGACCATGCACGTGTACGCAGGTTGCACCGAGTTGGTGATGCGGCCCGCTAGATCGGCGGAGTCAGGCAGCACGCCCATGCCACAGCCTCCGGGTACCTCCGTTAGCAGAGTCCGGTAACTCCAACCGGCGAAGATCTGCCGATTCTGGAAGCTCACGTCCTGTTCAGTAAAGGACCAGTCCAGAGTCTCTCGGGTCTCGGGAGTCGCTGCGGCCAGAAAAACGAAAGCGCCGACCACAACAACGAGCAATATCCTGAGGCGTTGCGAACCTCTCCAACTCAGTAACGACAGCGTAACCACGCCAAGCACCGAGCCGATCCACCCGATACGGCTCAACGTCAGCGGCAACACCGCAACGGATAGGCCAACCACCGACGCCAGCAGCACTCTTCGCCAGCGCGTTATGATCGGCAGGAACGCTACACCCAGCGTAATGATCAGGGAAAGGTATAGTGAGAAAACTGTCGAGTGCGAAAAGGTGGAAAAGACTCGCAGTCGGTCTTCCCGGGAACTGATGAGGAAGCTCTGTCCAGCGATTGCCATTTGGAGGCCTGAACGACCCTCGAATGTGACGTTTTGGTATAGCCCGTAGGCCGCCGTGATGGCCGCCACGCCCATTACAACCCACAGCACCCGGCGCAGTTGCCTGCGGGTAGGGGGATTGTTGACCACCAGGAAATAGATCGGGATATAGGTAGCCAACACTTTTATGGCTAGGAGCGCGCGCAATAATGAAGGTCCCCGCAAGGCCTGGAGTACCATCAAGGCCACGAAGAGAACCAAAGGCACATCCAAGGACGTACGAACCCACTGTTCTCGTTTCAGTAGCGACCGTACCACCCAGAAGCCCACGATCGCCAGTGCAAAGAGGTCTTTGAGTAGTGAGTCCAGGCTGGAAGCGCCTGCAAAACGGACAGCTGGCGCGAAAGGGCCATAGGCCAGTAGCAACATTATGCCTGCCCACGGATAGCGCAGGGCAACCACAAAGGCCAGCACGGCAAACACGTAGAGCAGAATTGAAGGACCTCTCTGGGCCAAGCGCGTGGGTAGGACTGCCTCGACTACTAGCAGCAGTAAAGCGCCGGCAACCGTGACGACTAGCCTGTGCTTCATCCAAGGCTGAGGCCAGAAGCCAGTCAAAGTGGTGTGATGGCTCAACCTTGCGCAAGCGCTCTCAGCGCCTGAATCTTGCCCCTGAGACATGGCTCGAAGAGCGTCGCAAACCTGAGACTCCCCCCGGAGAGCAGGGTTCCAAGAAAGGTCCGACCAAAGATTGCCAGACCCATCTCCGGAAAATCGCCCCACAGAAACGTGTAGACCACAAAAACTAACTTCCTCCAGCGTTGCAGATGCTTCCCCAAATTCAGCATTAGATTAAAGTTGGCCATGTAAACAAACTCGGGATCGAGCGTACTGGGGCGTGGGCCAGGGAAATGATTGACGCAGATGCCAGGGTCGAAAACCAACCGCTTGCCCTTTTCACGAATCTGAAATGAAGCGTCGATTTCCCAATGCCACCTTCCTCCCCCCGCCATCCGTGTATCCAGGGTACCGAGAAGGTTGCGGCGGCAACTCATGTTCACCCCCTTGAGCACATGCACTTCCACAATGTGGGGATAGCTCAAGTGATGGTTGCCGCGCACACGCCCAAACCAGGTGATACGACCGACCTGACGAGCCTGACCCTGAACTATGCTGCCATCGCTGAGATGAATGTAGTCACGACCTCCGACAGCACCCACGGTCTCGTCACCATAGTAGGGTTCGATTCGTTCAAGCCAATCTTCCAGAGCCTCAGCGTCATCGTTGATGAATACCACTATGTCAGCCGTGCAGATATCCAGGCCGAGATTGGTCTGGAGAACAACACTTGGGGTCAGAGTGAATCGCCAAACGCAAGGGAAAGGACTGGTCCGGGCAAATTCCTCGACAACAGTTTGTGTGAGCGTATCTCCGACTACGCCAACAACAATAAGTTCATCAGGCCGCCTAGTTTGGCGTTCTAGTGAACCAAGGCAGTTTCGCAGTAGCTCCGGTCGCTGATAAGTCACGATCAGGACGCATATCTTCACGGCTGCAACTCGCGGATGATTTTTCGTACTTCCCTCACTGTTTTCCCCCAATTGAATTGCCGTTCAGTCCATGCACGTGCCGCTTCCCCAAACCTGGAACGCACGCGCTCATCGCTGAGCATGCGAACAAGTCGGTTGGTCAAACCTTGCAGATCGTTGGGTGAGTCGAGGACGAAGCCGGTTTTGCCATCGAGGATCACCTCTGGCACACCACCAGTGCGCACACCTATCACCGGGATCCCATGGGCCATCGCCTCCAAAAACACAAAACCAAAAGACTCATAGCGCGATGGCAGCGCGAACACATCCGACGCCGCATAAGCCCTGTGCAAGTCATACTCTGACAAAGGACCAGTAAAGCGCACTTGCTCCATCACGTCTAGCTCTCGCGCCAGACGGCCTAGCGAATCGGCCTCCAGGTTACGGCCGACGAGAAGCAACACCACATCGAGCCCTGTTTGTCGGCGCACCTCGGGCAATACCCGAATCAGTTTGTCAGTACCCTTGAACGCGCTGAGCCGTGCCACATGAGCAATCACTCCCTTACCACTCAATTCGTGGCACTTGCGAAATGCGGCTATCTCAGCCGCAGTAACACCGGGCACAGCCATTCCAGGATATACGGGCGTAATCTTGCTTTCCTGAATTGCACCATCCCTGACAATCTGCTGCTTCTCGAAGTGCGAATAGGGCAGCAAGCGATGGCTCAGCGCCGCGACCCCGAGCTGTAGCCGCTGACGTACGGGATCAAGTGGATGCCGGACATCATGGGTGTGATAGGCAGTGCGATAAAGCACCACGGTCTGACGGCGCAACGCAAGCAACGCGGGTAGAACTGTCAGCGGCCATCCGACGTTGAAGAAGATGACCGCATCCGGTTCATCGCGCATGGCTGTTCGTACTAGCCTTGGCAACCAGAGGGGGGCATTGGCGGGCTGGAAATCCCGCAGGCGGCTGCGCAGAACGCCCCTTAACCGTGTCACCATGACGCGCGAGTCGAGATTGTAGACGGGAGGCATGGCCAGATTAGCCTCACCATCTGGGAACTCGTAAGGTGTGGTCACGATAGCCACTTGATCCCCACTGTGAACAAACTCCTGCGCGAGATGCACCAGATCGTACTCGATGCCCCCTGGAACCGGACCAAGGTAGGGATTGACCAGGACCAGCTTCACCGATTACTCCCGCTCACACGCTACCCCACTTTGTTCATGGATCAAACATTCATAAAGGCGTTCGTAGGTATTAGCAATACGCGGCCAGGCGTAGCGTGCTGCTTTGCTTCGTGCGATCAGCCCAACTACTTCCCTGAGTTGAGCATCAGCTAACAGACCCAGCACTCTATCTGCCAGAATGGCGGCATCTCTGGAGGGCACAACAAAACCATCCACGCCATCATCGATCACATCTGGTGCGCCACCGACCGGCGTTGTAACGATCGGTAAGCCACAGGCCATCGCCTCAAGAAGCACCATGCCAAAGCCTTCGTACAAAGACGGAAACAAGAATATGTCGTGGGCAAGATACTCCTGAATCAGCTCAGCTTCGGACATGACCGGCACAACTCGAATCAGAGGAGCCAGGTTGGACGGAAAGGCGGCGAGTACTTGTTCCTCGGGAAGTCGAGTGCCCAGAAGCGAGAGCCGGATGCCCGGTCGCTGTGCGGAAATCGCAGCAAAGGCTTCTGTAAGATCATGGATGCCCTTGCAAGGTTCCCAAGTTCCTACGAACAACAACCCGCGTCCGCGCTGGCAAGACACTTGAGCCTCGGCATTCAGAAAAGAGTCCCCAACGCCGTGCGGGATACAGGTAACCTTCTCTGCCGCAACCCAACCGCGATCAACGACGTAGGCCATGTCGCTCGCGGTGTGACAGACCATGTGATCGCTGAGCCGCGCTGACCACGCCACCTGATTCAGCCTGACCAAAGGATAAACCACCCTTTGACGCCAGGGCACGGCCGCTGCCCGCCCTGCTCGCCCCTCCTGCAATCGCACCTGCCACCATCGTTGCTCTAATCCGTGGGTATCGTTGATCAGAACTGACATTCGGCCGTCGTGGCGCAGCTTCCGCGAGAAACTATAGATGCACGCGTCGCCGCTCCAGATCTGCACAACGTCATACGGCCCACTCAGGCGCTGGCGTTCCTCGACCACGCGTGGTACAGCAAGTGGAAAGCTGAAGTGCTTATTGCGCTTCTGCAGCCACTTCGGCACATACTGCTGCCCATCCGAAAACCAGGCAACATCCACCTGGTGCCCGCGCGCGGCCAAGGCCGCGCTGAGTAACGAGGTAAGCCTTGCGGCGCCACCATGTATATCGTGCTCAGTGCTGGTGACGAAGAGGATACGCAGTTGTGGGCCTCCGATGCGATGGCAAAGCGCCTAGATCTGGGTTCCGACGGTAGTGCTGTACGGTTGGAAGAATAGCCGACGCCGCATGGGACGCAGCATCTGAACAAATCGAGAGCCAAGGAGAGCCTTTAGTAGCGTGACATACAGCCTTTTCTGCATAAACGTTGACCTATAGCAGCGGACGGCCGCTAGCGTATCCTGCAACGCCAAGCAATCCTGGCCTGTCTCAAGCCTCTGATTTGCTTGAGCCAGGAAGAAGTCGGACAGAATACGCGGCTTGAGAGGCAGCAACTCGGCCGCGGCCACTCCCATGTCAGAAAAAAACCGCTCAATGAAAGCGGGACCGCGCGCCAAAGGCGAGACTTGGGCTGCATGCACCAGACCATTGATGGCGTATATCGCTCCCGCACTGTGTGGCGATGCCCAGCTCAGGGCTTTTCCCAGGTTATCCCTGGCCTCGGGGATGCGGTTATGCCAGTAATGATATTCCAGGACCATGCCCCAACAGGCATTGCAGTAGGCCAGGGGCTTTAGGTCTTTGATCTTTTGTCCAAGAACCGGATCAGCAAACAGATCATCAAGTATCCTCAACATCTCAGGCCAACACGAGCCTGCCTGGGAGACCGACTTAGTGCCCACATAGTAGCGCAAGTTGGCCATGAACTTTGGCAAACGAAGTGGCTGGCTCTGCCGCCCCATTCTGATCCACCACTCGAGATCCAGGAAATGGTGGAGGTGCTCATTCACAAGCCCAATTTTCTCTAGGATTTCCCGTCGCCAGAACACGGTGGGTTGAGGGATGAAATTGCCGAAAAGCAGCCGTTCCCAACAGAAATCCGGCGCCAGAACTTCTGCTATTGTCTTGCCCTGTCCGTCAATCAGGCGGCAGTCCCCATAGATCCATCCTATCTCGGGATGCACTTGCAAAGCCTCGACCGCTGCCCTGACAACGCCGGGTTCATAGGTGTCGTCAGAGTTGAGCCAGCCCACGATCTCGCCGCGCGCACGACTCAGTCCTTTGTTGAGGGCATGAGATTGTCCTCTGTCTCGCTCCGATACCCAGGTCAGGCGGCTTTCGTAACGGCGCAAAATATCCACCGTTTCGTCAGTAGAGCCGCCATCCATCACCAGGTACTCGATGTTCGGGTAGTCTTGAGTTAGAACACTCTGGATGGTTTCTTCGATGTAGGGGCCCTGGTTATAGGATGGTGTGATGATGGAAACGAGCGGCCAGCTATCCACCATTGGATATCCTCTCGGCATCTTTGTGCATTATCAGCAAAGGATATACTCCGATGCAGCCCCAGAAGTGAGGCCAGCGATCCTCCAGCAAACTGATGAACTGTAGCCATCGCTCGCCGAGCTGGTTGCCCGGGATACGCCGCAAGAAGGACACGCTTACTGACCGCCAGCAGCGCACCTCCAGGCGGAAGTGGCCGTCAAACTGCCTCTTGAACCAGCCCCTGGGGTGTCGGTAGAAGTACAATCCGGGACTCGCAGGTTGCCCAGCATCGCGAGTGCGGGGCTGACGTCTCAGCAGGGGTTTGATCACTCGCTCAAAGACAAGGCGCAGCCAGGGGCTCCGCAAGATAGCTTCTTTCATCCGAGATGATATTTGGGGCCAACTGTACACCACGGCCGCCTGTCGGCCGGGCCTGAGTGTGCGGTGTAGCTCTTTGACCGCCTGGCCCTGCTCATCGGCCGGCACGTGGAAAATCGTATGCAGGCTGACGATGCCATCAAAGACGTTATCCTGGAAGGGAAGCCGGGTGATGTCGGCCTGGACGAATAACCCGTGCTCCCCGATGCGCTGGCGAACCCCTGCAAGCCCGCGTACGGATAGGTCCACACAGACGCGTTTACGATGACCGGCTGAGAACTGGAGGTAATCGTCATACTGGATCGGGCCGGAGGCTACGTCCAGCAAAAGCTCACCCGGTTGACCCACAACTTCCCGCACACGCGCGTTCGCCCGGGCACGATAGGCTGCCGTCACCGGGCGCATGTCCTCGTAGCGGGAATCCCGGTAGCGCTGGGCGTCGTCGTCGGGCAGCCAGCCATATTCGTCGTAGTATGATTGCACGGCTGCTTTTTCGGGGCGGAAGGTATTCATATCACTGGTAGCTGCGAAAGGTGGTTTCGACCAGGCGCCAGACCAATACCACTGCTGTTACTGAGCAACTGTCTCACCACGACATCCAACGTATTCATCTGGGTGCTCTCCCAAGTATCGTAGGCCGCAGCAGGAGGAGGCGTCTTAGTCTGCATCAATTCGAGCAAGGCGCTTTCCCAACTTCCCCAACAGTCATCCACCACCGTGATACCCGGAGGCAGGTCCATTGCACGCAGCGGATGTTGCGATGTGATGACTGGAACACCGGCCAAGGATAGCTCCGGCAGTTTGGTCAGCGCCCCGAATCCGACCATATGTGGAACCAGAACTCCCTGCGCGCGACAAAGGAGTTCATCCAGCACCGTTTGTTCCACCCAACCGCGCAAGTCCAGACCAGGAACGGTTACTCCGACGGGCAACAACGACTCCGTGCCGGAACCGCACGCGACAATCCTGACTCCCTCAGGCAATCCGCGGATCACGACCTCTTGAAAGAGCCACTGAAAGGCATGTCTGGTCGACATGTGATGGGCCGTTCCCATCATTAGAAAAAGGCCGGGAACAATATTGCCTTGAGCACGCTTGGCACGGATCGTCGCCATCGCACGACGGATCTCGCCGACCGGCCGATAGGGATAGTACCATGAGGGAGCGCCCAGGCCGCAAACCAGGCCGGTTTCCAACCGGGAGATGAACAGCCGGGCCTCACAACGCGCCAACACCTGAAACTCATCGGCAAAATCTGATGCCGCCAGGTGCATCCGGCTTCTTTGCTCTGGCCCGACAGGCGCCACAGCATCGAGCGCCTCGATATTCTGAAAACAGGCGATAGTCGGGATGTGCGACTGCTGATTGATCGGCAGTATACCGGAGAGTCCCGGGTGTTCGATGACGCAAACGGCCGCGCCCCTGACCGCTGAAAGCCTTTTTCGGTAATAGTCCAAAAATCCGGGTGTCGAGTGGCTC
>Ga0194110_10005906_pt1 | contig 14451 bp, 20 predicted proteins | sample TA2Kig1200mmetaG_FD_146192 | JGI IMG/M metagenome (GOLD analysis project Ga0194110, IMG submission 146192) | Freshwater microbial communities from Lake Tanganyika, Tanzania - TA2015032 Kigoma Deep Cast 1200m | ecosystem: Environmental > Aquatic > Freshwater > Lake | place: Tanzania: Lake... | reverse complement strand
AGTAGCAAAATGTGGATAAATAATATTTATTTTTACTCCTTTGATTTTCAATAAGGTGCGTGCCTTAGCCCAGTTAATATCAGGCAATTACAGACTAAATAAGTCAGCAAGATGGTAAAATTGTTGAAAAGTGGCTAGTATATGATCAATCTAAAATTGAAAGTCTTTTGAATTAATTTTAGCACAAATACAGGCATATTTCTATCATTAAAGTTCTTAACAAATAAACAGAGGGTAAGCATCCGTAAAAAGCAGACGGTTTAACACTTCAGTATTAATCCTACATCTAAACAACGAAACCCGCTACAACTAAACCGTCCACTTGCTTTGACGACATACAAAAAGAAAGCAATTTCGGAGGTCCTATGTTTTTACACTGCTCGAAGAACATACGCGACGAGAGCTATGAAGATTATTGGTGATGCAGACCAAATAATAAAAGTGACGGGGCTTTTATCAAAGAGAGTGTTTGCGAGATATGTAGGAGTGAAATAAAACAGCCTGAATAAGATGCAAAACAATGGAATGATAATTCCTTAAGAGAGCTCTCCAACGAAGAGTATGAAAAACTTACAAAAAAAATACAACTTCTTTTAGATAGAAAAGTTAATGGAGAAATAAATGAGAAAGACTTTAATTTGAAAATGAAGTTTTTATTGAGGTAAACTTTAAGTCAAAGAGAGTAATAAGCTGTTTTAAAAATATAAAACTCAGCAGCGGCACAGTTGCAATATACAATACTCCCCATTTTCGATACCAAAGGATCAGGTTGTTAAGTTAAGGTTTTTTTCATTTACAATTTTTCAGGCGGCTTTTGTGGTCAGGTACCTCGTTGGTGCTGCTCCTGCTGCTGTAGCTAACCCGGATGCAGTAAAGGCGCTGATTGCTGAAGTACTGGGCACATTTGCCCTTGCCTATGTGGTGCTGAATGTTGCAACAGCCAAAGCCAATACCGGTAACAGTTACTACGGACTTGCTATCGGATTTACGGTAGCTGCGATGGCTTATTCGTTGGGCACTATTTCAGGAGGAGCTTTTTTTAACCCGGCTGTGGCGGTAGGGATTAGTTTTATGAAAATGGCTGTATGGAGCGATATCTGGATATACCTGGCGGGATGTTTTGGCGGAGGATTATTGGCTGCATTGGTGTTTAAAATGAATAATCCGGATGATAAATAAGCAAAAGAGGAGAACATGTTTGTCAGGAGTTCCGCTTTGGAACTGCTTTATTATTTAAAACTGCGGGCAAAGCAGGTATTCCCCTTTTTCTTTTCTGAAGCCGAAATAGGAGATGGAAACTTCAAACCCGCCGGCGGTTTAAGTGGACCGAACTGGCACAACAACTTCCGGCAAGGCAGGATTATGCTGCCTATATCACTCTTGCGGGCAGGGTTACCCTGCGGGGTACAAACCGCCCGTTTGATAACAAGTCCATGATTTTGATGATAAATAAGCTGGGCGATAAAAAGAAGCGAAGCACTCACCTGGTGCAAACAGACAAGGGAGGTAATTTTTTAATTGATTCACTTTTATTTTTTGACAAAAACCTGCTCCTTTTTAGTGATGTAAGAGGCAAAAAGAGCCAATATATAGATGTGCTGTTAAAAGAAGACTCTATTAATAAAAAATTTTCCTGACAGGGATTTACACTGATACCCGGATTTGCAATTGTTAAGAAAGATAACAGGTGGCAAACGGATTATGATGCGTTACTGAAAGAAAAGGGATTAATGCTGGAAAGGATTACTGTTAATGTAAAAAGGGAAACCCCTTTGCAGGAAGTAGACGAAAAATATACCAGGGGAATGTTCAGCGGGGATACTACAAGAGCCATTGACCTGGTGAACAGTGATGAAACCCTTCCGTACAACAATATTTTCGATTACCTCCAAAACAGGGTGAACGGCCTGCAGATAACGACCGATGGCGCCGATTATGGGGTATTTTACAGACAGGACCCCTCCATAAGTTCAATGGGCAATATTCCCATGACAATATTTCTGGATGAAATAGAAACAGATGTTTCAATCATGGCAGCTATCCCTGCCAACCAGGTAGCGCTGGTAAAAGTTTATAACACATTTGCCGGGGCATGGGGTAATGCTCCGGGAGGGGTATTAGCTATTTATACCAAAAAAGCTGATGATCTGAAAAACACCGGCAGGACCAATGCATTGGTGTATAACGGATAACCTGTTGTAAAAGAATTTTACGCACCGGATTACAAAACCACACCCAAAAATGAAAAGCCGGATAACCGGATTACCCTCGACTGGAGACCGGATGTATTCATTAACAATATAAACCCCCGCATACCTGTCAGTTTTTACAACAATGACCGCACTAAAAAATTCATAATAATTGTGGAAGGGATGACTATGTCAGGTCAATTCATTTGCCTGGAAAAAATCATCAGCGCCAAAGAATAAACAGCCATAACATGTATCGTCTTTTTTGTGCTTCAGCCTTTATTGACAGACAGCAGACAAATTAAAAAGCCCCCTGCTCTTACGGGAACAAGGGGCCTGGGTTTTTCAACCGTTGAAAAACTATTTGGCAGGAAAGCCCGAACTGGCTTTCACTTCATTGATTTGCTGGGTATGCCGGCTGCTGTGGGCGCCAATCATCAGGTACAGCTGGTAACAGTCAATCCAGCCGAAAGGAAGCTGTACAACATGGTTACGCAGATCTTCAGTAGACGTCTTCATGTACTTAATATTCTTCATTCTGTTCATTTTAAAATCTTCTGCTGCTTCATCCATTGACTTATAGCCTGTATTTTTAGGTTCAAAAGATTCCATCGTTTTTACCTTTCTGCTCCGGTCCTTCATCATGTTTACAAATTGCTCATCCGTAACCTTTATTTCCGGACGTTTTTCAGGATTAGCCGCAGCTTTCATGGTGCCTTCCAAAAAACTCCAGAGGTTTTTTTCGGAAACGGCAATATGGTACATGCATTCCTTCACCGACCATTGATCAGGGGCAGTCCTGTAATTCAATTGTTCTTCAGAAAGATCTTTTACTGCTTTTAAGGCCTCTTTATAAGTATCTTTCATAAGCCCAAGGGCATATTTTCTTTCTTCTTTTGAAGGAGAATTATTGCTGACAGTACCGGCAAGACCGGTAATGACAAGAAGTGTCAGCAGCAAACGGCCAGTGGTTCTTTTCAGCACAACAAGCGGTTTTAAAAGCGGATCAGGGAGTTGGTTAGGGAAGCGGAGAAGGAATGAAAAGGTACAAAAGTTTTTGAAATCACCAACAGGTTTTTTGACACACTCCCGCATGATTCAATGCAGCGGTTTTTTCTTTACCATGCCCCCCTTTGTATCCCGGATGCTCTGCATCACAATAAATGCATGCGGATCAATTTTTTCTATTTCATTGGTCAGCCGGCTTATTTCCAGGCGGGTTACAACGGTAAATATAATATCAGTTTCCTCATCTATGTCGCCTCTTTTGCCATAACCTTTTTTGCCTGAGTAAATGGTAAGCCCTCTCCCCATTTTTTGCTTGATAAAGGCTGCAATCTCGCTGCTGTGCGGCGAGATAATCGTAACACCGGTGAACTCTTCAATTCCTTCCAGCACAAAGTCAACCGTTTTGGAAGCGGCCATGTAGATGAGTACGGAGTAAAGCGCCGTTTCAATATTAATAAGGTAGGCCGCAAAGGAAAAAATGATAATGTTGAAAATAAGAATGAAGTCGCCGACGCTTAAACTGTTCTTTCGGCTTAAGAAAACGGCAAGTACTTCGGTACCGTCAATCACTCCGCCCCCACGGATGCTGAGCCCGATACCGGCGCCAAGAAAAAAACCGCCAAATACTGCAATCAGCAGTTTATCCTGTGTAATGTGAGGGTAGGGAAATACCGCCACCACCAGTGCCAGCAGGCTGATAGCAATAATACTTTTTATGCTGAAAATTTTACTTATCTGCCGCCATGCAATAAGTAAGAAGGGAAGGTTGATAAGGATAATTAATAATGACAGCGGAATACCTGTTTCCCGGTGGGTAAGCAGTGAAATGCCCATGGCGCCTCCGTCAATCAGGTTATTGGGAATAAGAAAACCACGCAGCCCGAATCCCGCAGAAAATATGCCCAGCAATATCAGCAGACCTGATTTCAGTTCACGGTACAAGGTTTTTTTCAGCCGCCACATTCCTTTGGCAATCTCATACCGGGACAAAACATCGCTGTCTTTCTTGCCGAGTATCTTCTTTATTTCATGAATTATCATCTTATATTTCTCTGGTTGCATGCCCGGTTTAAAGATAAGAAAATGAGGCTTTGGAAATACCCGTTCACTAATCAAATCCTTATCTTGCCTGTATGAAAATCAGTGAAGTCATTTCATTTCTTGAAACAAAGGCACACCATTCCCTGCAGGAACCGTATGACAATACCGGCCTGCTTATTGGCGACAGCGGGAGGGATTGCACAGGCATTCTTTGCGCACTGGATGCAACAGAGGAAGTAATAAAGGAAGCTATTACCAAAAAATGCAACCTGGTGGCAGCGCATCATCCTGTTATTTTCGGGGGGTTGAAAAAAATCAACGGGAAAAACTATACAGAAAAAGCTGTCATCACCGCCATTAAAAATGATGTGGCTGTATATGCCATTCATACCAGCCTGGATAATGTAATGGACGGAGTAAACGGTAAAATAGCGAGTCTGCTGGGGTTGCAAAAAACCAGTATACTGCAGCCCAAAGAACAAAGCCTGAAAAAACTGTTCACTTTTGTTCCCGCTGAACATGCGGAAACGGTGCGGCAGGTAATATTTAATGCAGGTGGCGGGCATATTGGTAACTACAGTGAATGCAGTTTTAATACCGAAGGCACAGGCACCTTCAGGCCCGACGAGGATACCAATCCCTTTGTCGGGAATAAAGGACACCAGCACCGGGAGAAGGAAATCAGGATTGAAGTAATCATTCCGGCCTTTGCCGAAAAAAATGTAGTAGAAGCCATGAAATCAGCCCACCCGTACGAAGAAGTGGCTTTTGATGTGGTGCCCCTTTCAAACCCGCATAGCGGAATCGGCTCCGGGTTGCTGGGAGAACTCCCCGCTGCAATGGAAGCAAAACCTTTTTTGGCCAGGCTGAAGTCGGTGTTCAATATTCCCGTAATTCGCCATACTGATTTTATTAACCGGGACATTCAAAGAGTAGCGGTGTGCGGGGGGGCCGGAAGTTTTCTGATTACCAAAGCCTTAGCTATAGGCGCTGATGCCTATGTGACTGCAGATATTAAGTATCATGAGTTTTTTGATGCAAACGGAAAGCTGATGATTTGTGATGTTGGCCATTTTGAAAGCGAACAGTTCACTGTGGATCTCTTGCGGGACATTCTGCAGCAAAAATTCCCTACCTTTGCCGTCCTTAAAACGGAGGTGAAAACCAATCCTGTACATTATTTCTGACTGTAAGGATGGTGCTGCCTTCAACTTTTAATTCAAATTGTATACTCTTCTATGGCACATGTAAAAGAATTTTCAGTTGAAGAAAAGCTTACTGCTTTGCTCAGCCTGCAGAAGATTGAAAGCAAACTGGATGAGCTGAAAATATTAAAGGGCGAACTGCCGATGGAAGTGGCCGACCTGGAAGATGAAATTCAGGGGCTCCATGCCAGGCAAACCCGTATTGAAGAAGAAATCAACGGAGTTACTGAGTTTATCGAGCAACGGAAAAATGCCATCAAAGAGGCGGAAGCGCTGATAAAAAAATACGAAAAGCAGAGCAGTAACGTAAAAAACAACCGGGAGTTCGAAGCCATCAACAAGGAAATTGAGATGCAGCAACTGGAAGTAAAGCTGGCTGAAAAACATATAAAGGATGCTACGGAAGAAATTGCCGAGAAAGCAGAAACCCTGGAAAAAGCCAAAAAAAATATAGCGGCAAAAGAAGGCATCCTGGCTACAAAAAAAGGAGAGCTGGAGAAAATCATTGCCGCCAATGAAAAAGAGGAAAAACACTTCACCAAACTTGCCACCGGCGCCAGGGAACATGTAGATGGCAGGCTGCTGGCCAGTTATGATAAAATACGCAAAAGCTACCGCAACGGACTGGCCGTGGTGCCGGTGGAAAGGGATGCCTGTGGCGGTTGCTTCAATGCCATTCCCCCGCAAAAGCAAAGTGAGATTAAACAGCACAAGAAGATCATGATCTGCGAAAACTGCGGCCGCATACTTGTGGATGAGGACCTGAACACCAAGGTGCAGATAAGCTGATTCCCCAAAAATAGAATATAGCACAGCCGCTGATCCTTCAGCGGCTTTTTTGTTTCAATTCACCGCAATCATTTAAATTGCTGCACCATGCTTGTACGGCTTTTTATACAGAACTACGCCATTATTGATGAACTGGAAATTGAATTTTCAAATAAACTCAATACAATTACCGGGGAAACCGGGGCCGGTAAATCCATTATTGTTGGTGCGCTGGGATTGATATTGGGAGAAAGGGCCGATTCAGGCGTGCTGGTTAATAAAGAAAAAAAATGTGTGGTGGAAGGGGTTTTCAGGGCCAGCAATAAAAAAGCAGTTAGGGATTTCTTGCAGCAGCATGATCCCGATAACTACCGGGAGGACAGCAACGACGAACTGGTTCTCCGCAGGGAAATAGCCGTTACTGGGAAGTCCCGGGCTTTTATCAACGATACACCGGTTACGCTTGCTCAATTACAGCAACTGAGTGTATTGCTCGTGGATCTGCATCAGCAATTTGATACACTGGAACTAACAGCCGGCGATTTTCAGCGAGAGGTACTGGATGCATTGGCAGGGCATGGCTCATTACTTGAGGAATATCAAACCATTTTTTACCACTTGCAGCAGCTGAAAAGGGAAACGGAAGATTTAAAGGCCCGGAAGCAGCAATTCGACAAAGAGGCGGATTACCACCGGTTTCAGTACAAAGAACTGGAAAATGCGGGGTTTAAAGAAAATGAACTTGAGGAGATCGACGCTGAACTGAAACTGCTGAGCAATGCTGAAGGAATTAAAGCGGCCCTCAGCAAAGTATATTATGAACTAAAGGAAAATGAAACGCCTGTTGTTCAGCAATTGAAAGCCATGCTGAACCAGTTAAGTAACTATTCATCTCTTCATTCGGGGTTACCCGTGCTGATAGAGCGGCTTCAGTCGGTGCAGATTGAACTGCAGGATATTGCCGGTGAAATCAGCCATATCAGCGATTCGGTGAATTATGACCCGAAGCGGATTGAACAACTGAATGAAAGACTGTCGCTGGGCTATAAGCTGCAAAAAAAACACGGCGTGAAGTCAACAGCAGAATTACTTGACGTACAAAAGCAGTTGGAAGAAAAATTACAGGCGGTGCTGAATATAGACGAAGCCATTCTCCGGAAAGAAAAAGATTTGACAAAAGCGCATCATGAGGCGTCTCAGTTAGCAGAAAAAATCTCCGCTAACCGGAGCCGGCTGATAAAGCCGCTGGAAGAAAAAGTGAACAAATTACTGGCACAGGTGGGTATGCCCAATGCAAGGCTGAAAGTGGAGGTAAAAGCGGAAAAAGAGCTGAACTCCTGTGGAAGGGACTCAATCGAGTTTTTGTTCAATGCAAACATCCCCTCTTCTTCAAAAATTGCAGAGGATGAGGTAAAACAGTTTGCTCCGGTCCGCAAAGTGGCCAGCGGCGGCGAGCTTAGCCGGCTCATGCTTTGCATCAAGTCGCTGGTAGCACAGTCCGTGGATCTTCCCACCATGATATTTGATGAAATTGATACCGGTATTTCCGGTGAAGCGGCCCGGCAAACAGGCAGCATTATGAAGGGCCTGGCTGCTGAAAGACAGGTCATTTGCATAACCCATCAGCCACAGATAGCCGGTAAAGCGGATGCCCATTTTTTTGTATATAAGGAAATCGTAAAACCGGCCCGGTCATCAGACGGGGAAAAAATAAAAACCAGTATCCGCCGGCTCACCACGGAAGAACGTATCACGGCTATTGCAAAAATGCTAAGCGGCGAAAAGCCAACTGCTGCTGCCGTTGAAAATGCAAGGGAAATAATCATGAATTAACCCCATCGTAATTTTGTAAGCCCCGCCGTATACCCTCTGACGTTTTTAGTAACAGTACGTTTCACATAACTGAAAAAACCGCATCACAGAAGGCGGACTGCCTTTCTCGCATAATTGTTGTTTCATTTAAGAAGCCGAATTTAATGACAACTAAAAATCCGCCTTATGAAAACGCCAAAACCGGTTTTTCTGCCGATATTTTTAATGTTGCAGCTGGCATCGTTTTCCCAGATGCACTGGTACCAGAACCAGGACGGAAACAATTTGTTTCCTTACGGTACTTACGCCGGGCAGGTTCACCCTTTTAACAGTAACTCTTTTACGGCCACATACCTGTGGTTTACAGATAATGATCAGTACACCTGGAAAATATCGAGGACCAGCACATCCGGCGCAGAGCTAAAGACTTTTTTTGTAACCGGCACCTGATTTTAAGCTGTACAGCAGTGATAAACAGCAAGTCACTCTTACTGAATTAAAAGGGCAAAATGTAGTATTACTCTTTTTTCCCCTGGCTTTTACAAAGGTATGCACAACGGAACTTTGTTCGGTCAGGGATAACCTGGAGTGGTACAACCATGTCAATGCTGTTGTGCTTGGAATATCTGTTGACTCACTGCACTGCCTGGCAAAATTCAAAGAAGAACAGCAATTGAATTTTACCCTGCTGAGTGATTTTAACAAAGAGGTTTCTCTTGCTTACGGATCGCTGTATGAAAACTTTGGTTATAATATGAAGGGAGTTTCCAAACGTTCAGCTTTTATAATTGACAGGCTGGGAATCATACGCTATGCAGAGGTGCTGGAGAATGCCGGTGAATTACCTGATTTTGGAAAAATCAGGCAGATCCTGACCAGCCTGAACTAATCTTTCGTTAAAGGGGCCTTGAAGGTTTAATTTAAATTATTGGAATTCAATTTGTTTTGCAGTATCGTAGTTTTACGTTGCGCAAATAAAAATTCTGGCCTACTTTTCGAATAATAAAAGTAAATTTGTTTCGTTGAGACGAATTCTACCCATACTATCCTTTATTCTGTTGATTGCCACACAGTCGCAAGGCCAATCCTCGAGAATTATTCCTTCTTCTGATGTTCAGGACAGGATTGTAAGGTTATACCCCAACCCCGCTACTGATTATGTTGTTCTTGATCTTCAAAAAAACTACCGGCAGGGTTTAACCATTCAGGTATATAATGGCGTTGTGGGTAAAAAAGTATTCGAGTCCATCAACGCTCCTTCAAAAATTACCGTTGATTTGAAAGATTTTAACCGGGGTGTCTATGTTTACCATGTCATAGATATTACAGGTAAAATCATTGAATCGGGCAAGTTTCAGGTTTCAAGATAATTCACATAGACTTGTCCAGATTATTCTTATTCCTTCTCTTTATTTTTCTATCCCTTCCTGACAGTTTTTCTCAAAAGAAGTGTAAGCTCCCCTTATTTTCGGACCACCTGGATTTAGAGTTTTTTGTCTTTTAGTTTTCAAGGGATATGGGGCTTGGATATTCAGCTGGGGGTACGTTTCCGAGTGATTCATGAGGACGTTCGTGGTTGTAATCGTGGCGCCACTGCTCCGCCAGAACTCTCACATCCTCAAGGCTGTAAAACAGATAGGCATCCAAAAGCTCCTTTCTCATAGATCCGTTTTTACGTTCAATGAAAGCGTTTTGCACTGGTTTACCAGGCTGGATGAACTGTAGGCGTATGCCATGATACTCACACCAGCCATGGAGTCGCTCACTGATGAACTCAGGGCCATTATCGACCCGGATTGACTGCGGTAATGGCAGAGCATTTTGTATGCTTGCCGGGGCAAATAATTCTCCGATAATGGCTGCTTCACAAAACAGGGGTGATCTTAAATTATTTAAATTGAATAACGGAAATTCATTGGTAACTGTGCCGGAAAATGCTGTATATGCCGAACTGAAAATGAAAGATGACAGAAAAAGAAAGGTTGAATTTCCCATAGGGACTTCTTTTTTATCACAATCATCCAAACACCTTATTAAGACAAATGCAATAAGTGAAATACTATGGGCAGGCAGTGATGGTAAAATCTGGCAATAATGCCATGATTGCCAGGGTAAGATGGCTTTAATCCCCGGATAAATATTTTTTATTAAAAAAGACAGCGACCGATTAACTTCGCTTTTTAATGAGCCTCTCTACCAGACACCTTCTTGGTATTAAAGACCTTACTGTTGATGACATCTCCCTTATTTTAAAAACAGCTGAACAATTCAAGGAAGTTTTACAACGACCCATTAAAAAAGTCCCTTCGCTGCGTGATGTGACAATAGTAAATCTGTTTTACGAAAATTCAACCCGTACAAGATTCTCTTTTGAGCTTGCAGAAAAAAGACTAAGTGCTGATACAATCAATTTTGCTGTATCAGGTTCTTCTGCAGCAAAAGGAGAAACATTGCTGGATACGGTGAGAAACATTTTATCCATGAAAGTGGATATGGTAGTTATGCGACATAGTGCAAGTGGTGCCCCACATTTTCTGGCACAGCATATTCCTGCAGCCATCATTAATGCCGGAGACGGCATCAATGAACATCCCACACAGGCTTTGCTGGATGCTTTTTCCATTAAAGAAAAAACCGGAAAAATTGGTGGAAATAAAATTGCCATCATCGGAGACATCATGCACAGCCGGGTGGCGCAAAGCAATATGTACCTGCTGAAAAAAATGGGGGCGGAGGTTACTGTTTGCGGCCCGCCTACGCTTATTCCAAAATACATCAGCGAAGCATTGGGTGTAAATGTAAGTTACAACCTGAAGGAAACGCTGGAGTGGTGCGATGTGGCCAATGTGCTGCGCATACAACTGGAAAGACAGAACCAGGTATTGTTTTCTTCACTCCGTGAATACAGCATTGCCTACGGAATTAACAGAGCGCTGCTTGACAGTCTGCATAAGGAGATAGTAATAATGCACCCCGGGCCGATTAACAGGGGAGTGGAACTGAACAGCGATGTGGCCGACAGTAAACAATCCATCATTCTGCAGCAGGTGGAAAATGGGGTGGCGGTAAGGATGGCAGTATTGTACCTCCTGTCTGGCAGAAATTCTGGCAATAATTAATAATTATTAATTAATAATTATTAGCTTTTCGGCTCAATAGTTTTTCATGGCAAGAATCTGCTTATTCCCCGGAACCTTTGATCCCGTTACACTAGGCCATGTGGACATCATCAACCGGGCCTTACCCCTTTTTGATAAGATTGTGGTGGGCATTGGTGTAAATACCTCAAAGGCTCCCATGTTTCCGCATCAGCAAAGGTTGCAATGGATAAAAGAAATTTACCGGGATGAAGAAAGGGTGGAAGGCGCAGTGTACGAGGGGCTGACGGTGGATTTCTGCCGGAAGATCGGCGCCAAATTCATTCTCCGCGGTATCCGGTATGTCAGCGATTTTGAATATGAAAAAACCATTGCTGATGCCAACCGGGCGCTGGATAAAACGATTGAAACCATTTTTCTGACCGGTGAGCCGAAATATACTTCGGTGGCATCCACCATTGTAAGGGATATCATCCGCAATGGCGGCGATGCCAGTCATTTTCTGCCGGAAATAGTTTTTAAATCACTTGTTAAATAAATTACTGACAAAATTTTATACTGGTTCCCCTTCTTTGGGGGGGCAGGGGAGGCTTTCCCCTCTCTGAAGGAGAGAGGGCAGGGGGCTGAGGCCATCTGGTTTAAAAAAGACCTGTCGCTGCAGGACCTGCTGCCGCTTGGAAAAGGCACCATGAGTGAACACCTCGGTATTGAATGGATGGAGGTGGGAGATGATTACCTGAAGGCAAAAATGCCGGTTGACCACCGAACCGTTCAGCCTTACGGACTGCTGCACGGGGGCGCCACGGGTGGATTTGTAACCGGCGTGGCCACGCCGATCCATCTCGGCAAAAGCACCCAGGTATGGGATATTAGGATCTGTAATGAAAATGAAAAACTGGTTTGTGTAAGCAGGCTTACTGTTGCCATCATTCCAAAAAGGGATTTCAGCAAACCGCGGTCACTCTGAGAAAAACTTTTTTATCACATCTGATACAGTGGGATAACACTCCGGAAATAGATTTTCAGCTTCTGCGGCAGTAACCCATCTCACTTCGGTAATGCCTTCTGCTATTTGGGGCGCTGGCCGCTGTTCACCATTTACCTGCATGGCATACCAGTGCGATTCTTTGAGAATGAACCTTGCACCTTCATGATAGGTATGGTAAGTAATGGTAAGCGGCGAAAGCAGTTTTACATGCTGCAACCCGGTTTCTTCCTCTACTTCCCGGATGGCGCAGTCTTCCAGTGTTTCACCCTTACCCAGTTTGCCCTTGGGCAGGTCCCATTTCCCCCGGCGGAAGATCATCAGTATCTTCTTTTGCCCATTTTGTACGAGGCCGCCTGCCGCCTGTACCACGGTGAATTTTTTATAAAAGGCTTTTTTCAGTTCTTTAAGACCGGGATGGTAGAAAACCCCGGCATGAATTTCCGGTTGTTCCATTTCATGTATCATTGACTTTACCGTATGTGTATTCAACTCATCAATAAAAATGGCATCATCATGATGAATATAGGGCTGCAGCACTTCATCCACTGCATCACAGAGAAAAAGCGGTTTGTCGTTAAAATAAATTTTGATAAACATATTGATAAAGGCACAAGGTACAAGAAACAAGGCACAGGATACAAGGGTCAAGGTACAAGAAAGCCTTAGTTTGGTTTCTCCTTTCGGCTCTCTAACTTAATAATGATTGAGGATAGAATTTTTCTTATTTGATTACCTTCATCAATAAGAACTACTTTTTCTTTATCCAGTTCCTTGTCGCCATAGGTAAGAATCAGGTCAAGCCATTTTATGCTTTCCTTGGCCTCCCGTCTTGCTATTTTAATTTTCATTTTCTCATCGGTCTTTCCTAAGTCATCAGAAGCTTCTGTATAATTAGCGCTGACGGAACCGCTTGCCCGGATTACCTGCCCTATGTATTCCCGGTTAATTATATCCCATTTAATCCTGGTACAGAAGTCCCGAACCGCTATTGCATAATTCTGAAACCTGTCTTCCAGTTCTTTTGACATAGTAAATAAAAATAGGAAAATTAGCTCTTTAAGTCTTGTCCCTTGTCCCTTGTGCCTTGTACCTTCGTATAATGACAGATGCCAAAGCCGTAGCCGAAAAACTCCTGCAGGTTAACGCCATAAAATTAAATCCCGGGCAGCCCTATACCTGGGCCAGCGGCTGGAAAAGCCCTGTTTACTGCGACAACCGGAAAGCGCTTTCCTTTCCTTTTATCCGGGATTTTATAAAGTCGGAAATGTGCAACCTGGTCTTTGAAAAATTTCCGGGTGCCGAACTGCTGGCAGGTGTGGCCACGGCAGGTATCGCCTGGGGCGCCATGGCGGCCGATCAGCTGAAACTGCCCTATATCTATGTGCGCCCCAAACCCAAAGAACATGGACTGGGCAACCAGATAGAAGGCTTTTATGAAAAAGGGCAGAAGACTGTTGTTATAGAAGATCTGGTTTCCACCGGTAAAAGCAGCCTGCAGGTGGTAGATGTGCTGAAAGAACAGGGCCTGCAGGTGACCGGCATGGTTTCGATATTTAATTATGGCTTCTCCGTGGCAACGGAAGCTTTTGCAAAAGCATCCCTGGAGTATTATTCACTTACGGATTACCCAACCCTGATTGAACTGGCCCTGCAGAAAGGCATTGTTCCGGCAGACCAGCTGGATGTTTTGTTAAACTGGCGGGATAACCCGGCAAACTGGAACGGAAACAGCCCCTCCTGACCTCCCCGCCGGTTGGCCGGAGGAACGGGTTTCCGGTATCCAAAGCAGCTTTTTTTCATTTCAACCCTTCTTAATAAGTGTGAAAAAATTTCTTTTGCCATTACTGTTAATATCCGGTGTTGTATTGTCAGCGCAGGCGCAGGTGAAGCCGGTGGTTACCGCCACCATTAAAACCCCCAATGCCCTTTGCGAGAACTGCAAAAAACGAATTGAGGCTTACTTAAAGCCGTATGACGGCATATTGGAAATTACTGTGAACTACAAAAAAGGCGAAACAAAAGTGAAGTACATTACCGACAGGATAAATATTGAAGAAATAAAAGCCTATATAGCCAACTGTGGCTATGATGCAGATGATGTGCCTGCGGCAGAAGATGCCTATAACCGGCTTCCCAAAACCTGCAAGAAGTTTGAGGATGGGGGAGGGCACTCCAAACCCAAGACAGTGCCTCCGCCAGCCCCGGCACAACAGCGGTAAATTATTTTATTCACCTTTATTCATCCTTGCTCACAGTAGCTTTAGTGCAGGTGAGTTCCTTGTTCCTTGTTCCTTGTTCCTTGTCCCTTGTTCCTTGTTCCTTGTTCCTTGTTCCTTGTTCCT
>Ga0194110_10005903_pt1 | contig 14453 bp, 4 predicted proteins | sample TA2Kig1200mmetaG_FD_146192 | JGI IMG/M metagenome (GOLD analysis project Ga0194110, IMG submission 146192) | Freshwater microbial communities from Lake Tanganyika, Tanzania - TA2015032 Kigoma Deep Cast 1200m | ecosystem: Environmental > Aquatic > Freshwater > Lake | place: Tanzania: Lake... | reverse complement strand
GGTACTCATCCGCATAGAGCCAGTGGTGAATGCCGTCCACCGTGTGGCCCATCATGCGCGCGAGCGCCCGCTCGATGTCGCCCGGACCGTCGTAGAGGTGGCCCTGGCCGAACTGGCGGGGGAAGAACCAGCTCCAACCCATAATCACGTTGCCGTGCTTGCGGGCCAGGTGGTCGCTGGCGGCATAGTTCACGATCATCGCCGGGTGCTCGGGCCAGCACTGCTCGATGTTGATGATGGCGTTCTGGCGGTGGTTCCAGTACAGGCTGTGGCCCCAGAACACGTTCATCCCCGGCCACATGATGAAGGCCATTGGGAACGGGTAGCAGTCCACGCGCATGGCGGTCCGCTGCCGCAGAAGGTGGGCGTTGGCGGGCTCGCCGGCGGCAACGGCGCGCTTATGCTCGCGTTCGTATGCCTCTGCGGCCAGGCGCTCCGATGCCTCGGCGCTCACGCGGCGGAAGTACTCGAAGGTGTAGTAGCGGTGGTAGTCCATCCACAGCTTGTAAGCGCCCTGGCGGGTCCACTGCTCGTCCACCGGCTGCGGCGCGTTGTACCAGCGGTGGCTGAGGACCGGGGGCCGCACCTCCCACCAATAGTGCAGCTTCTCGCCAGTGAAGGCGTTGTACGTGCGGCCGTCCTGGTTCGTGTCCTCCGCAGGGGACTTGTCCTGGAACCAGACGTCGCACAGGAACGCGATGTACTCGGCGATGCTCTCGTCGCGGTAGTCGGGCGCCGTGCGCTCGCGCATGCCAATCTCGTCCCAACTGCACGTGATGTAAACGTCGCCCACCTTGAACATGTCCAGGTCGCCAAAGTTGCGGACATAGTTCACGAGCAGGCCCACGCCGGCGTCGTAGTGCTTTTTCAGGAGGAAGCTGCCGCTGCCATCGCCGCCCGCCCGGTTGCCCGGTGTGCCGTCGTACTGGAGATACGGCTCGCCGTTGCCGGCCCAGAGCGTCTGGTCAATGGCGCCGAGGAGGCCGTGCTTCTTGAGGAAGCGACCGACGCGGAAGGTGAAGGCGTAGCCCTTGTAGGCGCAGTTGTAGCCCATGCGCCGCCACTCCTCCAGCATGGCGGCCTCCAGCTCCCCGTCAATCGGGCGAGGGTCCTTGTCAGGCTCGTAGAGCCCGAGCCGTGCCCAGTCGTAGAACCCCGCGAGAGCGGCCCGGACCTTCGGGTCCTGGCTGCCCCGGTCGAGCTTGCCGACGAAGCCGCGGGCCTCCTCGCCGAAGGGCCCCCCGTAGGGCGTGACCGGCGGCTCGGGCAGCGCCCGCCAGTCCTTCAGCAGCTTCGCCCGCCACGGCTCGGCAGCAGGCGCCTTGGGAGCGGCGGCCAGTGCGCAGGCGGCGCAAGCGGAAACGGACCATGCCGTGAAGGCGCGTGCAAACCTGGTCATACCTCGTCCTTTCGTTGCAGCGGGTTCGGAATGCGCGAATGAGCCATCTGCCTCATCTGTCTCATTCCGTTGACACGTCACCGAGGGGAGGACCCCGTACGGGGTTGTCCCTTCAGTGGCCTGTGACTCGACGGCACCACACTACTCCTTGCCCGGGCCTGGGGCCGTGACGACGCAGCGGAAGCCTGTGGGCGTCCAGTCACGGACCTGCGGGGGCTGAACCATGCGGGCCGCGGTGCGGCTGAGGCGCTCGTCGAAGAACGCACACCCGCCGCGCAAGACCTTGTAGGCGCCTCTCTCCGGCCCCTTCGGGTTCTTGCCGGGAGCTGCCCTGTAGTAGGAGTGGTCGTACCAGTCGGCGACCCACTCCCAGACGTTGCCGGCCACGTCCTGCACGCCGTAGGGGCTGGCGCCCTGCGGGCAGACGCCCACGGGCATGAAGCCGTAGGTCAGCTTCCCCAGCGTGCGCTCGTAGCTGACGCACTTCTCCGGGTCCCAGTCGTTGCCCCACGGGTACTGGAGGCCGTCCGTGCCGCGGGCCGCTTTCTCCCATTGGGCCTCTGTCGGCAGCGCCGCGCCTGCCCACCGGCCATAGGCTGCCGCCTCGTACCAGTTCGCCTGGGCCGCGTAGGCATCGGGGTCCCCCTTGGGTTCCGCGTGCATGCCCTGGCCCCAGGTGGGCTCGAACTTCTTGCCCATGGCCTCGCAGAACTTCCTGTACTGCGCCAGGGTGACCGGGTGCTTGTAGATCCAGTATCCGTCGAGGTGGATTCTCCTCTGTGGACGTTCGTCGCCGCCGCCTTGGCCCGGCGGGCTGCCGCGCAGGAAGCTGCCCGGAGGAATCCAGACCAGCTCGGCGCCGTCCGGCTCGTTAATGGCGGTGGTCGCGCCGGTGAGCTTGATCTTCGCCGCTGGGGATGCGGTGTCGAGCTTGTCGGGCCTACCGGCCGTGAGCTTCCGCGCCGGCACCTTCCTGGCGGCCAGGGTCTGCGCTGGCAGTGCGGCGGCCTTCGTTTCCGGGGTGATCTTGACCACAGTGCCGACGAGCGTGACGTGCAGGTAGTGTTTGTCCACGACGGGCTTGATCTCAACGGCTTCCCAGCCTGCGGCCGGTGTGGTGAGCACTGCCGCGAGGCCATCGCCGCGGTCGAGCTGGATGACGATGTCGCCCGTGGCATTGGGCGCGACGGGCAGCTTGGTTACCTCCGCGTCGGAGACCGCCAACACGTCGTCGAAGTGCTGGTCCATCCAGTCGGCGCCGGGCAGCCGCTCGCCGGCCTTGACGCCCTTGATGCCGCCGGGCACGGCGTACTGGAGGTCGAGCAGCTTGGCGATGCCGCCGCCCGTCATTGCCACCCTGGCCAGCTCTGGCTGGGGTAATGCCAACAGCCATTGCGTGCTGAAGCGGTGGTCGAAGGGGGCGAACTTGTCCTTCTGCATGGTCTCGAACTTGCGCTCGACCGTCATCCCGGCATCCGACACGCTGACCGTGCGCCGCAGGCGCCGGTCGGGGCTGAAGCCCCAGTAGGCCGGGGAGAGAATCGTCAGCGTGTCCAGCTTGTCCGCAACCGGGTTCCTGTAGTCGCTCCAAAGACCCGACCAGACACGCTTGCCCAAGCCGCCCCTGAGATCATCCTCGGGCACGTTGGGCGGCAGCCAGATGACCGAGCTGTACTTGAACTGGTCCTGATAGCCGGCGTCCGCGCCCTCGGAGGCGAGTAGTTCCTTGCCCCTGGTAGAGGGCTTCATGCTGACCACCTGCCCCTTGAGGTCCGGACAGACTCCGACGGAGCAGGCCTTTGACCTGAGATCGATGACCGGCCCGCCGTTGTTGGCGACGAACCAGGAGATGTGGCGCAGCACGCCGTGCTCGCCGCCGCCGCTGAGCTGCATGCCGTCGGTGACGCGGCGCAGCACTGCGGGCAGGCCTGGATCGGCATCGGGAGCAGGCACCCACCAGCGCTTGCCGTCGGCCCGGTTGGCCACCACGCCGAAGGCCCCCGTCTCGCGCGCGACAGTCAGGCGGACCGGGTCAATCGAGGTGCCCATCGCCTCCGTGACGTGCGTGAGGTAGACAGGCTTCGCCTCCCTCTTGGCTGCCGCGAGCACCCGGTCCATGGCGGCCACCATCTTCGGCATGTGCGGGGCGAAGACCTTGGCGTGCGTGATGCCGGTCCAACCGCTCCAGCGCACGGCACTGGGCACGTGGCAACTGTCCTCATACGCGGCCTGAGCGAGCTTGAGGTACTCCCAGAAGTGGGGGGCGGCCCTCGGCCCGTAGTATCCATCGAGGAACTGGCGGATCAGTTTGTCCGCGTCCGCCTGGGGGTTCCAGGCCAGCTTGAGGAACACCCAGCAGAACATCCGGCTCCAGTTCGCGCCGCACACCTGCGGATAGACGCCCATGATGCCGCAGCGCTGCCAGTAGCGCACGTTGTCGGCCGTGTAGAAGATCGTCGGCCATTCCGGCTGGTAGGGCGTCCAGTGCCAGACGGTGACGCGGCCGGGGGCGATCTCTGGCCATTCCTCGAGCGCCCGCGCGTAGGCGCGGTTGGCCGGGTTGCCGGCGATGCGCCCGACCTGGTCGCCCGCGGCGTTCTGCGAGAGGTCGCTCGACACCAGGTTGATCCACAGGTTCCTGTGCGGCCGGAGCTTCCTCGGCGCCGGCAGCGTCTCGAAGTAGCCGTGCGTCACGAACTGCTGGGTGGGGTAGTCCTTCTCCAGCATCTCGATAGCGCGGTTGATCATCAGGAACATCGGCCCGGCCTCGGACTCCTCCTCGCGGGCGACCTTCCGACAGGTCTCGCACTGGCAGGCGGCGAAGCCGTCGCCCTGCGTGACGGAAACCGCGAGCGCTGGATTATACTTGGCGCCTTGGCTAGCCTTGGTGCCCTCGATGTCGCGCCTCAGCGCCTCCGCGAGCGCCTTGGCCAGCTCGGGATTGGTGTAGCAGAACGCCATTGCCCAGTTGGGCGCCCGCTTGCCGTTGATCAGCGGCGCCCACTCTGGGTGCTCGGCGAACCAGCCCTTGGTGGTCACGTTCCCTTTGACATCCTTCTTATCCTCGGGCGGCAGCAACTGATAGAAGTTGTGCCGCCCGTAGATATGGGAGCCATAGCTCCCGGGGCTGTTGTCGCCGGGGTAGCCGCCACCGCGGTTCTTGACGACCCACGGCATGCTGCCCGGCCACCAGATGAACATCCGCTGCATGAAGGCCGGCTCCTGGAAGTCGTCAATGTTGCCCAGCGCCAGCGTCGGCTTGCTCGGCACCACCTCGAAGGCCCCCGTGTAGAACCGGCAGCCGAGGTGGTCCTCGAGCAGGCCCCACACCGCATAGGTCAAGCCGTACTCAGCGGTGCCGATCAGCCGCAGCGCGCTGCCGTCGGTCTTGATGCGGTACGCCTGGCTGCCGGTGATCTTGTCGCTTGCGCCCGGCACCTTGTCCACCTTCTCGAGCACGATCCGCCCTGGCAGGCCGAGCGCTTCGGCCTCGGCCGCGTCTGCCACAAGGGGCAGCTCCGCGCCGGTGATCTGGTTCAGATACGCCTGAAGATCGTTCGCCTGCTGGAGGCAACCGTTGTGGACGATGGCCGCCGTCGCCTGGCCCTTCCTGGCCAGCGGCACCTCGGCGACCGCGTCGCCGGCGGCCGCCGCCAACAGCCCCAGCGCCACTCCCGCGGACATCAGCCGGCAGGCACGTGTCCAGTGCGTCCTCACGCATGTTCTCCTTTCAGCGGGCCATTACCTCTGCCCTCCTTTGCTTCGGATGGACAGTGAGGGTCCAGCCGCGGTCCTTGGCCTTCACATCGAGCATGACCTCGTCGTCGGTGCTCTTGATGATCTTCGCCGCGGGCGGTTCGGTGTCCTTGCCCAGCGTGAAGGTGGCGAGGAAGGTGGCTTCCTTGGCGTTGTCGGCGCGTGCCCAGGTCACCTCTATCGGGCCGTCGCCCTTGAAGGTGAGCGCCTTGTAGCCTGCCATCTCCTGGTCGCAGGCCAGGCGCATCTTGAGGGCGTTTCCGAAATCAACGCGCAGTTCCTTGCCGCAGGCGCCGCCGATGATCTCAGTGAACCGGCCCGCTGCCGGCAGCTTGGGCGGCGCAGCGGCGAGCGGCTCGGCCTTGAGGCCCAGCGTGGCCTTGCCCTTGCCGTACTGGTAGCGGTCAATCGTCAGCGGACGGTCGCAGACCACCCGGTCGAAGACCACGTAGGCCTCACCCAGCAGTGCGATGCCACGCAGTTGGCTCACGCCCTCGTACAGCGGGGCCGCGGGGTCGGTGGCCACCACCGCGAAGGGCGTCTCGCCCGCACCCCGCCAGGCCACCAGGTCTCCCGTCACCTCCCGCGAGTTCTGCCCGTCAATGACGATGGTGTTGTGCGCGGCGGTCCATTCCATCCAACCGGCCCCAGGCACGGTGTAGAACATCCGCCCGACAGTGGAGTCCACCTGCTGGCCGTTGCGGTAGAGGAAGGTGGTGAAGCGGTCGTGTTCGCCGCGGTCGAACTGCTCCTTGTAGTTCATGCGGATCTCCCAGGAGTCGGCCGCGGTGCCGCGCCGCAGGAAGATGTAGCCCATCCCGTCCATCAGTCTCGAGATCGCCGGGAAGCTGGCCGGGCTGGCCAGCCCCAGCTCGCCGTGAAGGATGGAGATCTCAGAGGGGTGCTTCCGGGCAGCCTCCAGTGCGGCGAGATAGGCCGGGTCGCGGTACTGCCGGTAGGGCAGTTCGTAGAAAGCCCCGCCCAGGCCCAGCGTCAGTGAGCCGTCATAGACCCGCTTGAAGCGCGGGGTCATCAGGTCCACGCCCCGCTCGGAGGCGAAGAGGGCGAAGTGGCTCATCGCGTCGAAGAGCATGTTGTGATAGGCCTGGCCCTCGTGGGCAAGCCCTTCCTCGGAGAATCCGTACTCTACCATCTCGTGCCAGCCGAACTCGCCGTAGACGGCTTCGCCGAGCAATGGCCAGTAGCCGGTCGCCAGCCCCACGCTGCCGTAGGCGCGGATGTGCTCGCCTTGCATGTTGGTGTACTCGATCGAGTGGCGGGCCAGCCGCAGGCCCTCGTCTATCAGCAGCGTATCGATCCGCTTGCGTTTGTGCTCGTCCAGGCCCGCATACGACGCCAGCATCGCGTAGCCCTCGGCCAGCTTGTGCAAGTTCCAGGCGGTGACGAGTGTGGCCTTGCCCAGCCGCGAACCGCCGCCGGTCGAGCGGTAGCCGGCCACCGTCATAGTCGGGTGGGCATCGGCGTAGGCCAGCGCGATCGTCACGGCTTTGCCGGCGTACTTCTCGTCGCCCGTCAGCAGCCAGCCCAGGGCGAGGTTACGGATGTCCGCGAAGCGGCGCGCGAAGTACTCCTGCCGCGCGCACTGGTCGTAGAACGGGTCCTTCTCGATCGTCTTGCCGCACTTCGGGTCGGAGCAGACGTGGCGGTGGATGTCGTTGGGCGGGTCCGACCGCATCCACTGCTTGCACGCCGGGCAGCGGTAGGACTGGCCCCAGTGGGGCACGGCGGTGGCCTTGTGCCCAGGCGTCAGCCAGTCGAACGCCGGCCAATCGTGCTTGAGCGTCTCCTCGGCTGTGCGGATGACGCCGCTCTTCCAGGCATCCAGCGGCATGAACTTGGCTGCCGCCGCCACGCGCGCCTGGAACGACGCAGGGGTCCACGGCTGGCGGCTGACCGGGACCACGCCCCACATGAGCATCCGCCGGTAGCCGATGAGCGGCTGCACGTCCGAGTCGGCCAGTCCCTCGACCCACACCCTCGGGCACACAGGCTCGGAGTAGCCGGGCGGCAGGGACATGGCCTTCGTCCGGGAGATGGAGAGGCGTATGGGGATGACCTTCTCCTCGCCGGCTGCCAGGGCGATGGACGCGGAGGCGGCAGGCCCGGCCGGCACTTCGGCGCGGAAGAAGTGCAACGTGCGGTCGGCGTCAATGTCGAGCTTGGCGGCAATCGGCTTGTCCGTGCGGTTCTTCACCTTCAGCCCGTAGGTGTAGGCCACCTCGGCGGCGTCGGAGACGAACTGTACGTCGCGCGGCTCGAACTCCGCCGACACCACCCGTTTCACCAGCCGCGGGTTGCGGATTATGGCCTTGCGCCACTGCGGCTCGCCGGGGAATCCCAGGATGCGCCGGCTCAGCGCGAGCCGCAGGATGCCCGGCCGGAAGTCCCCGAAGCGCTCGGGGTACTGCGACCCGTCGTCGTCCACCCGCAGGTCGAAGCGCCCGGCCGCCCAGACCCCCGTGACGCTCCTGAACTTCGAGTACCAACTGCTCAGCTCCTTCTCCGTCGGCATGCCGAAGAGCACAGCGTGCAGGCGGACCTGTGAGCCGAGCGGCTTGAGATCGAACCGTAGTTCGTCGTACTCCTTTGGGTCCGCCCCCAGCTTGCGGAGGTCGAAACTGAGGTTCTGGGGGAGCCCGTCGGGCAAAGACCACTCGTACTCGTCCTTGCCGACCTCCTGGACCTGCACCTTGTCCGTGGCCTCCCGTTGCGTCGCGAGGTTCAGCGGAAAGACCCGCTCGGCGGCCGCTGCGGTGACAGCCATCGCCCCGAGTGCGCACACCCATAGCCTCGTGTAGCTCGTCATTGACTCATGGCCTCCTGATGGTCACTTGCTCGGCACTGCGGTGAAGGTGAGAATGCCAGTGCCACGCACGAAGATGAGGCGGCTGCCCGCGCCCGGAAGGCGCGCCACACCGCCCGTGTCGCCGAAGAGTACCCACTTGAGGATTGTCTCGGTCTGGCCTTCCACGGCGGGCGGCTGCGGCCGGACCGTCACGTCGCCGCGCGCAGCGGCGGCTCGAATGAGGCCGGCACAACGGACCTCCAGGCCCCCGGCCACCGGCTTCACCTCCTCGATGGGCGCGTCGCACAGGATGCTCACGCCGTTGTAGGATGCGGCATAGGCGCCACGGTAGTTGTCCACTGTGATGGCCGCCGAGCGCCCCCTGCCCACGACGGGATTGGCCTCGCCGCTGAAGAGGTCAACGCCTAGCACCGTGGCCTCCGCGGCGGCACTCCCGTTCGAGATGCAGGCCGTCACGCCATCGCCCTTCGCTCGGATCATGCCCGGCACGCCGTCCGCTCTGATCCCAACGCCCAGGTCCTTGTGCAGGGCAATGAGGAGCGACTGGAACTCCTCGGCCGAGGTCTTGCCGCAGTCGAAGAGCACCGCGCCCTTGAAGCCGGCGTCGCGCCACGAGGCGCGCGTGCAGGCCGCCGCATCGCCTGCGAGCGGCTTCGCCCCCGAGCCCCGCACCACGTAGTGGTCCTTCACGAACGTGATGTCGGCCTCCCACGGCCAGTCTTCCAGCAGGCGGCCATCGTGGTCGGAGGCCGTGCTCGCCTCGTTGGCGTTGTCCGTGGACAGGAATCCCCGCACGTAGAGCAGCCCGGGTTGCTCCTTGAGCCAGGCGCGGACGGCGGCGATGGTCGCGTCGCGCACGGGGGCCTCGGCGGACACCTCGATGCCGATCAGGCGGTACTTCGCCAGCTTGCAGTGGGGCAGCAGGTTGAGCAGCTCGACGGCGTCGTAGCCATCCAGCGCGGCGAACTGCGGCAGGGCCGTCGCGCCGCCCACCATCAAGGCCGCGAAGTCCTCGCGCGGGCGCGGCAGCCCCGCGAAGGCCCGTGCGACATCATAGAGCGCCTTCTGCTCGAGGAAGAAACCGAGGCGGGACCGCTCGCGGTCCGCGGCCGCGCGCTGGGCGAAGGGGTCCTTCGCAGGGTCCGCTTCATCCAGCGCGATGCCCTTTGCGTCCCCCTGCTTCGCTATGTCTTCCGGGACCGCGTTCGGCCCCTTCGTCTTCCGTATCTCGGCATCGAGGCGATACTGGCCGGCCACGCCACGCCAGACGTTCTCGAGGCCGTCTGCGAGGGGCTTGCTGTCGCGCGCCATGTCCTCGAGCCAGACCCACACGCCGCTGGCGTTCGGGCCGGGCTTCACGTCCTTGCCGCTGAACAGCCAGGCGACGAAGAAGCCCGGCTCCGCGCCGGCGGCCCAGGCGCAGGCCGCGTCCGCGTAGGCATTGCAAGCCCGGTTCAAGACCAGTCCATCGGGGACCTGGAGCTTGTAGTTGACGTGAGCGAGGAGCGGCAGGCCGGCGTTGCCCGACACCAGGTACATCAGCGGGCGGCCGGGCCAGACCGTGCGGAAGCGGCGGATCATGTTGTAGCGGACACGGTTGTCCGCCTGGTACCAGTAGGCCCCGCCGACGTCGAACTTCCAGCGGTGCTCGGCCACGTTCGGGCCGTTCTGGCTGGGCACGTAGGTGCCGACGAGGAAGCCGGGCCGCTGCGCCCCCTGGTCGAGCTTGATGAAGTCGTACATGCGGTTGAAGCCGTCCACGACACGTTCCTGCTCCCAGTCGAGGAAGGCGCGGGCCTCGGGCTGGCTTAGCTTCGTGCGATCGCCGGCCACTTTCTCGGCGTCAATGCCGGCCTCGATGCAGAAGCAGCGCCAGCCGTCCGCCCAAAGGCTCCAGGCGGGGGCATACATCGTTTCCTCGCCCACGACGAGGCCATCGAGATGCGCCAGGTCGGTGAGTTCCTTGCGGAGATTCGTCCACCACAGGTCGCGCCACACGGGGTGGAAGAGGACCTGCACGGGGTTCCCCGCCGTCGTGTTCGTGCGGCCGATCAGGGTCTTGCCGCTCTCATGCGCCTTGCGCCCCACGTCGTCCACTTTGGGGTACAGGCAGTAATACCAGCCGAGCGGCGATTCGGCGGCGCCGCGACCGTAGCCACACAGGCCCAGGCGCGTGCGACCGAGGTCGAAGGCGTTCACTGCCTTTGGCATCGGCTTGCCCTGGGCGGCCTCCAGGTAGATGCGGCAGGAGGCATCGGTCTCCGCGGCTAGTGCCGCGGCTACGGCATCGCCCAACGCCGGCGCGCGCAGCTTCGCAGCGAGCGACGAGGCATGGACGCGCACCCAGACCATCGGGTCCCGCAGCAGGCGGGGAAGCACCTTGAGGGCCGCTTCAGGCGCTTTGGCGTGCAGCGCCATCAACGCCCCGGCGCGCACCTGGGGATCAGGGTTGGCCGTGGCGCGTTCGAGCAGCAGCGCAGCCCAGGGCTCTGGCTGCTTCGCCATTTGCTCGATGGCGCGCAACCGCAGGTATAGGTGCTCCACTTCCAGATCGAAGGCCAATTGGGCCGGGAGGTCGGTCGGGCGCAAGGGACGCAGTGCCCGGCGGGCGGACTCCGCGGCCGGGCCGTGTGGGCCGTTGGCCAGAGCCACCAGGGCATCGCGGCAGGCCGCCGCGGTCTTCGCATCCATCGCCTTCAGGCCGATGGCGAGCACTCCATCGTCCGCGCTCTGGAGACAGCCTCGGCAGTCCTCCGCACGGAGCGCCCCGAGGCGGGCCAGGCCGCTGAAGGCAAGTCGCCGCTCGGCCGTGGTCCCCTCCAGGAGCTTGCGGAGGCGTGGCTCGTCTTCGTGTGTGCCAGCACCGGCGAGGAACTCCTCGACGAGCGAGGTCCGCGTGGCGGGTGCGCCGAAGAGGGAGCGGGCAATAGGCAGGCCGGCTTCGGCCTTCTCGCCACGGCGCCACAACGCATAGTGCCCGGCGAACGCCACGGCCGGCCCGCGATCTGCGGCGAGCCCAGCGGCCAAAGTCACAGGGCCGCTCTCCGGCGCCGCCAGAGCGTAACCCGCCGCCGCGCGCACCGCCGCGTTCTCATTGCCCGCAAGCCTGGGCAGGAGCGGCGCGAGCCTGGCGGAGTTCACGGCGGCCAGACACCGCACTGCGCCGAGCCCGCGGGCCAGGCTGTGAGGGTCGGCCTCGGGCGCTCCTTTGCCATCGAGCACGGCTTCGGCGGCGTCCACGGTGAGCGCCGCCGCAAGGGTGGCCAGTTCCTTCTCCAGTGCATCGCGGCCGTGTGCGGTTCGGCGCAGGAATGCCACCGCGTCGCCCTCGGCGGGCGTGCCGAGCGCGGCCACGAGGGAGAGCCGCAGCATCTCCACGTCCTGCGCCGGCCTCTCCGGCTTGCGGCTGTCCGCCGACAGGACGATCCCGGCCCGCAGCACCGCGGCGGCCAGCATGGGGTGCTTGCCCACGTCTTGGATGAAACGCCGCAGGCAGAGCAGTTGGCTCTCGCCCGAGTTCGTGACCCACGCGCCTGCGATGCGCTGCGAGACCAGGCAGGCTTCCAGCACGGGGGACGGGAGGTGCCAGCCATCCCCCAGCACCGCTGTCGCCGCGGCATCGAGGCCCAGCGCCGGCCCGAGCCGCTCCGCCACCGCCTGAAGCCTGGCAAGCGTATCCGCCTTCGCGGGCGCAGGCACGACCTCTGCGCCTTTGCCGCTGAGAATGGTGCACCGGACAGGGCCATCCCTGTCGCCGAACAGCACCGCCACGTCCACAGGCGCATGCGCTCGGAGCTCGGCGAGGGTCGGCATCGCCTTCGTGCCGGTCATCTCCTGGCCGCTGAAGAAGAGCACCGAGCCTGCCCAGTCCTCGGCCATCACCTCCACCCCGCGCAGGGCTGCCAGCCGCTCGCGGAAGTAGAGGGAAACGCAGACTTGCAGCCGCTCGTTCGGCGTCCAGGCCTTCTGCCAGTCGGTCGTGTGCGGCGCCGGTGGCAGACAGACACGGACCGGCCTCTCGGTTGCGGCCGAAGTGACCTGGGGCGCAGCAAGCGACGCGAACACGAGCAGCGCCCGGATCGTGAATGCAGTTGTCGCTGCCCAGCGGCTATGGAAGAAAGGGCGCACCGACAGTTCACTCCGACTCAGGAGGCAGTTGCTCCCTTCAGTGAAGCGCATCGGGCTACACAGGTCAAACGCGCCGGGAACTCATCGCTTCGAACAGCGTACGGCTCCTGTAGGCGGCTACCTGCGTGAGCGCGGATGCCTGGCCCATGCTGCCCGTGTCGGAGCTGGATTTCTGTGGCAGCAAATGGCAGAATTGCGGAGGGAGACCTCAAGGAGATGCGCTTTGCGTGATTTCGCTGTTCATCGGATGGCCTTCACGGCGGGAGCGCTGGTCTTCTCGTCACTGGGCGCGACAGCGGCGCAGCGGCCGCCGGCCCCGGCTAAGGACCCTCCGCGGCTGACCGTGCGGGGCCGCGACATCCTGGCGCCCGACGGCCGCCCCATCCGTCTCCGCGGCTTCAACCTGCTCTGGTGGGCGCCGCCGACCGCCCAAGACGCCGCGGACGTCCAGGAACTGGGGGCCAACTGCGTCCGCTACATGTTCGGCTACCAGCCCAAGGGCCGCTTCGAGCCCGAGCAGCTCGACTACCTGGAACGACAGGTCCGGCTGTTCACCCGTCGCGGCCTGTGGGTCATACCCAACGTCCACGCCTTCGAGCGCAAGGAGGGCGAGACCAGGCAGGGGCCGTGGGATTCCCCGGAACTTCACCGCGAGTTCCTGGACCTGTGGACCCACGTCCTCACCCGCCTCCGCGACGAGCCGTTCATCGCCGCCTGGGAGCCGCTCACCGAGCCCCACGACGTGAAGGATGAACGCCTCAGAGAGTGGCATGCCGAGGTCATTGCCCACATCCGCAAGCTCGACCCGCGCACGCCCATCGTCGTGGACGCCAACGGCTACGCCAACCACCTCTACCGAATCGAGCGCGTGGTGCCCGACAAGGCGGTTGGGGAACTCAAGAAGGTTGTCCTCTGGCTGGAGCATGACAACCCCAAGGGACGCCACGCCCATTACCACCCCTCGGTCGAGTGGCTCAAGGCGAACGGCTACAATCCCGACAAGGCCAAGGGGGTGGAGTTCGGCAGCGCGCGGAGCTTCCTCAACGGAGTTCGGCACCAGCCGTGGATGGTGCTCCACGAGCTGGCCCATTCGTACCATGACCGCGTGCTCGGCTTCGACCACCCCAAAGTCAAGGAGGCCTACGAAGCAGCCAAGCAGAGCGGCAAGTACGAAAAGGTGCTGATCTGGAACGGACACGTCGGCCGGCACTACGCCATGACCGACTGCAAGGAGTACTTCGCCGAGAACACCGAGGCATTCTTCGGCACGAACGACATCTACCCATTCGTCAAGGCCGAACTCAAGCAGCACGACCCCACCATGTATGTCCTGCTCGCGGAGCTTTGGGGCATCAAGGAGGGCTCCGGCGGGAGCAAGTGACAGGAGGACGCGTGAACACAAACCAGCACTCTCACATCCCTGCCGCGGCCCGTGGGCTGGCCGCTGTCCTGTGCCTGGCCCCTGCTCCGGCACTGACTGCCGCGGGACTATCGGCTCTGCCGGGCCTGCGCTGCGAGTATTTTGGCGGAACCGACCTGACAAGGTTGGGGGACGCAGGCGAAGTCAATGACTTGTCCGCGATGGACAGGGGGCACCAGGACTGGGCGGTGCGGTTCACCGGGCTGCTCACCGTGCCAGCGGGCGGCGAGTACGCCTTCCGCGCCGAGGCCGATTGCGGCATTCGGCTGAAGCTGACCGACAAGTTGATCATCAACGGATGGAGCAGGAACGGCGAACGCAATGGGAAGGCAACGCTGCTGAGGGGCCAGGCGGTGGCTCTGGTGGTCGAGTACTACTTCGATCGCGGACAGGGGGGGAAGACCGCTACCCTGCGCCTGTTCTGGACTCCGCCCGGTGGACAGGAAGCGCCGATCCCCGCATCCGCCTACAGCCACAGGCCACCGCCACCGCCCGCACCCTCTGTCATCAACGTGCACGGGAATGAACAGGGCCGTGTCAACCTACAGTTGCCAGATGGGGGGCTGAAGCCCCTGGTGGGCGTCCATAACGTCCAGGTGTTCCGCGCCGGCCGCGGCAAGCCGGAACTCGCGGATGGCGACGGCTGGACCTACGCTCATCACCAGGACATGGCCATCTGGAAGGGGCGCCTCTACGTCGCCTGGGCCATGACTCCCAAGGACGAGGACGTGCCGCCCTATAAGGTCGTCTACGCCACATCGGCCGACGGCCTCCGCTGGTCCGCGCCGGCCGATCTCTTCCCTCGGGAGTTGGCCTGGGCCTGCCGCTTCTACTTCTACCGGGCCGCGAACGGCCGCATGCTCGCCTTCTCCGCTGGCAAGTCGGCGGAGGGCAACGTCAGCGAAGCAGAGAAGAAGGTGCTA
>Ga0194110_10005900_pt1 | contig 14457 bp, 13 predicted proteins | sample TA2Kig1200mmetaG_FD_146192 | JGI IMG/M metagenome (GOLD analysis project Ga0194110, IMG submission 146192) | Freshwater microbial communities from Lake Tanganyika, Tanzania - TA2015032 Kigoma Deep Cast 1200m | ecosystem: Environmental > Aquatic > Freshwater > Lake | place: Tanzania: Lake... | reverse complement strand
CTCGCCCTAGCAATTTGGAGTATAACCAGCATTTTTGAAGCGGGCGTGATGGATGTCAGCGGCAAACTATCCTGGTCAAAGTTGCAGTATTTAGGCATCGTCAGCGTGTCACCCTTATGGCTGCACTTTGCTGCGGAGTTCAGCAATCGTGAGCGCTTTCTGAAATGCCCGTACCGTTATGCCATCTGGTTGATTCCCGTTATTACGCTTATATTGGCATTGACCAACGAATTTCATGGACTGCTGTGGCCCAGCTTAGAAATTCCGCCGGAATCAGCGGATCATGTCGCCATTTATGGGCATGGTGTCTGGTGGTATGTGCATCTTGTCTTCAGTTATTTTTGCCTGCTGCTTGGAACGGTCTGGATTGGCATGCAGTTCCTGAAACTGCCCAAAATACGCAGAAACCAGACGATCATCCTATTCTTTGTATTGTTGGTGGGATGGGGTTCCAATATCATCTACGCGCTGGGTCTTAGCCCTGTCCCCGGCATGGACATCACACCATTGTCCTTCACTTTCATCACTCTGGTGCTTGCCTGGTCCATTTTCCGTCAGCGCCTGTTTTACCTGGTGCCGCTTGCCCGCAGCAAGCTGGTGGATATCATGACCGATGACGTGATCGTGATTGATCCGGATGATATCGTTATTGATTACAATCCAGCTGCTTTGGAGATCACCCACTATCAGGGTCCTTCTCCGCTCGGGAAATCCATTTGGGATATGTATCAATCTCATCTTCCCCTGATAGAAAGATTTCGCGATCAGCCGGATTTGCAAACCGAACTGGAGATTCCCGGAAATCCGCCCAGATTTCTATATTTAAAGATTAATGCCATTAAAGATCAGCCAGAAATTCCCAGCGGTCAGATTATCACCATCCGCGATATTACTGAAAAAAAGCGTATGGAACGTGTGGAGCAAGAACAGCGCCAGTTGGCGGAAACGCTCTCTAATACGGCTTCAATTATTAACAGCACACTGGACCTGGATGAGGTGCTGGACCGTATCCTGGAGAATGTGGAAAAGGTAGTTCCATATAAAGCAGCAAATATCTGTCTCGTGGATGAAAATGAGAATATACGGTTTGTGGAAGCCAAGGGTTATGAACTATACAGCTCCCGGGAAACCATACTGAGCATCCAATTAAACTTAAAAGACGTTCCTGATATGAAAAGAATGGCTGGAAGTGGACGCCCGGGGTTCACTGCAGATACTCAAACAGATCCGGAATGGATACGGGGGCTGGCAGGTTCGGCTTGGATCCGGTCCTATATCGGCGCTCCCATTATTAACAAGGGAAAATTGCTGGGATTCATCAACCTGGATGCCGATATGCCTGATTTCTTTAAGGAGGAGCATCTAGACCGCCTGCAGGCATTTGCCGATCAAGCCGCATTGGCAATCCAAAATGCCCAGCTTTTTGAGGAAATGGAAAAACTGGCGATCACCGATAGTCTCACAGGTCTTTACAACCGCCGGTATTTCTTTGCCTTTGCGGAAAATGAGGTTGAACGGTCGAAACGCTACGAAAAGGAACTGTCTCTGATCATGATGGATATTGACCATTTCAAGCGTGTCAATGATCAATTCGGTCATCAAACCGGTGATCAATTACTGAAGAGAGTTGCTGATCTCAGTTTGGAAAACCTGCGCAAGGTGGATGTGATGTGCCGCTTTGGTGGAGAGGAGTTTATCATCCTGCTCCCGGAAACCTCACGGGAAGAGGCAGCCGTTGCAGCAGAACGCATCTGCCGGCAAGTGGAAAATACCAGCATCAGTACAGAAAAGGGGAATGTTTCAGTGACCATGAGCGTGGGTGTGGTGGGCATGAATGCACATTACAATACTTTGAACGACCTGATCAGCGCGGCAGACGAAGCACTTTATCGGGCAAAGGAAACCGGTCGCAACCGGGTGCATGTCCTGGTTGATTAATCTATAATTTTTCTTGACCTCACCACTCAAATATATCAATCATTATCAATTGTCCTTCAATCAGGAAAAACCAAGGAAATTGTAAATCAAAAAATTCTTGATATCCGTATCCTTGAAACAAGCTACGAGGAATTATGGGATTTCACCCTTCGGGTTGGATTTTGTTTAATATACTCGCAGCAAGCTGCGGAGATATACCCTTTAATTTATTACAGGGATGGTTTCATCAAAATATGGATCAAGGAGAATCACGTGGTTGCTGCCCAGGCAATTGGACACAATTTCTCTGAGATTATGCAGGAAGTGGTGAACATGATTGCGCTAAAGACCCACAATCGGGAGGTCAGCGAGATCATTCATGCCCATCCCACCTATGCAGAGATTATTCGATCCAAGCTGGATTACGCTCTTGACCGGGCAGTCGATTTTTATATTTAACGTTGGAAAGAATTACTCTGATGCGGTACGAATCCCCTTTTTGGGTGTTAAAATGAGCAGATTCCGGGATAACAGAACATATGACAATTCGAATTGTAACGGACAGCACCTGCGACCTGCCGGCGGAATTGGCTGAACAAAATGGCATTGGTATCGTCCCATGCTACATCAATATTGGTGAAATAAGCTATCTGGATGGTGTGAATATCACCCGTCGGGAATTTTACAGGGATTTACCTCATTACCGCTCATTTCCCAAAACCTCCGCTCCGGGTGCAGGGATTTTCAATGAGGTGTACCAGCGTCTGGTGGGCGAAGGCGCCACGCAGATCATTTCCATGCATATCCATTCTGGTTTGAGCAATCTGGCTGTCGCGGCTCGGCTGGCTGCCAGCGCGGTTGGATCGATCAAAGTCACGGTCATTGAAGTGGGACAGGTCGCTTTGGGTCTGGGTTTCCTTGCGCTGGCTGCGGCGCAGGCAGCGCTATCAGGGAAATCGGTAGAAGAGATTATACAAATGATCCACAACCAGGATCAGCAGGCATACGTTTTTGCAGCGCTGGAATCATTGGATTATTTGCGCGAAAGCGGCCGGGCTCCTAACCTGCTGGTAAACATTGCCAGTTTTTTACGCATTAAACCGATCATCCAGCTGCACCGCGGGGAGCTGAAGTTGATCGGTCAGGTGCGCACATCCGGTAAAATGCTGGACCGCCTGATGGAATTTGCTTCAAGTCTCGGAGCACCGGATAAAATTGCTGTCTTGCATGCCAACGCGGCGGAAAAGGCGCGTGAATTAGCCAGAAGGGTACGCACATTATTATCCCCAGATGAGGATATCTGGATTTCCGAGGTGACTCCGGTGCTGGGGGTGCATGTTGGTCCTGGCGCGGTGGGATTGGCTTGCATGAAGGCGAGCCATTCAATCTGATCTGTCCATTTAACAATAAAAAAGAAGTCCAATGGTTGATTGCATTGAGATGCAGAATGCGATACAGCTCCTCTGATAACAATTTCCCCATGTTTACTCCGGTTGTGCTTCCACTTCAATGAGTATTCCTCATATCTATTAAACAAAAACCACCCAGTAAAAATCGGCAGTGAGGTTGCGATGTTTGATTCTTTCGCTGGTGTGGTTATATTAAGAAAATTGTACTACGAAATTTGTATTATTGAATGAAATGTATTTTCAATTAAATAGGATAGCTGAGTATCCCCCGGGAGATTGCCGGGGGATTTGATTTTATTCAATGGCGATGTAAATATCAGTCCGTAGTTTTTCCGGGCTTACTTTATGTTTATCATCCAGATAAACCTCATAAGGCAGTTCATCCCTCAGTTTCAATCCACTGGAGGGCAGCCAGTCGCGATAAATGGCATTCCAGGTTTGCCACAGCGTTTCATAGGGTCCGGTATGGCGGAAGACAGCATAGTTCCCTCCTTTCAATACCATAATTTGGATCTCCCGGTTTTCCTGAATATCCGCACCGGGTTTCAGGATGAATCCTCCCAAATAGGTACATTCCTCCGGCGGCGTGGACACCGGATCATCCGGACAGATCCCCAGGCATTCACCCACCTGATTCCACTTGTGGTTGCGTGTCAGATATCCGCATACCACATTAAAGGCACGATCTGCCGCTTGGTTGAACTGATTGTCGATCAGTCCCTTAGCCTCAACATACATCACCCGCCGGTCTTCCAACTCTACAATTCTGGGTTGTATCATTTCTCTCCTTTTTTCTGAATGGGTTTGTGTATAGGTCTTCGGATTGGGGAGGTGCTTCTGCCTGCGGATCTCGGATGGGGACGACCGGTAATATTGGTGAAACGCTTTCGTATACGCAGAATGCGATTCAAAACCCATTTGAAATGCGATTTCCGTGATACTCCGGTCACTTTGTTGAAGGTAATGCACAGACCGTTCTATGCGGATCCTGCGAATGTAGCCTCCTGGAGTCTCACCCACAAAAGCGGAGAAGATGCGATGAAAGTGAAACGGGGAGAAACCCGCTTCTTTGGATATATCTTCCAGTTGGATGTCCTGGTTTAGGTTTGCCAGAATGTAACGGATCGCTTTGTTGATCTGTGATCGGTATAAGAGTTCCTGGTGATTCCGCTGCATGCGTTCTCTCAATCCTAGGGTTGCTCGAGCGCTACCTTTATAGCATGGATTCGTCCGGATTACTTGTCCCTTCTTGCGGTATTCGAGCAGATATGAACACTATTCTCGTTTTTATAATATGACCAGTGTACCTATAAAACAGCTTAAAGAACCTGTTCAAGTGGTACAAACCGGTTTTTTCTATTAAAATAGGCATATGCGTAAACTATCTTATTCCCTTATGATGATCACTGCTCTCATACTGGCAGTGAGCGCCTGTTCGCCGACGCCGGATATCGACCTTGACCAGCCGGTTTCCTCAGATGACACGCCGGTCCCGACAGTTGTGCCGCCGAGCGGTGAAATGGAAATCCATGAGATGGCGGGGGTGGATGAGGTGGATGTCCTCCTGCTGGAATCTTTCCCGCTTCAGGTGAATGTGGTAGTAAAGGGCAACTTCCCGGATGGTTGTACCACAATCCACCGGACGGAGACCGAGTTCGTGGAGAACCGCTTCACGGTTCGCATTTTCACCCAAAGACCGGCAGATCCGATGTGCACCGAAGCGCTAGTGCCCTTCGAAGAGGTTATACCGCTGGATGTCTATGGCTTGCCCGCCGGCATCTATACCGTGGATGTCTATGGCACTAAATCTTCTTTTACCTTTGAACAGGATAATGTCCTTGAAGAACCAGGAGGAGGCTGAGGATCCTGACAGGTAAGCGCGGTCTGCGCCAGAGTTTCCTATCCATTTTTCTGCTTGTGGGTGCAGGATTTTTTTTGAATGGCTGCACTACGTTGCCTTTGGTATCTCAGTTCCTGAACCTCGCCACAAAGACGCCCATGCCGGGGTATTTGTTCTTTGACGATTTTTCCGAGAGGGACAGTGGCTGGGACCTTTTTAACGATGCTATTGGCATGACGGAATATGTCAGTGAGACCTATCAGATCCTGGTGAAAGAACCCAATACGGATCTGTTCGCTAACCCGAATAAGAATTTTCGGGATGTCATCATAGAAGTAAAAGCGCAGCGGCTTGCCGGTCCGCAGGATAACAGTTTTGGGATCATCTGCCGCTACCGGGATGAAAAGAATTTTTATACAGCCCAGATTTCCAATGATGGTTACGCGGGCATCCTCCGCATGAAAGACGGGGAATACACACTGCTCGGGCAGGAGAGCATGATCCCTGCGCCTTCCATTCTGGGCGGCTCATCCGTGAACATCATCCATATGGAATGTGTCGGTCGTTCACTCTCGCTGGTGGTCAACGGCAAGCCAGTTGACGCTCGCGAAGATGATAGCTTTGAAACTGGCGATGTGGGGCTGATTGCGGGATCCTTTGGTGAAGCGGGTGTGCATATCGCCTTTGATGATTTCAGCGTCGCCGCCCCCTGATTGATTCTTAATCGCTTTTCTGATTTAAGAGAATGGTACGTATGCAATTCAAAAATTGGTTGGACTTGATCTTGGTGCTTGCTTTTCTGGTTGCCTGTCAGCCGTTGAAAACCGAAGAAGGACCAACACAGACTCCTCTGGAATTCATCTTTCCCACAGCGACACCCCGCGACTGGGCAACCATCGCGCCGGATACGATTGCCACTTCTACCCCCACTCCTACAGCTCCTCCACTCCGTCTGCCTTTGCGCGGCAGGATTGCCTTCCAGTCGGACCGCGATGGAAGCCTGGATGTCTACGTAATGAACGCAGACGGCACTTTTATCAGCCGCCTGACCAATCATCCAGCTGTGGATGTCTTTCCCGCCTGGTCGCCGGATGGCAGCCGGTTGGCTTTTTCCTCAAACCGCAATGGCGATCCGGATCTCTATACAATCCGCGCGGATGGCACCGACCTGATCCGTCTTACGGATGATCCCGCCACAGATGCCCTGCCCGCCTGGTCGCCGGATGGCAGGCGCATCGCGTTTGTATCCAACCGCGAAGGGAATGACGAAATTTACGTGATGGATGTGGATGGTTCCAATCTCATTCGCCTGACCAATGATCCGGCAGAGGATGTTTTTCCATCCTGGTCGCCGGATGGCGAATGGATCGTCTTTTCCTCCGGGCGGGATGTCAATTCCGAGATTTACAAAATGAAAGCGGATGGCACCCAACTGATCCGCCTGACCGATGATCCGGCAGCAGATTCCAATCCTTCCTGGTCCCCCGATGGTACGCGCATTGCGTTTATATCCAGGCGGGATGGCTTCGCGAATCTCTATGTGATGAATACCGATGGTAGCAATGTTGTCCAGTTGACAACATACCAATCGATTGTGGAGGTGCCTGCCTGGTCTTTTGACAGCCGTATGATTGTATTCGCCTCGGATATGCATGGTAATCGCGAATTATATGCACTCAGTGCGGATGGATCGAACCTAAACCGGCTCACCGATTCGCCCGCGGAGGAATTCTACCCTGCCTGGTCGCCCGAAGATTCCTTCCTTTCCGGGATCCTTCCTCAGCCCACGACACATCCAGAGGCGGTATGCGTGAATGCTGAAGATCCCGCCTATGGATTTTCCCCTGAAAACCCGGTGCGCATCGGCTATGACCCGCGCGTGGAGGGAGATGATGAGCACCAGTGCCTGCCGTGGCTGCTGGGACCTCAGGGAGAGACCCTGAAAACCGAATTGATCGAGCAGATCAGCAGCAGTGAAGAGCTTCTGTGTGTGGTGGCTGTTTCCTATCAAGGCAAAGAAAAACCGGATATCATGTATTTTGATATCTATAACTACGAGCAACCTTTAGCGCCCATCGGATATTCCTGCGGTTCACCCTATGAGTACCTTCGCGCGCTTTCAGCAGCACAGCTTCAATAAATAAATGGAAAGCAACCCCTGAGTGGTTTTTTCGTAAATACAAATGAAGGAGATTGAATCATGAAAAGACTGTATCGCAGTAAATCGGATGTGATGATTGCCGGTGTTTGCAGTGGTATTGCGGAATATCTCTCGGTGGATCCCACGGCGGTCCGCCTGGCTTTCGTGCTGATGTTCTTCCTTGGTGGAAGCGGTTTATGGATTTACCTGGTGCTATGGATCATCATGCCGCTGGAGCCGTCTGCACCCTCTGATAGCATTGATGTTCAGGAGAAGCAGCCACCCGCCAAACCGAAGAAGGTCGCAACGCCCAAACCTCCCGAGCCCAAAGAGCCGCAGCAGGAAGAAAAACCACCGGAAACCAAATAAATCCGCCTTGCCAGCCGTTGGTAATCCACCGATGGCTGGTGCTGTTTAATCCACGGATTTCTTCTTCTCTTTTTTTGTCTGTTTTTCCAGGTACATCTGTTCGTCAGCCTGTTTGAAAACCGCATCTAGCATTTCTCCCTTTTCGGCGGTCGCACAGCCGATGGACAGGCTCAACGGAATATCCTGTGGAAACTTTTCGTTATAGGCACGAACACGCTCATGGATTCGATTCTTGGCTCTTTCCGCGCCAGTCCGATCTACACCGGGCAGCAGCACGGCAATCTCATCTCCTCCTATGCGGGCGACCACATCTTCACATCTGAAGGAGGTCTTCACGATATCCGCCATATGCTGCAGCGCCAGATCACCTGCCTGGTGCCCGTATTGATCATTTCTGGCTTTCAGGTTGTCCATATCCGTCACCAGGATGCTGATCGGATGAAGCCGGCTTTTTCCCAGTCTAGCCATCTCCTCCTCAAAATACGCCCGGTTGTAAATGCCAGTCATCATGTCGTGCAGGCTGATATAGGTCAGCCGCTCCTCCGCCAGTTTGCGCTCGGTGATGTCCATATTCGAGAACAAAATTCTTTCCCAGCTCTTTTCATACCCGGGCACGATGGACAGTTTAGTGATGGTGTAAATCTTCTGCCCGTCGAGGCGTTTATATACCAGTTCTTTTTCGAGCATGGTTTCCCCATTCATCAACGCGCAGATCACGTCAATGACTACTCCCTCCGATTCAGTACTGAAGATGGAATGCAGGTGTTCCTGCAGCTCTTCCTTGTTCTTGGCGTGAAACATCAGGAGTGTGGCGTCATTCAGGTCAATAATCCTGGGCAGCGCACAAATTTCCCGGAATGCCTCCGGGTGTTCGCTCAGGAACCTGCGAATGTCATCCACTTCTTCATGCTGCTTGCTTTCCAGCCAGTTCTTAACAGGAGAAAAGTCTTCCATGCGCAGCGCCACCGGGGAGTCGGAGAACATGCGACGGAAGCGCTCTTCACTGGCGCTCAGCTCCTCGCGTGCCATTTTTTCAACCGTGATGTCGCGGTACAGCCCCAGCACGCCAATCAAGTTTTTGTTGACCATAATGGGTTTTCCAAAGATTTCCACATCGATCAGGGTGCCGTTCTTGCGCATGCGTTTGCCGAATTCATGCATCCCTTTCCCTTTCAGCACCTCTCGTGTGATCTCAACTGCTTCCTGCGGTCTCTCGGGGTTGGCAACCAGCGCATCGAGCTCTTTTCCCATGATTTCTTCCTGACGGTAGCCGAACATTTCGGTAAAAGCAGGATTGACCGATACAATTTTATGTTCCCTGTCAAGCGTGACCACGGCAATCGGGCTGTTCTGGATCAGAGCTTCGTAGAATAACTTTTGCTGTATGATCTCACTGGAGCGCTCCTCTACCAGCTTCTCAAGATTTTCCTTCTGTGCTTCAATCTCCTGCTGGTATTTACCTGCCTGAAAAGCAAAAAAGGCTAAGAACAAAGGCATACTGTCAATCACCCATAGTAAGGGATTTTCTTTATGGATTGAAATAAACTCTTGTAGTGAGAACCCTTGATGGTAATCGATTGCCAAAATTGTTGAGCCAAGTGGGAAGGCAATCCCAAAAAGGATTCCTGCAAGAGTGTATGTTACACTCCATTTTCTACGTTTGTGTGCCATCATCTTCACCATATAAAAAATAATTTCGTTAAATCGTGCAATTTTTATGCCAGAATGATCTCTTGCCGATTATTATTTTATATTTTGTTAACCCCTGTGTAAATGTATTCTCTCTATTATAGGGAAAATCAATTCAGGAGCACAAATGCTGGACATATTGAAAATCATTGCTGCGGTCGGCACGATCGCTACTGGTCTGTATTCGCTGGCGGCGCCCATGAAAGTGCACGGATTCACCGGGCTGGAGCTGCCCGGTGGGTGCGGTGTGACCGAAGTGCGGGCGGTGTTGGGCGGATTTTTTATCGCCCTGGGCGCGGCGCCCCTGCTCTTTGGTTCGGCGGATATGTTCCTCATGCTGGGAGTCGCCTACCTGGCAGTGGCTGCCGTGCGGGCTGTTTCCATGTTCATAGACCGGTCGCTGGTCTCATCCAACATGATCAGTCTCGCTGTGGAGATACTTTTTGGTCTCATCCTGGTCTTCTAAACAGTTCAGCAGATTTTTGGAAAGTGTTACAATACAAAAGGTCAGAGGCGAAAAAGAATGCTCTGGCCTCACTTGACAGTCTGTGTAATCCGCTTGAAAATATGTCGGTGGTACCTGCTTTCTGATTGAAAATTTGAAATCCGATTGGAGGCAAAATGAAAAGATGCAGCAAATGGATAGGTTTAGGGATTGTTGTTGCTATGTGGCTGGCGCTTGCCGGCTGCAAGGCGGCTGCCCCGGTAGAACCCACTATAGACCTGAATGTGATTAAAACCGAAGCGGTGCTGACCGCTATTGCCCAGATGACAGCGGAAGCCGCTCTCAACCCGACTGCCACGAGCATCCCCCCGACCAATACACCCCTGCCCACTGCCACCCTTGTTACCCTGACCCCTCAGGGTGCTACCGGCGGGACGGGTACCGGCACGGGAGGAGGCGGCTCTGGAGTGGACAAAACGCCAATTCCATCGTCAACACCGGATGCCTGGAAATGCGACATTGTGGATGAATACCCGCTGGACAAGCCGCAGATGACCGGCTGGGAATACGACCGGCACTGGGTGATCAAGAACATCGGCACGACCACCTGGTGGGCGGATGATGTGTATATCAAATTCGACGACACATGCTCATACTGCGAGAACATCACGTACTTTACTAAGGCCTATATTAAGCAAAATGTTGCGCCCGGACAAACCTATGATTTCTTCGTGGATGTGGATGTGCCTACCCAACCTAAAGCGTATCCAGGCTATAGTATGGAATGGCAGATGATCAGCGAGAACGGCGGCTTGATCTGCGAGTTCTGGAACAATATCCCCTCCACCTACCCGGCGCCCACCAAAACTCCGATCCCATAATCCCGATTCCAAATAGGACAATGAACAAGACAGGTTCCCATCGCGGAACCTGTTTTTTTTTAATCCCAAACCATTACAAGCCTGAAGATCCCGATGATCTCCTTTTTATATTTATATATGGTCAATATCAATTGAATGGTACATAACCATATCCCGGCTGGCGATCACATCGATGCCCGTGCCCAGCGCGTTTTCCAGCACGACCTGGTTCATCTTCACTGGCGCTTCCAGTCTCACCTCGCGCAGCGCCTGCAGCAGTTCGCGGATCTTCCCTTTGGGAAAGGGCGCCGCGGTGTATACCGGCACCAGCGGGTGGTTGCCATTGACCAACCGCACTGTGCTGGCCACCATGCGGCGTGGGTCGTTGATCTCGCTGATCGCGTACTCCAGTCCGCGCTTGCAGCCCTCTTGTCTGATCAGGATCTCGCCCCCCTCCCGGCGCACTTCCAGCCGGCAGCCCTTCGGGCATGCCACACAGATGATCTCTCTGGAATCTGCGTTCTTTTCCATCTCTTTCATAGTTTACCGTGGGATGATATTCAGAATAAGTGCATCTGCATCGAACAGTGCATCGGCGTTTTCCGGCTTGATGTTCAGCGTGACCATCTCACCCGGTCTGGCGTAGGGCAGCGCGCGGCGCGTGAGTGTTTTTCCGCCTGCCGCCACCTCCACCCACGCCGGCGCCTCGATCGGCTGGCGCGCGCGCATTTGCATGGGGATAGCGCCCTCCGCCAGCGCCAGCGGGTCAACGCGCTGCGGCACCGTATAGCGCACGTTCTCGCCCGCTCTGACAGCCACCGTTCTTTTCGATGGCGTCAGCTTTCCCTGCGCGTATAGCGCCGCGATCTTTCCCGCCTCGTAGCCGGCTTCGGTCACCCAGTCTACCAGATCATAGACATGCACCACATTACCCGCCGAGAAGATGCCCGGCACGCTGGTCTGGAAGTGGCTGTCCACAACTGGCCCGCCCGTGAGCGGGTCAATACTCACGCCCGCCTGCCGGCTCAGTTCGTTCTCCGGGATCAGCCCGACCGAGAGCAGCAGCGTATCGCAGGGAATCACCTCGCAGCTTCCCGGGATGACCTGCCAGAATTCATCCACCGAGGCGGTCTCCACAGCTTCCACCCTCCGATCGCCGATGATGCGCGTGACGGTGCGCTGCATCTCCAGCGGGATGCTGTAGTCCTGCAGGCACTGCACATAGTTGCGCATCAACCCGGAAAGATAGGGCATAATCTCCAGCACGCGCTCCACTTTGGCGCCCTCGAAGGTCAGGCGACGCGCCATGATCATGCCGATGTCGCCTGAACCCAGGACCACGAAGCGCCTACCGGGCATGAAGCCCTCTATGTTCACCCAGCGCTGAGCAGTGCCGGCGGTATAGACCCCCGCCGGGCGCGAGCCGGGCAGGCGCACCTGAGCGCGCGTGCGCTCGCGGCAGCCCATGGCGAGCACCAGCGCCCCGGGATGGACCTCTTGGATGCCGCCCTTTCGGCTGGTCAGCGTCAGCCTGCAGTCCGCCCCCACCTCCAGCACCATACTATCCAGCAGGAATTCCACCCTGAGGTCATACGCCTCCCGGATGAAGCGCTGCGCGTAACTCGGCCCGGGCAGGTCCTCCTTGAAGATTTCCAGACCAAAGCCGTTGTGGATGCACTGCGGCAGGATTCCTCCCGGTTCCCGGTCGCGTTCGACCACCAGCACGCTTTCGGCGCCGTGCTTTTTCGCGGCGATGGCAGCTGCCAGCCCGCCCGGTCCGCTGCCAATCACAGCTACATCACAGCGCCGGCTATTCACCTGCTCCCTCCGCGTCCTTGGTCAGCCGCCGCAGGAATTCCGAACCGCCGCCTTTCTTGCTCACTTCCGTCTGAGGGACGCCCAGTTCGCGGGCAAGAAGTTCGGTCATGCGCGGCAGGTCAAACCCACCCTGGCAACGCCCGGTCCCCAGCCAGGTGCGCCGCTTGATGCCGTCGTATGAGCGCGCCGGCACCGGCGAGCGCAGCTCGGCGATGATCTCGCCCTCGGTCACGTTCTCGCAGCGGCAGATGATGCGCCCGTAGAGCGCGTCCTGCGCGATCAGCACCTGCCTCTCCGCGTGCGTTAGGTGGCGGAAGCGCGGGCGCGCCGGTCGGATGGGGTTCCAGTCCTTTTTTACCGTAAGGGTTTCGCCCGCGTCTTGCAGCAGTTCCACCACGCGCTGCGCGATGGCGGGCGAGGCGGTCAGCCCGGGCGATTCGATGCCCCCCAGGTTGATCAGACCGCGCACCTTTTCCGCCACCTCCACGATGAAGTCATGCCCGTAGTCCACGCCCGGCGTCCGGCAGGGCGCGTTGCCGGCGGCGCGCAGCCCGGCGAACACCGCGATCACCTGGCGAGCGTCCACCGAGGGGATCAGTTTCTTGCCACCCGCCAGCACTTCCTCCAGCCCGTCAGCGGTGTTTTCCTTGTCCTGCTTGTCCTCCTGGTCTACCGCGGTTGGTCCCAGGATGGTGTTGCCATGCACCGTGGCGGTCGCCAGGATGCCCTTGCTGACCGCCGTCGGCACCGGGAAATAGACCGATTTCAGCTCCATCTCCGCGCGGTCGAGTATCAGATACTCGCCCTTGCGCGGGGTGATGCGGAATTCCGGGCGTTCACCTGCCTTGTGCATCACCTCGTCGGCGTGCAGCCCGGCGGCGTTGACCGCCCAGCGGCAGGCGAAATCCCCGCGGCTTGTGCGGATGCCTGTGATTTCCCCCTTACTGATGATGAAATCCTCAAAAGCCGTCTCGCGCAGGATGCGCGCGCCGTTCATCACCGCGTTCTCCACCGCCGCCAGCGTGACGCCAAAGGGGTCGCACATACCGCCGGTCGCGGCGAACAGCGCCCCGCTGACCTGCGGGTTGATGCGCGGCTCGCGCCGGCGCATTTCCTCTGCGGAGAGCAGGCGCATGCCCGGCACGCCGTTGCGCCGCCCGCGCTCCATCAGTTCATCCAGGATGGGCAGTTCCTCCGTGCCGATGGCAACCACGTAGTCGCCGCTCTGCTCGAAAGAGAAATTCAATTCCGCCGCCAGTTGCGGCCACATGGTGTTTCCAGCCACGTTCAGCGCGGCTTTCAGCGAGCCGACCGGCGGGTCATAGCCGGGGTGCACCAGCGCGGTGTTGGCCGCCGTGGTGCCCGCGCCGATATCCTCCTCTTTTTCAATCAGCAAGATATCGAGCCGGTAGCGCGAGAGAGCGCGCGCGACCATGCAGCCGACCACGCCCCCGCCGATGATGATGATGTCGTAGGACTCCGGCAACCTTTTGCTCCTGACGGGATTTGCAAACCCTTGAATTATAAGGGATTTGAATATGGTTGGACGCACCCTGAGCAAAGGGAGGAGAATGTTGTGGGCCCACTTCCGCCCGTCATTGTGAGAAGCGAAGCGACGACTGCCCGCACCCGCTGTTTGGGTGCACCCTCTTTGTGGGTGGAACAATCCCACCCTTCATACCCGTAGGACGCACATTCACCTGCACCCATCAGGATGTGTGCGCCGCCACAAAACCAAAAAGTGGCGGGCAGGAATGCCCGCCACTACAATAAGTTGTAGGATGCATTTCAAAACGCATCAATTGTTAAAGATATAGGAATCGGCGGGCAGGCAGATTCCCGCCCAACAAACTTGACAAAACCCGACATTTTTTGACAATTAGCACTTTTTTTCTGCCAGAAACAACCCCCAGACTGTGTTTTTTCGAAAAAAGGTTACAAAAGGTTACACTTTTTCGCGTTTTTTGGGA
>Ga0194110_10005899_pt1 | contig 14458 bp, 7 predicted proteins | sample TA2Kig1200mmetaG_FD_146192 | JGI IMG/M metagenome (GOLD analysis project Ga0194110, IMG submission 146192) | Freshwater microbial communities from Lake Tanganyika, Tanzania - TA2015032 Kigoma Deep Cast 1200m | ecosystem: Environmental > Aquatic > Freshwater > Lake | place: Tanzania: Lake... | reverse complement strand
AAACGCCTATAAACGGGGTTAATTCTAAGGTTTTAATGGATACCCACATCTTCATAAGCATTTTGCTGTCCAAAATACTGACTTTTTAAAAACTTATTTTGGACAAGAGTGGCTGAGAGATTTGAGTCCATTGTGCTTAAACCTCTTTTAATAAGGAAATTTGTTTGCTGTCAGTTTTACTTTTCTTGCCCTTGGCAGATTTTTTTATGGCTACGGTTTGACCAGCCTCAGCGATCTCTTTTTCGTGGATTTCGTGGTTGAGTTTCAGGAGACGTTTCAGGATTTCGCGGCGGGCATCGGGCGAGATGGTATAACGGATGCGGTCGTTCTCTGGCAGATAATCAACTTCATAAAAATCATGGGCAAGGTTTACATCCGTCCACCCGTACGCTTTCAGGACTATTTCATCCATCTCCTTGTGTAGACGGCGAAGCTCGAAGATGCCTTCCACAGCTTCATTGAATGAACAGGTTTTCTCGGCCTTTCTTAAATGATTCCAGAGATTCAACGTTTCCTTGCCATACTTTTTTTCAATCTCTTTTTCAGGTAGATCACTATCGATCGCCGCCAACTGCTTGTTATGAAATTGATTATAGGTTTTTGTTAAACCAAGCTGGATTTTGAGCATGAACTCCTTACGATGCTCATAATATTTCTCCCCTGCTTGTTCAAGCACAGATTCCATTTCACTGGCTATATTTTGCGCTAAAGGAAATGTATCAATACAGTCCACATTAATGTATCTGATACGTGATTCTAAGGTTGAAGCATACTTCCAGCACCACTCATTATGTAGTGTATTTTGTAGGAATGAATATTCCATATACTTAGTTCTTGTGACTACGTTTGTCGCAACATCATAAATTAATCCAACATGGACAGACGAATGATTGACATACTTTGATACTCGACTCGACACCAATACGTTTTTAAGAGGCATTATCTGCTGATAAAGTTCTTGCCTCAGCCTTTCAAACAACCACCATTTTTCACGTGCATTTTTACTATAAGTATTTTTTATCCGTTCAGGTCTTACTAATTTTTCAACAATTTCGAAGCAATCTGGGTACTCCTTTCTGCACTTCTCTTCCGGCCAGTCAAAGAAGTTAATAACCCACCGGCTCGGAGACTGATCCGGGTTTGTATTCAAATCCTCACCGTTAAGGTACGGAAAAAGAACATCTTCGTTCTTGGGATTTATTGCAATAAGTTTCAAAGCCTCGTGGGGCTCGAGGACAAAGCCTTTGCCGAGCACAATGGAGCCCTGAAAACTTTTGTCTGCATTCTGAATCAATGGATATGGATTATCTGTTGTTTCGGCGTCGTCAAGATAAGCGGTAATCTGTTTGACAACTTTGCCCCCTAAGACAGATTGTTGCTTCCATTTGCCTTTGTAAACGTTTACAAGTGCCACCTCTACTGCTGCAAGGCCAGGCCATTTCATTGAGCGAATGGCAAAGTTAATACTGCCGCCTTGCGATAGTATAACGTCGAGCCCACCTTCCCGTGCACTACCCTGTGCAATAGTGTTGGTTGAAATAAGAGCCTGAAAGCCTTTTTCCCGTATAATAGTAAATATTCTTCTGAAAAAATACGTGACAAGATCACAACTGCCCGCTGGTGCATACGCACATTTGACATATTCAAGAAAGCTCTGACCAAAAGTGCCGGAAAGTTTCTGGCCGCCAAGAAACGGTGGATTGCCTAAAATACAATCGAAGCCCCCGTCCATAAATACTTCCGGGAATTCCAAAAACCAATGAAAAAATCTTTTATCAAGAGCAGCAGCAGTCGCCTTTGCTATGCCCATACCTACTATCTGCCTACCCTTAAGATACTCTTGGTATTCAGCATCGGTTATGAGTTTCTTTTCATTCTCTTTTGTCTTGGGTATAAAAAACTGGGCTGTCTGAAGATCGGCAAGGTTCTTGAATCGCCACCAGAGGGATCCGCTGGTGAGCTTCTGGTACTCTTTTTGCTTTGCTGTAACCTCAGTTGGGGTGGCTTCCGGCATGCTGCTGAGTTTGTTCAATAGGACCGCGATATTCTTCACGTTCTCGGTTAGGGTTTGCCCGAAGTTAAGGGTAAGCTGTTGCCTCTGGTCCAAATCTTGTCTATTCTTCTTTGCCAGCCGTTTCACAACATCGGAATCATCGCCTGGGAGCCTCTTAAATGCCTCTGTGGCAATGCCGTTAAGCAGTTCTTCCTTGTGGGCAAGGCCGACAATAGAGTCGCCGCATTTGATATGATGATCAAGAAAGTTGAGCGGCTCGCCGGGAACATGTGCTTCAAGCCAGAGGGAGACCTTACACAGCTCTACTGCGAGGGGATTTTTATCAACACCATAGATACAGTTGCGTATGGCATCGCGCACACCTGCACGGTATGCTGTAGGCGAGGGTTGGTCCTCACCAGTACGCATTTTGGCGAGTTCAGCGCCGATGCGGCGGGCGGCATTGAGAAGGATGTGCCCGCTTCCTGCTGCGACATCGCATACCCGGATCGTGAGCAGCGCTTTCTCAGGGTCTGGTCCTTTAATCCTACCCTCGATAATGTAATCAAGAGAATGTTTTATCAGGGGTTGGACAAGCTCATCCGGCGTAAAGTGTGTGCCCGTTGCAGAGCGCTCTGAACCTTTGGTAAAGATGAATTTATAAGTGCCGTCATCCTTTGCAACCTCGGGAGCATATTCGAGCAAGCCTTCATACACAGAACCAAACTCTTCCGTATTAAGAGAAGCGTAGTTTACCCGCATCTTCTGGCCTGTATCTTGATTGATAAACACGCTCAGATTTTTCAGACATTCAAGGATGGTTTTGTTATCAAGGTGACAATGATTTAGAATCCCTATCGCATCATACCCAAACAAATCACCAGCAAGTGGTTTTATATCGAGATGTTTTCCTTTGCTTTCACTTTCAAACAGGCGGAAGGTGTTTTTTAAAGAAATCCATAGGTCGTTGTACCGCTCTTCCTCCAGATAGCCTTTTTCACAAAGCCTGCGGAGATGACTTATACTGTAATAGTTGTAATAAATATCTCTTTTCGTTTTATTGTCATTTCTTGGATAGATTAGATCACGCTCTTCAATGACCATTAAAAAGAGAAACCGGTAAATAAGGCGCAGCAGGATTTGATAATAGTTGTATGCCGAGAGTGTTTTTTGGTGGAAGGCTTCCCGCAGTGCCTGGTTTGCAGGGTGTCTTAAAAAACCATTTGCCAATGATTCAATTGAAAACTTAACAGCTGCACGTAAGCCATCTCTAATACGTGAACCTGCATCCATGGCATCCTGATGGTACTTTTCAATGAGGCTTTCAGGGCCTTCATCTATTTTGATCGGCATGCGGGAGGAGTGCAGGAGCCGGAACATGATGGCAAAGTCAGCATAATGCCCTTCTTCCATCATGCCCTCGAGGTTAAACTCAATAAAGGACAGTTTTATGAGGCGGCTGTTATTCCGCAAAAAGCGCAGATAAATACCATTAGTGACAATTGCGTAGAGGTGTTCCGTGAGATTTACGTATTCCTGAACCAGAGCATGGGGTGACATCCTGGGACCACTTTCTTCTCGCTTTTTATCCAGACTGTCATTAAACCCCATGATATGTATTGGGAAGCTGTCTAAATTCTTTGCCCGGTGGCTTATTGCATAAGTTTTGTCATTTACAATTTCTGCCTTGCTCAGCTCAATCTCATAACCCAAAAGGCCAAGTAAGGGTAACATCCAGTATCTTCTTGTTTCCGCAGTGCCGGTAGCACTCTCAGAGACACTTTCCCTGTGCCGCTTAAAGATGCGCCACAAATCCTGAGCATCTGCCCAGGCTCTGACGATTTCATCCTTGACCTTTACACCGCTGTCAAACCCGAAATCTTTAGGGAGCTGTCCCCCAAGCTCACCTTGCTCGATCTTGTCAAGGATGTCAGCAGAAAGAATAGCACCTTCTATGCGTATGGTTGTGAACTTCATCTCTTGCTATCAGGCAATAGAATATAGATACCCATTAAGTCCATTGGCAGGACTGGCTTAACAACCTGATACTGTTTGCCGCCGATGACCCTTCGGAACCGTTCATGAGCTTCTATAAGGACCTCTGCTCTCTGGAGTGCAATTTGATCAAGTTTATCCCTTAGAGTCTTAATAGTACTTAACTCGTTATCAAGAAAGTCGGCTTTTGCCTGTTCTGTGAGATTAGCGGTAGGAATTACGTTGGCCATAAGATGTTTCAGCTCTTCCTGGGAAAGAATATTATTATCGGTAGCAGTTCCCTTGTATCCCCAGGTAAGCATTTCCTCTGCCACTAACTGCTTGCCGGTCTTTTTTTCCTCAATGACATTGCGTACCCTGAACAGGAGAAGGGTTGTCTTGATGTCAATATCACGGCACCTGATAACCGCTGCTCGGGCAGGACCGTATCGCATATCATGGTTAAGGGAGTTCGCCATAAGATACTGGCACAACTGCTCAACAAAAATGTGGTTTCTGCCCAGATACAGGTAGCCTTCGGGGGTTGGGGAATAAAAACTAACTTTTATCTGATTTACCTGCGGGAGCACATTTTTTAATACAGGGGGGAGGTTAGTGGTATAAAGGGTATGCCCTTTCTTGTCGGGTGTAATCTGGACACCCAGCAGATGTGAAAGTGCTTCCACCACAAAGGACTCAACCGACTTGGGATTTCCTATTGCTTCATCAGATTGCTGTAGATCTTCTTCGATTTCGTGAGCTTTTATGGCATGCTGGGCAAAAATGTTCCGAGAGGCTGTCTCACGGGCAGCAGCATCATCAATGGCTTTTGTTGCAATGAGTTCCTTCTGCTGAACCTCTGCTTCATTGCTAAACTGAAGGGTAAGTTGTTGTCCTTTGGGCTTCTGGGGAGCATTTAAAAGGACCGCTTGAAGCACCGCATCCATAAGGGATTGACTATCTTCTGGAAAGGGTATTGAAATTCCTGTGGCTTTTCTTATCTCACGCACCTTGCGAAGCAATACCTTCAACACAACTCCATCTATCGGGTTGTTCGATCCATAAAGCAGGTATGCCTTAACCAGAGGAGCGGTCTGCCCGAACCGGTCAATGCGACCCTCACGTTGTTCAAGACGGTTTGGATTCCAAGGAAGGTCATAATGTAAAACGGCAGTAAATTTATCTTGGAGATTGATACCCTCGCTTAAGCAATCCGTTGCAACCAATACGCGATACCGATATTTTGCTGGCTCCATTTCATCGATACGCGACTTTCTCACTTCATCCGGGTCTTCGCTTGTAACAACCTGAAGATTAATGTCAGGATGTGTTTTAACCAGTTCTCTTTTGAGGACATCGCCAAGATAATTTGCTGTAGCTATAAACCTACAGAAGATAACGGGAATAAATCCCTCTTTAAGCCATTGCCTTATAATCTTAACAGTCTGTAAGGCTTTATAGTCAAATTCAAGATCATGAAGTCCTTCCAGTTGCCCAGCCAGCTCGTTCAGCCGTTTATTTTCAAATGAGGTCCATTCTGCCTTGTTGATAACCGCTGTTGGAGCAAAATCTTTCTCCGCTCCATACTCCTCATCCATAAGCGGGTTTATTTCAAAATCTGTTGAACCTTCGACACCTTCGAGGCCAATTTCTTTTTTCACATCTAATTTCTTATTTATCATCTCAAGGCCTGCCGCCGGACTTGACATGACACCCCGGAGCAGAGCCAAGGCAGACCAATAACGGTAACGTGATTTGCTAATCTTATGATCAACACCCTTGACTAAGCCGAGGGTAAATTCAAGGACATTATCATAAAATTCAGCATATTTTTTTGAGAGATCGTACTGGTATTCACCAGCATCACGTTTAGGAAAGGGAGTATCTTCACCCATCCACTTCAGAACGTCTGCTCTCCTTCTCTGCACATAATGCTCTGCAAGTTCTTCGCGCTGCGCCTTTGATGCAGAGGGTAAATCAAGAGCGGTATATTCACCTTTTAATAGACCGAGCAAGGAGCTGAACTGCTCCGGCTTTCCGCTGTGTGGGGTTGCAGTGAGTAACAACAAATGCTGGTTTGCCTTTTGGGCTAAATCATGAATGAGATGATGCCGCTGCTGCTGGCCAATATGAACGCCAGTAGGTTTAGTACAAGTATGTGCTTCATCAACAATAACAAGCTCAGGACATTCCTGAATGAAGACCTGCCTGCGTTGTTCGGATTTTATATAATCAATGGAAATTACCTGATAGGGATAATACTCGTAAATGCTTGTGTCTCCCTGTATTTCTCTATCAAGCCTGGCCTGGGTGTTGGAGCGAATGATAACGGCATCGATTCCGAACTTATCCTTCAACTCCGCTTGCCACTGCTCACACAAATGGGGTAGAGCAATCACGGCAAAGCGATTAATCTCTCTCCGTTCTAATAATTCCTTAAGGATCAACAGGGCCTCTATGGTTTTTCCAACACCAACATCATCAGCAATTAGCAGGCGTATGGTACTGGTCTGCCTGAGAGCCATAATAAGAGGTACCATCTGATAAGACCGAGGCCTGAAGGATAATTTTGCAAGTGATCTGAACGGCCCTGCACCATTTCTAAATGATAGACGGACAGCATTGTACAGGAGCCGAGCTGAAGAAATGTCACCAAGATCCTCTCTGGTGGGTGGAGAAAATGTTGTCGACTGGATGGTGTCTTCTTCGAAACTAAGTGGGAGATATATCCCAGTTATTTCTTCCTCTGAGCCACCCAGAGGTTTTAGAAGAACCAATTTTTCATCGGGTGATGGAAGTACAACCCAGTCTCTGTTTCGTACTCTGACAAGAGATCCTGCCTTGAATTCCATAGTCTCTTATCTGACCTTTATAAAAATGTCGCTACGCTTTGCGATGATTTCTTCGAGATTGTCTTTATAGTAATAGACAAACACCTGTTCGCCTTTGTTGCGTACGGCCTGACGAATTTCATTATCGCGCTTTTTGACTTCGGGATGATCATGGGGTGTACCATCGCAAAAAACGTGGATATCAGGTTCATAAAAGAAATCAGGCTGAGAATAGATATCACGGGTTCGTTTCTGCGCCGCATCGGGAAGTCGTAAACCACGCTTGTAAAGGTAATCAATGATTTTTCGCTCAGTTGAGGAATTAGGATCTATCTCCGTCAGGAGCCTTTCGTACTGCTCATCATAGCTTCTGCCGGAACTGCTGGTGATTATCTCAACGTCGCAGGCCCGAAGCTTTTCAAGAGCATCCTTTATCTCAAAGCGGTTGATGACATCATGGTAACGCTGGTTGTAATAGTCAAGCAAATCCTTATAAGAGGCTTCATCTTTGTATTCAGGATCATCGTAGTTGCAGACTCTAATTGCCTCCTCAATCACAGTATTAAAAACGGTTTTGTCCTCGATAAACTGTGACAGGATGCCAAGGCTTCCTTCTGACGCTTCATAAAGAAAGATGTTGGGGGTTTCGCCACCGCCCATCATTTCTGCACCTATCTCGCTTGACTCGATCTGAAACACGTTTTCTATGGCCCGCTTTAAAGCATACTGAAGGGTAATTACACCTTCTTTGGAAAGTGCAAGTGATTTTATAGGCTCAATATATAAAGCATCCGCCGTATCGTGGGTAATAAGCATGACGGATTTATTAGGTTCATTTAGCTCCGGAGCTCCCGCCCGTTTCCATCTCCCCGACTTTAAACCAATAACAAAGCCTTCCTCTTTGGTTGCGCGCCATTTTTTGTTGATTTCCATGAGGCAGGCAGCGGGGATATACTGCACATTGAGAAAATTATCATTATCATTTTTAATTCTTGCAGTTATAACAGATTGCCTGCCCCCAGGGACATTGAAGAGTGTTTTTATTTCATAACCTCGGGAAAGACGCTCCTCTTCTTCGCAAGTAATGCGCTCCATGTCTTTTGTTCTTGTCTCTGAAAGTTGAAGCAGATGAACAAACACTTCTTTAGCATTCCCGTCGCTGAGCGGGGAGCCGCAGAAGGAGCAGGGGTTCATGTCAAAATCAACGCCCATAAAGAGATACCCGCAATTCAGGCACACTTTGGCCTTTTGAAGGCGTTTATCAATCTCAGAGGTAAGCATTTGTTCAATCATATATTTACCACCGTTGTGGTAAATGATATTGCCGGGTCCAAATTCCCGAAGAGCAATAAACCGGGGGCGGGAGATGTATTCACCCGCGTCACCGATGGGGATAAATGTTCTAATGGGAAGACGGGTGAAATTATAACCGGGCAAAAATCCTTCAGCTGCAAGATATCGGTATGGATAAAATTCCGACAAGCTGTTGTTGGAGGATACAGCCCTGTTGCACAAAAGGTCTCGCTGACGTATACCCTGTGCCTGATTTCGCAAGGCCTCTCTCATCTCATCGGAACCACGAGTGTATAGACCACCCTCTATTATCTGTGTGGCTTCACTTAAAAGACGCTGGGCAGATCTATAAAGATTTCGCCATCTATCAAGAGCTCTGTCAAACTTGTTGATAGCGCTATCGATGCTTGCATCAATCCATTCATCATTAAGCCATAAGAGAGAACCCACTTTTCCGTTCCCATTTAAATTGTGAACAACCTTCTTAAAAACGGCTTTAACCTCGCTTTTTTCTTTGTCGGTTATCTGGAGTTTTAATTTAACGGCCTCCTTAAGCGGAAGGTTTATTGGGTCGGTGTCATCCATTGTGTCCATCAAAGATTCGTTAACCTCCTGCAATCCAACTTTTGCAAGATAAATTGCATAAAGGTGAGACTCGATAAGCTCCTTATTGGCAAGGTCAATTTTTGAAGCGGCAACAACGCCTGAAACCATCTCAGGTGCGTTGTTAAAGTAATGTGTGTCATGGGGTGAATACACAGAACAGTTCGTAAAAACAAGCGCCGCCTGGCCACTTCTCCCAGCACGTCCGCTCCGCTGAGCATAATTGGCAGGATTAGGCGGAACATTACGCATATGAACAACATTAAGGCTTGCTATATCAATGCCAAGCTCCATAGTGGGCGAACAGAACAGAGCGCTGTATTCCCCTGATCTGAATTTCTCTTCACGGTCAATTCTATCATCGCTAGTGAGCTGACCTGTGTGTTCTCTCCCGATGATGGGTTTTAATTCACGGAAATTTGTTTTGTAAATAGTTTGGAAGAAGAGATTTGGCTTTTGCGCTATAATTTTATAGGCTCGGTTTTTCACCATATCATGTTTTATTGTTTTTTCATTACCAAGCCGCCAGATAATAGAGTCAATCCTGAGCTGGTAAAGGGTTGTTTCCTGATCTTCAGCGTTTTTAGCCGTGCTTGTATAAAGCCATCCTGCATCAACAAGTAAATCAAGAAGGCTTTTAATAAAATCGGTATATGTCTTCGCTTTTAAATCAACACCCCGCTTCTTCGCTTCGCTTCGGAGATACTTTCCCAGAGCACTATTTGACCCGACACTTGCAGTGTAGATTATTTTTCTACCCTGCTTTAGCGTTTCGTAACGCATGTGGTATGGGTAGTTTATTTTCTCATTATCCCCAAGGTTCCAAGGTGCTTTCAGCTTTTCTGTTATTTCCTTGCTTTTCTCATCAATGGCTTTTGGGGTTAAATATCCTTCACTGTAAAGTGCATATGATTTTCTAAAAAAGTCGAGCACTTGATAAATGATTTCTAACCGCTCATGTGATAGTAAACTGCTCAAAAAAGGAACAAACTTCCAGCTATCATCTGAGTCGCAGTTTTCTTTAAGGTTCTTATAGTCAATCTCAAGCAGGGCACATTGCTCAAGGTTTGGAAGTACCATTCGCCAACCCCTTCGCAAATCATATAAAGCCCGATACATAAGTAAATCTTTCAGGGCCTTTTCGTTATCACGGATGCCCGAAGGGAAGGTCGATGGTATTTTTGCATATTCCTCCTGTGAAAGGTTCAAGGCTTCAAGAATGACCTGATCAAGGTTTGCGTGAGTGAGTTCACTTTTTGAAAGTAGAGCATGATAGATACCCGAACGTAATTGCACTACTTTTATAAGGTCGTTGAAGTGTCCTGCTTGAAGAGCAGCATCCTGCCGGTTATCGGTAAAGCTAAGGAGTTTCTGATCAGCGAAGCTGAAGCCGTATTTTGAAAGATACTTGAGTACTGAAAACGATAGGATCGTAGTCGAGGTACTCCGCCCCTCACTCCCGAGACGTGTGAGTTTTGTTCCTTCGCTTGTTTTTGTGTCATAAATAGTGCCACCGGTGGGATCAAAAAGAAGTTTCGCGGGCATGAACCAACCTTCATACTGCATTGGGTTTGTGTCCGAGAATTTTCCTTTGTTATCATAATAGATTTTCTGCGGTATTCTGTGACGGTAATCTTTTTGAGGCTTATATTTGCCGCTTGAGTCAAACCTCCCCCATGCCTCAGGCAAAAACTCAGGGTCAGTATCAGGATCCCAGACATCAGCCCCTGGAATCAGGTAGCCCGACGTTATGTTTTCTTCCTCTTCGATGATTTCCCGGAACTCTCGGGGCGTTATAGACTCTTTGTCATAATCCTTATTAACGCAGATAAACTCATGTCCGGACAACCTGCTGAACACGACAGGGTATAAAGGAATCTTCTCATCACCATGCCCACGATGATTGGCTGGCTCAAGACTGATTATTCGCTTTTCATCATTGTGGAGCGACACATATACTGTTCCTGTCTGTGAGATAAAGTGGTGGATTTTGTACGGGAGATACGTGTTCAAACCAGCCTGAACTCTTTTTTTATTTACATGGGTGATCCAGAGTAGAAGGTCACGAAGTGCTTTTTCGCAGACCGTACCTTCAACCCCCGAGTCAAGAGTGAGTTGATTTACTATCTCTGAAAACTGCATTGGCTTATTTCTGAAAAGCATACCCTCTGATTCAAACAGGGCTATCCTCGTTTCAAGCCATACGGCAAAGGGACATTTCCTTAACGCCTCGTCGTCGTCCTCAGGGTTGATAGTTACTTCTATGGTCTTTCTTAATTCATCGGGCCTTGGCAAATTGCCTGAATACTCAAAACACCTGACAAGTGACTCATTTATAATTTGATCTTTTGTAAATGCTCCTCCGAATATTTTTTGAGCAACTTTCGCAACCTGCTCCTTCTGCTCGGAGATGTTGCCGCCAGAAACCATTGTTGCAGACGTGCCGATACAGGATATTATTTGCTTCGCCTGCGCCTTGATGCGTCTAATTAACAGGGCTACATCCGATCCCTGTCTGCCCCTATAGGTATGGAGTTCGTCAAAAACAAGGTACTTTAAATGCTCATACATTGAGTTCCTAATAATGTATTCCTGCGAGCGGGTGAGGATAAGCTCAAGCATCATGTAGTTAGTCAGGATAATGTCTGGAAGCTCATTTTTTATCCTTTCCCGTTCGTCTTTGCCTTCCTGGCCGGTATATTGAGCATATGTGAAAGGGAATCTCTTGCCAGTAACACTCTCATAATTCTCCTTGAATTTTCTTATTTCCTCGGACTGTGAATTAATAAGTGCGTTCATGGGGTAAACAATTACCGCCCGTATTCCATTATCGTTTTTGTTTTTTAGAAGGTGATCAAAAATGGAAGCAAGAAATATTAAGGACTTGCCGGAGCCTGTTCCTGAGGTGACAACATAATCAAAACCCTCACTGCCTTTTGTGATGGCCTCAACCTGATGGCGAAAAAGAGAAAATCCTTTGAAAATATTTTCCAGCTCCGGATGGAGCACTCCCTTGTCGCATAAGGTCTCCATCGATGTGCTTTGCTCAAAGGAAGGGTTGAATTGGATAAGCGGCTCAGGCCAGAACTTACCCTGATTCATTTCCGACTCAACAACCGTCCTAATGCGCTCATTTTTTATATTGATAAAGCTGTTCACAAAACATTTGTAATCATCGATTATGTCTTTATGTAGATTAAAAACGTCTATAGCTTGTACCATTGGAAATACTCCTGAATGACCAAATTATCTGCATCAATAGCTTAAGAGATGTTTTTGCTCTACTATCACAAAAAAAACAAAAATCACAAATAAATAGAGTTAGGATTAAATGGGCACCCAAATTCCTGACCAATGATAGATTCAATCATCTTTTCTACTTATCCTCACCTTCTTGATCGCCATTTTCTTCTTCGCCAAGAGACTGCGCCCCTTTTATTGGCCACAGAATGGCAATTAATTCTTCAGTAGGTAGTTTGAAGGGTAACGACAGTTCTTTTATACGTTTTTGCACCTCAGCATTTGCATGCTCGATGTGTGATTTTATTAGTTCCACCTCCTCAACAGCTGGAGACACTTTCAAATGTCTTAACCCCTCGAAGAAATTGTGTTAAGTTACCTCAAGACTTTCCCATCGTTTATTACAGTATCGTGTGTCGATAGGCCAGGGTGTCTGGTCTACACTATCCACTTAGCACTTCCCCTTTCAATTTTTCCGGAGTGCTTTCTTCAAGCCACAGTTTACAGATATTTTTCCATCCAATCCGCCGGTACCTTTTGAAGGCCATCAGGCGTAAAGCGTAAGGCGTAAGTGGTCAATACTCAAAATCGAAACCAAGTTCCTGCTGAGTTGCTCTCAAATCTTCAATCGGTGCAATCGCTGGCATGGGTTACTCCTGAGTGAAAACGTGATTCGTGAATCGTGATTCGTGTCCGTGACCGTGTCTCCCGAGTTATCGGGACAAGCGTGATTCGTGACCGTAGGCTCAGCCCCTTTTTAAGAATAGGCTTCTGTTGAGAATATCCATGAGATCTCCCCCCACCGGAATTTGCCCCAATATATCAAAAAAAGAAAATTATGGCAATCTTTTTAGCATTTTTTGTGCCAAATCTATTGACTTATAACCTCTTGATACTAAATCAGTTCTTAATTGAGATGACTGAACTGGTCAAAAACTGACCGTTCACGACCGTCAGTCGTTAGGCGCAAGGCGTGAGTGGAAACTTCCAATACCTTCTAAATTTGATTTTCCCGTCCTCCCGCACCCTCAAGGTCTGCCACTCGTAATTTTCCCGTTCCACAACCCGCTCGATGCTTCTCTGAAGAGACCGGTGAGACTTCCCCTTCTCCTGCCTGTCCAGTAGAACGATGTTTCTGATCGAAACTCCCTTCTTCATCCCATTGAAAACAACGTAATCGATGGGATGAAAGATCACTTTCGCATCGTCAGGATCGAGTCTCCTGGGCGTAAAGACAGGGTCGATTCGCCTGACCACACGCTGTGCCTCCCTGCGGCCTTTCTCCCGGGCGCTTTCCCGGAGTTCTTCCTCTTTTTCGTCAAGCTTTTCTGAAAGTCTCTCAAGCCTATTGCCCTTGAGGTCCAGGCCATCCATCCAGTCTGAGATGGGCTTCTTTTTTAAGTAAATCTTGCAGTCGCTCAGGCGGAAGAGGTTATGGCAGCCCGGGCATACACCAAACAGTTGTCTCTCAAGCGAAAACAGTTTCAGGATGTCCGATTTCATTCTTCCACCTCCCTCCGGTAGGTGTCCCAGGTCACCTTCTTTTTTTCGACAAGATCCCGGATCGCTTTCTGCTTTCCGGTAAGGCTGGCTTTACCTGTCTTGATGTCAACGAACAGGATCTTATCCACCGTCCCCTTCCTGGTCAGACCCTCAAAGATCACGTAGTCGATGGGGTCAAACAGCGACCTGCAGTCATTTCTTTCAAAGCAGAAGTCTTTCATGCAGGGGGCGATCCGCTCCAGGATAAACCCGATGTTGACGGCGGTTGTTTTTATCTCCGACACGCGGGAGATTTTTTTCCGTCTCTCCCGGATCTCCTTCTCCTGCTCCCTCAGTTCGTCAAGACGCTGTTTGTAAATCTCTTCTGCTTCAGGCGAGAAGTCATCGAGGTAGAAAAGGCCTGCGTCCTTTAGAGGAATGGGCTCCCCGCAACAGGGGCATTCCCCATAGAACCGGTTCTCCTCCAGCGTGCGAATGATCTCTCTGGCTTCCTTCGCAAGGTTCATGAGTCCCCTCCCTCCTTGAGCTGATTTTTCAAGCCCGTCCTGATAGTTTAAACAACCTTATCGCAAAGGTCTTGATTAGCTGGTGCTGGGACAGTTTCGTGAGCCACCGCTTCGGTATTCCATTCTCACCGTAGTAGGCTCCTGCAAGTTGACCGTAGACCGCCCCGGTCGTGTCGGCGTCGTCTCCGAGATTGACTGCCAAAAGGCATCCCTCTCCAAAAGAGCCGCTCTTGTGGAAGGCCCAGAGGGCCGCCTCAAGTGATTGAACAACATATCCTGTACCCTTTATGTCTGGCGGATTCTTTAGCTTAAATGATCCGGAGGCAATTTCATTGATCTCTCTGGTGAGCGGGTTTTTATCCCAATACCCGGGAACTGGGCTAAAGTGGTCAGAGAGGAGTTCATCTTTTCCCACGCCATTAAGGGTTCCCACGATCAAGGACCCTAAGTACCGACAAGCATCAATCGCAGCTATTGTCCCGTGGGTAGTTCGTGAACTTTCCCCTGATCTTTCA
>Ga0194110_10005891_pt1 | contig 14464 bp, 16 predicted proteins | sample TA2Kig1200mmetaG_FD_146192 | JGI IMG/M metagenome (GOLD analysis project Ga0194110, IMG submission 146192) | Freshwater microbial communities from Lake Tanganyika, Tanzania - TA2015032 Kigoma Deep Cast 1200m | ecosystem: Environmental > Aquatic > Freshwater > Lake | place: Tanzania: Lake... | reverse complement strand
TTTGACACAACAACAAAATATCCAAAGCCGGAGGCCACCCCAGGTGAAGTATAGCAAAAACGAAATACAGAGTCGAGTGCGCAAGATTCCAGAAATCAAATTTGAAGATCAAAGGTTGCCTTCGTTTGCGGGCTTGGTGATCTTTCAATCCCTGTTTTACAAGCTTCATCTCAAGGAACGATTGTGGCGATGCTTCACTCATCTGAAAGTCTCGCCTATTTTGGGCCACCATGTCGTGGTGTTGTTGTTGATGGTGCATCTGATCATTGGATACCGGCGGCTTCGAGAGATTGATTACTACCGGGATGATCCGATGGTGAAGCGGCTGTTGGGGTTGAATCGGATTTCCGATGTGGCGACGGTCTCCCGTGCGCTGAGCAGTGTGGATGGGGAAAGCATCGGGAGGCTCCGCGAGTTGTGCCGGGTTTTGGTGATCGAAAGGCTCAGAAAGATCAGCCTCTACCGGTTGACATTGGATTTTGATGGGTCGGTCTATTGGACGCAGGGGAGAGGGATTGAAGGGACGGCGGTCGGGTTTAACAGGAGGAAAAAGGGGGCCCGGAGTTATTACCCTTTGTTTTGTACCATCGCTCAGACGGGGCAGGTCTTTGATGTCTATCATCGTTCTGGAAATGTTCATGATTCCCATGGGGCCAGGGCGTTTGTGCTTGACTGTATTTGGAGGTTGCGTCAAGAATTGCCGTGGGTGAAGATTGAGATTCGGAGGGACAGTGCCTTTTTTAGCGATGAGATCGTGACGTTGCTTGACAGAGAGGGGGGGGAATTTAGTCTTTCGGTTCCTTTTGAGCGTTTTGTCGAGCTCAAGGGGATGATTGAGCAACGGAAGCGTTGGAGGTGTTTTGACCAGACCTGGTCCTATTTTGAGACGCATTGGAAGCCCAAGAGTTGGAGCAGTCGGTACCGGTTTTTGTTCATTCGTCAAACGTGCAAAAAGATCTATAAGGGGCCGATCCAATTGGATCTGTTCATTCCCCATGAATACGGTTATGAGTTAACGGTGATTGTGACGAACAAACAGACGACCATGAAGAAGGTGTTGAGGTTTCATCATGGCCGGGGGTATCAGGAAAAGATATTTGTGGAGATGAAATCCCCGGGACAGATGGATTACATTGCTGTCCGATGCCTCTGCGGCAATCAGCTTTATCTGATGGTTTCGATTATGGCCCATAATCTGACCCGTGAGTTACAGATGGTGACCAAGCCCAAAAGCAGAGGAACGACGGAGAAGCGGAGTGCTTTATGGGCTTTTGAAGAGTTGGGGACCATCCGGCATCATTTGTTGCAACGAGCGGGAAGGCTCACCCATCCTCACGGAAAATTGACCCTTACGATGAATCCAAATGCCTCTGTGAAAGAAGATTTGCTACAGTTTCTTGAAGCTTTAAAAAACGCGGCTTGAATTGGAACTATCGTTTTTAGGTTTTTTTTTAACATTAAGGTTATTTTTTATCTCTTCTCCCACCAAGGTATGAATTTTTGACTTGTTCATTATCTAATAAATCTTTACTTTTATCTTTCAATATAATCTTTCCCATGTCCATTACATAACATATGTCAGAATTGTTCAACGCTTTCTTGGCATTCTGTTCAACGAGGAAAATTGTTACACCATCTTGATTTATGTTTTTTATTGTTTCGAAAACTGCATCAACCAATTTAGGAGCAAGCCCGAAAGAAGGTTCATCTAAAAGTAAAAGTTTTGGTAATGACATTAATGCTCGAGCAATCGAGAGCATTTGACGCTCCCCTCCGCTCAAGGTTCCAGCCTTTTGATAGTTTCTTTCATTCAAACGTGGAAAGAGGTTATAAATTTTTTCAATCATATAATTTTTTTCTTTTTGGGTCGGTAAAGTCCAAGCACCTATATCAATATGTTCCTCAACACTCATATGTGGAAAAATCGACTTGCCTTGTGGGACATAAGATATACCCTTATTCACAATGAGATGAGAGGGGATTCCAGTAATCTCCTCCCCGCGGAAATAAATCCTTCCTTTTTCGGGTTTTATAAAACCCATTATTGTATTTAGTAAAGTAGTTTTTCCCACCCCATTTCTTCCAATTAGAGTGGTTATTTCTCTTTGGCTAATTGTTATATCTATTCCGTGCAATATCTCTTTTTTACCATACCCTGAAATTAACTCTTCTGTCCTAATGATATAAGTATTATCTTGCATATTTATATCTCCAATAAATTGGACGACGGGGTTAAGTACCGTTAAGTACCAAAGTAAGCTTCTGTTACCTTTTTATTTATTTTTATTTCTTCGCATGATCCTTCACCTATTTTTTCCCCAAAGTTAATACAAATTACTCTATCACAATGGCCCATTATAACATCCATATCATGTTCAATAATGAGGAACGTTTTTCCATTATTAACACAAAGCGCATGGATCATATTAAGTATTTTATCCTGTTCTGTTGGATTAACTCCGGCAGCTATTTCATCTAAAAGCATCAAATCAGCATCAAACATTAAAGCTCTTGCCATTGAAAGGATCTTTTGTTGGCCGATTGATAACTCTCCCGCGTAATTATCCTTCTCATCAATTAAACTAAATAAGTCAAGTAACTCCAAACCTTTTTCCTTCGCATTTTCTTTCTTTAAATTCGAAGCTGCCATTAGGTTTTCCATCACTGTCATTTTAGAAAATATACGGATAATTTGCCATGTTCTTCCAATGCCCATCCTTGCAATTTGATAAGGTTCTAAATTTGTAATATTATCCCCTCGAAAATAAACATAACCACTATCGGGTTTTAAAAACCCTGTTATCAAATTAAATAAGGTAGTTTTCCCTGCACCGTTCGGTCCAATTAATCCTGTTATACTGCCTTCATTTATATCCATTGAGAGGTTATTTACTGCGACAAGATTTCCAAAGCTTTTAAATAAATTTCTAACTTGAAGTATATTTTTCTCAATACTTTTCTTATTTTTAAAACTTTTCCTTATCTTAACCATTATTCCCCCATGATTTTGAAATAATTAGCTAAATAGTTCTTATTTTAGGCAGCTTCCCTCTGTTCTTCAACCATTCTATTATCCCACCTGGTACTAATAATACAAGAACTACCATAACAAATCCATATATCATCATATATGCCTGTGTGAAATGTGACCAAAGGAACTCCTCTACAAAAGTTAATATTAGCGCACCTATAACTGGTCCCCAAACAGTTCCGGGCCCCCCAAGCAGAACCATTACTATAGGCACTATAGTCCAATGGATATTGAATGCCGAATGTGGTTCAATGTAGTTCTGAAAAGCAATATGTATACTACCTACCAATCCCCCAAAGAAAGCACTAATTACAAAAGCTATTATTTTATTCATTGTTACATTTATCCCTATTGAACCTGCTGCCTCCTCGTCTTCTCTAATAGCCAGAAGTTTAGCTCCAAAGCGCGAAGTAATAATTTTATAACTAATAAATGTACTTAACAGCGCAATTAAATATGCAGAATAATACATAACATTGAAGCTAACAGGAACAATAAATGGAAAGCCGTATCCGCCTCTCGTTATTGGGGCAAGGTACTTACTTGTAAAAAGGAGCTGTATTCCGAGAAGTAAAGCTAACATCCCTATAGCAAAATAGGATCCTCTTAATCTCAGCATTATAATGCCAAGCACAAAAGCAACAATAGAAGCTGAAACTCCACTTAAAAACCATGCAATTGGCCACCATACTCCAAGATCAATCACTAAAATAACGCTGACATAACCAGCTATTCCAATAAATAAAGAATAACCAAAATTTACATAACCAGTAAATCCACTCATAATATTCCATCCCTGTGCATACCCTATACATATAAAAAGTAAAAATAGGACGCTTGCTATATATACACTTGCTATATAAGGTATTACTATGGGGAATCCTATTATGAATATCACGGATAAATAAATCCAAACACTTCGATGATGTATTTTTTGTTTCTTATTTGAATTCAATATTGTTAAATCTCTCATTTTTGTATTATTATCCCCCTTCCTTAAGATAACACGATAGGCCCTTATCTAATCTACCCTTTCTTCATATCCAAAGAGGCCCTGTGGCCTCAGCAAGAATGTTAGTATGAGCAATAGCGGTGCGATAACATTTGCCATTGTTGCATCCCAGTACATAGTCCCTATATTTTCAGCTAGCCCCAAGATTATTCCCCCGAGAAGTGCACCGGGAATACTTCCAAGCCCCCCTATTGCAACTATAGCAAAACATTTCAGAATAAGATCAGCGCCCATCAAAGGAAAAATGGACCACTGAATTGCAATTAGGCTTCCAGCAACCGCAGCTAATCCTCCACCTATCCCAAAACCATACATTCTGATCTTATAAACGTCAATACCGCTTATTGATGCAACTCCTGGATTTTGGGATACTGCCCTTATCGCTTTTCCAATTTTTGTCCATTTTAAAAAAGCTTGAAGCAGGCCAATTATAATACTGACGATTATTAACGATATTATTTTATTCATGGGAAAAAAAGATCCTAAAAAGCTTATCGATCCTGTGGAATAAGCAATCGATCTAAATGTGCTGGTGAAAAAAACCTGAGCAAAATTCCACATAAAAATTGAAATACCGAAAGTCAATATAAGAGATGTTAACTGCATCTCTCCAACTATTCTATTTATAACTGTCCTATATATTAAGATACAAAAAATGAATATAATAAACATCGAGGGAATTATTGCTAAAATTGGATTAATTTTCAAAAAAAACCAAAGCCAAAAGGTAATATATGCACTTAGCATAATAAATTCGGCATGAGCAACATTAATTATGGTCATAACTCCAAAAATGAAGCTAAGTCCACATGCTGCTAATCCATACAGGGATCCTAGTAATAACCCTCCGATAATAATTGATATTAATTCCATATTTTCATTTCTCCATTCAATAACCCAAAAATTAGCCAATTGAAGAATTTAAAATGTAATGTTTTTGATAAGTCATCCGGGGCAGCCTATGTCGACCAACCCAATCTGCCATTTTCAGCCCCTCCTGGCTTCCTTATTCCTCGCCCCATAGCAAAGGTATCCAACCATTAACCGTTAACCGTCCGATGGAACTTTCCTCCTGACCCTCCCATGGAGCTTCCCCTGTTAATTTATTTTTAATTATCAGACACTTTTCCCTTGACAAACTCGCTTTTTATGATTTTATTAGAGTCACGACGACTGAAAATCATCCCACACCAGAAGTCAAATTCGCCATCGTCAAGGAAGCATGGGCAGGCCGTATGATTGCCCAAATCGCTAGAAGATATATAGTTTGCAGGGATTCCATCTATTCTTGGATGCATATCGCTACTCAAGCCTGCCTCCACGCCCTCAGCCCCCAAAAGCGTGGCCATAAATTTAAGAAGGCCTTAAAGAGTGAAGAAGTCATCCTTTCCCTCGAACAAAAAGTTTCCAATCTCGAAAATAAAGAGATTATCACACGATTCACAAGCTATTCCCTCTGTCAAATATGCCAAGCTACTTCGCCCTGACCGCTGCCCCCATTGCCGAGGTTCATTTGCAAATAGTGTCGTAAACGCGTCTACTTGTAACTCCAGGATCTTAAATTGAGAAATCTCTTTCCCTTCCATTTGGGGAATGTGATTCGAAAACTCAACCAGATCCGTATTGCCATTAACCTCCGACATCAGAAGCCCTTCCCTAAATCCAAAAGCAGGCTCCTTTCTTATTACTGCTTCTTGTCCAGGAAGATCAAGATCAATCCCTCAGGAGAGATTGCCGGCGGGCTCTCCCGCTTTGTTACTTCCTTGATCGATTTCTCCTTCGTCAGATCCATCTGCGCCTCAGCTTACTCCTCCCGGGGAGGACATGCCTACGACCCCGTCAGCCTCTTCCTTCTGGAGCTGTTCCGATACCTGGAGAAGTTCCCCGATCTGAAGACTTTCCTCTCTACCGACGGTACCCTCTTTCCCTCCTACCCCCACTACAAGGGCTGCACCTACTTCTGTGAACAATGTCAGTCCATCAAGTTCAAGGGCCTCATCGATAATGTCGGAAGAAGAATCCTCTATAAACTCCAAGACCCCAAGCGCCTGGCCCTCGGCAAAGAGATCAAGGTCCGTGTCGATTACCCCTCCACTCGCTTCCCTGAAAACGTCCTTAAACCCAAAGTCGATCTGCTGACTCTGTCTCTTAAAATCGCTGATCCCGAACAGCCTAACCCCTTTAATAAAATCTTTGGAGTTGAAGAAGAACTAAAATCTCATGGCCTCGATGTTATCATCCGAAGGATCAACTTCCACAGCATCAGTCTTGATCAAATCGACTCCTTCTTCTTCCGATGCCCCAAACTCCCTTCCGATCGTGATGCCCGTATCGGGGTCAGAAGAAATCCCAAAAACCCCGATAAGATCGAGAAGATCTTCGGATTCAATGCCATCACCACAACCTCCATCGAACTTTCTTTAGGCCTTGAACTTCCTGTCAGCTGCCTCACCATCTCAGGAAATGCCAGAGAAGGAAATCAATTCATCCCCCTCAAAGAACAGCTCTCAAAGCATCATCCCAATACCAAAATCGATCTGGCCGACCTGCCTGCGCGTAGCCGCTTCGGCGAAGGCAGGTGCCAAATACGATGAGCTCCATAACTATGAGTATGCAAGAACCACAGGTTCTATTCCCCTCATCGACTATAACGTCCGTAATGAGGACGTCTCTCTTGATGCCCTAAAGCTCAGAGGATACGACCGAAATGGCTGGCTTCGCCCCTTGCGGTGTCCTCTGCCGTCCCAATGGCTTCGATTATAAATTTCGGTTCATCAGACTTTTAAGTGGGTAATGAGTTAGAGTACAATGGCATCCAGGGGGACTGGAGCCATGCAAGATACTGAACTTTATCGTTACCTTTTGGGAATTGAAGCACCGTGGACGGTGAAAAAGGTCCAATTGGATTTGATCAATCAACGAGTCGATGTATGGGCGGAGCATGCCGAGAATTTGCGTTGGCCTTGTCCAGAATGTGGAATCTTGGTTCCTTTGTACGATCATGCGGTGGGGCGGGCTTGGCGTCATCTGGACAGTTGCCAATTTATGACTTTTCTTCATGCTCGTCCTCCGAGGGTCAACTGTCAGGAGCATGGGGTTCGACAGGTCCGATTGCCCTGGGCGGAGGCCAAGGCTCGATTCACCCTGCTCTTTGAACGGTTGGCCATCGATGTACTTCGAGAGAGTGATATCTTGGGGGCGACTCGGATTTTGCGGATCAGTTGGGATGAGGCTTGGCATATTCTGGAGCGAGCGGTGGAGCGGGGTTTGATGGCCAAGGAGAAGCGGATTTGTTCCCGGATTGGGATCGATGAGAAGTCGGTGGGCAAAGGCCACACGTACATGACGTTGGTGTGTGATTTGGATACCTCTACGGTGGAGTATATTTCGGAGGATCGGAAGCAGACGAGCCTGGATGGTTATTTTGAGGGACTTTCCTACGAGCAGAGAGAAGGGATTGAGGCGGTGGCTCTGGGTATCTGGGATACCTATATTGCCTCTGTAAAGGCCCATGTTCCTGAGGCGGAGGACAAGATTGTGTTTGATCGCTACCACCTGATGACCCACATGGGGAAGGCGGTGGATGAGGTGCGCAAGAAGGAGCATCGGGCCTTGAAGCAGATGGGCAATGAGACATTGACTGGGTCGAAATATCTCTGGTTGTACGGGGAAGAGAATCTTCCGGAGAAACATGAACAACGGTTTTCGGTTCTCAAGCAGATGAACCTCAAGACGACCCGAGCCTGGGCGATCAAGGAGAGTCTTCGAGATCTCTGGAGCTACACACGGAGAGGATGGACCTCTCATCACTTTACGAAGTGGTACTTTTGGGCCACGCACTCGCGTTTGGAACCTGTGATCCAAGCAGCTCGGATGATCCATAAATACCTTCATAATGTGCTGAGCTATTTTACTCATCCTATTACCAATGCCGTGGCAGAGGGGCTCAACTCCAAAATTCAAACCATCAAGAAGATGGCCTATGGGTTTAGGAACAGGGAGCACTTTAAAACAGCCATTTACTTCCATTGTGGAGGATTACAACTTTATCCGATTACCCACTCAATACCCGGATGAACCTAAATTTCAAAGAGCAACCTTCATCTGCCAAAGGCAGTGTGTCCTCTCCAATGAATCACGATTAAAAGAATACTCCCAGTCCTGTCCTTTCTTCATCAATTACCACGGATTCATCAAGCATATGTCCATCAAACAACATCCCAGGCTGATCACTGAAGTGATCCGTGCTACCCCTCGCTACCAAACCCTCCGATCTCTCTGCCCCGCTTCCGAAAGGTTGAACAGCACTGCCAAAGAGGACCTGGAGATCCTTAGCAAACCCAAGCTCAGAGGACTGAAACGAGTTGCCATTCTCGGCCAGCTCACCCTCATCTCTATCCTTATAAAACGGGTCGCATGCTTCATCATCAAGGTCACGCTCGCCGTGAGAAAAAAAAGAACCAAAAACCCTCACGGCTTTATCATCATCCGAGGACCTAAAGTCCCTAAATTCATCCTTAACCTTGTTCAAAGGGAATGAAGAGGTCATGGGTCTATGTCGCCTTATCGTATCTATCTCCTCAACAACCCGCAGGGAATCTCTTTCCTTGAGTCGGCTCAAACCCGATAATTCCACCTCGTTCATCCCCTCACCAATTTCCTGTATCCTTCAACCCAGGGCTGGTCCATCCCCTCTCAAATGCGATCCAGCCTGGAAACGCTGACCCATTGGTTCTAAACCGAATTCTTCAATTGCCTCAAGAATAAAAACCTAATCTTATTAACCCTTTCTTGGGTTTATCCGAGGGATTTAGCTTTAAATAATTAGTTTATTGGGGCCTATATTAGTAGGTTCATCAAAAAATATCAAATATGTCTTTATAATTCGGTTAATTCCGAGTTTTTTCGGAACAATCTCTAATAAAATTACTTCCGATCCCATCCGGGAAAAGGATATATTGGATCAGCTGTCTTAATTTTCTCTGGAGATACAACTTCTTTTACATAATCACCTACTACACAACTATCTGGGGAAGGCTGAATCCCTGATTTCTTTTTCTGCCATTGAACTAAAAGTCCTTTTAAACCGATTTGTAAACCTGAATCCTCGGATTCTAAAGGCATTACTTTATAAGGACCATAGATAGTTTCAACCTCCATTTTAAATAACATATCTCGAATAGCGGTCAAATCTTTTAATGAGCCAACGCTTTTTATAGCTATTTCTAGAATTTGTCCCCCCATAAAGCCGAAGGCTTGCTGGTATACCTGTTGGTTGGGAGAAGTACCGATTATTTTTTCGAATGTTTTAATATACTCTTTATTTCCGGGGGTATTAAGTATCGGTTCCCATAGCGATTCTCCTGTCATGGCAAGGCAAGCGTCCCCAACAGCTTCAACATAGTGAGGTGATTGTGTCCCAACAGTCCAAACAAACAGCTTCGGAGTAGCCCTTATCGCTTGAGCAGCTTTCGTAAGTCCAATTGAATCAGGTTCATATCCACCGATACCAATAATATCCGGCTTTAGTGCCCAGGCCTTGCTAAGAATGGGCGTCCAGTCCGTGATACCTTTAGGATAAGCTTCAAATAAAGAAACTTTTATTCCATAAGCTTCGCATTGTTTTCGGAAGGAAACTGCTAGACCAGTTGGAAAGGCTGTATCCTCATATATTATAGCTGCAGTTTTAGCCCCATGTTTATGACCTATTTCAGCAGCACCTGGAAAATATTCATCGGTAGACTGTAATCCTTGTACAACCCATTTTAATTTCATCCCCTTCCATATACCTGGGTCAGAAGCTGCGTTTGTTACTGTTGGCATTTTAGCTCTTTCTAACACGGGAGATACGGCTTTACAAATAGCACTACTATATGGTCCCCAACATAAATCTACCTTATCGGCAGTTAATAATTTTTGATATAGTTTCACGGCTATCGCAGGATCACTTTTATCATCGTAGACTATAAATTCTACAGGACGACCATCTATGAGTCCCGGTTCTCTATGTCCATATTTCTCCAAGCCTGGAGTATATCCTCTTTCATTGATGTACCATTGCCATACCTTCATGCCTTCCTGCATTCTATTTGCTGTCCATGCATACTTACCTGTTAAAGAAAGTGAAACACCAATCTTTATTGATTTCTTTGCATGACTATTGGAGGGATATAAATATCCCCCAATAGTCACTGCAGCAGTTGAACCAACTACCGTTTTAATAAATCTTCTTCTTGTAATTTCAATGTTGTAATCCATAATCCCACCCTCCTTAATATTTTGATTTAGACATCTTAAAAACTAGCCAAAGATATTTGAAATTTTATTGATTCCACCGGCAATCCGTAAGATGATAAGTTAGCTTACAAATCATCCGAAAGGATCGCCGATGGAAACATTCAACAAACTATTTGCACGGATGCTGGTATTTATTTATCACTGTTTTGACCGAGTAGTTATCAACGGTTATTTATCCATGTTATCGCGTCCAGAAAACGTTGTCTATTTCTTTCGTCAAGTTGTTGGCGTTCCCTGCATTACGAAAGAGGTGCTGATGCAGAGGACCCAACAATACCAATCATAGGTAGAGGCCTATGCTCTGAACCACGGCATTCCCATTGAATGAGCGGTAAAGAAAGTCCGTAAAGAAGATCAGATGGTCCCCTTACTCAAGCATATGGAACGTCAGAACCGTTATGGCGTCTACTTCATCTATAAGAGTATGGAACAGGGCCCCACCTTTCGCTGCCACAGCCCAAAGTTTCCCACGGAAGACCCCAATTATACCCTTCTCCGTAAGACCCGCAGCCGTTTTACCCATTACTACTTCTACCTTCGAGATCCCCAATTGGGCCCCATGATCATGAGAGTCGCCTCGTTTCTCCCTTTCCAGAGCACTTACTATGTCAACGGCCACTCTTTTCTGGAAGCCGAACTGAACCGAATCGGCACCCCTTTCCGAAAAAGGGATAATGCCTTTGTATCCGTTGATAACCCCAACACTCTCCAACAAGCTTCCGACCGTTTTACTCCTGAACTGCTTCAGAAACGGTTCGACTATTGGACCTTCCTCCTTGGCCCCAAGTTCTCCAAACGAGAACGAAAGGCTATGAATCTCCGCCGGTTCTACGCCTTCTGCCAGGTTGAATATTGCCTGAATTTTATCTTTCGTAACACCTTTCCCATCCACAAACTCTTCGAACGCTCCTGTGAACTTGGTCTGTTTGAACTGACCGCTGAAAAAATCTCTCAAATCTTCGGCCAGCGCATTACCCGACATCTTAAAGGAAAGCTCCATACTACCCTCGAACGAATCGACCATGGCCACCATGTCTTACGCGCTTACTTCAAACATGCCTTTGTGAAACAATATGAAAAATTTCAAACCTCCTTGCGCATTGAACTCTGTAGCAATGACCTCAAGGACTTCTTCCTCAAAAAGGGAATCCAACATCTCGAAGCGCTACGAACTCATTTCTTACCCATCACGAACCGCTTCGCCTCCTTCGAGGCTCAGGCCCTTCAGGTCCATGTCGATTTCCCTTTGTTCCAACGCCTGGCCTTACCCATCGTTTCGGGCCATACCAAAATCCCAGGTATCAAAATCCACGATACGCGCATCATCCGCCTCATGGAAGTTCTCATCCATTCCGGAGCCAGTATCTCCTCCTGGCGAACTCATCACCTCCATCAAACTCTTCTCAAAACCTTCGGTCTTCAATCCTTTACCCTTACTCAACTCCGTTACGACTTACGCAAAATGAAAGCCCATGGTTTAATTCAACGGGATCCTCAACACTATTGCTATCGCCTCACCGAAAAAGGAATTAAGATATCTCTCCTCTTTCTCCTCTTCCATAAGCGCATATGTGGCCCTATTGCCAATTCTCTTTTCCAGTTTAAACCATCTTTCAACGGTCATCCAAAATCCAAATTAGAAGCTGCATTTCATAAAACGGATAAAGCTATTCAAAATACTATCGATCTTTTGGCTGCATGAAAAGTGGTAGATACCCACGGGCATAGCCCGTGGCACTTTTCAAAACAATTCAAGCTTCGCTTGACCTGAATCCTGATGTGCTTGCCATTTTACATACGCTATAATTTGTTTCTCATTCAGTCCAACCGTGGACACGAAGAATCCTGGCGACCAGACTACGCGCTCCTTCCAATAAACTTTCCCCAACCACGAAAACTTTTCCCTCAATTTACGTGCTGTATACTGCTTCATCTGCCCAATCACTGCGCTAACCCCATACTTCGGTGGAATCACAATCACCATATGAATATGATCAACCTGCATATTCAACCCAATGATCTCACACCCCGGCAAACTCCTCATGACTTTCGGGAAAAGTTTTCTCAAGTAGCCTCGCACTCCAGGATTCAGGATACGGCGGCGATATTTCGGGATCCATACAACGTGGTACTCCGTTTGGTAAACTCCATGCCCAGATACTCGGGTTTCCATGCTCTAAACATACCCTATCGCCGCCTTCACATTCACCCACGGGCAGAGCCCGTGGAACTCTGCCCTTCGGGTTATTAGAGATAAATTCTCAGAGTTAAATATGTAAGAATCTAAATTAATTGTGTCCCAATGCCTTCATCACCTCCTTTGTCTTAGTCGACAGTCGACAGCACATATCGTAACAATAAAAAAAATTATTGTCAAGAAGAAAATTTTCACAAACTCCTTCCCCTGTCAAAGCACTTTTCACAATTTTTGTATTTTTTAATATTAACGGTTAGTTGTATTGCTTGTAGAGTGGTGAATTAGGAATGAAGTAATTTTACTCGGATGGAATAAAATTTAACTTGGCTTTCATTTTTAACGAAATTCTTTATATTCAAAAGAAATTTTGTCTTACGCATCAGATTAATGAACCTTCTTCTCATAACCTTCCCAATATCTGTCCCTGAGACCTTTCTTCTGTATCTTTCCGGAGCCGGTTCTGGGCAAGGTTTCAATGAAATCAATTGATTTAGGTGCTTTGTAGTGTGCCATTCTCTCTTTACAGAATTGAATGATCTCATGTTCAGTCGTTTTTTGACCTGGTTTCAACACCACAATTCCCTTCACCGCTTCGCCCCATTTTTGATCTGGAATTCCAACGACTGCACACTCTAAAATGGCGGGATGCATATAAAGGACATTTTCGACTTCTGTTGAGTAGACATTTTCCCCACCGGTTAGGATCATATCTTTCTTTCGGTCAACGATGGTGACATATCCCTCTTCATTGATCACAGCCATATCGCCGGTATAGAGCCAGCCGTCTTTAATTGACTTATTCGTTTCTTCAGGTAATTTCCAATACCCTTTTGTGACAATATCTCCCTTGACGATGATCTCTCCGACCTCTTTTTCATCCTTTTTAACTTCTTCTCCATGATCATTAACCACTTTGAGTGCGACGCCAATGAATTCTCTTCCTGTCTTGGACTTGAATTGAATTTGATTCTCATTAGATAATTTTTTTAAGTGTTCTTTCAAAATAGAGACGGTCAAATAAGGACTGGTCTCGGTCATGCCATAGGTTTGTATATAGTCGCATTTGAAAGTCTCCACGATCTTTCGAACCACTTCTGGAGCAATCGGCGCTCCTCCACTTAAAAGGACTCTCAAACTGCTATAATCAAATTTCCCAACATCAGGATGATTGACCATTAAATTGAGCATGGTGGGAATGAGATTGGTGAGCGTCACTTTCTCTCTTTGAATGGTTTCCAGAACCACCTTTGCATCGAACTCCCTGACCAAAACATGGGTCCCCCCCACCCATGTCACAGCCCAAGTCGCCCAAGCATCCGCAAGATGGAAAAGCGGTGCCACATGAATCCATACATCTTGATCTGTAATATGAATTTCTGCGATGGCCCCGAGAGCATGAGTCGTCACATTCTTATGAGATAGCATGACCCCCTTCGGACGACCCGTGGTTCCGCTCGTATAGTAAATCTGGGCAATATCCTCACTGTTCAGTAAAGGCTCAGGCAGGGCATTGCAATCCGCCTTTTGCAGCACTTCCTCATAACTCAAATCAATGGGACCATCCAATCCCTTGGGTTCTCCTGTCCATAAAATCCTTTCAATCCCTCGAATCTCTTTTCGGATCGGATCGATCTGATTCTTGAACATTGAATCGGCAACCAATATCTTCGATTCCGAATCATGGAGGATGAAGGCAATCTCCCTTGGGGAAAGTCTATAGTTGATTGGAACAGAGATCGCTCCGAGTAGTGGAATGGCGTAATAGGCTTCTAAGAAGATGTGACAATTAGGGTGGAGGATGGCGACTTTATCGCCATTCCTGATACCAAAAATCTTTAAAGAATGAGAAAGACGGTTGATCCGTTCATAAAATTCTTGGTAGGTCCACCTCTTCTTCCCACACACGATGGCGTGTTTCTTGGGAAAG
>Ga0194110_10005879_pt1 | contig 14478 bp, 15 predicted proteins | sample TA2Kig1200mmetaG_FD_146192 | JGI IMG/M metagenome (GOLD analysis project Ga0194110, IMG submission 146192) | Freshwater microbial communities from Lake Tanganyika, Tanzania - TA2015032 Kigoma Deep Cast 1200m | ecosystem: Environmental > Aquatic > Freshwater > Lake | place: Tanzania: Lake... | reverse complement strand
AGGCTTCCGGAGGAAAAGTTCTCCAGATCGAAAAGATCACCCTCAAAGATGGCGATTGGGTCTATACTGGAAAGGTTGATTTTGGAAATCGGCAGGAGAATCTCTTTTCAAAATTAGTAAGCCGCCGGGCTGTCTGTGATGTCTGTCACGACACCTTTTTTATCTATACCTTCGACACCAAGGGAATAGTCGTTGATATTGCCCCTGTCCAGTTGACGAAGATCGATAACCTCACCTGGACAGATGAGGATCTGAAGAAACTGAAGAGCCGCACGATTGGAAAATCAATTCTAAAACCCTTCCCCTTTGACCCCGGAGTCGATTCCGTTTCAGGGGCAACCATTACCGCTGTTCTCATCTTCGACAGCCTCGATAAGGCCAAAGGGGTCTTTGAAAAACTGAAGAGAGAAGGATATGTGAGGTAATTCTTCATGACGAAGCGTTACCTCCAAAGAATGAAAATTGCTCTTGGGTCAAGCCAAATATGAAGGTAAAGGTTAAGACGCCGGTTTGGATAAATGGTAAAGGTTACGGCTATTAATTTAAAACCCATCGCCCTTACCCAAAGACGAAACTGGCATCCTTGCCCTGGCCTTAGCTCAGAAACTTATTTTTTGAACATTCCAGATAAGAAAAACTCCTTTCGTCTTTCCTATCTTTTCCTTATCCTTTTATTCCTAATCGTTCATCCCATTCCCGCCCATTCCACAAACCTATACAAGTACCACCAGGTCTCCATGGGGACCGTGATCGAAATCACTCTCCTCAGCGATGACGAAGAAGCGACTAAAAAAGCAGCCCTCCAGGCTTTTCAAGAGATCAAAAGAATTGAGCAGTTGATGAGTCCTTGGATTGAGGCGAGCGATGTGTCCCGTCTCAGCCGGTCTGCGGGAAAGGAATGGATTAAGGTTTCTCCGGAGACATTCGAAGTTCTTCAGCGGTCGCAGAAGATTTCTGAACTCTCCGAAGGTGCATTTGATATTACTGTCGCCCCACTCACAGGTCTCTGGAGGAAGGCCAGAGAAAAGGGAATTCCTCCTTCAACTGAAGAAGTAAAGAAGATTCTGGACCTGGTCAATTATAAAAATCTCTCAATCCAATCTGATAGTAAAGTTTTTTTGAAAAAGATGGGAATGGCCATCGATCTTGGAGGTATTGCCAAGGGGTATGCTGTAGATAGAGCCTTCAAAATCTTAACGTCTCTTGGATACAAAAACCTCATCGTCAATGCTGGTGGGGATTTGAGGACTGGAGGTTTAAAGAATAATCAGCCCTGGTCAATCGGAATTCAGAACCCGAGATCGCCAGAAAAGATCATGGCAACGATCTCCGTGTCCGATTCAGCCGTGACCACTTCAGGAGACTATGAAAAGTTCTTCTTCTATCAGGGAAAACGCTACCATCATATCCTCAACCCGAAAACAGGTTTCCCGGCAGAGGAATGCCAGAGCGTCACCATCCTCTTAAAAGATGGCTTGGCAGCCGATGGATTAGCCACAGCGGTTTTTGTCTTAGGGCCTGAAAAGGGATACGCTCTCTGCCAAAAGCTTCAGGATGTGGAATGTTTGATCGTGGATAGAGTGGGGGGGACGGTGATGACTCCAGGGTTGAAGGAAAGGATCTTTCTTGGTCTCCCAAAATAAGTCTATGGTAAGGGTTAGGGCAAAGATGCCGGTTTAGTGGTTGGGCGATGTCATCGGTGTTAAAATACCTGACCTTTTGCCTTTGCCCAAACTGGCCTCCTCGCCGTAACCTCAGCCTAACACCTGGGACCATTTTCATTGTTCGGGGGTAAAACTCCTTCAGGAAGGATTCCTAAGATGAAGAAAGCTAAAAAGGTCGAGATGGTTGTCGATATGGAAATCGGCCTCAAGCAATCCATTTTTGTAAGCGATAAATGGAACACCTGATGAACGGGCAGTCTGCTGGTCCACATCCGAATCTCCGATAAAAACAACCTCTCCTTTTCTTAAATTCAAGTTCTGCAGGATCTTCTCAATCGATTCGGGATGAGGTTTTGGATGTTTCACATCGAGGGCAGTCACAACCATACCGAAGAAAGGCCATAGATCAAACCGGTCCATGATTTGTTTCATTGAGGTCGTCCGGTTGGTGTTGACAGCACGGAGAATTCCATTATCCTTCAATCGATTTAAAGTATCAAAAAGGTGAGGTTCCATCTTCAGGTAGACGATGTAATTTCTGAGATCGATCTGTTTGAGCGCTTCCAAGGCTTTCTTCTCCAGTTCGTCTCCCTTTCCGAAGATAAAGTGGATGGCCTCGTAGACCGTATGGGTGTGGACATATTCCATCTCTTCTTTTCTCAGTAGACCTCTACCTACCTTCGTGCATAAATCATTATATAATCGAGTGTTTGCCTCAAAAGAGTCGAAGAGAACCCCATCGCAATCATAAATCACGCACCGTGTTTTCCTGCTTTGAATCTTCATGTCCATCAAGCCTCTGCCGTTCTTCATCATTGATTATAAAATAAGAGTCGTTGGTTTGAGGGTTAAGGCTAAGAAGCCAGTTTTGTCGATAGGTTAAGTCATTGGTCTTTCCGCCATAGGCGGATCCACATCAGGTGGAAGAAATTACCCTTACCCATTCACTTTGACTAAACCGGCTTCCTAGCCCCTGCCTTAACCTAACTATTTTCATGGCTCGTGAGAGGTCAGGCGACCATGACAATTACCTATAAAATGATCTCTTTCCCCACAAGGAGAAGCCCTTCTTTAGCCACCCCGTCAAGATAGTGAAAGACTTTGATCTCTCCATTTCGCTCAATCAGATAGAGGCAGTCATTGGTCTGCTCAATCTTCAAGGTTTTATCCAGAGGGATATCTAAAAACATCCCGATCAGTAACCTGTTGACCACCCTGTGCCCTACGATCAGGATCTCCTCACCTTCATGTTGATGTAAAACCCTCGCCATAAAAGGTTTCAGCCGATTGGCCACGTCTGCATAATTCTCTGCCCCTGGAATCCGATAAGCAAAACGGTCATCCTTGAAACGGTTCCATTCTTTCCTGAGTTCTTCATCAAATTGGAAGAGGTTCTTACCTTCCAAAACCCCGAACCCGATCTCTTTGAGTTCAGTCTGTTTTAGAATGGGAAGCCCAAGATGGTGAGCAATGGGCTGGGCGGTGGTATAGGACCTCTGAAGAGGACTGCTGTAAACGGCTTTGAGGGGCCGTTCTTTGAGATGTTCAAGCAAGGCGAGACTCTGGGAATACCCAAGGGGACTTAGCTCTGGATCACTCCAACCCTGAATCTTCCCGATAGCGTTCCACGTCGTCTCCCCATGCCTCGCAATATAGATTTTAATCAAATTTAAAAGACTCCTTTCTCATTCTCAGAACAATTATAGTCTAAAATTTTCCTCTTCCCATCCGCAAGAGTGAGGAAATGCTTCCAAGTTTTTCTTCCTCAAATAATTCCTCAAATAATTCTTGACAACTTGAACAATTATTGATATTTGGAGACTTACTTTTGAAGGTGGGGAAATTCTAAAATAGTCACAAAAAGCTGAGAAAAGGAGGTGATGAAAAGGAGACCCGCACCTTAAAATACTCTTTTCAATAGCCAAGGAGGAAATTATGAAGGAGTTCAAAGTTTTTCTAAGAGAAGATGAGATTCCAAAGCAATGGTATAATATTCAAGCCGATTTACCCACACCCCTCCAACCGCCCCTCCATCCCGGTACGGGACAACCGATCGGTCCCCAGGACCTTGCCCCTGTCTTCCCGATGAATCTGATTGAACAGGAGGTCAGTCAGCAGCGGTGGATTGATATCCCTCAAGAAATCATGGAAAAACTCCTCATCTGGAGACCCACGCCACTTCATCGCGCCTATGCCCTTGAGAAAGCCCTGGGAACACCAGCAAGAATTTATTACAAGAATGAGGGAGTGAGCCCGCCTGGAAGTCACAAACCCAATACAGCAATCGCTCAGGCTTATTATAATAAAATCTTCGGAATCAAGAGAATCTCAACTGAGACTGGAGCCGGCCAGTGGGGAAGTGCCCTCAGTTTTGCCTGCTGCCTCTTCGGCTTAGAGTGCAAAGTCTATATGGTAAGGATCAGCTATGACCAGAAACCTTACCGCCGTTTGATGATGAACACCTGGGGGGCCAACTGTGTACCCAGCCCGAGCAAGGACACCAATGCAGGCAGAAAGATCCTTGAGGAGAGTCCAGACTCCCCTGGAAGTCTTGGAATCGCCATCAGCGAAGCCATTGAGGATGCCGTTACCTCGAAGGACACCCGCTACTCCCTTGGAAGCGTTTTAAATCATGTAATGATGCACCAAACCATCATCGGACTTGAGGCGAAAAAACAGCTTGAGAAATTCGGAGAGAAAAAGGTGGATGTCGTCGTAGGATGCGTCGGGGGTGGAAGCAACTTTGCTGGTATAGCCTTTCCGTTTGTTCTGGATAAAATCAACGGCGCCAACATCACCATCATCCCAGCAGAACCGACCTCCTGCCCGACCATGACCAGAGCCCCCTTTGTCTATGATTTTGGCGACACCGCCGCTACAACCCCGCTTCTTCCAATGCACAGCCTCGGGCATTCCTTTATCCCCGCTCCTATCCATGCAGGCGGATTGAGATATCATGGTCTGGCCCCACTGGTAAGCCAACTCATTATCGAAGGATTATTGGATCCTAGGGCTTACAACCAGCTTGAATGCTACGCCAATGCTGTCCTCTGGGCAAGGACCGAAGGAGCCATCCCTGCCCCTGAAACCAGCCATGCCATCTCCGCGGTGGTCGAAGAAGCCAAGAAGGCTAAAGAAGAAGGAAAGGAAAAAGTCATCCTTCTCAACTGGAGCGGCCATGGCATTATGGATCTGGGTGGATATGAATCTTACTTCAGCGGAAAGCTCGTCGATTACCGACTCCCTGAAGAAGAAATGAAAAAATCACTCAAATCCATCGAAGGCCTGCCAAAACCTCAAGCATTGAGAAAAGGCAAACCTGTCTGATAAATAAAAATCCTACGGGTCTAAGATGGCCTGTAGGATTTTTTATTAAATGACTTTGTGATAAAAGATGCAAACAATAGAGCAATACGATTCCCTTGTCATCCACTGTCAGATGTTAGGTGGAGAGGTCCCATTTCAGTACTGCCGTAAACTCAATGAAGACCTTCCCTGCCGGAAGATCATGGTCTGCTGGGAGTTCAGGATGGATATAGCAAAGTTCCTGGGCGGACATTATTCGATAGACCAGGTTCAAAGCGCCCTGACGCCATCATCCAAGACAAGGCTCGATACCATTCTCGAACTCATCGAAAAAGCGAAAAAGACGACCGAAGAAGTGGAGTGATTCCATGCTGATTTCTGAAAGATTGGCAAAGATTAAACCTTCAGGGGTAAGGCGAATCTTCGACCTCGCCCGTCAGATGAAGGACCCGATTAATCTAAGCATTGGAGAACCCGATTTTGATATTCCCGAGCCACTCAAAGAAGAAGGCATCGAATGGATCAAAAAAGGATTCAATAAATACACTCCCACCCAGGGAATTCCGGAGTTGCGAGAGAAGATCGCCGACCATTTAAGAAAGAAGGGCGTCCATTTCGAGGAGGTCATGGTCACAGCGGGAGTGACCGGCGGCCTTCTTCTTGCCAGCCTTGCTCTTATCAATCCAGGCGATGAAGTCATTATCCCGGATCCATTTTTCGTCATGTATGAATATCAGGTCCTCCTCATGGGAGGAGTCCCAGTCTTTGTGGATACCTATCCCGATTTTCGTTTGAGAGAGGAAGAGTTTATTAAAAAAATTTCGAAAAAGACCAAATTTATCATCATCAATAGCCCGAATAACCCCGCTGGAGCCATCTATCCGAAAGAAGATCTGGAAATGATCGTCAGGGTAGCCCGTGAGCGGAATCTTCTGATCCTCTCCGACGACATCTATGACAACTTTGTTTTCGATGCACCCTCTTGCCCTTCGATCGGACAGCTCTATGAAAAAACCGTGACCTTTGGCGGATTCTCAAAGGGCTGGGCCATGACAGGGTGGCGTTTGGGTTATGTCGCAGGCCCGAAGGAAATCCTCCAGCAGATGATCACCCTCCAGCAATATACTTTCTCCAGCATCAACTCTTTTGCACAGAAGGCCGCTGTTAAGGCGCTCGACTTCAATGTCGGGGATTACATCCAGGGATATAAGAGAAAAAGAGATATCATCTATGAAGGGCTTAGGGAAAAATTCAATGTGCAAAAACCGAAGGGAGCCTTTTATATCTTTCCTGAAGTCCCCGGGGGAAATGCAGAAGCATTTGTGGAGAAGGCTATACAAAACAATCTTTTCATCGTCCCCGGAAGTGTCTTCTCCAAGAGAAACACTCATGTGAGAATCTCTTTCGCCGCATCCGATGAAACCCTCTTTAAAGGAATTGAGGTTCTTAATCGGATCGGTTAAGATTTTAATAATTTTGGTTATTCAGGCTTTTGTGTGGATATTCAATCCCCCTTTTAACCCCTCCACACCTCCCCTTAATGTAAGGGGAGACTGGGTGGGGTTATTGTAGAGGGGAGTGGAAGGGGCGGAGGAAAGGTAACAATGTCAAATAAAGAAGAAAAGGTAGTTCTCGGAAACGAAGCCATTGCCAGGGGGATTGTTGAAAGCGGATGCCATTTCTTTGCCGCCTATCCAGGAACTCCCAGTTCGGAAATCCTTCCTGCCATCGTCCGTTTTAAAAAAGAGAATAACCTCGACATTTATGTAGAGTGGTCCACCAATGAAAAAGTGGCTTTCGAAAATGCATTGGTCGCTACTTACACGGGAAAGCGGGCTGCCGTGGCCATGAAACAGGTGGGACTCAATGTGGCCACAGACCCATTGATGAGTGCAGCCTATATCGGAACCATCGGTGGTTTTGTCATCATCAGTTGCGATGATCCCGGACCTTTCTCATCTCAGACCGAGCAGGACACCCGCTTCATGGCAATGTTTGCAAAAGTGCCGGTTCTCGACCCAGCCAACCCGAAAGAAGCCCAGAAGATGTTACCCATGGCTTTCAATCTTTCGGAAAAATACCAGATCCCTGTCATTCTCCGTCCTGTCTTAAGGGTCTCTCACGCCCAGCAGACCATCACCTACAATCCCATCACCAGAATTGAAAGGAAAGCCAATTTCGAGCACAACCCTCTTCGTTGGAGTGCTACACCAAGATACCGATTCATCCTCCACAAACAGCTCAATGAAAAGCTTAAAAATATTGCAGAAGAGTTCAATTCGATGACCGCCCTTAATTTCATCGAGCACGACCGTGAGAAGGCTGCCTTGGGAATCATTACCAGCGGAATCGGTTATTCCATCGGTCGAGATATTTTATTTGAATTGGGTCTCCAGGAGAAAATTCCGGTTCTAAAAATCGGAACTCCCTACCCTCTTCCCGTTGAACTCGTGGAGTCTTTTATCGAGAAATGTGATCATGTCCTCATCCTCGAGGAAACCGAACCCGTCATCGAACTTCAGATCAGAGACAAATCAAAAATCATTGGCCGACTGGACGGACCCATTCCTAATGAAGGAGAGATGCTTCCTGAAACCATCACCCGTCTGATATCGGACCTCTGCAACAAGTTCTCCATCTCCGTGCCGAAAGTGACTTCCACTGCTCCGCTTGAGAAGATGGTGGCTGACCTTGGCCTTCCTGTCCGCCGACCGACACTCTGCTCGGGATGCCCTCACCGGGCTTCGTTCTTCTCCTTCAAAAGGGCTTTTCCGAAGGGGATCTTTCCAAGCGATATCGGCTGCTACACACTCGGAATGAATCTTGAAGCCGTGGATACCTGCCACGACATGGGAGCGGCCATCACGTTTGCCAGCGGCCTCTATCAGGCTTATCATCAAGAAGGTAGAAATATTCCGATCTTTGCCACCATTGGAGATTCAACCTTCTATCATTCTGGCACCCCGGGCCTCTTAAACGCCGTTTACAATGGGGCTAGATTTATTCTCGTCATCCTCGACAACTCCATTACGGCCATGACAGGGATGCAACCGACTCCGGAATCCGGAATGACGGCGGACGGCCATCCCGGGAAAGCCCTTTCGATTGAAGAGGTGGTGAAAGGCTGTGGTGTTAAATATCTGAAGGTAGTCAATCCTTATGACATCAAAGGTCTGATCAAGGAAGCCGAAAAAGCATATCAATATACTCTGAAACCAGAGGGAGGGATGGCTGTCATTATTACTCGCTATCCCTGCATCATCTATCAAAAAGATCAACTCAAAGTCAACCCCATCAAGGTCGATATCCGTCATACCCCTCCGCCGGAAAAGAAACTTGCTCAGATGAAAAGGGGAGAGATGGATCAATCCCTTCTCCCTGCCTTTCAAGAAGAAACATGCGTTCAATGTGATACCTGTATGATTCAGTGTCCTGAAGGAGCGATCTCAAGAGAGGGAGATCGATATATTGTCGATTACAGTAAATGTACAGGGTGCCGGGTTTGTGTCCAGGAATGTCCGACCGGCGCCATGGATATGCCTGAGGTGGGCGCCTGTATGGCCTGCGGTTACTGTCTCAAACGGTTCGAGTGTCCTTCCTTAGTTAGAGGAGAGGATGGCCGTGTGAAGATTGACCGATTGACCTGCGTGGACTGCGGCATGTGCCTTGCCGCCTGCAGCCAGGGAGCAATCTACAAGGTATCTTAAAAAAGGAGGATCTAAATCCGAAGCACGAAATTGAAATGGTTTAAACTCTAAACAACAAACTCTAAATCCTAAACAAACCCAAAATTTAAAATTTGTGTTTTAGAAATTTGAGTTTATTTAGAGTTTAGGGTTTCGAGTTTAGGATTTAACATGACTATTGCTAATTTCGGATTTCGAATTTGACCAAAGGGTATTAAGATGAATATCAATATGATCATCTCCGGTGTAGGTGGGCAGGGCGTTCTCCTGGTGACCCGAATCTTCTCCGATTTTGCACTCCGTGAAGGCTATGCTGTCATCGGATCAGAGGATCACGGCATGAGTCAGCGGGGTGGCTCGGTGATTACCCATCTGAAGATTGGGGATTTTAATAGCCCCCTCGTGAAAAGGGGAAGCGCTGACGTTCTTTTATCCCTCGAAAGGAATGAGGCCTTAAAAACACTTCACTACCTCAGACCCTCTGCGAATGGTCAATACGGAGGCCTCGGTTTTATTAATGCCTCCGATCAAAATTTTATGAATGATCAGATAAAAAATTATTTAAAGGAGATGGGGATCCAAATTTACATCTTCTCAGCGGACAGCATAGCCCGGGAAATGGGATCGGTCCAATCGACCAATATCGCTCTCATCGGCTTTGCCTCTGCCCATCCCAGGTTTCCCTTCCCTTCTGATAACCTGAGACTGTCGATAGATCGTGTCACCCCTCCCAAATTTCGGGAAGTAAGTTTAAAAATTTTTGACCAGGGATTCATCGAGGGCCAAAAAATAATAAAAGCATCGTCCTAAGGTTACGGTGACGAAACCCGTATCGTTTATAAACGGTTACGTTGATCGTCTTTTAATTACTTTACCTAACCATTACCTACAACCGAAGAGGGCCTCGTTGCCGTTCTGCTGAACGAAAACTTTTCCCTACCATTTCTCTCACCATTTGACAACTCGTAGAAAAAAGGATAATCTTTAAATATCAACATCTTGGAGGAAGACATGATGAGTAAAAAGACTGTTAAAAAATTGATCCTCGGACTTTTTTCTATCTTTATCCTCTTTGGCCTCTTCTTCTGTGTGGGAAAAGATAGGGCTGATTCACTTCCTAAAAATGATAAATTATCCACAGCAAAGTCCTTAGGACAAGCCTTTGTGGAAGTGTCAAAGAAAGTTCAACCTTCTGTCGTTAATATCACAACAGAAAAGACGGTCACGATCAAACCCTGGGAAAGATATGGAGAGGATTTTTTTAAGGGAAGCCCTTTTGAGGACTTCTTTAAGGGATTCGGTAGTCCAAGAGAAAAAGGAAAAGAATTTCGGCATCGCCAGAGAAGCGGTGGATCAGGGGTTATCGTTGATAAAGAGGGCTATGTCCTCACAAACAATCATGTGATCGAAGGGGCGGATAAAGTCAAAGTGCGCCTCAACGACGGAAGGGAATTTGTTGCAACCATCAAAGGTCAGGATTCTCGAACCGATTTAGCTGTGCTTCATATCAAGGCCAATAATCTTCCTGTGGCCACCCTGGGCGATTCGGATAAGCTCGAAGTCGGCGAGTGGGCGATTGCAATCGGAAGCCCCTTTGGCTTGGAGCACACCGTCACGGTCGGCGTGATCAGCGCTAAAGGACGCTCCGGACTTGGAACGGGGACTTACGAAGACTTCGTTCAGACGGACGCCTCCATCAACCCGGGCAACAGCGGCGGTCCCCTCTGTAATATCGACGGCGAAGTGGTCGGAATCAACGCCATGATCATCCAGCCGGGCACAGGGATCGGATTTGCCATTCCTATCAATATGGCCAAGCAGATTTTGAATGATCTCATCAAGACAGGCAAGGTGGTTCGTCCCTGGCTGGGCATCAGTGTTCAGGATATCACACCCGAGATGATGGAACACTTCAAACTGAAGGAGAAAGAGGGTGTGCTGATCGGCCAGATCTATTCGGACACCGGCGCTGAAAAAGCCGGTTTGGCCTCGGGTGATATCATCAAAGCAGTCGATGATAAACCGGTTAAAAATGTGAGTGAGCTGGTTAAGGAGATTCAGAAGAAAAAAGTCGGCCAGAAAGTGAAATTGTCCATTCTCAGGGATGGAAAGGCGGTGACGGTTGAGGTCACCACTTCTGCCATGCCCGAAAAGGCCGAACTGCCGAAGGAGAAGGAAGGGGAGGAAAAAATAGGGGCAAGGCTTCAGGAACTCACGCCTCAGTTGGCGGCCCGCTATAAAATTACTGGGATCAAGCAGGGCATGGTGGTTACCGGAGTGGAAGATGGGAGCCTCGCCGATGGCATTGGTCTCAAAGAAGGAGACGTCATTCTCGAGATCAACCGGAAGAAGATCGAGTCATTGAAGGATTTTGAAAAGGTGATGAAAGACGCCAATCCTGAAAAAGGAATCCTCTTTCACCTCCATCGAAAAGGAAGCAGTTTCTACCTAACCTTCAAACAGTAAAAAAGCGTGGAAGGGTGGAATAATGAAATAATGGGTTTAATTGCAAAGAGAGATTTTCCCATCATTCCACTATTCCATTGTTCCATTATTCCTGGGTGTAGTTATCCTGCTGCGTTCACATACCTCATTCTTAAGTCGAAAAGGACCTGTTCAAGAAACTTATCTTCTTCTGAAGTCAGATTTCCCTTGGTCTTTTCTCTAAGCATTCCAATGAGGTCTATGGTCTGTTTGGCTGCGGGAAGGTTCTTTGACCTTTTCTGGGTAAATGGATCTTCGATCTCTCCCAACTGGATAAGAGCAGAGGTGCTAATCGAAAAAATGAAACTTACAAAATTGATTTCTTGGAGAGGACCTTCTTCTCCTAAAACATCCTCTTTTATTGGCTCCTCCCCCCCCTCTTCTTTTGGAGAAACCTTCTCTTCCTCCTTTTTAGCGGTAAACCTTTTGTCTCTTACAGTAAAACTTTTTTCCTGTTCCTCATTTCTCTTCTCGTCAGTCATACGATCCTCCCTAAAAGATTAATTAATATTGCTATGTTTTCACAATAAATACAATAAGATATGAAACTCTACTTGACTTTAAAAGGTTGGCATATTATACTGTTAGCACTCTTTCTTTTAGAGTGCTAATTGTTCAATAGGAGTTATATAATGCCCAACCTGCCAGTTGTCAAGAATTCTCTCGAGACTTATCTGGTGCAGATCAACCAGTTCCCCCTTTTAACACCGGAACAGGAATTTGACCTTGCGGTAAGATACCAGAAGCACAATGATATAAGTGCCGCCCATCAGCTCATCACTTCAAACCTTAGATTTGTGGTAAAGGTCGCCCTTGAATACAAGTCCTACGGTGTTAAACTCCTTGACCTCATCCAAGAGGGAAACATCGGACTCATGATGGCCGTTAAAAAATTTGACCCTTACAAAGGAAACCGGTTCATCTCTTATGCCATCTGGTGGATCAGGGCCTATATGCAAAATTTTATTATTAAGACCTGGAGTTTGGTCAAGATCGGAACCACACAGGCTCAGAAGAAACTTTTTTACAAGATCGGAAAGGTGAGAAAGGAGCTTGAATCCGACCCGGAGAATGAGAAGAGATATGAACGTCTGGCCAAAGATCTCGATGTTCCCAAAGAAGACCTCATGGAGATGGAGCAGAGAATGGCTTCAAGAGACCTCTCTCTGGATGCCCCTTTTGATGAAGGGAAGGAGTTGACCCATCTCGACCTTCTGCAAGAGGAGTCTCCCAGCCAGGAGGAAACGCTGGCTCTCGAGCAGGAGAAAGAGATTCGGGAGCGGGAGGTTCAGAAGGCCTTGAAACGTCTGAGCGAGAAGGAAGTCTTTATTATAAAGAACAGAATCATGTCTGATGAACCTCTCACCCTCCAGGAAATCGGAAGCCATCTTAAGCTCTCACGGGAGCGGGTCAGGCAGATCGAGAGCGAAGCATTAAAAAAGTTGAAGAAAGAGATGAGCACCAGCATCAGTCTACAAGCATAAAAAGGTCTGCGAGGGCGTTAGAAATAACCAATCACCAAATTTCAAAAATCAAATAATCACCAATGACCAATACCCAAAAAAAGAATTTGAGCATTGGTAAATTGGTTATTGGGAATTATTTGGATATTGGTGCTTGGTTATTGGAATTTAAAGTAATCGCATGAACTAGATTGGAGGAGGTTGTTGAAATGCCCATTTATGAATATCAATGCCGAAAATGCAAAGAGGTCTTTGAGATCTTTCATAAAATAGATGAAGATTGCAATGCGGTCTGCCCCAAATGTTTGGGCCCGGCAAAAAAACTGATCTCAGCCACCAACTTCATCCTGAAAGGTTCCGGCTTCTATGTGAACGACTACCCCTCGAAAAGCCGACAGGAAGCCACCAAATCAGAAAAGGATTTGTCTGAAAAACCGGCAAGCGTAAAGAGTGAGGAGAAGAAAGCAGAAAAGAAAGCCGACGCCAAATAAATTTTGCCCCCTTCCCTTATTACGCTTCTTTGATACCCCCTCTTTAGGGCTTTGGGCATCATCCAAACCACCGCCCTCACCAGCCACTCAAAAAGTAATCATGTTCGAAGAGTACCCTCCATAAAAACCTTGTGAATTGCCTTACTTTTTGGTTTTTAGTATAAATAGGTCAAATTCCGGTGGGGGAGAGTTTTATAAAGAAAATATAGTGTTCAATGTGAGTTCGTGCTATATTATGATCTATAGATAGGGAGGTAAGTATGAAGACGCTCGACCGTATTACTTTTAATCCGGAAGTCATGGGCGGTAAACCATGTATCCGCGGGCTCCGCATCACCGTTGGGACAATTGTTGGTCTCATCGCATCCGGCCGGGGGAGGGATGAGATTCTAAAGTTATATCCATACCTTGAACCGGAAGACATTGAGCAAGCCCTTACCTACGCAGCTTGGCGAGTCGAGGAGATAGACGTTCCGGTTATTACTGTATGAAGATACTGATCGACATGAACCTATCCCCTTCGTGGGTGTTGGTGTTGGAAGAAGCGGGGCATACAGCTTCACATTGGTCCACCATCGGTTCGTTAAATGCTCCTGATAGAGAAATTTTATTATGGGCAAAAGCAAATGGATATTTGCTATTCACACATGACCTCGATTTCGGTGCAATTCTTGCCGCCACTAAAGCCACAGGCCCCAGTGTCATTCAAATCAGATCACAAGACATCACTCCTGATCATGCGAAAAACCTGCTTCTTACTATCCTCGATAATTTTGCCGAGAGTCTCCTTCAAGGGGCCTTGATATCGGTAGATGAAGAGAAATCAAGAGTCCGGTTGCTTCCCTTAAGAAAAGACTTTACGGAAGAATAGATAAAAAGGAATTTCCACGGAAAAATCTTCATCATATTGGTAGAAGTTTTAAGGGAAGTGTGCTGGTTATTCGACTCGCCAAACTTCCAGTTTTAAGCCTTCGATATTTTCGAAATGTCGCCTGTTAGTAGTAGCAAGAATAGCATTGTGAGCTAAAGCCGTAGCAGCAATCAAAATATCTACTTCCCCGGTTGGCCTTCCAATCATCCTTAGTTTGCTTTCAATTGTTCCAAATATCTTTGCGCATTCGACATCGCAGAGAGAAAGCCGTATGACCTCTGAGTCGTCGGCTCTTGGAGAACTCTCTGAGATACACAGGACATCAAAGCCAGCTCTCCTGAGGGCACGGACCACGCTGAAGTCGCAGCTTTCGTCAGCAAGAAAGAGCATCGTCATTTCCTTACGGCTTGCCTTGAAGTGGCTAAAATGACCGTTTCCTCATGAGACAAGGTATCCGCTGCATATCGAATGGCCGCCTGGATATCCTCTTTGGTCAGCTTTGGGTAGGCATCC